>Ga0214923_10000874_pt1 | contig 44470 bp, 28 predicted proteins | sample LL1510_MetaG_FD_177993 | JGI IMG/M metagenome (GOLD analysis project Ga0214923, IMG submission 177993) | Freshwater microbial communities from Lake Lanier, Atlanta, Georgia, United States - LL-1510 | ecosystem: Environmental > Aquatic > Freshwater > Lake | place: USA: Georgia | collected... | reverse complement strand
ATGTTCTGCTTATGTAATCAACAATCGTTGTTGTTGGTGGCAAAATAAGACCAGAAGACTTTTCTCCATAAATTCTTAATCCAATATTTCTATCACTACTAGAATATGGCAAACTCATGCTAGTTAGATTTAATGAAAATGGTAATGTTGTGTCGTATGAATCCATGGTTGCATATGCATCAAAATATGTTGCTTTTGTTTTTGTTATACTCCATAATGTATTATTATTTAAAGTACTTAAAATATCTGATTGCTCATCATTTGCTGCTAGTATGATAGCCTGAACAAATACTGGCTTTAGTTGGTATTGTGTTATTGGAATACCAGTTTCAATTGTACCGTTGTGATTTGTATTGGATGTTACAGATTCATTTTTTGCAACAAAAACTATATCTCCAGATACAGTGTGAAGAGTTGTTGGCTTAGTTGGATACGAAATTGATGTTAGTGTTCCTGCAGTAAAATTACGTTTAGAAAGAATATCCATTGATGTGGAAGAATTAATGTTTATTATTTTGACAGCACCAGAACCAAGACTTCCAGTTCCACCTGCACCAGTAATGATTTGTCCAACTTCTAGATTACTTGTGAATGCTGTTGCAGATGTAATTGTTGCTGTTTTAAACTCTGGAGAAGAAATATTGTCTACTGAACCAATTGTAAAAGTTTGAGATATGGTACTTGTAGCATCTTGCGAATTTGATAAAACAATATAGTTTTCGTCATAATCAACCTGAGAAATTATTCCACTACAAAGTTCTCCATCACCACTAATTTTAACCAATGACATTCCAGGAACAACTCCATAATTTATTAAATTTTCATTTGTTTTAATAGTGCAACCATCTTTAGTTATTATTGCTGTCAATTTACAAGACTTCATTTTTCTTGAAAACTGTATTTGAGATACGTTATCTGGAGATGTGCCAGCATATTCATATTGAGTCCATAAATGATTTCTTGTAAGATTTGTAATTGTTCCAGCGGAACCCCAAGTTTCTGCAGACAGAACCCCAAAAACATTTCCTGGACCGTATGCACTAACTGCAATATTAGTAACAGTTCCAGCAGTAAATGTTGCTGTTGAAGAAACTGTAATACTTGTAGAACTTGCAATGGTTGAAACCGTCATTACTCCTGCACCAAATTTACCTGTTCCTGCAGTAGCAATAATTATTTGACCAGGAAAAAGATTTGCTGTACTACCAGAATCCATGCCTGTAATTGTTGCTGTGTATGGACCAGAACCAGAAACAGTACCGATAGTACCTGCATTAGAAATTACAGTTGTTCCATCAAGTACTCCGTTTCCATTTTTATTTGAAGTTTCTAATGAGGTGCCAGGTGTTACAGAACCAGGTGCAGCATAAATTAGTGCAGTTGAAGAATTGGACAATCTATCCAAATATGTTTTAAATGATAATGCCACATTTGTATTTGAACTTGGTAAGGTTATCGTTCCTCTATACGCACTAGAGTTTAGGACTGGGGCACTTATTGTTGCCCACTTTGCTAAAAAGGCATACATGCTCCAAGAAGTATATACATCAAAATTTTTAACATTTGAATCAGTTGGATTTTCCCATTTACACAAATAGTCATCCTGTTCTGGATAATGTTGTCCATTTTCCTTGTTTGCTGTCAATTGGACTATTTCACTTGTTGGAATTTTTGAAGAAATACCCGAAAAATCAGTTGCATTTAAATTTAATGTGCTAGTTCCATGTAGACCAACTGGATAGTTGTATACTGACGGTGCATCATCATAGTTGGTTTCTAAAATTGTTTTTAAAAGTTTAAGTGTTGCTGGACTAGACCATTCTGAAATTTGACTAGAATCTTGATTGTTTTTCAGTCTATATCTAAAAGTAATAGCAATTTCATTATCATCAGTTATTGTAAATTTATTAATTTTATTAATTGGGACTATGATTTCTTTAGACATATGCTGTTACTCCAGTTGCAAATTTAAATTCTATTAAATTCATTGTTCCAGCATCTTTAACAATAGGAGAATCTGATTTGGCAATGGTGTAGCCAGTTAATCCATATAGTGGATTCGTATTTGATTTATTTTCAAATCTTAATGCATCCAGGCATATTGTATAATCCGATAATGCATTACCACCATAGTTTGTTGCATCTTCAACACTGGAATAAATTTTTAATGTTCTAACGCTTTTCCAATTAAAATTTTGAGTTCTTGATGTTAATGTTGATGTATCTTGAAGTTTTAAAGTAAGAACACTATACCTATTGTTTAAATCCAAATTTGTTAGTCTAAAATGATATTTTGCAGAATCAGAACCATTTTGATTAACAAATTCGAGCATTATATTTATTGATGCTGGTGTGGTAGATGGCGTTGCATTTTTATTAATTAGTGAAAATGCAACTCTTAATTCATCGTTTTCAGAATTTTCATCTAAATTCATTGTAATTGGAACGGAAACATAATTTAATGTAAATGTAGGGTGGTTAGGGTCAGGTGTGAGGTCACCCGAAAATCTTGACATGTCTCCAGCAAGAAATAAAACATCACTTTGAAATCTTGGAACTTCATTTCTACTTATTCTTGATGAATCTTTAAAAAATGTGTTTTCTGCATTTGAAATAAAAGCCTTGTCTGTTTTTATAATATTATTTGTTGCATCTGTTATTACTGAATAATATGGAACATCTGAAAAATTATAATTGGTTGGAGATGCGTATTCAAGGTAGGTCCATTTTTCATTTTGTGTAAAGTTTACAGGAATATAACTATCTTGTCCATTTGCATAGGTGTTTGTTCCACTTGGATATAAACCAAATTCTGTTATTCCATATCTATTTGTTATTGTTGATGGTATTTCTGCTACCATTACAATTTGTGGAACATACCCAAAAATTGATATAGTTTGGTCAAACAGCGTATCTGGGTCTGTACCACCAGTACTATCTAATACTGTAATTGTTGTTGATGATGCGTTTAAAATTGTAAAGTAGCCATTTGCGTTTGTTGATACTGGTGGGTCCATGTTAGTAAAATTATCAGCACCAGTTACATAAATTGTTGAACCAAAACCAAATTGATTTCCACTTGGAATTGTAAAAATAAAAACATTTTGACCGTCTACTGTGGTTGCCTGAACTGTGTTGGCAGCAAGTGTTAATGAATCTACAACAATACTTCTTGAGGTTATGGGAAATCTATCCATTTCAAAGTCTAGTTCTGTTTTTGATGCATAGTTCCCAAGGGTAGTTGATGGAGTAGCCCCACAACCAATAGCAATATGAGATGCAAATGATGTGGTTTGACCAATAAGGTATTTAGAAATAATGTCTCTGCCAGTTAATGTAATCATAATATCTATCTAATTATAACATATCTAGACTTGCCTAGTCAAGAACTCAATTTCTATGTCAAAACCCTCTGCGTCATCGTCAACAAGGATTACCAAAGACTTATAATCACTTGATATGCGGATATTTGAATTTGAAGACGTTAATGGAATATCGTATGAATCTTTCAAACTTGGTGAAATTAAGTAATTATTTAAACTTATAATATAGTCCGCTGTTGTAGATAGAATACCGTCTGTTGGAAAAAGAATATTAGCAGAAGAATAAGTAGTTATGTTTTCGCTAATATTTTGTATTGGGAAGGTATTTGGTCTAGTTAAAAAATCTTCTGGTTCATAGGACAGGAACTCCTGACCTCCAATTTCATTAAAAATAGCACCAACCATGTAGTCAACAGGTACATCCCCTGTTTCTATAAATAGATTGGATGTGGCAATTTTAACTGGTTCCCTTTTGTTGTATCCTATATTTGTTCTAGTTATTTTTGGTTTTGCCATTATATTACCTCTTCCAAGTATAGCGTCATAGATGGACCATCCGAACTTCTATTATACTCTATATGATAAACAACAAATCTATTATTTGTAAGTTGCTGAACGTTATCAACAGTATAATTAATTTTAACAATGTCTCCAAGTTGAATCATTGGATTGGCAAAAATTTCAACTGATACCGCCTTTTTGGGCACCATAATTTTATTGACCATCCAGTTCATAAGGTTTGAAGCCATATCAATATTTTGAATATACGTTCCAGATATTGTAAACTCTTTACGACCATATGTGTTTCTGCTGTTTTGAATAGTAACATATTTGTTATTAATTTCTGAATATCTATTATAGTTATTTAAACTGCTTGTAGTAGATAGGAATTCATCAACTGTTAAGTTGTGGTCTGCTTGTTGTGTAAATGTTATACCTTGAATTCTTAAATAGTTTCCGCTTGATTCATCGAGATTCAATGCAAAGTCAGTAACATTGAATACCAAAAATTCTGCAGAGTATGGATTTGACCTAAAACCTGAAACCAAATAACCTTGCAAATCATTAAATGTTGGAGATATTTTTGAATATATTGCTGGATATGCTTTTTCATATTTCACATTGAAGTAAGCACATTCACGCATAATTGTTCCAAACTCTTCATAATATAGTGAGTTGTTGTTTGCACCACTTGTGGTTATTCCAGTCAAGAATGATTCTATAACTCCTGGATTAATCAAATACTTTCTATAAGATTCTGATGTTAAATTTTGTACAGACAAGAACTGATTTAGTGGAGAATTTTTAGTTTCAAACTGTGTCTTTGGATTATCCGCAATTGCATATACATTTTCGAACATACATTTACCAGCACCACGCACAAATAGAGCAAAGTTTTTATGATTAGTTGTATCATCTATGGCATCTTCATCTAAAACTGTTGCTATCAATTTGTTGTTTATATATAAATAAAACTTTACAACTTTTTCAGAAATTTCTTCAATCTTTACCGATAAGTCATATACGGTTGTATTTGCCTCTCCAACAATTTTACCCATTCCAGCAAACAATCCAGGGTCAACAAGGATTGGTGCAGAGCCATACCAAAGAGTAATAGGAATTGCTTTTTCCGAAGTTTCGCCTCTTAAAACTTTATAAAAATAAACATTTGGAATTGATATTATTTCTTGTCTAGATGTTGTTTGTTCTAGGATAGTTGGATTTGTCAATGCATCTATTTCGAAGTAATAACCTGTATGTGTGTCTTGTGTTGTGTCTAATCTTATTGCTATACCGCCACCAGTACCACTAATTATAGTGTCCTTAATAATATCAATTGCATCTGCACCAATCGGTATTTGATTTACTCCAGATAGATTTTTATCTTTTTGTTTTCCAAGAATTTTCATTCTTGTTCCAAATGTTGTAAATGGTTCTGTATATGATTTATGAACATAGGATATAAAATTATTAGAGTTTTTATCAGATTTTTGTATTCCAGTAATTGTAAGTGCTGATGCAGCAACGCTACCATTTGGTTTGGTTTTATCAATTGTTGTTGTGTTTGGTGATTCTGTAAAATAAGAAGTGTCAAACATGTCTGATGTTAAACCTGTCGTAGTTGGTTTGTCAGATAAGGTTAGAATTGGACTTAATGAAACTGTTTCTAAAGTTCTATTTACTACAGTAATTGTCAAATTTGTGCCTGTTGATGTAAGTCCTTTTGTAAGTGTAAAACTTTTTTGGTCTTCACTTACAGTTTTTACCTTTGTTCCAGTTGGAACTCCTGTACCACTTACCAGCCAATCTACCTCAATGTCTTCTGTAGTTAAATTTCCAGTAAGTGTTACGGTTGCAGTTGGACTATTCGATGTTGTGCATCCTGTGATGACATACTTTACTTGGTCGTATTGATGACTATCTTTAAACATCCAAGAAGACTGCATCTCAAATGATTTCTTGTTTTCATCTTGAAGCCAATGATTTGAAGAATCTAGAATTGCATGATTGGTTACTGTTGTTCCAAATTGACCACGACCATGTTTTGCTATACCAGTAATATTTCCATTAGAATCAACTTTTGGTTCTGTATATATCTTTACACGACCAGTTGGAAATATTTTGCCATTAAATCCAACTTGTGAAAAATATTTTTGATAGTCATTTACATTCTGTATCCAAACATTACTTGTTTGTTCTTCGACATAAAATGAAATAAAGCCAGCACTTGAATGATTATTAGTTATTGTAAAACTATTGTTTTTTGTATCTATAGAAGTAATAATTGGTGCTGCACCAAATTGACCAGGATTGGAACCACTTTCAACGAGTTTTTGACCTATTGATAGTTTAAAAATATTTCCACTTGTCAAAGTGATGGCATTCGTTCCTGTTGCAAGTGTTGCTTGAAATCCAGTTATTCTAGAAGTTTGAATGGTATGCTCAACACCTTTATACTTTATAATTTCACCATTTGAATAGAAGTAACCTTCATATCTTGTCAACCAATAGATTGACCTACCAAAATCAATAATGTCGTTAATTATTGCACCAGAACTTACACTAGGTTCTGTATCCGATAATGTAGCGTCAAGTGGCATTGCTGCCAACACATAACTTGATTGTGTACTAAGTTCTTCATTTGTTGGTCTTAATGTTTCTGTTCCAGATACCTCCCAAAGTAGCACTGGCTTATATTTATATGCCTGATTATTATTTAGAAGAGATGCTTCTTTAATTGTTCCATAAGATTTTTGAATATACTTATTGGAATAAATAATTTTGCCATCGTTAAACACATCGTTATTTTCTGAAGATATTTTCATAATATTTGCTAGTATTGATTGAGTAGCAGCATTTTTGAAAACTCCTGTATCATTAAAATCTTTTGTTCCATATAGTTCAATGTTTGTTGGTCTTTCACTTTCGGATGGCATTATATAGTCCTTTGACATAACTATAAAATTATTGTACTCGTCAAAGAACATTGCTGACTGGGTTGATTGTGCTAAATTATTTAAAACTTCTGCTACATTTGTTTCTGGTGCTACATAAAAATATGGAATAATGTCTTCTGATTCTGTGCTTGTTTTGTAAAATTTATAATTTGAGTATCCAATATTGTCTAGTATTGTTGCAATTGCTTTACTTAGTTTTACATTTTGCATTAGCAAACTTGGTGCAATCATTGACTCAAAATAAAAATATAAATCTCGTAAACTAATTGTTGCATTTCTATCTTCACTAGAGATAGATGGAAATCCATCAGAATAGTATGTTTTTATAGGAACAAAGTAATCAACAACTGTTGCTGTTCTATCATCTATAATTTGTTCATAAAATTTAATTTGTAAATTTTTTGATGATATATCTGAAATTAAACTTCCTGTAATTAATCCAGCATTAAGAGTTAAATCATTATATGGATTAAGTGATTGGTCATAATCAAATATTGAAAGTTCACCATTTGATGCCGAAAGTTGTCCAACTGGAATACCTGTATTTCCAATATCAGATGCAATTTTTGTTACAGAATAAGACTTTACCCTATCTGAAATATTGGCAGCAAGTCTTGGAGACATTTCAATTAGTTCAAAAGATGAGTTTTGTTTGCTCATAGTATTAACAACAATTCTCAATCCTTTAACAAACTGAAACTCTCTGTAGTTTGCTGTATATACATTTGCTGGAGTTCCGTAAAAATCTGGGGAAGTTAGTTTGGTTACATTAAATGATTGAAGAGTCTCTTCTTCTTCTTTTACATACCAGCCATAAACTGGAACAAATGAATTGGTTGTCCAGTTGGTTCCATTCCAAACATAGTATGTTCCAGCAGTAGTATTAGTTGGGTCTGGCACTAAATATGCATCACCAATATTTGAACTTATTGGCAATGATGCTTGAGAAGGATATTGTCCCAAATCTCTAAATCCAGTTGGCAAAGTATTTGTAAGTCCAAAAGCAAGTTCCACATATCCGTCAGAGCCAATGATTCTTTTTCCTGTAGAACGCAAAGAAGAACTTGTAAATACTTTAGCATCTTGCCAAGTATTATTATTATCTAGATATTGAATCTTCCAATCTTCTGGTGTTCTTTGATTTATCAATGCACCTGTATTTGTTGCACTTTCATAAAATGGGTCTGACAATGATGTGTTATTAGAAATTTTATATGTTCCTAAACTATAGTCACTCGCATGTGTTTGCATTTTTATAACTATTCTGTTTGCTGGAACTGGTTTGTCATAGACAACAAATGGTGCTGCATCATCTATATAGTATTCTCCAGTTGATTTTAAGGTTGTTGAAATACCCCTTTGAATTGCATCAGTTGTTCCATCTACACGATATGAACTCCAATATTTGAACTTGTCATCTTTAGAAGAAAGATAATATCTTGGTTGTAGATACATATTTTCGTTTGGAAAATTTAAATATTGGTCCCCTTTTTGATAACGAAGTTTGTTAATTCCAGAACGTGGTCTAAATCTACCAACACAATCAACTAAAGAATATAGAATTTTTTCTGTTTCACTTTGTTTAACAAAAATGTTTGGGGTATTATTAGATGAGTTTAAACCATTATAAATAAGAACTTTTGAATCTGTTGCATTTGTGTATGCACCTAATGCATCTGTATCGTCATATGATGGTGCAATGATACCATAGTTAGATTGTGATGGACTAGCAATATTTGGTCTATTTCTATAGTTGCCAAGCAACAGAATATTATCTGAGTAATTCAGATTCCATTCTGCTAAGATTAATGATTGTAAATTAATTGATGATGACTGTTCAATATAATTTTTTAGCGAAGTATTCTGATACATTATACCTCTTCCAGCGTAACGGATACATTCCAAAAATCATAATTATTAATACCGCCACGTTTTACTACATTCCAGTCAAAACTAGAAATAAACATTTCAATGACTTCATTATATTCTGCTAGATGTCCATACTGACCAGATTCTGCAAAATTAGATTTTTTGTCATATGCTAAAAATACATAGAAAGAACCTGTGTGATTTTGATACCAATCAAGCAATTCATTTCCTCCAGCACCACCATCAACTGTAAAAGGTTTTATTGTTGATAAACCAGTTGATACATCAAAATTTGGGTCATCTCGAAATGCCCTAGATGGCAACATATCCCAAGATGTAGAAATAGTTAGTTTGTCAGCAATGTGGTATGAACGCATACGACCATTAATCATACGTTCACGTTTTTCAATACGTTCTGGTTTGAATGAAATGTCTTTTCTACCGTGGTCTGAAAGAATTAAAAAATCACTACCAGCAGTTGCAGCATTAACCTCAAATCCTGCTGGAACGTATAAACCATTAGATATTTCTGGTGGAGCATCTGACCATAGCATAGCCTGTGGTCTAGCATATTTTGTTCTACCGCCTAAATAAACTGAATCAGCCATTAAATAACATTGCTCCTAAGTCTTTGTGAATCAATTCTCTTAATTTGGTTCAATACTGCATTTGCAATATCATTTGCATCTGAAGAATTGGCGTTCACTGTTATACTATAATTATACACTGAATCACTTGCTGTTGTGCTTGAAGTTCCACCAACCAAGCCGCCATTGGCATATCCATTAAGTTTTTGTAGATTTTCCACACCAATAGCATCTACTGCTGATTTTCTTATTACAAATTCTCCTGGAGTAAGCATAGCAGGTACAGTATCAGTTCCATAAATACCGCCACCAATAGCATATCCCTTTGGAACAACCACACCACCATCTGCAAATATTTGATGCATCATTTCAAGGATTCCGCCAATCATACCCATTCCACCGCCAGGTGAACGTGCAATACCTGAACTGGTTCGAGGACCACCCAAATTAGTTATGTGGTTACCTTTACTTTTAGTTTTATTTGTTACAGATTTAACTAATTTGCCAGCGTCCTGTGGTTTGGAAATCTTTTCTCCTGTTTCAGTTGTTAAATCTGTTGTTTGAGTACCCTTATTTTTATCTTTAGTTTTTTTGTCTTTAGTAGCCTTACCTCCATTGCTAAATCCCTTTGGAATAACTATGCCACCACCAGCATATGGTTTTGGTAATACTAAACCACCAGATGCAAAAGTTTGCCAATTTCTTACTTCTTTATTTGTTATATCGTTTTTATATAAATAACCTCTTCCTATTCCCACTGAATTAAGGTCTAATCCATTATTAGAAAGTTTTGTTACTGTATCTACTGCGGCATTGGTATCTTTATGTTTTTGAAACATAAATTTATTTTTTTCAATATAGGCTGTATGCAATGTTTCAAGTTTTTCTTTGTTTTCTGGTGTCATGTCTTCCCATGCAACATTTCCAACATTTAATTTATTTGCAGCGTCTTTATACGCTTTTTGTTTTGCTAAATAATCTATTAGTTCTGTAGCATATGATGAGACTCTTTCTTTTACAAGAGTAATAGCCTTTATGTCATTTTCTGGCAAAGCATCTAATAGTTGTTGTGATGCTTCTTTTCCTGCAGCACTATTTAAAATATCTCCATTTCCAGACAAGTCATTATAAGTATCTACAACATCTTGTAATGATGTAAGATTAGAAAACTCTTTAGCAAATTCTGCTCGTTGGTCTTTTTTAACTTTTCCATAAACTGATTGCATATCTTTGCTTTTAACTGCCAAATATAAGTCACTATAATTTAAACCAAATTTATTTTGTACACTCGTTCTTTTAGTATTCAATTTATTTTGTGCATTTTCTTTAGCAGCAGTAAGTCCAGCAACAGATGCACCTGTTTGTAATTTTTTAATTTCTGCAGCAGTTGCTGCTGGCTTAATTAATTTACCTTGGTCATTGTATTTTCCATTTACATCTATTTGTCCCTGAGAGTCGTATCTGGTTCCAATAGGGTTTCCCTTAGCGTCTTGAGTAGCAGAAGGTTGTCCAGTTGGGTTTCCTTTATTTCCATTACCAGAACCTCCTCCAGTTCCTTTTGACAAACTAGCCAATGCTTTACCATTTTTTAATTGTTCTGCACTAGCCTTGGCAGCAATAAGAGCATCTTTTCCAATCTGAGTTTGACGGTTCATTTCTTTCAATTTATATTCCGCAATTTTTTGCGAATTGTCAGAAATCATTTGTTCTAGGTCGGAACGATGTTGAGTATGTCCAAGTATTTTAACTGTAATTGCTTCTAGTTCTGCTTTTCTAGCATTTTCAATATTTGCTTTAGCATCTTCAAGTGCTTGTTTTTGACTATCTTGTTGTGTTTGCATTGCTGCTCTAGCGGCTGCTGCTATGTCACCCTTAGACAATGCATCAGCAAGTGTTAGGGTATCTTTTTGTAACTGGTTATTCTTTTCTTGAATCTTACCAATTTCATCAAGTGCCTTGATACGTTTATCGTATTTATCATTAATTTTCTTTTCTTTTGCACCGATTACATCTAATCCAGCCTGATAAAGTTCGTTATCTTTTTGTAATCTTTCTGCTGGTGAAGCAAGAACATATGATAAACCATATTCTTGCATATCTTTAATTTGTTTAAGTTTAGCAATAAGTTCTCCAGCACCAGCCCTTAATTTACCTGTGCTCTTGTCAATAATTCTGTTTTGTTCTTCTTCGGTACCACCCAAGAAATCATTAATAATTCCAGTATCTCCACCATATTGTTTCATCAATGATGCAATACCAGCCATCTGGTCAATTGCTTTAGTTCCATATTTGGATAATGCATTATATGATGCTGTCCAACCAGTTGTAAGTTTTTGAGCATAGTTAGAACCTTCTCTAAGCATCTTTACATATTTATCAAGAATCGATGCTTCTGGTGTGCCATTTGACGCATCGTCTGGATTAAATGTTAAATCTTGTAAAGCACCTGTGTCTGTAACTCTTTGTGCTTCAGAGAATGCGTATTCTACTTTATATGTTGCAACAAGGTCTACATCTGTCATATTTGTATTTTTACCAGCGGCAGATGCCCACAACCTAATTGCTGGTGCCAATGTTTCATCTGCACTAAGTAATGAGTTGAATTCAGTTGTAAAAATAATTTTGTTCTTTTTGTCTTTAAGTTTGTTGAAGTAACTAGATACTTTTCCATTTTTCATGGCTTCTTTCAATTCTAAGTTATCTCCAGCAACACTAGTAACCGTATCGACTGTTATTGTTGTTTTTTTGTTATCTAATTCTTTATATATTCTATCTATTTCTTTTGCTTTGTCCAATCCTTCATTTGCATAGTATTTTTGAATTGCCTTTTTGCTGGTTTCATCCATTGCAAAAACTCCAGTAGTTTTTCCTGTTAGTTCTAGTGCACTGGCAGTTGATGCCATTTGTTCTGATGTTTGTCCAGCCTGATTACTTATAAGTGCTGCACCAGTTTCTTTGTCCATACTTCCTGCAACACCAAGCAATTGGTTGAGTGCAGTTGGATTTGTTTTGATTAGTTCTGTTAAGACATCACCACTTATATTTAGGTTCATAGCGGTTTGCATTTGTGTTGTACCTATAACTTTTGATGCGAGCACTTGAGTAAAGAAAGTTTCTTGTGCATGACTATAAGCATCAAAGTTTTGAATTGCTTCTCCTGTAGATTTAGCAACATCTTCAAAACCAGTTCCTTCGTATGCCTTAGTCAAAGATTCTCTTGCTGAATCTGCAAACTGGTTTCCCAGTTCCGACTGTCCCTTTACTGTTTGGTCATATAGTTGTGTCATTGTTTGTTGAGCATATTGTGTTAGTGCATCTTTTTCTTCCTTAGTTGCTTTTGGATTTGCAGCCAAAGCATCTGTTGCAGCCTGAATAGAATTCATTGCAGCAACGGTTGATTCTGCTAATGCCGCTGCTTTTGTAGCACCCTCTACACCAGTTTCACTTGCTACAGCAAGAACTGCATCCATGGCAAGTTTAATAGAATTCTTTGAATAGTCTAGTGGAGTTCCATCTGGTCCATACATTGCTGTTATTTTTGCATTAACATCTATACCAAATTGAGTATTCTTTAATTGTTTTGCCAAGTTAGAAACAATACTTCGTGCTTGTTCAGGTGACAGAATTCCTTCGGTAATTGCTGTTCCCATTTGTGACAAAATTAATTTTGAAGTTACCTGTGGGTTTTTAGACTTTAGTGAACTACTTGTTTCTTGAGTTAATTCTTTTCCAGCCTCTGATTCCATATAGGATTCACCAAATGTTTTTTTGCCTGGTCTGATGTAGAAGAAACTGCTTGCTGATGTTTCACGTCTCTTATCCATAAGTTCTCTAGAACCAACCTTTTTAGCAAATTCTGACAACTTACTCATGGCTTGTGTTGATGCACCAAGTGCTCTTACGTTTTTAGCAGATTCTTCTCTAAGTGCTTTAAAGTGTGCTTCTATTTGTCCTGCAATTGTTGCTACCGCCATCAAACCACCAACAACCATACCAGCAGGTCCAGGAATCATCGACATTGCTGAAGTCATTGCACCAATGGCTGGCAAAGCGGCTTGGGCTGCCTGACCAATTCCGCCAGGTATTTGAGTTGCTAATCCAACAACACCAGAAGCCATATAGCCAATGCCTGTTGCTTTAGCAGTAAACTTATTTGCTTTGAATAGTTTAGAGAATTTTGAAGGACCTTTATCTTCTTTGTCATATTGTTTCTGAAGGTCTTTATCTTCTTTTTCATATTTCTTGTTTAACTTCTCATCAAATTTAGCCTTTTCTTTATCAGTCATCTGGTCATAGTTAGCCTTGACTCTTTCTTGGTTTGCAGTTATTTTTCTTTGTTCAGCAATTGCTTCCTGTTGCATTTTTCGTGCTTCTTGTTTGTCTTTTATAATTGCGTCACGAATATCTTTGTCTGATTTCTTTGATTCTTTTGCAGCATCTTTCTGGTCTTTTGCAGCAGCCTTTTGTTCTTTTGCAACCTCTTTTTGAACCTTTGATGTATCGTCATTAATCTTTGTTTCATCGCCAATAATAATAACCTTGAGTGGTCTTTCTCCAAAACCTGGGAATCCAAAATTTTGACCAGGAACTTCTGGTGTTCCAAATGCATACCCTGGAATAATTCCACCATTGGCATACCCTGGCAAATCACCAGCAATCATTTTAGTAATTAGTCCACGATGTCTGGCGGCACTATCAGCAGGAATAACAGCCTCACCTGGAGATAGCATTGCAGGAACTACATCGCCAGCACCCTTTGGTCCTGGAACTGAGAATACACCATTTGCAAACTTATAAGGCTTTTCTATTTCTCTCGCTATACCTAATTGTTTATAAACAGGTTCTGCACCATTCTTTTTATGGAAATTACATAATTGCTCATTAGGGTTTGCCCAGTTTTGACAACGCTTACCATTCTTTGTTTGAGCAGTACATTTTTTATATCCTTGTGCATACCATTCGTTATTTCTTGCTTTCTTACAGGTAGGACATCCTTCACCATATAGGTATCCATGAGGACAGTCAAAATAATCACTTGGTAAATCGTCATATGGGTCAACGTATCCACCATCTGCAAGTTTTAATGATTCTATCCAACTTTGAACTGGTCTTTGTGTTCCTCTTTGGATATACTTTGCTTCTGCACCATTTTTCTTATGGAAACTACATAATTGTTCATTTGCTTCTGCAAAGTTTTTACAGCGTTGACCAGTTTTAGTTTGTGCAGTACATTTTTTGTATCCTTGCTTATACATCGAATCATTAGATATTTTTCTACATGCAGGGCATCCTTCTCCAAAAACAAAACCGTGAGGGCAGTTATAGTATTCTGGAGTTCCAAGATATTCATCGTATCCTGCAAACTCATCTACTTTACTAGTGCCCTTGGCATATCCTGGAATAATTCCACCATTAGCATATTTAGTTTTCTTTAAACCATAGCCAGGTCTAGAACCAACATACCAATCAGTAAAAGCCTTTCCATGTTGATAACCAATGTATCCCTCTTCCATAAGTTTTTGAATAAATGGGTCTGTCCATTTAGCACCAAATACTCCACGAATAGTTTTATCGCCAAACCAAGCATCATTAATTCCTCTATCACGCAAAAGATGTTTATATTCTTTTGCTTTTTGAATCATTGTTGCTTCATCAATATAGCCTTTACTATTTCTTACAAATTCTTTTTCTTCATCTGATAGGTCTAGTTTATAAACATTGTTTCCAAAATCAGAAAATAGTTTTTTAGAATCTAGTTGGTCTTCTGCAAAGTACATGCCTGGACCAAAATATCTTCCATTTTTACTTCCTGCATCTTTTGGATGCTTTAGAGCCCCAACCTTTAATCTTGAAGTTGTTCTATGTCTTAATGCTTCTTGTTTTAGTAATGCAATTTCTCCAGGGCTAAGACCTTCATCAATTGCATTTTCAATTTTTTGTTCATGTGCACTTACTTCGGCACCAATAATAATATTTTCTTTTTTATCTGCAAATCTATCTTTCATTTCTATTGCAGAGTAAACATTGGATTTACCCATACGCCTTAGTTGTTGCATCAACCAAGCACTAGCATTTTTACCTTTTGCACCCTGTAACATTGCATATTCTTTACTTTGATAGAACTGTGCAACTTGTTGTTTAACCTGTTCTATTCTTGCTAACTGTTGTTCTTTAGACTTACTTACTAATCCTGAAAGTTCTGGATTACCTCTTCTAAATAATCTTTTACCACCTTCGGAATCATACATATCAATCATTAATTGTTCTTTTTTCATTCCAGGTTTATACATTGATACAAACTTTTCCATTGCTGGAATAGAATATTCTAAATGTTTAATTTCTCTATATTTTCTAAATGCAGCAGAAAACTCATCATTTGGTTCCCATTGTTTAAAGTTTTTTGGAAAAGCACCGTCTACTGCTACGTATTTAACCATACCACCAAGTTGTCTATCTGAGAACTCTCCATCTTGTGTTCCAATGTTAGATAGACTATTCCAAATGGAACCTATAATTCCACCCTTAGCATATCCTGGAATTATTCCACCCTTAGCAAGTTTCTTCATCAATTCCGATTTATTAATCTTCATTGGAACAGGATGCATAGTGCTGGCATATCGTTTTCTTGCTTCTGGGTCATTAAACTGTTCGACATATTTTGCTATAAAATTATTAGCGGCTTTTTTATTAGGGAATGTTCCCCAATCTGGAGCAACACCTTCATAATCAACATTAATGCCCCATTGAGTAGGTCCGCCCATTGTGCTGCCATACATAGGAACAGCATGAGTTCTGTCAAAATGAAGTTTTTGCATTTCTTTATTGTTGCCATAATACTCTTTAGCCATACGAGCAATATATGCATCTGCTGCTTCCTTAGAAGTAAATAAACCATCACTATCGTTTACACCTTCATAATCTGTTTCTATAGCATAAAATGGTGTTCCAACTTTTGCGGTAATTGGTGGAACATAATCTTTATGAAGTGGACCAATTTTTCCAGGAATAATTCCACCCTTAGCAAGGGCAAGTGGGTCAATTGCATTAATACCTAATTGATTGATAGCAGCACGAGTCTCTGCAAGGTCATCGTAAAATTCTTCAATGTCATACCATTGCATATACTTAGAAGTTTTATCAAACTTCATCTGTTCTGGTTTACGATAATCTTTGCTTGCTCTAGAAATTAGTTTTACATTGTTAGTATCAATACCCAGTTTTTGTAGGGTATCCATTGTAACCATGTCATATGACTGTGGTCTAGCAGTCATAAGAAGAATCTTATTACCACGAGCCTGTGCAGCCCTTAGTCTTTCAATTGCTGCAGGAATACCTTTAGGATTCTTTGCAGCCTCTTCGTGCCATTTTGTTCTTTGGTCTTTAGGAAGTTTTTCGTTTTTTGCTTCGTGTGCTGGCATAAAAGAAGATAGGTCAAGAAGGGTATCATCAATATCAAATACTGATGCCTTTGGCTTTTGTGTTGCAATAAAACCACCATTAGCATACCCTGGAATTATTCCACCCTTAGCAAGTTTTTGAATTAAGACTTCAATTATTTTTTGGTCTCCACTTTGAGCAATATTAGTAATCTTGCCTTTAAGTCCTGGAGGAAGAACTCCCTCTGACTGGAATGGATATTCTGCACCACCCTTTTCTCCAAATGCTTGTTTTTTATAATCAGGATTGTATGAGTTGTGATTCATAATTCCTGGCATATCGTAGCCAGCAACAAGTTTCAGGATAGTGTTTACAGCACGTTCTCTATTTCCTGTATTTAGTTTTCCTGCAGCAGTCATTCCTATTGCTTGCAGTTGCGTTTGGTCTGCAATAGATGTAAACCTATTACCAATATCAACTATGTCCCCAACCTTTTTTGTGGCTAGTTCTTCATTTTGTCTAATGGTAGGAACACGGAACATTTGGTTTCCCTTACCAATTGTAGACTTGGCAACCAAACTTGCTAATGCGTCACCACGTTGTAGTTGGGCTAATGGAGAATTCTGAACAAATGCAACTTGTGCATCTTTTTCTGCTTGTGTTGGCATAGCAGAAAATCCTTGTGGAAGAACTTCTGGAGTACCTTCTTCATACCCTGGAATAACACCACCCTTATTTAGATGAAGTCCAAACATTGCCAAAACTACTTTTGCAAGTTCTCCTAAACCACTAGTAGCAGCCCTGAATCCTAGTGGATTTGTTACAGCCATACTGCCTAATCCTGCGATTCCTGCAATACCAGCATACGCTAAACCTTGTGCAACTTCACCAATTTTTCCTGGAGTAGCCTTTGCTATCTTTTTTGCTTTATATCCAAATGACTGTTGTTCAAGATATTCTGCACTTCTACCAACAGCGTTGTCGAGAGCCTTGTCACTCTTTAAACGCATTGCTGTATTTAAACTTGTAACATTTAGCCTTGGTCTTTGACCAAACTTTTCATATTCTGCTAGTGCATTAGCAAATTCTGGATTAGACCTGATTGATTGAATTACTGCATCATCTGGCAATCCTTGTTTCTTTAACTCTACAAGTTTAAGAAGGATATTGTGTTTTAGTTTTGCATCAGAATATGCTGATTTCTTTTGTCCCATACCAGGAATGTCGAAACTTCCTTTAGCATATCCTGGTATAGTTCCACCCTTAGCAAGTTTCAATCCAGGGTAGGCTTTTGCCCATTCTGCTGCAACTCTTGCCTCAATTTGTTCTGGTTCGTCCCAATAGTATTCATCTACTATCTCACTATCCATAATTCCATATTTGGCTCTTAGGTTGGTGTAGGCACCCTTTAGTTGTGCAGCATTTGGTTTCTTATCCCTATATGCTTTTTCCATAGCAGCATAGGCTAATGCAGTTTTATAAAAACCTCTGTCTTTTTCTAGGTATTTATATTTTTCATCTTGTCCTCCAGGAATTATTCCACCTTTAGCAAAATATCCAAGATTTTTAAGAACATTTAATCCACCAGGTGCAAAAGATAGGTCTGATGCATATTTTTTACTTTTATCATCATAAGCAGGAAATTCATCGGATGAGAATGTTCCTGGTTTTGCACTATTGTCTCTCCATTTTAACTGAACAACATTTCCATTGCCAAGGTCAACTAGTGGCAGTGGCAACTTATGATTTCCAGATTTAGCCCATTGGTTTGCTGCATCTTGTGCCAATTTACGAATAGCACGACCTTCAGCAGTTTTGCTTGAGCCAATGCCATCCGACATGATTCTTCCAAAACGTCCACCAAATGGTGTTTGTGCAACTGGAAAACCATTTTCATTTCCTGGAACTACAACTAACTCATCATTTTGTAGCATTGTTGTAATTAATTCATTCCATTTTTGTGTGTCTAAATTATCACGTTTAGGACGAACAGTTCCAACTTGTTTTGTTCTTTCCCAAATTAAGTTTGCTGCAGAGCCAATTTGAGAAACATTTGCAGTTTGTTCATTAATGGTTGATTCAACTATTTTTGCAAATATTGAATCTTTGATTAATGGCTCTCCTACAAATTTTGTTCCAATAATATCTTCAAGAGTTTGAGCATCTGACATATTTTTGACACCAGACATTTTTGCAGTTTTGCTTAGTTTTCCACGCAAAGCATTATATGCCTGACTAAAAATTGGTCCCTGTACACCATTGCCAGTTTCTTTAATTAATTGATTTAATTTACCTGGCAAACTCATAGTAAGATTGCTAAGAATTTTAAATTTATTAAAGTCTTCTGGACTTGATTCAGAAAATACTCGTTTAAGTTGTTCTTGAACATTTTTATCTTTGATATCCATTTCACCATAAGCGTGTGCTTCTTGAATTTTTAATAATTCATAAATCTCTTGTGGAGTATAGTCTGATTCTTTTTTAATTCCTTTACTACCTTTAAGATATCCTACAATTCCACCATCTTTATATTTTTTAGGGGTTACTGCAGAATGAATTCCTTGATATTTACGCCAGTCAGTCATTGAGCCTTGCTTTAGGCGGTTCTCCATGTCTGCATATGCAGCCTTTTCTTCTGGAGTTAGAGAACCAAAACTATTTATAACGGATGGGAATCTAGATAGAACTGAAGCGATTTCAGCCTTCATTGCTGCATCATATGCATCTGGAGACATACCTCTAGCAATTTCAGAAGTTGCTTCTGCAAAGAATCTCTTGGCACCACCCTTTACACCAAGTAAGTTAATGATGGCTTGTTCTTCCATTGAGTTAATTCTGCCACCAAGTTGACGTTTTCCTGATGCCCTCTGGAATACACCAGCAGGACCAACGTCAGCAAGAACATTGCCGCCAAGATTACCAATACCTAAATCTTTATCTCCACGAAGAAGCGATGCAACAAGTTGTTTAAAATATTCATCTTTGGTAAATGATGTTTTAATATTTGCAATTTGTTCACTTAATGGTGATTCAAGAGCAATGAATTTTCTTCTTCCTTCTGGGTCTGTTGGGTCCATCATTGTAACAATTTTTTGCATAGGTGTTACTAGTTGATGGGCATCTCTTGCAATCTGAGTTCCACGAACTTCTGCTAATGCTGATGTCAAATCTATTTGTGGCTTAACGAATACTCTTGTTCCATCAGCCTTTTCATAAATACCGCCAACCTCAAAAGCAGGGAAAGAATGACCCTTGGTTGGCTCAATTTGTCTAATATATTGTTCTGGTGGAATCTGACCATATGGACCAGCATAAACTTCATCGCTAATCTCTTTAAGAGTTTTTCCTGTTCTTAATAATCCTTCTGTTTGTTTTTCCGTAAGTGGTCCAATAGTGCTTTGACGCATACCAACACCAGTAGTTCCACTTTCAAATCCTGGAAGATTTCCAGAAACCATACCAGCAATTACTGGAGCATACTTTTGTGCATGTTTTGCAGGAATGACTGCTTCACCTGGAGACAATAGGGCTGGAATAATGTCTCCAGCACCTCTTGGACCAGGAACATAAGATACACCATTTGCATATTTCTTTGGAGGTGTTGCATTTGGATTTCCAACTGGAACTCCAGGAATACCAGCATATCCTTGTTGTGCTTGAACTGCTTGACGATATGCTTCAGTTAGTTTTCTTAATGCTTCTGTTTCTGATGTAAAAGTTTGTTTAAGTTTGGCATGTGCTTGGTCTAAAGAGTCTGCAATAGCAGCACTATTTAATTGCTCTGTTGTCATATACTTAGTTTGTTCACCAATAATATCGGATGGCTTTGTGGTTTTATTTATAAATGCTTTGATATTTGTAAACAATTTCATAATGTTTGCAATACCGTTTGCAATCAAACCGAATGTCATAAGTAGCAATGGTCCAATACCTGCTACAGCAGTTACTAAAATAGTTATAAAACTTTTTGCACCAGAACTAAGATTATTGAAACCATCTAATATTTTGCCAACAAATTCAACTATTGGAGTAATAGCCTTAAGGAATGCTTCACCAACAGGAGCAAGTTTTGCTTGCATATCTTGAATAGATTTTTGGAACTTAAACATTGGAGAATCTGAAATCTTTTTCATTTCTCGTTCTGATAGGATAGCAAGTTCTTCTGCTGAGTTCTTTGATAGTTCTGCTACCTGTTGTGCTTGGCTACCCTCTGCAATTACATTCTGGAACAATGTAGAAATACGAGAGAACTGGAACTTACCAAACATTTGCTCAATAGCACGAGCACGGTTTAGTGGGTCAAGCGTGTCTAAGGCTTTGGCAAAATCAATGACTGTTTTCTTTAGATTACCCTTATCTGCTTCAACAATTCCTTTAACATTGATTCCAAAACTTTGTAAAAATTGTGATGCTTTTTGTGATGGATTAATTAAAGATGCAAGACCAGACTTAATGGCGTTGGCACCTTCAGATGCGTTAATTCCACCTTCCTTCATTGCTGTTAGGAAGAATGCAAGGTCTTTAACATCTCCACCAAGTTGCTTAACAACTGGAGCAGCCTTTGGAATAGCGATTGTGAGGTCTTCAATGCTAAGTGTTGTCTGGTTTTCTACTGCGTTCAAGAAGTCAATGTTTTTGCCAAGGTCTTGTGCAGAAACACCAAATGCATTTGTAAGGCTGATGGTTGTTTCCAGTGCCTTCTGTTGGTCTACACCACCAAGAACTGCAAGTTTTGCAGATTGGTTGATTTGTGCTAAAAGGTCTGAACCAGTTTTACCCATAGCAGCAGCCTGGGCAGCCATATCCATGGTTTCTGCAACTGCAAGACCATATTGAGTAAATTGATTAGCCAAAGCCTGAACAGATTTAACCATTTTATTGGTTTCTGTTGTTGTTGTATTCATGTCACCATAGACACGTTTAAACTTAACTGATGCTGCCTCAATTTGCATATATGCTTTAGCAGCAGCAGACCCCATCATTGTAAGTGGGATTGTAAAACCAACCATCAACTGGCGACCAGCCCACTGTGTATTCTTACCAAAGTTTAGAAGTTGTGTAGAACCCTGCTTCATAAGTTGGTTAAACAACTGTTGTCTTTGAGCAGCAATTTGTGTTTTAGTTGCAAGGTTGTTCATGTCAAGAGCAAGTGGCTTTACAGAAATAGCCTTCATTGCTCCACTAGCATCACGACCAAGTTTAATGTATTGAGTCTGAACTTCTTTTACTCGTTCAATTGCTACTTGTTGTATTGTAGCGAATTCTGATTTGAATAATTTACCAAATGTTTTAGATGCCCCACCAGCATAGCGAAAGTATTCGCCAATAGACATCTTATTCTTTTCAAGTGCTTCGGTAAAAGATTCTGCACTTGTTTTGATTGTCTTTATATTTGCTTGGAATTTTCCAGTAGCATTAATAGATGTTACAAGATTTTGCTGCATTGCAGCAGCAGCAGCGGCATTTTGTGCCCCTGCATTTCGCATGGCTTGCTGAAAGGCTGATATCTGTTGCTGAAGTAACTTAAGTTGAGCCAGAGCATCTGACGTATCTATATTTACTTTTATGTTGGATTCAATATCAGCCATTCAACTACACCGCTTTACTAGCCGATTAAACCACCTATTAGCGATGCTTCGCTAAGTCTAATACCAGATGCTTCTTCAACAATCTTGTATACGGTTGGTAGGTCCAAAAGGTCTTCTAGAGCCTTTGAATCCTTGGCTATTTCTGGAGCATATTGCTGAAGAGCAATTTGTACACACTCCATGAGAAGTGTCATTGACTTCTCGTTGTCATCTGCAACTTCTGCAATCCCTTCGAATTTCTTCATAAAAGGACGTAGAAGAGAGATTTTTAGTGGTCGTACTGGAATCTTTGTACCATCCAGTAGTTCTACAGTTTTTGTTTCATTAATAGTTGTAGACATGAATCCTCCTTAAGGTTCTATATAATTATAGCATAAAGCAATGCTATTTTTCAACTACTTCGTAGTCAAGACCCATTCCAATACCGAAGCCCATCTGTTGAGCCTTTACACCTTGAAGTGATGTAATGTCGTTAGGGTCTCCATTACCAATACCAGATACTTTTGACGCTACCCTGGCTTTCATGGCTTCCCAAGGGTCTTCTACTGTTTTTCCAGATGCTTCATCTAAATCAACGCCCTGCATAGCAGCCAAGAATTTCTTTTCATTATAGTCTAATTCTCTAGTCATTTCAAGAATTGTCATTAATTCTGGCATAGATATATTGGACTCAAGTTCGTCAAAATTCTTCCAAATACCCAAAACAAATATTTCGGACTCTAGTTTTGCCAAATCTATATTTTCCCAAGAGTTTTTTGTTGATGAATTTGTTGGCTGAGTATTCATAGGAATATCTGATTTGTCTGGTTTAATTTTTATACCTGCAGAATATTCTATAATTTTATAAATTGTTTGTAAATCAATGTTGTCTTCAACGTCTTCTATGGTTTTTATTGCTGGATAAAACTGTTTCATTGCTATTCTTACACATTCAGCAAGAACTGTAACAGACTCATCATCATTAGTACATGAGTGTATAGTTTCAAATTTTTCCATAAATTCTTTTAGATATTTAATCTTTAGTGGACTTATCTCTAGGATTGTTCCATCTACAAGTTCTATCTCGTTTATATCATATATTTTAGTAGGCATAATATAAGTATACCAAAAGAAACTGCCCCAGGAATCCCCAGGGCAGTCTCAATGATATTTAGTTGTTATTTAGTTTTAGAAGGTTCTGTCTACAATCTTTCCATATGAACCTGTGTCATCTGGAAGAAGACGGAACGATACTTCGAATGCAGTAGCAGAGTCACGCTTTGCTGAAACTGTAACTGAATCGATTGAAACAGCACGGTATGCAATGTAAACACGTTCTTGCTGGTCTGCTGTGGTTGGACTTGTTGCTTCGAATCCATCCTTGTTTCCAAGACCTGGACCAACTGCAATAATACCACGTTCTACTGGATAGTCTCCCAAGTCACCAGAGTTGATGTCTAGAATAGAGTCAGTAACTGCACCTAGAGTACCAACTGTGCTCAGTGTAACGTTGCTTGTAATTGAAGCCAAGTTACCAACTGTAAGTTGGGTCATGTTGGTCAAGTTAGCCAAGAATGTTACTTCTGATACTGTTGAAATTAGGTTTCCTAGTCCTGGCTGATAGTCAACGTCCTTACCAGCAATTGCTAGAAGTAGGTTTTCTAGTGTTGCTTCAGCAAGAGTTGTCTTCAGTGTTACCTTCATACCCTGCTTAAAGATTTTTGCTGTGTCTAGTAGTTGGTCTACCATAACTTCACCAAAGTCTGGAGCAAAGGTAATTTCAAGACCGTTATTGGTGTAACCAACGTTACGGAACTGAGTAGCGTAGCGGTCTGTTAGCGAAGTCTTGTAAGACTCACCACCAACGAAACCTGGAATTGTTGCTGCACTCAATGACTGTGAATCCCTAGTAACAAAGAATGCTGCTGCACCAACGATAATGTTGGAATTTGTACCTCTTGTATATCCCATATTTTTTCACCACCTTTCATTGTGCGAATAATTGGGCTTTTGTTTCCTCTATATAAGTATAACATGCCTTTTATAATTAATCTAATTGAAGCATTACATAATCGTAATATACGACTATTTTGTTGCCCCCATAAGTTCTGGCTGTTCCAAAATTAATAATATCACGAGTTTCTTGCAACTGAAAAACTTTAAAATTAACAAAATTAAAGTTTGGCTGTATTACTTCTCCCTCTACAATGATTGAGCCTTTTTGTCTGCACCAATCATTAAGTTCTTGTGCTGATTCATCTTCTCTATCAAGAAGTCTATTTACTTTTTCGGTGATTTTAATCATATTAATTACTGAATTTTCAGCAGTGGCATAAAAATAATAAAGTAATTCTTCACATTTAATATGGGGAAATGGTGATTTACGCATACGAATTAGTCTGTCATATGTACACATGATTCCACCTGGTGGAAAATAGTCTGTCAAATCATTAATTGTTGATGGGGTTGTTGGAAAAAATGGAACGGTATCAAACCCAAGACCCTGAAGTTTGTCTTGAAGATATGCATTTACCCATAAAACAGGTGTATTAAGAATAGATGTTCTGCTCATTATTCTATTTTACCACCTTTCGCTGTCCATTCAAATCCTGTTCTGAATCCCAATGATTTGCCACCTTGTTTAATTCCAGACTTTAAGTTTCTCTTGTATGGCTCTGGATTGTTAAAATGTTCTTTTATTCCACTAATCATAATATATGATTGAGTAAAATAACTTTCAAAGAATGACTTTAGTATTCTTTCGAAGCCTCCTTGCACTGCATCCCCACCTGGTCTAGATATGATTACTGGTTTTTTAGTAAATACTTGCTCACCATTGTCATTAAATGTTATTACACTTTTTGCTTTTGGTCTAATTGTAACTGGAATGCCATTTTCCATAATGTTTGCTTTATCATAAAATGGCTGACTAGAGTTTTGTGAATATGACAAAGACTGAGAAAAGGTGTAATTAAATGTTAATGTATTTTTTCCTACTACAGTATATTCTATATCAAATAGTCTTGCTTCTGGACTACCTGTTTGATACCATTCATAAACGTGATGTAATGATTCTGGGTTTACCCTGGCATTTGTGTCTATAAAGTTTTTGAGTGATTCGATAACACTTTTTCCAAAATTATCTATAAATATTTCTTTTGCTGCATCCACACCTTCTAAAAATCCAATAGAATAATTTGTTAAATTATTTAATTCTTTAATAAGTGTTTTAGAATCAAATGTAACTATCATAGGTCTACCGCCTGGTTTTCAGAACGTCTTAGCATTATCATATAATATTCAATATTGCCAAAAGGACCAACAATTGGATTAAACGTAGCCACTTCAAATAACGTTGATTGTCCAGAACGTGCTCCAGCAGATTCTTTATAAATTATTTCTCCATTTGCATTTCTTATGTTTGCAACAACTATATTTGTTAATGAATATGGAGCATTGTTATCTGAAATTGTTATATCTGACCGAGTTCTTCCAATTATTGAATTATCAATATTAATGTTAGGTTCTGCATTTACGTCTTTTTTGTTTTTGGTTCCTGCTGGAACAAAAGCACATGCCATTGTTTTATCTAGAACCCAAGTCTTTTTTAGGTTACCATATGCACCAGTATCAACTATTGGATAGTAAATATCTGCAAGCAGTGGATACATAAAGTCTGTTGTTTCGCATATCATAGTAATCCTGGTTTAATGAGTGTACCCTTATAGTTACTAAGGATTTTATCTACAATCATGTTTCCAGTACCCTCCAAAAATTGTGGTGCAAACTTAATGTCAAACTGGTCTGTGCTATATTGCGTTACAAATCTATTGTAGTAATCGTTTTTTCCGCATTTAATATCTTCAATTAGCATCTTAATAGCAATCTCAACATCTGGTGGAACTGCTTTAAAACCAGCATCTACAATAAAGATATAGTCAAATCCTTTTGGAAAACTAATTGGATAGAATCCATAATAGCCTAAATCTCCAACAGCAGGTGGAATAGTTAAGGGAGTTTGTTCAAGTCTATTATAAATACCATCTTGAACTCTCATAATTGCTGAGTTATCTAGTGTTGGTTTATAGGTATATTCCCAAACAGACTCTACACCACCACGAGTGGTAATTGCCTCATTATCTGTTGCAGAAATATCTGCATTATCAAGACTAAATGTAGTTGCTGTTGGTACTGCTGTTACATAGAATGTTCCATTGAATTTTGATGGAGTTACACCAGAAATTATTACAGCCTGACCAACCTGGAAACCATGAGAAATGGTTGTAGTAAGAGTTAGGACACCGCTGGTAACATCTACGTTCTGAATTGCAATACCAATAGGGGTGTTCTCTGCATCATAAACAAGAACGTTATTTTCATATACTTTTAACACACGGTTTACTGGATGCCATACTGGGAAATAGTCGTTACCCTCGCCTGTACGCTGGATGATAAGTTTGTGATTATAAAAGGCACCACCAGTTCCAGAACCTTCTTGAAGATATGTATCAATGATAGAACGAGCAATGATTTCATACTCTTGATATTCATAAATTTCTTGTGCTGTTGTTCCCAGTAAGTTTGGGTCAACATATGGGCGATAAATTGTTAAATTTGACTCTGTAACAATTTCACCATACAAATCTGTATCATAAATTTTTACAGCAAAGTCACGGTCATACTGTGCTTTTGCTCGTGGGATAATGTATGTAACCTGTTTATTTGCATCCGATGTTAGTGTTGTTTGCTCAATTGAGTGGTCCACCAAATCCTCAACCTCAAAGATGTAGGGTGCGTTAGCATCTGGGACATCCCATTTAGTTGAAATTGGATATGGTGGAACTCTCAATACTTCCATTTAGGCAAATGCCTCCGCAACCTCTGTTGGGGTTGCCAAGCGAACTCCACGCTGTGTTAGCCAGAAATCTGAATACTTTTTAGGAACAATGTTGTATCCAACATTAATCTTTCCGTATCCATCTGCATAAAGATTTCTTGTAGAATATAAAGCAACCTTGCCAACTGGCATGTCAACTTTAACAACTTCTTCTTTCTTTACTTTTTCAGCCTTTGTTGTGGTAGAACCCATTACACCATCCTTATCAAATCCCAAAGTTGGGACTTCTTTTGTTGGTGCTGGTGCTACGATAACCTTGTCTTCTACTACTTCTACTACTGGTTCTGCAACTGTTTCTACAACTACATCATCAACAATAGGTGTTTCAATAGACTTGTTTTCTTTTTCAGCCATGATAAAACCTCCTTAGATTTTAATTTAATTATACCAGATAAATGTCGAAAGGGGGTAGAGAGTTTATCCCTACCCCCAATCAAAGGGAACGCATTACAGAATTTTATTATTCTGTAGTTGCGTCTTGGAATGCAACTGCATCAAGTTCTTCCCAGGCGATGCCGAAACGAACGAATACAGTGTATTCAATTGTGTCCTTCTTAGGAACGTAGAAACGGTTCACAGTGATGTCTCTTTGGAAGCCCCAAATACGGTTCTGTGGGAATGTTAGGTCAACAAATCCTGCAGGGTAGTAAGGAACTTCAAGAACAGGCACACCTAGAACACGAGTCTGACGAGCACCTCCGAAGGTCTGGTTTGCACCACCAAGGAACTCTCCACGACTTCCTTCGGTAGAACCGATGACGTTGTAGACAGTACCATTGTTCTTAACGATGTTAGCAAATGTGTCTGTACCAGCATAGAACTTTAGACCGTTAGTGATAGCACGATATCTACGAGGCATAGCCAAGATAAGTGCTTGCAACTTGTCTGTTGTCCAATCTGTAATTGCAGATGCATTTACAACTTCGTGTGCACTTCCAAGGTTAGAACCAGAACCAACGTTAGGGTTGGTCTTTTCCAAGTTGATGAATCCGTTCATAATACTTAGGAACGAACCAGTTGAACCGTCACCATTAATGGCTAGGTCTTCAATGTCGTTACCGAAAGCATTAGTCATTAGACGAACTAGGTGGTCTTCTAGAGCAGCACCCTCGATGTTATCTTCGAGTGACTCTGAGGAAACTTCCCAGTCTAGACGAATCTTCTTGGTTGTTAGTTCTACCTTAGAGAAGGTAGCACCAGTGTTAGTGTAAGTTGAGACACCCTGGCTTGCAGCACGAATAACACGGTCTCCCACGTTAATCTTCTCAAGTTCCATTGTGTTTGCTCTCATTGTTACTCTGCGACCGTCCTGTGCAAGTGTGGTTGCGTCCCAAACATAGTCGATGAATCGTCTTGCCTGTTCAGGGCGTAGGATACCAGTACCTGGGTAAGTCGGACTTGCAGTAGCAGATGGGTTTACACCATTAGCACCAGTTGTTACACCAAAGTTAGCGGTTGGGCTGTTAGCCAAGTAAGTACCGTGCTCTGAAAAAGCACCTGTACCTGACGATACGCTAGTTGATGTACCGAAAGCACCTTCAGCGTTAGGGTATCCAGAAACTGGAGACGCACCTGAAGGCATATTTTTGATAATTTCTTCTGACATTTTATTTTTCACCTCCTAGTAAATTTATTTTAGTAAATCGGATGTTGTGAGGAAACTTCCGCCCCATACTGATTTTTCCACCAGTACTGGTTCCTGAATGACCTCTCCGAGGTCACCAGACTTACGGAAAGCAGTGTCTGCTTCTACAGCATCGATACGCTTTCCAAGATTGTTAAAGTCTGATTCTGCATCTGTTACTTTTGCAGTAACAAATCCAAGAGACTTCTTTAGTTCGGCAACTTCTGCAACTAGAGATGCATTTGCATCTGCTAGAGACTTTACGATTGCCGCAATGTCGCTAAAGGCTGTTGTAACAGTTGTACCTAGTTCATTAACTGCCTTGGCAATTACTTCCTCTGAACCTGGAACAACTTCTTCTACAACTTCTTCTACATGTGCTGGCTCGGCTACTGGAGCCTCTTCAACAACTTCTTCTGTAGCAGGAGTGTCAACTACAACTTCTGCCTCTGGAACGACATCTACTGATTCAACGTTTACGTTTTCATCGGTCATGTTATCATTCTCCTTTTTAATAGTCTTAGAAGTATTAATGCCTTTAGCACTATCTACTAAGAACTTTATCATGTCAAGTTTGTCAGCATCTGACTTCTCGACAAAACCTATGTTCTGCATTGTTGCACCTGTTACTGGGCTAACTGCAGAATCTTCTTCTGAGATTGTTACCAATCCTGATTCTTTGTCCCAGAATACATTTTCTAGAACTGTTTGTGTACCGTTGCCAACAACAGTATCAACGCCATCTACCTTCTCAACAGAAAGAATATTGGCAAACTGATTTGCTGGACTATCCACCAATGAAAGTTCAACCAAATCGTAATCCTTGATAATACGGATAGCAGCATCCATTTTCTCATCATATGCATCATCCCACTTATTCATTTTGCCACCAATTGAAAAACCTGTATAAGTTCCATCAATAACCTTTTCCCAAGTATCTTCTGCACCTTTGGAAATATAGGCTGACACATAAATACCCTGATAAAACTTCTTTGTTTCTGGGTCAAAATATTTATCTTCTTTGAATGCTACCATTTTTCCAACAGCCTTTGGTTGGTGCATTTCACGAATGTTTCCACGGAATTTAGAGAATGCCTTAAGAGATGCTTCTGGGGTAACAATATCATTCTGCTTGTCAATGTTATCAAGCGTAGCAAATCCAGATACAATTCTGCGTTCTGCATCTACTTTTGTAAGAGGCATAGAGATACGGACATTATTTCCGTCAATGTCAAAATGTGCCTTCTGAATACTCATACTATTAATTATAGCCCCTTTTTATGAAAGTGTTATACAAATGTTATTATACCACTTTTTTATGAGGAACGTCTCCCCTCGCCCTTTGGATTTCTACCCTGAGTAGTTGCTGTATTGTCTGCCTGTGCCTGTTGACGTTCTCCATCACGAGTTCTGTCTTTTGCGTTATTAGCATTAGAATCTGCAGCCTGTCTAGCAGTTGGCTGAATCATAGAATCGCTTTCTTCACGTTCTGGCAAGTTTAAAAGTTCACGAGCCTCGTTAGGAACCATGATTTGGTTCTTAACATAGTTAGTAAGAATCTGCGACTGAGCCAACTCATCGGTAAGTGTAAGTTCATTAAATTTAAATTCTAGAATATCTGTCTTTTCACGGATAATCTTATTCAGAATCTTTTCAAGATTACGCTGTGCTGGTCTTGCTACCTGCTCTTTGAATGTGCGGTCTTGTGCTAGTGAATCAGCAATTGTTGATGAACTGCTACCGCCAAGTTTAGATAAAGGAACCTGGTGTGCTACCAAGATATCATCACGGTTCTGCTCACGGTATTTTGTAAAAGAGCCTTCCTGAACACCATTTTCAATTGGCTCCATCTTAAATTCTACTTTGTTGGTTTCTGAATCTCCTGGAAGCGGTATATATAGAGTTCTGTGTGACTGACCTTTAAGACCTGTCTGTAAGAAACGGAATAGTTTATCCTCTGCTTCCTGTGTAAGTTGTGCACCCTTTAGTGTAACAATATAGCGAGGAACAGCCTTATTGTTGAAGTAATCGATATTGTATTGTGAAGCAAGCATATCTCCAACAAGAGATGGCATGGCTGCCAATACATCTGGAACACCATAAAAAGTATTTAATGGAGAGTATTCTTTAATGTGAATAATCTCATTAGGTCTTGGGTCATCGGTAATGTAGTTTACATTCTTTGCCCCAAAATTTCTAAAGTAAACAACCTTATTTGCAATAATCTGAACATAGCCATCACGAAGTCTACGCACACGCATAGTGGATGCAGGAATGTGACCAACATAGCCAATTTCTCCAGTAACAGTTCTACCTACTTCGATATATCCATTACCCATAGCATGAACATCTGTAAATACTTTCTCAAGGACGGATGTGAATGATTCATCTTGGTTTAGACCTTCTAGCCAATCACGAAGTTGTACTTTGAGTTTTTCAATGCGTTTGCGAGCACGAGCCATCTGGTCTGCTGAAGCAGCCTCTAATTTAAGGCTAGTTTTATCTGAAATAATAAAGTCATAACCAAGACCAACGGTGTTTTCAACCTTTGCATCAATAGCAGCGTGGTTGGCAAATGAAGTATCATAGTAACTTGCTAGTTCATATAAATTATATGGTGGAGTAATTACGTCAAAGAGTGAATATGCATTACGGAATACAATTCCTGGATTAATTGCAGTAGAACGAGCACCATTAATACCAGTTTGAATTGCTCCAGCAGATTCAAGGTAAGCGTCATCGCCAAGAGCCTTAGCCATTCTAGCACTTCTACGCTTAAAGTTAGTGTTCATGCCACTTAGACCTTTAATGTCATCCCATGACTTTGTGAATGGGTCTAAGTCTGCAAATTGATTTTTATTTTCTGGTACTTCGTCTAAACGAGCAGGAGTGTAGGCATTTTCATAATAACTCATTAGTCATCGCTTCCAAACTTATCAAATGTCTTTTTTGCATCGATGATTGCACCAAGGTCTGTTTCAGAAGGAATTAGCCCTTGTGTCATACGGTCTAGTTGTTCTGAGTATTCTTCATCGGATACCTTGCGAACATTTGGCATAAAGATTGGTCTACCATCTGGAAAACCTAGCCAAGAGGCTTCTTTTTGTAATAGGATAATTCTTGATTGGTCATCACGCATTGAGTCAATTGACAGGGCATTTCCGTTGTCATCTGTCAAAACTTTGCCAGAACGCAACTGCCATACATAAATACCATAGTCTGAAAATGGTTCTTCTATGACAGAAACTCTTGTTTTGCCAATTTGGTTGGGCATGACTTGACCAATATCTTTGTTAACATCTATATTCATAACCACTATTATACCACATTATGCCACACTGACAACATAAGTTTGTTTAATTGGGCTATCCAGATATTTATATTCTGCTGCAACCAAGCCTAAATTATTAGTTAGACTTGTTTCACCAATAATTCTATTTGTTCCAGTAAACATTGAGTACATATTTTTTGAAGATATTGATGTTGGTCCTAAGACATTTTCCCAAGAACTGCTATTATTGATTATTGACCAGGTGTATGGTGTTATGGAATTCCACGTTGTATTCCAATTTATTAGGTTATTTAACCAATAACTATTATCAATTATAAAATTCCAAGTATAAGGAGTTATGGAGTTCCATGTTAATGATGTTAGGTCATTCCAGGTTCCAGCAGCAAATTTAAATTGATAATATGATAGGTTGTCAATTGATATACCGCCAATTAGATTGAATTCGCCACTAGGGTCAAATATAAGTGGTTCCTTAAAAAATATTCCAAGTGTGTACCAGCGATTTGTAGTAATTGTTGGAACATTATCATGCTTACCGTTTATAAAATAAAATACCTGATTGTCTGCCACTCCATTTAATGATGCCGAAATTGTTGCGGTATTTCCGTTTCCTGTTCTTGTTAAAACAACTTCAACTGTCTTGTTTTGAGCCTTTATTTCAAATACTTTTTCTGATGAATTTGGAAATTTTGCATAGAACGGAGAAGAACTTGTGTCTAATTCAGCATTGTAAAATATAGATAGTTGCATCATGCTAATATTTGCTGTTTGGTTAATAGGAATTCTAATTCCACGAACAGTGTTAGCAACTGTTGTATCAAATCCAACAAGTCTGATTCCAGATTCCCTGCCCATATATGTGTATGGGTTCTCTCTTTTACTAATTAAGAATGGATTATAACCATTATAGTCATATGTCGATGTCGAAGTATTATATGTATATGGAATAAGTTCTGTTCCATATTTTGTTCCAATTGTTTTTATAGAATTTTGATTATATGCTTGAGATGATAATTGCATTTTTTGAATAGTTATAGAATTATTTTCAGTGTCTGCAACATTAAAATCTATATGTATAACTAGATTATATTCTCTAATATCTATTCCAGTTGGTGGATAAATTACAAAGCCATCAACAATTTCATATTTTGTTGTTTCCCAAGATACCCCTGGAATAACGGTTCTATCAGAACTTGGCTCTAATGTTGTTGTAAAAGTAGAATCTTCTTTATATGAATTAGATACTGGTTCAAAGGTTATATATGTTTTTACATTTGAATTTTCATAACTATTTGTATCAAAATAGTTTTTTGAAGAAATTGTTTTTTCTAGCAAAGATGATTCATAATCAATGTTAAATTGAATAAAGTTATATGGATATACGGTGTCATTTTCTACCTTGCAAAATTGTGATAAGGGAATTGCATTTTTCCAATAACCATTACTAAATACACCAAGTCTATATCCAACGCTTGCAAGATTTAAATAATCTTGATATGGTTTAACTTCATAACTACCTACAATGCTGTTTGCCAATGATGCAGATGTAGTCAAAACATTGCTTATGTCTACTGGATATGTAAAAGTTCCAGATGCAGAAACTAAAGATGAACGTTTGGATAAATTCTCATCTGTTAAAAATTTAACTGAATAAATATTTGCAGAACAGGTTTTTGAAATAGTTAAATTACTATCTCCACCAATATAAGCAATTAGGTCAGACTGATTTGCAAAAAAGTTTTTTACATCTGTTCCCCTGCCCTGTTGGTTTTGAGTCATGCAATATGTTGCAAAAGCATCTATATCTATACCAATGATAAAATTAAAATTTGGTGAATTATAAACAAGATTGTTTGAATTTTCTGATAGAATTTCATATTCGTCTGATGACTGATATTTTATTCTATAGGAGATTGTAGAACTATTAACAACTATAGAAAAATATTCATTTGAATTATTCTTATTAACAATTTTAAACAAAACTTCGTCTGATGTTGGCAAAGCATTTGAATAATATCCGTGTATATAAAAACCTTTTGTTTGTTGCGTCATCATGTTTAGTTTTTCAATCTGTAAATTAGATATTGCAGTGGACATTGTTCCAGATTTTAAATTAAATGTTGTGCCAGAAATTGTGTTTTCAAGGTCAGTTATTGTTTTGGTGTCTGAATTTAGGGTTGGTTTTTCATATTGAAAATTAGATATATAGTTATTTTCAACTACTAAATTATCTGTTTTTGATTGCTTCCAACCTGCACCCGATGTGTAATTATAGTTAACAGCATATTTAGATTTTGAATAATCTATTACTACTGACTTTCCATTAAAATTTCTAACTATATTGTCTGGAAAAGAAACACCGTGACCAAATCCAAATCTTCTTAAAGCCTGTACTGTATCAACTTGATAAGTATATGTAGAAATACAATCATAAGTTCCTTGACCAAATGATAAAAATTCTGTATCAGTTAATGTATTTAAATCTGTATCAGACAATGATAGAGATATTAGGTCTTCTCCATTAACTATAAGTTTTGACGAATTTGCGGTATTTACAATTTGAATAAGAAATGGTCTATTAAAATCTTTTATATATGCTGTGCCAGACTTTTCTCCAATTTGTAAAACAAAAGATGTTTGATTAACATATAAACCATTACCATCGTCATTTGTAGAATAAGCACCCACAATTTTTCTTTTTCCCAAATATGGCTTATCTACTTTAGTCCAAAATTCTAGAGTATTACTGTTGTATCTACCATTATAAGTAAATATTCCTTTTGACGGTATTGTGATTGTACTATTAGAACCAGATAAAAATACCGAATAATCGGAACCAAAAACAATTGGAGCAACCTTTTCAATATTTACTGACGATGTTATAAATCCAAAATCTTTTGCTAAATTTAAACAGCGAATTAATTTTCCAGTAGTTGATGGAAAACTTGAATTAAAACTATTAAGATTAATATCATTAAAATGAACAACTTCATCATCTAATATATATATTGATGTTGGATGTTCTTGCAAGATTTTTTCTGCATAGGAATGTGAGATAGTAGCCATATACTCTATTCTACCACATAAGAAAATGCCCTGCCGAATTAACGACAGGGCATCTTGTCTATTTAGTTTTTATCTGGAATTTTGATTTCACAGTAATCGGTGGTGCAGTAGGCTTCGCCTTGTGCTTCCAGATTGTCTACTCCATCATAGATAGCAGAAAAATCAATCTTTGCTAATCTACCGATGTAGTAGTCATAATCATCTTCTGTAATTTCTGTATATGGTTGCTGTGGATAAACATCATTACCCATTGATAGGAATGATACCGCCTTCAACTGACCCTCATACATATTTAGAACAGAAGTGATATGCTGTGTTTCCTTTTCCTTATCAAATGACAGGGTTACGGAAACTCCGTTGTCAGACCAGTACTTCTGGGCGGTAGCAGCAAGTGCTGTCTTCTCAAATAGAGTGACATCCTTTTCTGCTCTCTTGTGTCCAGATGCAATTGGGAAATAGACTACGGAAGTATTTGCTGATACAAGGTCTGCTTCAATCTTATACCCTGCTGCTTTAAACAAATGAAGCATTGGGTCTTGGTTGCTAAAACGGATTGCTCTTAGATAGAACTTTCCACCTGGACCCCAGTGAACACCAGGGGTAGCACCAGAAAGAATTGACACAGAACCAGATGGCTTAACAGTAGTTACACGAATTGATTCACGAACACATAACCATTCTGAATACTTGTTGTCATAGAAGCGAATCTTCTTATAGCCCTCATCCATCCATTGACGGACAGTTGGAAGACCATGCTCATCAGCAAATGATGCGATACCAGTTAGAGATGTTCCGATTCTACGGTTTCTCTGCATGATACCGTTGGTCTGTTGCCAGTGTGTGGGAAGAAGTGTAACTGTCTTACCATACAGATAGGCAAACTTTAATGTACGCAAGAAGTCTTCCTTTGAATCGTGACGATTTAGGTGAACTTCTACAAGTGTACATAATTCATATGATTCCAATGGCTGTTCTGCACATGGATTGAATCCCATAACACGGAAATCCTTTCCATCTGGAGCATCAGCCAAACGACCATAGTTTCTAGCAACATCAAGCCAGATAAAACCTGGCTCTCCATTGTCAGCAATTCGGTCAACATATTTTGAGTAATCCATGCCAACAGTTGCAGAAACTGAATTGTTTGACATCCAAGCCCATCCAGGATTCTCTGGGTCGTAAGAGTTACGTTCAGGGAATACTTCTGGATTCTTTAGGTTTAGGAAGTCATCGTCTCCTTCTGCCCCCAAAGCAAGGGTAGCAGAACGTCTGACGTTACCAGATACCACACAAGTACCAATAAGGTTAACCAAGTCAACAATGGCACGAGCATCCAGTGTCTCCCCTGCTCTAGAACCTAGAACATGAGAAATCTTTTCGTGTAGTTTGATTAGTGGTCCAGGACCTGAAGCAACACCACCAAATCCCTTGATTGGGGCACCTTCTGGACGAATCTCTGAATAATCAAACTTTTGGATATTTTGACCTGCACGAAGATATGAGTTAATTAGCAAGCGAGTTGCTTCTACCCATCCTTCACGAGTATCGGGAATAACATAAGTAACTTCTGGCTCTGTTGGTGTATAGATGCTAAAGTTCTTATCTTTTCCAAGGGTATCAAAGCCAACACCAATACCAAGCATAAGAGCATCCATTACCCATGCAAATAGGGCACCTGGGTCATTCTTGTCTAGGTCTTTTGTAGATACCATAGCACAATTCTGCAAAGCAGCAGAGTTACGTTTTTCCATTGTGAGTGGGGTACCAAATGTCCACATTCCACGACCTGGAGGTGTCCATTTTAGATTGAACATACGGTCGAATGCTTCTTGTGCTGACTTCTGTGCCTTGTAGTCATTCCATGGAAGACGATTCTCCTTTGCATGGTTTTTTTGGACAGAATACATACCTTCAATAACTCTGCGTACAACTTCGTACCAGCGTTCTTTAGTTCCGTCATCTTTGACTCGTGAGTAGGTGCGAACAAAGGTAATTTCACCTAGTGCGTTGCCACCTGCATCCACGAATCCAAAGGGTGATTCCAACGATTTGTACTTTTCGACAAAATCTGTTGGGAGTGTAAATGAGAAAAATTCCGACATAGTGTTTCCACCTTTCCATAACTGTGATGTATAAAGTATACCACAGTTTTGAAAAATGTCAATCTCTATATCGGAATTATTTTTTTATTCTGAAGCAGTTTGTGGTTTTGGCAGTGCTTCAAGTTCTGCAAGATATGTTTCAATTGCTAAAGAAAGTAATTTAACATTTTTTTCTGCTTCTTCAAGACTCTTTTGGGTCTCTTCTGCGTTTTCTGGTGTAGCATTCTTTTCAATAATTATCTTATTTAGTTCATGCTGATATCCTTGAACCGCAAACTGTTGAATTTGCTGATTTAGAACACCTCGCAACTGGTCTGTTGTTAAAACAGATTTAAAATCAAGTGGCATGATTTCCTTTCGGTTAGTGTGTATCAATTATAGCATAAAACTTGATATTTGGTCAAATAGTGGTATAATTGATATACGACACCCTTCAACAAGGTGTTTTTCCGTTAAAGGAGGAAAATATGAATAATTTAAAAATCAAAAGATTACTCGCTACAGGAATTTTAAGTTTGACTTTGACTGGTTGTGTTACCCCTCAATCCCAGGCTATTGAAATACCTACTACAAAGGTGGTTGCAGAACATCCAACTGATGTTGGTACTCGCCTTATTTACAATGCAACAATTAGCAACAATACAAAAACAATGCACGAAACTATTATGAAAATATTTCATCGTGTAAACAAGACCCCATATGTATTTGCTGGTTCTAGCCCATATGGTTGGGACTGTTCTGGAATGGTTATGTGGATGTATGAGCAATTTGGAAAAACTTTGCCTCATTCTGCTACCGCCCAAGCAAGAGTTGGAACAAGAGTTATGACTCCAAAACTTGGAGACATTGTTGTATTTGGATATAAAGGATATAAGAGTTATTACCATTCTGCAATCTATATTGGAAAAGGCAAGGTAGTTAATGCAAACTCAGGAGCAGGAACTACAATAATTGAACCTTTAACTAATTATAAAAATAACAGAATTGTTTTTATAAGAATTGTTCCAACTATCTAGAATATTCTTGTAGTAATATATGTGTTTGCTGCAGTTTTTCTAGTAAGAAATTTTGCCATGGTAGCAATAGCCACTGTTGCGTTACCAGAATAGGTGTGGTTTGTTCCTCCGCCAATTGTAATTGCTCCTGAAACTGTTGCATCATTAAATAAGTTCCATTCAATGGTTGTTCCTACTGCTGGAGTATTAAATCCTGTTGTAGTAGAACCATCTAGATTTGTTCCTGTATCTAAAGTATATGTTACTGCTGTTGTAGCGGTAGTTTGAATAACATTTTTTGTCAACATCATTGCTGCTGTTAGGGTTACTGATGTTCCAGTATTTGTTGTTGAAGAAGTATGCAAAGTGTTTGGAGTAATAACTCTGTTGATAGAACCAGAAACGACAGAACCAACTGTTACGTTTGTAATTGAACCAGATGCACCAGAACCTCCTACAGCAACTGTTTTAATTGTTCCAGAAACTGTTGCTCCAGTTCCAATGTTATAAGTAGAAGCACCTGTAGATGCTGTACCAATGTTTACTGTTTGAGCAGCAGTAGTTGTATTTCCAACAGCAATAGTTGTTGCTGCACCAGCAAAGTTTAATGTTCCAGTCAAACCTGTATTGAATAACGCCAATGTTCCAGATGTTACGTTTGTAGCAATTGTTGGAGCATTTAAGTTTAATGTTGTTCCAGCCTGTACTGTTGTGGTTCCTGCAGTCGTTGAACCAAGAGTAAATGTTGTTGCTGCTCCACCAATACTTAGGGTGGTCGCTGTTGTGTTTAATAGGTTTACGCTGGCAGAACCAGTAACAATATTTCCATCAATTCTTGTTTGACCTCCAACCCATAGTGCATGTCCATTTGTAATAGTTGTATTTGTGCTTGCAGTTGGGGCTGCAGAAATATATACGTTTGCAGCATCAGTTAGAGTTACTGATGTAGATGCTGCTAAAGTTGGGGTATTGAAAGAATTGACAACCCTTTGTGCAATAGTTCCAGCACCAGATGTGTCTGTAAATGTTGCTGCTGCAATGTCAAAAGCCTGTCCAGATGTAGTCCAAGAAGATACGTTTTGAGATGTCGATGGTCTAGAGATTTTACCGCTTAGGCTAATGTTGGATACAGCAGTTGTTCCAACTGCAGAACCTATGTTGATGGTTGTAGTTGTTGCTGTTGTTCCGAGAGTACCAATATTCAAAGTTTTTGTTGCTGTATTGTGTCCAATAGAAAGTGTTGTTGCTGCTGCACCAATATTTAAAGTGCTGCTTACGGTATTAAATACATCCATAGATGCAGAACCAATAATTGATGTTGCAAAAGTTGGCGAGGTAGCCATGACTACGTTTCCAGAACCAGTATATCCACTAAAGTCAGTAATGCCAGATTCCCAAGCAGCATTAGATGTTACACCTGTGCTAATGCAAGTAACCATTGCAGTAGTTGTAGATGGTACTGTAATCACTGCAGATGTGTCTGATGCCTGTACTGTAATTGTTCCTGTACTATTATTTACAATATGGAATGTCCATCCTGTAGAAAAGTTTGATGTTGTTACTGGTAAAACAACTGTTTGATTTGAGGTTCCAGTAAATTGCTGATAATATGAACTTGTATTATCTAGGGTTGTTGTTCCTCCAGCAGTAACGGTAGATGTGTATCCCATCAAGTATGCCATTGTTCTGTTTGGGTTGTTTACTGCCAATGTTCCATTAATAGTAGTTGTTCCTGCGGTATTTCCAATAGCAAGTGATGTCGATGCATTGGCACCAAGAACTAATGCAGCACCTGTTCCAGAAGCAATATTGACGTTATTAATTTTAAGAGTTTTTCCTGTTGCAATATTCCAGTTTTCTGATGTTGTCCAGTTAGCGTTAGTTGAATCCCAAGTAATTGTTTTATCAACATCTAAACCTGCTTCTAGTCTAATTCCACCACCATTTGCAGTAGTGTTTGAAGGGCTTGCTACGTTTCCAAGTGTAATTTCAATATCTTCTACATCAAGTGTTGCTGTATTAAGTGTAGTCGTATTACCAGAAACAATCAGGTCTCCAGTAATTGTAACTGTAGAACTAGAGTTTCCAAGAGTGATGTTTCCACCAAGTGAGTTAATGCTTAACGCAGATGCAGCACCATTATTTCTTCCCTGAATTATTGCAGGACTCATTGCAAGATTTACAGACGCTGTTGGTCCAATCTGAATTGCATGAGTAGTTGATGCAAGAGTTACAGCATCCGTATCTGAAAATAGTACGCTACCACTAAAGGTTGGACTTCCAGCAAAAGTTGGGGTACCAGAAAAAATCTGATACAAAGCACCATAAACACCAGTAGAAGTGCTTAATGTTGCATTAGTTGTTCCATAGTATAGTTGCTTTAACGCAGTTTGAATATTTGCGGTATCTGCTAAGTCTGGAATGTATGTGGCAAGCAGCCCTGTGCCTGAACCTATTTGAGTAGCCATACGTTAATTATAGCACAACTTCATCTTTAAATAAGTCAAAACTAGACGATGTTATAGAATTGACGTTCAGGTGAAGTTGGTCCTTTCTATTTCTAAATTTAAGGTTATGATTACATACATACAGCATATTTTTAGCAAGATATCCCCAAGCATACTCTTTATATTCGTAATCAAGTTTTCTTGTTGTAATCTTTAGGGCTTTCTTACAGTATTTTCTAGACTTTCTATACTTTTTCTTGATAAAACTAATCATAGCGATATCTACCATAAACTCTCTTTCTTCTGGAAATTCTCTATGGGCTTTATACAGATATCTTTTGTTCAATGTGCATATAAATAGGTTTTTATATTGTCTTGCTTTTTCTACTGGTTCTAAATCATCTTTAAACTTTTTTAAATATTCTAAAATAGTATTTTTACCCTCTTTTTTATCCTTTGTTAGCAAAACACCTATCTTGTATATCCAATATCTTTTATCATCTTTTTCTTCCTCAAAGGCAGCCAAAATCATATCACCATACTTATTGTTGTTTTCATACTGATTTGAGTAGTGATGAATTTGAAGTTTTTCTAATAAACCTTCTTTATGATTTTCATTTCTATCTGGAAAAACTAATTCGTGGACAAGGTATTTCCATCTATATCCGTGCCTTGCATGTATTTTATTTAACAAGTATTCTACCTGTGGTTGAGTTCTTGATTGTGGGTCTCTCCAAGACCAGACATATTTATATTGCAATTGAGTAAAACTTGGGTCAATCGATTCCAAGTCTTCTCTCCAACCTTCAGACAATCTTTCATCTAGGTCAAGTGAAACACATATATCGATGTCATCTGGTAGTAAAGCAAGAGCAGCATTGCGAGCATCATCAAAACGCCATGGCTTAACAGAGATTTTTGCAACATTGATACCCAGTTTTTTAGCAAGTCTTATAGTCTTATCTGTAGAACCAGTATCAGCAATAAACAGGTAGTCTGCATCTTTGGCAGATTCATACCATTCTTGAATGTTATCTTCTTCATTAAGGGCAATTGTGTATACCGCAATTTTCATACTTAAATCCTTTGTTCAGTATCTATTATAGCACTAAGAGGCTGCTATGTATGTGCCATTGACATAGAATATGCTGGCTGTAGTAAACGTTGTCGGATTGCCTTGAGAAAGTAGGCTTTCAATAAGTGGTTTTGGGCTTGCTGTAGTTTCTTTTAGCCAGTGTAAATCTAGAGTTTGAGAACCAGGTAGATGGTCAGCAACCATCTGAACATGTCCATTAAGTTCGTCTGCTGGCTGAGATGGGTCTACCCAAGCCCATGCAGAAAAGTGATTTGCAGCAGATGCAATTGGAGCAAATGGCAAATCGACCTTAAATTGACCAGTTCCAAAATTTGTCACGGTAGTCATTTGAATCTTAATGTTAAAAGTAACTAATTGACCAACCTTAATGTAATAAGAGTTGTAGGTGGGATAAGTAGAATTGGAGCCTGTAAAAGTTAGTCCTGTTGCTTGGAATGTAGGAGACCATCTAACTGCTGTTGGATTAAGTGCAGGTCCCTGTGGTCCAACCTCTCCCTGTATTCCTTGTGGTCCCACTGGTCCAGGAATAGGGACAATGCCAACGTTTGAGGGTTCAGTAGTAGAAACTGCCTTAATTGTTGCAGTTTGTGTAGTATCTGGAATAATCTTAAAAGTAGTCATTACAAGGCACTCCCAGTAATGTCAGAACGAACTACAATTGTTCCGATAACTGGAGTCCATTTTTTGCTAGAAATAGTTACTTCTAGGTCAAAAATAAGTTCGGCTACGATGTTGGAACTTCCAGTTCCCCAATCATCTGTCATTGTGTTTGCTGCACTAACAATAACATATCCAGAACCAGCAGTCGTAGTCAGAGTATACTTGGTTGCTGTTTTAGGGTCATAGGCACTTGCAGCATATGTCCATCCTGTGGTATTCTTAGGGGTAGTTCCATCATCTTCATACCACTCAAACTTGGCAGAGATATCATCACCACGGACTACGGTCCATTTGACGTTTTGAGGGTCTGCACCAATTAAAATCGGGGAATCAGACGAGCATGAAGAACAAGACATATACTCATTATACACCATAATAAAGAAACCAGTGTCCAAAGTGGGTATGAGAGAGAGTATTGGACACTGGCTCTATGGTTAATTATACCATTTATAAGGGATTTCTGTGTTTCATTTGACAAATTTGAAAAAGTGTGATACCCTTTTAATACCTTTTGTTGGGGATATATAACTTATATATAATATATTAATATATAGTATAGTTTATATATTAAATAATAATAATCAAAGTTCGGTTTTTTCTGATTTGGTTTTCTTTTGTGTTTTGACACCTTCAGTAACTAGAATTGTATATAAACCATCAATCTTTTCTTCTAATTTATTTGATTTTTCTTCTAAACGATTAACCTGGTCTTTCATTGATGACCCACTATTAGGCTTTAGTTCTGAAAGGTCTTCTTTAAGTTCGGCTGAAAGGACTTTGATTTCGGCTTGAATAAACCATCTGATTCCGCCAACGGTAAGTGCGATAATAGATAACGCTGTTAAGATTAAGCCAGCCCAGTCTGCAATTGTCATAATAGTATTATTATACACGGTTTTTGCGAGAGTTTCGGGAATTTAAAAACGGTCGAAATAGAAGCACCAAACCCCCCTAATGCCAAACATGCAACAAATTGCCAAATAGGGCAAATAAGGGTTTAAATGCCCCATACAGACCTTTTCACCCCATATCCCCTATTTCGATATGCCCTTTTTTATGCTATAATAGAATTCTACCGAAAGAGAGAGCAATATGGACGAAAATGTACAATACGTCAAGCATTATGAATCAAAAGAATATCTTGAAGCATGCATAGCAGCCAAGATGACATCAAAAGACATAGCCAATCAGAACAAAGTGTCTTATAAGTTAGTTAATTATTGGCTGATTGAGCATGGATTGCTTCGCAATACCCCAGACGTTAGGCTACCATAATGGAAATATTAGTAATTATTCTAACTATTATGTTGTTTGTTGGTGCTATTGGATATTTACATCATCAACTGAAGTTTCGTGATACCCCCAACAAAATACACCACTGCAATGTTCCATATAACATGTATTTCCATGACAAACAAGATTGGCAATGTCGTAAATGTAAGGCATATTGGTATGTGAAGTATGACAAGTTTGGTTCTTATTATGTCAAGAGGAAATAGGATTTCTGCATACCGCCAAAATCTGAAAAATTTTTTATATTTCATTTTGATACATTTCTGAATATTTTGCTTGTGTGTATGATACACGGATATACATCACACGTTACCCAAATTTAGTGAGCACACATAGGGTACACGTTACCCTGAGTTATACAAAATGTGGCACGATGGCACCCCCACACGCTACCCTTTTTTTGATTGCGCCCCAAAAATTTACTAGGTTAATTCTTATCCACAATGGCTATTTTTGGGCGTGTCGCAGGGTCAAATGTCAGTGGTTAGGTGTATAGTAATACTATGAAAGATAAAAAGACAGAACTAACCCAGATGTTAGCCAAGTATGCCAGAGCAGGTATCAAACTAACCCCTGCCGAAAGAAACCTAGTCAAGTATTTACTAAGTAAACAATAGATAACAAAATGATAACAATAAGCGTTTTGCTATTGACAAATTGCTAAAAGTATGATTAGATAGTTATAGATAAAAAAGAAAGGTCAAAAATGACACTAATAGAAATGAAACTTAGATACAAGGAACTTATGCGTATTGCCGAGAGCGATACTATGTTAGAGAGCGAGTTTGATGAACTTATGGCTCTATACAAAAAACTA
>Ga0214923_10000873_pt1 | contig 44505 bp, 27 predicted proteins | sample LL1510_MetaG_FD_177993 | JGI IMG/M metagenome (GOLD analysis project Ga0214923, IMG submission 177993) | Freshwater microbial communities from Lake Lanier, Atlanta, Georgia, United States - LL-1510 | ecosystem: Environmental > Aquatic > Freshwater > Lake | place: USA: Georgia | collected... | reverse complement strand
ATCTGAAGCCGGCTCTTCTTCGGTCGAACCCACAAGCACGGGGTTCGCAACAGTTGCCTGTTGGTCAGTAAACCGAGAAGTCTTTTATTCAGTAAGAACTTTCTCACCTATGAACTTTTCAAAGAACCACACTCCGAACCCGGAGCGCTCGGGGTGGTACCATCGTGGATGAGGGTCGTCAATGGGCATTGCTAAAAATCCCCACCATCCCCATGAACGTAATCTAACAACCCATGAAGCTTGAGTTATTTTGCAAAACAAGGAAGTATTTAAAATGCCAGAATGGCATTCACAAACAGGTCACAACAGAAGCACTCGGCTCTTTCGAAAGCGTTTAGAGATTGAATCCAAATCCAATCAGAGCTTCTTGTTCATGTGGCTCTGTTTTTGGAAACTTCAGAAAATAAAAATTGTATTCTGCCGTCGCCGTGAAAGCTTTCAACAAGCGTGCATTAAAACCTGCGCTTGCAACTGCATTGTAACGAATGGGGTCGTGAATGCTCTTGCTTGTACCGGCCGCGTTGTCGGTGATGTTGACGAATCTTTCACGAGCACGCACGCCTGCACCGATTTTTATTCGCAGCATCTGGCCCAAAGACGGCTGAATCGACAACATAGCCTGCGCAACACGCTGCTCTTCGTTATATTTATACGTTGCGTCCTGTGCAGAAGGATCGACGTTTGCATCTTTGGCAAAATCGATATCTCCATATTCATCGCGCATCGCTACAGCTTTGCGGGTTTGATCGAGCTTGTTGGTGCCGCCCTGAATCTGGAGGCTCAGCAAACGTGACATACGAGCATTGATGCGCAGACCATATGTTGTGCGCTGCGCCACGGTTTCCTCTGTCGCTTCAGTGCTCGACGCCTTCTTACCCACCTGGTTTGGCTTGATAGCCTTTGTAGAACTCACCGAAGCATACGGCACAATTTGCAGCGCGCCCGCCCACGCTGCCGAGGCGAAAGTAACGCTGCCTGTTAGCACGGCAAAGCTCAATAAAAACCTAGATTTTTCGAAGCGCACCATAGCTTTCGCCCTCCTCTTTCGAGTAAGGTATCGGCCAATCAGGCAGGAGATATAAATTCCCTCCTGCCAAAATGTTTACAGAACCTTTTGACCCATCACACGAATGGCCTGAAGATGAAAATGACTTCAATCACTTCCAGAGGCCGGGCTTGAGTAGAATTCTATTTTGCGACACCGATCTTCGCGCCAAACTCCACTACGCGCACATTGATGCGATCGAGTTGGGTTGTGCTGATTGCGCATTTGATATGGTTGAAGATCAGCCAACCTCTGCAATTGTTCAAGAGCTTTCTGAAGACAAAGATTGTTTCTATTTGGTTGACCCTGCTGCACTTCTGGCCGCAGTTAGCAAACATGGACATGTGCCTGACTCCCGAACGATTCTTCTGCTTTCCGAAAAAGACAATTCGATTCTGAGTCCAATCGCTCAACTGCTCGGCGAGCTGCGTTTCGTTTTGGGCGCTCCCAATCCGTCGCTTTTGCGCAGTTTCGTTGCGTCAGTTCTTGAATTCCATTTGAGTGGTCAGATTCGCGGTGTCGTTTCGCGCCTGCTTAGGCCTGACGGCCTAAATGCGAAACAAATGACGCTAACCGACTCCTCGACTCGCTCAAAGATTCAGGATGAGGTGATTGAATTCTTCTCAGAGCAGCTTCAGCTGCACAAATCAACACTTGTCACAGGCATCAGCAGTTATCCAAAATACATGGGCGACGTGGTTGATGAGTTCCTGATGAATGCCATTTGGGATGCGCACCCAACTCGCCGCGTGCAGGATCGCTCAATACCAACGACACTGGAACCGGGCGAACAAGTGGAAATCGAATGCCTATGTGACGGCTCAAATCTCAGCCTTTCAGTTGCAGACTATCATGGTACGTTTCCTGCGAGTGCCTTCGCCAAACCCATTCGTTACGCAATGGGCTTTAAAGATGAAACACAGCTCAACGAAGGCCCTGGAGGCGCAGGGCTTGGCCTGTTGATGACGTTGCAAAAGGTTGCTGCTCTTTCCATTGAGGTGGAAGCTGGTCAGCTGACACGCTCTGTGGCACTCTTACGCGGAGACCAGCCACTGCGCGAGATGCAGCGGCGCCCCCGTTCAGTGATGATTTTCGAGAAGAGATAATTGATGTTTTCAGCAGAGATTTCCAACAATGCCCTGCTTGAGACTTTTGAGCGGTGGACCGATGATTTTCCTTCTATCATCCCTTGGTGTGTCGAACTTGGTTCGAGTCATTCTCAATTCACAGTTGTCATAGGCACCGCCATTCACGGTAACGAAACAGGCAGTTTACCCGCCGTGCTGAACATGATTGCAGATTTATCTGAAGATAACGCAAACCTGAAGGCACGGTATTTTTTCATCCTGGGAAATCCTGATGCTGTTCGCCAAGGGACACGCTTTGTAGAACGAGATTTGAATCGGTGTTTCAATCTCACTGATACAAAATCGTTGGAAGGAAAACGTGCGATTGAGATCGCCAAAGTGCTCTCTGAGGCTGATCTTTTTATTGACTATCACCAAACCAATCAGCCCGCTGTTTTTCCGTTTTTCACCTTTGCCTATCACGAAGAATCTTATTGTTGGGCGGCGCATATGGGCGGCGGAGAGCACTTCGTGACGCGCGATATCAAAACTGCTTTTTCAAAGGAAGGTTTGTGCGGCGACGAATGGCTTAGGCAGCACGGTAAACCTGCCGTGACCCTTGAACTTGGGCGCGCAGGTCTTTCACGCGATGCCTACCAAGTGACGCTCTCAAGTTTGCAACGGGTGATTGGCTTTGTTGAAACTGAGCTTGAGCATGGCCAAAAACCACAGCCCTCAGCACCCGACAGCTCCCGCGATTTGCGCTTTTATCAGGTGGTCGCCAAGCTCCCTTGGCCGGGCGATGAGGCGATGCTCAACCCGGGCTTCGCAAACTTTCAATACGTGAAAGCAAATGAAGAGCTGGGAGTTGTCAGGCCTGGTGAAATTTTGCGCGCACCCGTCGAAGGTTTCCTGATGTTTCCGAAATACCCGAAACGCGATGCGCAAGGTAAACCAATTGATCATCAAGATGGCGACATCGTGCAGATCGTTCAGCCCCTAAATGAACACCCGCGACACTTGTGGAATCACTGAGATCCGCTTCTCGGGGCCACTGAGATCCGCTTCTGAACAGCGCGAGTCCAGCCTTTTTTCTTCACATGTGAATCAGAAACTAGGCTTCAGCCACACACATCGAAAGCCCCTCGGCCAGCACATCGCGCGGCAAATGGCGGCCAATGAAAACCATCTGTGTTTTGCGTTCTTCACCCGGATTCCATTCGCGATCGGGTGAACTACCGATGGTCATGTGAACACCCTGAAACACAACCCGCAGAGGGTTATCTTTGACATAAATCACACCCTTGCTACGAAGCACCTGCTCGCCCAATTCATTGACGAGAAGCGACATGAACTTGTTGAGTTTTTCGAGATCGAGCGGACGCTTTTCTTCAATATAAATACTTTGAATTTCATCGTCGTGAGAGTGCTCATGATATTCGACGAGGATCGATGAATCGATCTTCACGCGATCCTGCAAGTCGAATGCACCAATTCCCAACACATCGCCAATTGGCACCGCGCATTTCTGCGTTTTGAAGAGCTTTGAAACGCCATTGATGCTGCGGATCATCTTTTCAACTTCAGTGAGTTGTTCTGCAGAGACTAGGTCGGTTTTATTGAGAACAACAACGTCAGCAAAGCCAATTTGGTCTTGCGTTTCTTTCACGGTTTTAAGATTTTTCTCGATATGAAATGCATCTACGACAGTGAGAATGGCATCGAGGAAATAGTGGCGTTGCAGATCTTCGTCCATGAAAAAGGTTTGTGCCACGGGGCTTGGATCAGCCATACCTGTGGTTTCAATCACCAGGTGATCGAAATCGACCTTACTTTTAAGAAGGTCTTTGGCTGCGCGGGTTAAATCTCCTCGCACGGTGCAGCAAAGGCAACCGTTGTTCATAACCTTGAGCTCTTCGCCCAACGATTGCACGACAAGTTCGCTGTCAAGATTCACATCACCGATCTCGTTGAGTACGACGGCAATTTTTTTTCCGTGACTTTCAGTCAACATGCGGTTGAGCAGTGTTGTTTTTCCTGACCCAAGGAATCCAGTGACAATTGTTACTGGAATTTCTTTTCCACCAAACTCAGGTGAACTCGTTCTAGTGACTTTCGCTGCAAAAAACATAACTCCCTCCGCGCATGACTCGCTTCCCTTAACCGAGTGTTGGGCGCACGACAACCGCGGATCGCTAAAGTCTGGAAAACAATTTCCGAAGCATAGAATTAGGATTTAGAGAGGGGCGATTGTCCCTGACAGGGAGGGTCATATGAAGAAGGCACTCGTGGTTGTAGCTCTGGGATTGCTGATTGCAGCGCCGGTGAGCCAAATCTGGGCCGCCAGCAATAAGGACCGGGTTGGACTGGGGACCCGCAAGTCGGAAGAGCAGCCCCCTCAGGCCAGTGAAACCCTACAGTTTTGCACCGACGCCTCGGCAAGGGTCAAAACAGCAGGAAAAGGCCAAGAGACCGAGATTCTCAAGGATGGTCAACAGTTTGCCAACTGCTCGGCGGCTCCAGCCTCCAGAACAAGTGAAGAAGCGCGTTCGGAATCGCGAAAGGTGGAGCGCAACCCGCAAAACTGAGTGACTTTTGCGGCTTGCGGCGGGGCTCGTGTGAGCCCCTCGAAGTGCGGTGTGCCGCGTACGCGGATGAGCGGTGGCCAAAGAACCTTTTGGACACGTCTACCGCGTTCAGCCGACCAAACTTTCTTCCCATGGGAAGATGATTTTCCCCTCACCTTTCATTTGCTGGGCGCATAAACGGAGACGATCACATGCCTCCGCTTTTTGTTTTTGGGTGATCTTCTTTTCAGGAGCCAGCAGGCATTCGATGTCTTCCCGGCGGCGCTTGGAAAGTGCCGACAAGTACGTATTTTGCACCTGTTTCGACTCACCCCGCAAGAACCCACCAATGTCATCGTCCTTCAACTGCGACAACAACAACGCCAAATGTGCAGGAAGCAGTTGCGCAAGACGTTCGACTGACAACAACCCTCCTTGCAAATGCTGGGCGAGTGCGGGCTCTCTTGCCTCAACCTCTTCCAAAATGTGGCTGCGAAGGTTGGGATCGAGGGCTTGTACCAATGCCAAAACGCGCTGCGCACCGCCCACCTTTTGTCCGTAACGGCCGCTCGCTGTGCGCTCTCGCAAAGCTTCGAGGTCGGCTTCAAGCTCGTCGAGCACTGCTGAGTCGAGGACACGTTCCTTGGCAAGACTCATGATGAGTTTGACCTGCCGCTCGGCTGGCATGGCGCGAAACAGCGCCCCTGCCCGCTGAGCATCCAATGAACCCAGGACTGCCGAAGCAACTGAATCTAATTCACGGGCCAGGTGGTCGGAAAGAATCCAGTCTGGAATATCGTTACAGATCTCTGCAACCCGCGAGGCTCGAGGCAGCTCAATTCCAGCAAATTTTTGGGCTGGCGCAGACAATGAAGAACGATTTTTCCCTGAATTTTCTCCACACACACGAAGAAACTCTGAGCAGATCTCTGCAATTTCGAAATCTGACAAGCTGCGCTGATGAGCAGTCATGGAGCGCAAAATGCTCGCCTGTTCGCGCTTTGAAAGCCCCATAAAAAGTTGGCTTGCAAGCTCATGCCCAACCAGTGAAAGAACGATTGCCGCTTTGTCAGACTGCGAGAATGCCATTGTGCCTCCAAAAGCCGCTGCGAACGGGTTTGGTGTATTTTCCCGCTCGAGGGTGAGTTCGGCAGAATGCGTAAAAAGCTGAATCTAGAGAAAGGAAAACGGATCCACGTCTACTTTCAGAATATGCTGATATTCCTTACGAACCACGATTTCCGACGGAACCAAACGGCTCGGATGAATGTCGCGCTGGGCAGAAATAACCAGTTGGATACGATGCTGGCCTTTGAGCTTGGCTAAAACTGCCGGCATGGGCCCTGTCAGACGAACGTTTTGTGGGGTTAATTTTTGCTCGGACCAGAACTGAGTGAGGTCTTTTTGCAGTTGCTGTCCGAGTTTGAAAAGTTGTTCTTCCTTTGAATGCTGCATTTCGAGAAGAATTTGTCGACAAACGGGTGGGTGCCAACCAAGCTGACGCATTTTGAGTTCATCGCTGAGAAAGCGGTCGACCGCCCCCTCCAAGGCGAGATTCAACACCGGGTGACTTGCACCTAACGACTGTACAGCAATAACTCCTGACAACGCTCCGCGCCCACTGCGCCCAGCAGCCTGACAGAGAAGTTGAAAAGTTCTTTCGGCGGCGCGGTAATCGGGCACAAAAAGTCCGTCTTCAACATTGAGAATGACAACCAACGTGACCTTTGGAAAATCGTGCCCCTTGGACAGCATCTGAGTTCCAACTAAGCATTGTGTTTCGCCGCTGCGGAAGCGTGCGATGATTCCAGACAGACGTGATTGGCTTGTTAGCACATCGCGATCGAGACGGTCGACGACCATTCCCGGAATGCGTTCTGCAAGCTCCTGCTCCATGTTTTGAGTGCCAAGGCCCATGTGAACTAATTTTTCTGAACCGCACGACGGGCAATTTTGCAAAGTTGGCCTGGAGAATCCGCAGTAGTGACAAAGTTCACGCGCGCCGCGCGCATGGAGAGTTGTACTCACCGAACAGTGAGGACACTGCAGTGCTTCTCCGCAATTTCCGCAGAGCGCGAATTGGGCAAAGCCCCGGCGGTTGAGAATGACCATGCTTTGTTCACCGCGCGCCTGAGTTTGTGCGAGCAGGTCAACGACCCCTGGAGCCATCACATGGCCTTCAAAGGAGAATTGAGACGAACGCACAATTCCGCGCGACAAACCACCGGTTGAATGTAGCTTTGGTCGATATTGAAAAATCTCGACTCGATTCGCTTGTCGCGAATGCCGCAGTTGCAATTGGACACGGGTGTAGCGTTTGCGCTCCCAGTTCAAATAGGATTCGAGAGAAGGAGTTGCACTTCCCAAGACACAGCGGGCGCCTTCAATCTGGGCTCTTTTTACGGCAACATCACGCGCGTGATAGCAGGGAAACTCGTCGCATTTGTAACTTTGCTCATGTTCTTCATCCACAACAATGAGACGCAGATCAGCAACCGGTGCAAAGATTGCTGAACGCACTCCAAGAACGACATATGCTTCTCCATTTGCAACGCGAAACCATTCGCGCTCGTGCTCAACTGGAGTCAGCCCAGAGTGAAGAACAGCCAACTGGCTGGGAAAATGCACGCGAAAGCGCTCGCACATTTGTGGCGTAAGGGCGATTTCGGGGACGAGAATCAGAGCACGCCCGCCTGCAGAAACAGCCTCTTGAACCAGATGAAGATAAATCTCTGTTTTGCCGCTGCCTGTGACGCCCTGGAGGAGAGTGACATGGCCTTGGGATGTTGCAAGAATTCCTTCCAAACAACGCTGTTGTTCTTCATTTAGAGTTTTTAACGGCTCGGGTTCGGGGCTTTTAATTTCCATTTTTTTCTTGCGCAGCATGCGTTGCATGCGTTTAGCGTGCGCGTCTACAGTCCAAACAAAGCCGGGTCCGGCCAAGTGAATGGTGCGTCCGAGCGGTGAAACGTAGTAGTGGGCCAACCACCTAAGCAATTCCAGAACGTTCTTTTTCAAGGGCGGACAGGAAGGGATGATGCTGCTCACAGGCCGACAAGCGAATTCGGGCTTCGCACAAAAGCCCATAAACACACCCACCGAGCGTCGTCCCTGAACAGGCAATTCACACAATTGCCCTTCGTTCATCCCCGCACAAAGCTCAGCTGGCACTTCATATGTCAACTCGTGCGCAGTTGCGTTGGCCACTGCAAAGAGCCCGAAGTGAGTGGGTGAAGGGTTCATGAGGGTCCTTTTGCGAGGGCATCTTGAGGGGCTCGATCTTGCCGCTTGCATACGCTAACAAAGCACCACTGCGTGCGACAAGCCCCTCCCCCCTGGCCAGAGAGCACTGAGCTCAACCCGCGAGCAGTGTCGTTCCATGAAACAAAGGGGCGCAAAGGAGCAAACTAATGACCACCGTTTTGGACACACAAAGCTATGCTTTTTTTGATGTCGACGGAACTGTCATTGCGCGCGATTCGTTTCGAATTCTTATCCGCGAACTCGTCTTTAAAAAATCATGGTGGCGCTCATTGCTTGCTGGTTTGCTTTGTTTTGCGCTTGGTGTTTTGAAAATATTTTCATTGGTTGGCAAAACCCAGTTTAAAAGTGCGCTTCTCTGGTGTGCAACAGTGGGTTATTCGCGCAAACAAGCCATAAGGCTGTTGCAGCAGGTGACTCGCGAAAAAGTTGCACCGCTGTGGTTTCGCGAGGTCAATGCGGAATTGGAGAGATTGCGCAGCGATGGGTTACGTATTTGTTACGTGAGTGCCTCGGGCAAGACGTGGCTGAGAACTTTGCTTTCAATTCATGATCCGGGAAAAAAAGTGATTGTTGGATCGCAGCTGATGTTTTTCTTGGGTGGGATCACTTTGCGAGGTGCTAATTGTCTCGGCGTTGAGAAAATTATTCGCCTGCGCCAGTTGATTCCGCACCAGGCCATTTGGTTCGTCGCATACAGTGACCACCGCGCCGACCTCCCACTTCTCAGCGCAAGCAGACATCGCGTGGTAGTGAACCCGAGCAAAAAAAACCAAAAGGCTATTTCAAGGTCCCTGGGTGCAGATGGTTTCGTTGTGGTGAACTGGACCCCGTTGAACAAAAGTGAATGATTCGAACCCACCCTTAACCTGCAGACTTGGATATTTTTTGCTTAGTTTTTATTAATTTTTAAAACTCAGCGGCAGCGATTTTTTCTCAAACGGAAAGAGTTTCCTCCGATACCCCTCAAGCATTGAGCTTTGTTGATTGAGATGAACGGGAGACTCTGCACAATGAGCAGGAATCGAAGTGCCTTGTTCCTGGTCGCAATAGGTTCCGCCGTTTTGGGCGGCATCGCTAGCCAGATTTTTAGAGATTCGTCTCAAGATCCGGCCAACGCCACTACGTTGAATAGAAAAACCGACCCGGGACGCCCGCCAAAGCCTTTGTGGAGAGCTGGAATTGGCGAGGTTGAAGTCCCTAAGTCCGAGGTTAAGGTTGTTGCAAAACTCTCGCCAACTCCTAAGCCGTCACTCGAAAATCCACCCCTGATTAAACAAATCCGTGAGGAAGTGGCGCAGGACCCGCATGCAACTCCGCAAGCATTGCTGGCATTCGCCGAACAGCTGGCGGTGAATATGCAAGGAGCGTTTCAAGATCGGGAAGTCCGTTACAACGTATCGCGGCAACTGATGGCTTGCGCGCGCGATGGACAAGCGCGAGGTTCTGCGCAAGCGGCTCGCGCCTTGTGTCTTTCCAACCTCGAACGACTCAAATCGAAGTTTCCCGATGAGCTTGCCCCCTCGTATCAATCGCTGGTTGCTGAGCTCCCCGACGACCTGCTGTTTGTTGCCGGCGTAAGCAAGACCACGGAGGAAAAGTAACATGCTGAGTTGTCCAAATATCAAGAGATTCGCATGCACTTTTTCACTTTTGTTTCTCGCAGGAAACTTGGGTTGCAAGAGGATTGTTGACAAGGTTGCTGCACCGCAACTGCCCCCGCCGCAAACCGGACAAGCGGAACAATTGAATCCAACATTGAATATTAGCATGGATGCTTCTTTATCTGCGAAGGAAAGAGAATTTCTCAAAGAAGATTTTCGTTTCTTGCAGGGATTAAGATTTGATTCCAAGATTGAAGGTTATTTCGTCAAGGCATTTTCAACGAGCGATGGAAGTGGCCTGATGAAATATTTGGATGATCGTATTGGCCACATCATTGGCCCAGATACAACAGTCGATTCACGCTTTAGTTACACGGCAGACACCGGATCTGATTCCGGAAAAGCCGTGACGATTGCAACCAATATCGGCACGGCTGTTTGGTTGGAAACTGTGGCACAGCGTCGGAATATCTCTTTTTTCACCAACAACACGGCGATTCCCGTGAATGACCCGCGGGTTGGGATCATCAAGCTGGGCAAGGCATACACCGTGTTTGATGACTCAGGCAGGTCACTTAACACAGTTGCACGAACAAGCGTGCTGATTCACGAAGCAAGGCATAGCGATTGCACAGGTGGATTGACGGACAGAGATGTCACCTTCCTTGCGACTGGGCAGTTGCCGGAAAACCGATCGTGCGGACATCTGCATGTCATTTGCCCTTCAGGAAACGACTACGAAGGCCTGCCCGCCTGTGACGGCAAGGTGTGGGGCGCATATGCAATGGGTTGGCTTTTTGCGAACGAACTGAGCCAAAAATGCCAAGGCTGCAGCGAATCTATGCTGCAAACGGCAATGATTGTGGCGATGGACTCTCTGAGCCGCCTCGATAAAGAGACGGCCCGTGCGATGAAGGCTGGAGTCCTCGAGTATCCCGATATGAGCAGCAATCCACCGAAACAGTGATGCGACTCATTCAATGTACTCAACCTCGCCTTCGCCTTCACCTTCAGTTGCGGCCGCCTCAGGCAAGGCGTCTTCGCTTTCAAATTCCGCCGTTTCTTCCGTGAGCATGCGATTGCGCGCATCGAGAGGATCACGCAAGACGACAGGAATCAAAGCTCGTGCTTGCTTTGCAAGCTCAGCGTCGTAGTCTTCGAGTCGGGCAAGGCTCTGCAAAAAGGTTGCAAAACGGAACAAAACCATCATGCAGTCGCCGGCAGAAAAATGTTTGGTTGAGTGTTCTTCAACCAACTCCTCCCACGACATGAGGTTGTCGATCCAGGCAGAAACAATTGAGGCAGCCCCCATATTAAACTCGCGAAACACCCTGGCGCCGTTACTTTCTTCGCGACGGAATCCAACTTCATCATAAAGTTCTGGGAACAACTCTTCAGGGTAATGGACTTCAATTTCACGCGGAATATTGAGATCGCGCAAGAAAGAAAGATCGGCATAGGTGTCGGGAATTTCCTTGAAGTGGGCCGAACAAAAGCTTGCCATCATCTGTAGGTAGTGACGCAGATTGCCCGAGTTGATTTCACCCTCCGCAAGTTTGCGGGCGATGATCATCCCGCCTGCTTGAGGAAAATGACGAGCGAGCTGACCCATCAAGGTCGGAACCTGGCCTTCGAGTGCACCCACAGTGACAAGATGCGAGATGATCTTTTGCAAAGTACTCTGACTCGATTGCGCCATCATGTTGTGGCAGGGGATTTTCGCCGGACATCGGTTGCAAGGAATGTTGCTGCGGTTGTGACCTTTGTGGAATTTTTGATAGGTTTCAGGAATATTCTCGCAGGCAAGAATCTCCATTTTGTAGTCTTTGTAGAGGACGGCCGAAAGGAGTTCGTGATCAACAACTGTCACCTGCTGAGGATCGCGACCGCGCATGAAAAATGATTTCCGATAAAACTGGGACAGGTAAGCAAGACTTTCTTTTTGGCCGAGGATCCCCAACACGGTTGTTGGGTCGAACTTTAGAGAAGATCGACACGGTTCACGACCCGCTGGCTTTTGCTCAACGAATCGACCCAAGTTCATCCACATGGAAAACCCGTGCGTGTCTTTACCGCGGCGCCCGGCACGGCCAAGCATCTGCATCACTTCGCTCGCGCTGTACTTTGTTTCACCACCTTCACTGGGTCGGCTGAGATCAGAGATCAGCGCACCGCGCACAGCAAAGTTGACCCCCAACGAAATACCCATGGTCCCGGAACAGACCTTGAGAAGACCTTCTTTCAAAAGGGATTCGATAGCCACGCGCCCGGGAGGAATTAACCCACTGTGGTGAAATGCAACGCCCGTGCGACGGATCATTCTTTGCAAGTCATGCGGTACATAGTCCCAACCGCTCAAACTCGCGATGCGATCATGCAATGGCTTCAATGAATCTTCCTGCAAGGTATTTTGCAAACCACGGGCAAGAATATTTGCAATTGCCTCAACATCTGCACGGCGGCCTGCATAGACAACAACGGGGCCAAGGCCTTGTTCCATCGCAACACGCACGGGGTCGATCAATTCATCGAACCTGGCTTTGTCGCGCCGTCTGCGACCTGCCCTGTCGGCACGCATGACACGACGCAACAGCGCAATTTCATCGGGTCGCAACGCGAGATCGGGTGCGTAAATCCAGCCATAACTTGTATAGATAATGTCGGCGAGAGGAACTGGGCGTTTGCTCACGCGGATTAATTTAGATGGGCGAGAAAAAATATTTTCCAGCCATGCAGCAAATTCATCTGCATTCGGCACCGATGCAGAGAGAAGGATCACCTGGCTTTCCTTGGGAGTCAGAATCAACGACTCTTCCCAAGCACTGCCGCGGCTTTCATCTTGCAGGTAATGGTATTCGTCGTACACCACCACCCGGCGACGCATATCGGGTTCCACGCCTAAGAGGCTGTTGCGGTATGTTTCCAGGGTCGCCAAAATGATTGGTGCACGCAGATTTTCTTTGAAGTCTCCGGTATTAATTCCAACTCGTTCTTTGCCATATTTCTCGCAGAACTCGCGGTATTTGTCGTTACTTAAACTTTTCACCGGACTTGTATAAATCAAACGCAGTCCTTCCGACAGACGAGCATCTAAAAGCGCCTCAATGACCCGTGTTTTGCCGGCGGATGTTGGCGCATCAACCACAACATTCTGGCCATTCAAAAGCGCATCCAGTGCTTGCGCTTGCCACTCATCAAGATGCAAGCCTGAGTCGGTTGTGCGTGGGGTATTGGACACCAAATCGGAAAGTTTGCTGACAGGAGGCAGTGGCGCCGACTTTGCTGCAGCTTTGGTGCGCGCCAACGCAAATCCGCGGTCAGGAATTGCGGGCGTCTCTGCTGCAGGAGAAGATGGCGACGATGCCTGCGCAGAAGCGGATGGAACACTTGCTTGCAATGAAGGTGCTTCAGGCTGCACAGGTGCAGGTGCAGGAGTTTTCTTTTCCACTCGATACGAACGGCTTGGCGCCAAGAGCGCAGCGGACGGCGGCTGAAGGGGAGCCTTGGGTGGCGTCACTGTGGATGACTTTACCGGCTGCACATGTTTTGCAGCAGACGGCGCGGGAGACTTGGCAGCAAACTTTGAAAAGGGTTGATGCACCGGCTGGGGCCCGGAACGCCCTGGCATGCCCACCTGCACACCGGTGATTTCAGGTTCATCCCAATCGGAGTTCGCAAGACGCTCGCGGAAGCGCTCGGCAAGTGCCGCCCATGCTTTCGCATCGAGACGCTGACTTAAGAGCTTTTCAAAAGAATCACGCACAGCCTCGGGGCTCGGTGTTTGGAAACCATGCCCTCCACCCCATTGCCCACGGCCACCGCCACCATGATTGCGCGGACGTCCATCGCGATCGCCACGCGAGAAGCGACCCCGACGCGAGGCATTGGAATCGCGGCCACGTTGGCCTGAAGGGGCGCCGCGATCCGTCTGCGATGATTGAGCGCTTGACCGCTCTCCACCTTCCGAACGCTGCGTGCGACCTGCGCGGGCATCCCTGCGCGAGTCGTCGGACCTTAAGCTATTGCTTCGTGCCTTGGAGCGTGAAGCGTCGCGCCGACTCTTCGGATGTCTTCGTGCCACTGGGTGTCTCCGCTGATGAAAGTCTCAGGGGCTTATTTCAGCACCCTTGTCGGTCGATGACAAGTGCAACAGCTTCACCACCACCAATACAGAGCGTTGCCAGCCCGCGTTGGAGATTGCGTGCTCGCAAAGCATGCACAAGAGTTGTGAGAATACGTGCGCCGCTTGCACCAATGGGGTGACCAATCGCAACCGCACCACCATTCACGTTTACTTTTGCTTGAGGAATGCTGAGTTTCTTCATCGCAGCAAGCGGGACAAGCGCAAACGCCTCATTGATTTCAAAGAGATCAACATCGTTCAAAGTCAATTGAGCCTTGGCAACCGCTTTTTCGATGGCCGTAACCGGTGCAGTTGTGAACCACTTGGGATCCTGTGCGTGAGTTGCGTAACTCACGATACGAGCCAGCGGCTTGAGGTTGTATTTTTTCACTGCCTCTTCGGAGGCAAGCACCAGCGCAGCGCCGCCATCATTGATTTTGGAAGCATTGGCTGCAGTGATTGTTCCCTCTTTATCGAACGCGGCGCGCAAAGAGGTCATTTTACTTAAATCAGATGCGTTGGGTTCTTCATCATTTTCGATTGTTTGAGTTCCTTTGCCTGCTGGCACTTCAACCGCAACAATTTCATTTTTGAATGCGCCCGATTCCATTGCCTTGCGGGCCCGAGCATAACTCTCCGCGGCAAAGGCATCTTGCTCTTCGCGCGAAATCGTGAATTCACGTGCACAAGCTTCAGCGCAGTTGCCCATGTGAAGATTATTATACGGATCCCAAAGACCATCGAGAATCATTGAGTCTTGAATTTCTTTGTGGCCCATACGGAAACCATCGCGAGCCGCAGGAAGCAAATATGGTGAGTTGCTCATGCTTTCCTGACCGCCGGCAACTGCAATTTCGATATCATTCAAGCGCAGAGCTTGCGTGGCGAGCATGACGCTCTTGAGTCCGCTGCCACAGACCTTACCCACAGTCAGGGCCTGCACACTTTGAGGCAAACCTGCGTAAATAGCAGCCTGACGGGCAGGAGCTTGCCCAACCCCTGCAGTGAGCACTTCGCCCATTAGAATTTCATTGATGGCATCAACGGGAACGTTGCTTTCTGCAACAGCAGCCTTCACTGCAGCCGCGCCGAGACGCGGAGCGCTGAGATTTTTCAGTGCACCTTGAAAACGACCAACGGGAGTTCTTTTTGCAGCAACGATATAAACATTCGACATGTTCAGGCTCCTCAGCGAAAATTCGTTAAGATTTCATTCCCAATGCGCAGACGTAATCAAATTCTTGTGGAGTCACAGGTTGAATAGACAAACGCTGGCCACGCTTGAGCACCAACATTTCCTGCAAAGCCGCGTGGGTGCGAAGTTCGTCGAGCGAAATAAAATTTTTGAACAACTGCGGCTTTCCAACCGCCACACAAAACCAACGCGGCTGTTCAGGAGTCGATTTGGGGTCAAAATATTCTGAATTTTTATCCCAGGCCGAAGGATCTGGCAGAGCAGGTTCGATAATTTCGGCGATTCCTGCAACACCGGAAGGATCTGCGTTGGAGTGATAAAAAAGCACCAGGTCACCCACTTTCATGTCGTTCGTCATGAAATTGCGTGCCTGGTAGTTTCGCACACCATCCCAAAGTTCGCGTTGCCCTGGCCGAGCTGTGAGATCTTGAAGACTAAACACATCGGGTTCGGTCTTCATCAACCAGTACTTACGCGCCGCTGAAGGTGCACTTCTCATGGCCATATCACTCCCTGAATTCAGGGATGCATCATACGTCCAACGGCCGAGCTTGCAACATTGTGCATGGCCTTCAAGTTGCGGACCGCCTGGATGCGATTTTCGGCATAGCGCTGTGAGGCTTCATGAGTGGTGATGCCATCGCGATCAGCGATTTTGAGAATTTGCAGCACTGTTGCGCCAATATTGCGTGCCTCGCTCAGAGCCTTCTCGCGGTTGTAGCCAATCAGCTCATTGTAGACGTTGATAAGACCGCCTGCGTTGATCACGTAATCGGGGCAGTAGACGACCTTGCGATCTTGAAGCATCTTGCCATGCACTTTTTCATCTTCGAGCTGGTTATTTGCACCACCTGCAATGATCTGCGCCTTGAGTGCGGGAATTGTTTTGCTGTTGAGGATTGCGCCCAAAGCGCAAGGAGCAAAAACATCGATGTCGAGACTGTAAAGCTCGCTGTCTGAGACAGCGGTCGCTTGATATTTGCTGCACATCTCTTGAACGCGGTCGGCGTTGATGTCGTTTACAAACAGCTTAGCTCCTTCTTCATGTAGATACTGGCAGAGGTATTTACCGACATTACCTACGCCTTGAACTGCAACCCGCAGGCCTTTGAGATCTTTACGGCCCAAGCGGACTTCAACCGCAGCCTTCAAGCCAGCAAAAACGCCAAGCGCAGTGACGGGACTTGGGTCGCCCGACCCTCCCAAAGCGGGAGCAACACCGGTCACGAACTTGGTTTCGAGACGGACAAAATTCATGTCTGTTACGTTGGTGTTAACGTCTTCCGCGGTAATATAACGGCCTTGCAGCGAATTTACGAAACGGCCAAAAGCGCGAAACATTGCTTCCGACTTTTGCTCGGGACGAGCGATGATCACAGCTTTACCGCCACCCAAAGCCAAGCCAGCACAAGCGGCTTTGTAGGTCATGCCGCGGCTGAGCCGGAGGACATCGCGGAGAGCGTCTTCTTCAGAGGAATAGTGCCAGAGGCGGGTTCCACCCAGTGCGGGCCCCAAATTGGTGTCGTGGATGCCGATAATTGCACGCAATCCAGACTGCGGGTCGTTGCAATAAACGATTTGTTCGTGGCCCAGGGTTTCGACATGAGTGAACACATTGCTCATTTTACCAACTCTCCATGCGGAATAATTGTCGTTGGAACGCTTCGCCAAAGTACACGAAATCGCCAGAGCCGCAAGGATACCCGCTCAGGGGGCTGGTTTCTGCCCCAGAGCAAGCGTGAGAAGCGCTACGTGGGCAATGTCTTCTGCGCTTGCACCGCGGGAGAGGTCGGAGAATGGTTTTGCTGTTCCGAGGAGCAAGGGCCCCCACGCCTCAGCGCCAGCAAGCCGTTGTGTAATTTTGTAAGAAATGTTCCCGGCATCGAGATCTGGAAAGATAAAAACGTTGGTTCGACCTGCCAATCGGGTGTTCGGATTCTTGCGGCGCGCCACCTCGGGCACCACCGCGGCATCGAATTGCAACTCGCCCTCACTCACAAACTCCGGATGATTTTGCGCAAAGGACTGCGCCGCAGAGCGCATCTTGAGCACATCCGCGTGTTGGGCACTGCCAAAGGTCGAGAAACTCAAAAAGCCAACCCGCGGATCGCGCCCCGTCCAGGCTGCGAAGGCACGCGCGGCTAGAGCAGCGATCTGGGTGAGCTGCGTTTCTGATGGTTGCGGAATGACTCCGGCATCGGCGTAAAGAACAACGGCTTCGCCAGCAGGGGTGGGTGTAAGAAGCTTGAAGAGAAAACACGAGCTGATGAGCGGCGCATCCGCCTGGACACCAACCGTATTCAAGGCCGCGCGAATGACGTGCGCTGTGGTAGCCACGGCTCCGCCAACAACCGCATCCACTTGCCCTTGCTCAAGCAAAGCACCTGCGGAGAAAAAAGGATCATCCGCCAACGCCAACAGCTCGCTGCTCACCGGCTTACCACGCCTTTGGGCTGATTTTGTGAGAACGTCTTCGGTTATGGTTCTGTATTTTAAGGATTCGCCCGCTTTCAGGAGCAAAGAGCTCACGCCCGCATGCACTTTCAAAAGTTCAGCGGCCGCCTGCACGCGCGGATCATCACCCTCAGGAAAAGCCACACTGGCACCACCCACAGCATTCACAAGACGATCTCGCACGTCTGCGGGAAGTGATGAGAACAGCATAAAAGTTATCCTTGCGCGGCTTGCTCCGTTGCCCCAAGTGCGCGGCTGCGCATCAGACGAACTTGCCTGATCGCTTCAAGAGCTTTGTCTGCTTGATTGTTTTCCAGTGCTTGAGCAGCGGTGTCAATGTACTCGAAGATCTCGCCTTCACGTTCTTCGAGACGCACCAACATTTCATTGAAACGACGTGCAACGTAGTGAATCTCGTCGTTGGCACGGAACTTTGCATGTGCTTTGAAGTCGCCGCGCGAGACGCGTTGAAATTGTTTGAGCAAATTGAACAGGGGACCAACAATCCGCTGAGTGGAAAGAATACTGGCAAGCATAATGCCGATGAGATTGACGAGCATCGAAAAAACGATAGCAGCAACAACCATTGCTGGTAGGCGCTGGCCCTGCCAAATTCCAAAACTCCAAAATGAAACTAGAAGAATGGCCGACGAAGAAATACTACAGGCAAGACCCATGATAAGCGAGCTGCCGGCAAATTTAAGCTGCAGTTCACGATTGACCATGTAGTTACGACGCCACCACGGCAGATACGGACGCCGGTTGCCTGCGTCACGTGATTGCTGTTCACCCGCAGCTTTGTCGTCGTTTGTCATTGCTTTTCACCCCTTGCAATTGGCAACAATAGTCCACATCTGATCTTCCGAAGCATGCTCCGACGCTACGCACTTTTTTACGGCTTGGACAAAGTTTGCCAAATCAGAGCCAGTTCTTTCAAGCAGCTGCTCGAAAGGTTCTTGGCGGGATTCATACACCGAGGCGCTTAAAATCCTGGCATTGTTAAAGTAACCGGGTTGAAAGAAATTCGCATAAGGAGTCCCCTTCACCTGTTCACCCGATTGGCTCTGATACGCAGCGTGCAACTCGGCAAACTTTTCCTCGCGTTTTTTTAAAAACTCAGCCATCGGCATCTTTGCAACGTCTGGTTGAGCATAAAATCGTTCCAATTCCTGACGAGCGGATGCCAGGGCTTTACGAAAAGCAATGCGAGCTGCTTGCATTTTATTTTGCTTTTCCTGATACGCCGCAACTTGCTGCAAACCCGAGGATCGCTCTTTCAAAAATAAAACCGTTGCATGGCGAGCCACAAATTCTGCAAGATTTTCGTTAAAAGTATAAGCATCTGGAACATAAACTGTGCGATGAAGAGTTTCATGGAAAAGCAACTCAACAAACTCGGCTGTTTCGTTGCCATCGAGCATGGAAGAGTAAATGGGATCGGGAAAATAGCCGAGCAGTGAAAAAGCCTGCACTCCGCCCATCACCGTGTCATAACCTTCGTTCACAAGTGATTTCTGAAAATCAATTGCTTTTTGTTTATCAAAATATCCAAGATAAGGCTGAGCCCCGACCACCGGAAACCACCAGGTCTTTAATTTTAAAGCACGCTTGTCTGCGGCTTGAACGATGTAGCTGAGCACCGGTCTGTCGAGTGAAATATAGTGTTGGTAGCTCGATCCCGGAGTGAGCTTGATGCGCTGTTGCGCAAATGCCAAAACCTCAGGAACCAACTTGAGCTTGTTCATGCGTTCGGGTTTTTCGTTGGATTCTTTCAAGACTTCATCAAGCGGCACACGCCGGGTGAGCATTTTAACTTGCTCATACCCTTGTGTCAGTGTGTAACAACCGCTCAACAGACCGGCCGCAAGACACGAGAAAAAACAAGAAAACCAAAGTGACGTATTTTTCTGTGGCGACATGAAGGCTCCCTGCCTGCGGGACACCTTAAAAGCTTACGGTGTTCGGGCCGGAGAAGGAAAGAGCTGTTTGATGGCGTTTAGACGCCCTTCGATTGTTTCGCCCGGGGCTGTGAATTGTAGCAAGGATTCCTGGAAGAAGTACACAACGCCCTGAAAACCAAATTCTCGCACCATGGCCGTTTGGGCGCGAAGCATTTCAACAGGCATCGGCTCGGGTTTGAGCCCTGCGAGGATGCCAATATGAATATTCGTCTTGCCCTTCACGCGCGCAAGAACCGGGCTGTTCAACTCTCCTTGGAATCGGCTGATGTCTGTTCTGTAAACTTGCAGAACCACTTCATCCACCCATCCAGCATCAACCCATGCAGGCCAATCTTGCACGTAATTTTGATAGGACCATGGGTAAGGATTGGGTGAAACTGAAAACTTGACTCCTGGTCGTGCTGCCTTAATCGCGCGCGAGACCCGAGCAACAAACTGGCTCAACTGACCAGCACGCCAGGCCAACCACTCGGGCGCTTCGGGTGCAGGTTTAGCGCTACGACCGGTTTGTTTTCGATAAAGTTCGAGAGTGAAATCATCGTAGCCAAAAACATTTTTGAGCGACATGTGATCGTCGAATTGCACTGCTGGAACATTGTAGCGTGCTACAAACTCAACCAACAGTTGTTCGTAGAAAGCCTGCACTTCAGGGTGAATAAAATTCAAATATGCAGTCGTTGTGCCGTCTTGATCGAATGTTGTTTTACCGTTGACATCTTTCGAGAGCCACTGCGGATGCTGGGTCGCCAGCGGGGAATTTGCTGGAACTTTCACTCCCCATTCAAACCACGGGACAATATCGAGATCATATTGATTGCCAAGAATAAGCCAGTCGTTCATAGGATCACGATTGCCAGCCGGCAAGCCGTAACGAGAGGAGATCTTTTGCGCTCCGAAGCGTTCCATCACAGTGCTAGGATAAAAAGTTTCACCTTTGTTCCACACCACTGGGTAGAGAGTGTTCAGATTCAGATTTGAAACTCGCGCCGCGAGCGACTCCATATTTCCGAACGAATCCATAACAGTGGAGTCGACATTGCTCACCCACAAGCCACGCATCTCTGTGGAGCTATAAATTTTCCGGCGACGGGCTTTCTGCTGAGCTGGAGAATTTGAGTCAACCGGGGCTTCGGCTTTGAAGCCCACACGCAACCACTGCTGGCAACCTGGGAGGAGAGTCCCGAGTGCCAGCAGCGTTGCAATTAAACCAAATAATTTCAGATTTTTATTTACTCGTCTCATGCCGCCCGAAGGGATTGCTTTCCTGTGTGATGAATAATCTCGTACAGGTCGGTACCACGCTCCAAAAGAGCCTTCAAGTTGATACTGACACGAAGTGCCCGAAGACCTTGTGCGCCTTGAACTTCGTCGATGAGATACTCCTCAACATCTTCAAGAAGGCACTCTTGTGCAGCAAGGAACGTAAAATATTCCATATACTCAACTCGTTCACGCTCTTGCGAAAAGACCACCGCAAGCTTGCCTGGTTGACTCAAGCGTTCTTGAGTTCCCTTCACAACCGCGCGGTCGACCCGGCGCTTGAGCATTTCACCGCGCCCATCCGCTCCACCTTCAACATGAAATTGCTTGTCATCGAAATCGAAGGTCACGCTGATGGTTGTATCCTGCACGACAATAGCATTTGTTAGGTCGAACGGAACTTTGAGGTTAGGCTTCATGCGCGCAGATTCAGCGGCACAACCGCACATCACCATAAGTTGCCATAGGCGCAAGTTCTTCAAATAGATTTCGTTGAACTCGCGCCCTTTCACAAGCGACTGACCAATGAAGATTGTGTGCTCAACCGACTCATTGCAGTGCTTTTCAAAGTAGTGCGGGAAAATCTTCTGAGCATTTGTTTGCTGTGCCTTGAGGTAGTTTGACAGAGTTGAAGTCACCTCGAGAACACTCGCATCAAACTCACGGCGACGGAGATAAACCGTGCGTGATTTGTCGTCGAGTTGTTTCCAGTAAGCATTGATTTTCTGAATCAGGTTCAAGTTCCAACTGCGCACGTGGTTAAACACGGGCTCAACTTCAGAGGCCAGGAATTTGCTTGCTGCGAGTTCGTCGCCCGCAGTGAGTTGTTCGCTGATTCGCGCATCAAGCTTTTCAAGTCGGAAGCATAACTCGCGCAAGAACGGCATGGGGCGGTTCTCGTACGCCATCTGCAGCACTTCAAGGGCTAAACCGATTTGCGTCCGAAGGTCATCTTGCACTGCTTTTGAGCGCAACGCAGCTGAGTTGCGGATCGTGCTGAGCGCGTAAAGAGGGTAAACGTCTTGGAAGAAAATATTCTTCATCTCGAGACCTTTGTTACCTTCAGCTCGCTCGGAAGCCATCTGTGCTTCTTCATGGAAGCGCCATTCGACAGTGGGGTGAATTGCAGTGCATTGTTCAGAAATAATCGACTGAACCGCTTGCTTAATGTCGTCAATGCGGCGCTTTCCGGCAAGGCAAATCAGCGGAATGATGTCGAGAAGTTTTTCAACAACCGACTCATTGATATCTTCTTTCTTCGGCGAAGTGATGTCGAAGAAACCAATATGCTGGTCGTCAAAGAACAACGGGAAAACAGCAAGCGAGCGGACGCCTTGGTTGAGAAGGTCTGCTTCAATCTTGGAGCGATCTGCACTGGCAGCCAAATCGAGGCAAACAAAACCTCGTTGCATATTGCGAGCGCCTTCAAGCGCATCATTCTGGAGAGAGAACAACGAGCGGTGGAGATCATCTCGTGTGTAACGTTCGGTTGTGCAGGCATCCGCCTTGCGGTCTGGACCTCCCACAACCCGAGTGCGAGAAAGCAAGCCACCCACAGTGGTGCTCATGCCAACGCCCACATGTGGACGACGTAAAACCTGACGGATGGCACCTTCAACTTTGCTCAGCAATACGGCTGGCTCAACCGAGTCGCGCTCGGTGAGCGTGCGCTGGATGTCAGCGAGAGCGTTTTGATCTGTAATGTCGTTGGTGCGGTAGAATGCAAAGCCATGAAACTCGAACCAATTGGTTGGCAAGAGTTCACGCCATTTCTCAAGATCGTTCACATCAGCAAGAAGTTCGCGTTTGATCTTCTCATCAAGAACCTTCGGGCCACCCACATTAACAACATCGCAAAAGCTTGGCTCCATGGTCACGCTATGCGAACGGAACAAATTTGTGTTCTTATCTTGGGTCGAGAAAACCACAGGACGTGTGCCCATCTCGAGTTCAATTCCGTAGAGCCGACGGAGAATGGTTGAGTAAGCCAATTTGATCCGCTGGGTTAACCATGCGTCTTCACCAATTTGGCAGGTTGCGGCGAAGCGGCCATTTTTATCGAAGAAAGCATCGAAAAATGTATCTGAAACCATTATTGGCTGAACATGAAACGGCAGAACTGCACCGCTGCTGTCTGGATTTTTGAATCCAGATGACCAAAGGATGCTCATCATCACTTTAATCAGTGACTCGTGTGTTTGAATCACTTTTGAATCGGTGATGGGCTGTGCAAGTTCAGGCGCGCGCTCAAGACGACGCATCACATCGGAAGCGATTTTTGAGACGGTTGGCTCTTGCGATGCCACCAGACCCGCCCAATAGCGAACCAAAGGACCCATGCTCAACACGCATTTGAACGGAAATTCTTTGGTGTCCTGCATAACGCGCAGATGGGGAACCAAACGTGGACCTTGACCTTGAAACATGCCGTTCTCCTCACAATCGCTATTAACGCGTTCGCACGCGCCTGAATTCAGTTATGCCAAGTATTTCGGAACAAAATTCTTGAGATTGAGCTTGCATTGTCAGGTGTCTGACATGCGGCAAATTCATTCACACGTCGGGACAACCAGAGCAGAAAGCACAAAGCCCTGCCCGTTGACTCCATCCGGACAAACTCCCTTCACTTTGCTCCAACTTCCCTCGGTGGAGATCCGTTCCAAGGGAGTTCCCAAAGCAAATTTGCAGATAATTTTACCGTTTGGTTCTTCGCGCAAATTGGTTGGGGTTGGCGAAATGGTTTTCAGCTTGTTGCATTCTGACAAAGGTGGAGGAGTCGGCCGGGGGATGGGTTGACTCGGCTGACCCGGTTGCGCATGCGGACGAAAAGGCATCACCGAACCTGCCCCATCAGTGACCAACCCTTTGCCCGACTCAACTTCATTGAGGACTTCAGGAATCACCGTCAGGGTCACAAAGTAATTGGTGGGATCAAGATCATCGATCTCGGGCAAGATGACGCCAACGTCAACAAGTTCGCCGCGGCTACTTCGCGAGCGGTTGAGCCACGGCGTTGGCATCCATTTGCGAAGATATCCCGCCTGATACCAATCGAGGGGAATCATGTGCGGCCGCCAAGGGCGATTCTCAGGGCGAAACCAATTGTTGTGGTAAAGCTGCAGCGCATCATCAGCATCAACATCACCAACGATACTGATGTGACCATCACCCGCCTGCCCCGAACAATCGCGATTCAAGCAACCACTGACAAGCGTACCCACTGGAAGTGCACCATTGAATTCTTGTTCAATGACCTTTGCTATAGAGCGTGTTTCTTTGGGGAGTGAAACAACCTTGCCTCCGCGCCGACGCGCTGCGTTGATCATGTCCATGAGAAGGGGCGAACTGTATGCAGTGATGCCTGCCATCTCAAAAACACGCGAAACATTGTTCGCACATTGCGCGGGAATAGCGTAACGATTCGCCTCTTCCTCTTGATCCTTCATCCAGCTCAAAGAAGCTGCAAATATTCCTTCGCCGGTTGGCGATATTAAATCGAAACGATTTTTCTTTAAGAGCTCATCACGATCGAACCGAACATTTTCGACCGAAGAAATATCGGAGTCCACACCGCTGTTGAAGATTCGGTATTTGCATCCGCTGTTTAAAAAAACGAGAACGAGCAACCCAGCGTAAAAAAACACGCGCTGACTTTTTAAACAAGGAGATAAAACGAACGATTTTAATTTTACAACGAAGCCACTGCTCATTTGTGCCTCCACAGCTGGGAGGCTAACACGCCATGATGCACATGAAATGTGGAAGATTTTCCTTGTCAGGCAGCGGGTGCAGAATCTGCCTGGCTGACCGCAGGGAGCAGAGCTTCGGGGTCGAGGTCAACAACCTTGGCCTCTTCACTCGCGGGCCAACGGACAATCAGCATGGTGACGTCATCTGCGTACTCTTCATCCTTCCAAATCGATTTAGCCTCACTCATGATCTGCTCACGAATTTCTGTCACCGGCCGGCCACTGGATAGAATTTCGTAGAAACGCCGTTTGGCGAGCATCTCGTTTTTCGGACCATGGTTTTCGAGCAGACCATCGGTGTACAGCGCGAAAAGGTCGCCGGCTTCCAATTGAAGCTTCTTCACCGTAATCGAGCGATCCAGCGAAACGCCAAGTGGATTACCGGTTGAGGTTTGCGGGGAAATTTTCTTTGTTTTGTTTTTAAACCACAACAGTGGTGTGTGCCCCGCACTCGCATAATAGAGTTCGCCTGTTTCAGTGTTGAGAGTGACAAGGCACATGGTCATCAAACGCGCCGATTTACCAACACTCAAGATGGCGCGGTTAAGAATAGCCGCCATAAACTCGAGCCGATCTGTTTCTCCCATCGTCTCTGTGGCATGCATTGTTTCCATAACAGTTTGCGCGCCCATGAAACTTCCATAGGCCACTCCGGTCATAATTGCCGCGGGAACACCGTGCCCGGTGACGTCGCCCACGAGTCCGTGCAGCCATACACTCTCTGGAGTTTTATCAAAAAACAGCCAGTCGCCACCGCAGCGAGTGGCCGCTTCATAGTGGAAATCGAGCTCTGCGTTCATCAATGGTTTGCTCGACGGCAGAAGTGCTGTTTGCACCGCTTGGGCGGTGACCAATTCATTTTCAAAGTGAACCGTTGCCAGTCGCTCTTCTTGGAAGTCGAACATCACCAGAGCATGCCCCAGGGATGCGGCAAGGAGGGTCATGAGGTGCCGTTCGGTGGTGGTCAGCGTTTCCTCTGGAAAACCATCGAGCATGAGAATCATCTTAAGTTTTTCGCCAGCAAATGCGCGGAGAATAACGGTATTGCCGAGCATTCCAACGGGTTCGGAATCAGCAATCTCTTCCATGTCTACACCTGCGGCGTCCAGCGAAAGAAGATTCACCTCAGGAACAACACTGCCCATGCTCACATAGTCGATCACACCTTTGGGCGCATCGGTACCCACTTCGAAAATGACCGCAGACGCATCCATGATCGGCTTGAAGGCAACATAATCGCGCAATTGCTTAATAAACCTTTGCATACAGGAATCGCGGTCGGCGGCAAGCGAGATGTCTTTTGTGACTTTCATCACAAATTCAAGGTTCGCGCTGATTTGCTTTAACTCAGCCTCACGAATCTGCAAACGCTTTGCCATTTGCTGCAGTCCGCGTGCAACAAAGTTGAGTTCTTCATCGAATTTGACGTTGAAGGTGATGTCATAATGACCTGCAGAAATCTTGAACATCGCATTTACGATTTCGCGCAGCGGCTTCAACAGACCAAGAAGGATAAAGTCGGTGAGCAGTATCACCAAACCCACCAAGCAGAGAGCAAGGATTCCGGCCAAACCGGCAAATTTTCGGATGGGTGCATTCAACGAGGCCAGTGAAGTTTCAACAAAAACGATTACATTCGTTCCAGGAATTTCTCGGAACGAAATAATCCACTCAGCTTTACCATCGGTGTAACGGGTGAAACCCTCACGCAAACCACTTTTGATGAATTTCTTAGTTCCAGGCCGTGAGGTAAAATTTTCTGCGTTCACATCGCGGACATCGTACGACGCCAAAAACACACCAAATGAATTTGAAATATAGCTTTTGCCGTCGATGCCCTCAAAGAGCTGAACACTTGGATCAAGTTCTGTGCGCCAAACTTTTTCTCCGCCCACGCGGCCAAAAACGTAAATTTTATTCTTCTTTCTGCCCACAAAAACTTGATCTTCGGCAGGAAGTTGCGGGATGCCAAAGGCCTCGGCCATTTTGCTTTCTTCAGTGCCTTTAACAGTGAGTATTTCCTGACGTGGGAGATTGGAAAAGTACAGCTTTAACCGCGTGGCCACCGCACTGGTCTTCAAATAATGGTTCTCATAAACATATGAGAGTTTATCGGAACGGTAGAGCGAAATTCCGGTGATCAGCAATGCCGCAATACTGACAACCAACACCATTGTCTGTGTGAAGCTCAATCGGCTTTTGAGGCTGCTTTTGTCCCACAGGGCAAGAAAATCAAAGATCTTAAAAAATGCTTTGTTGGTGAATTTTTCATTTTTTCCTGGGAGATTTGGATTCATCGAAAAATCCTCACTCCCTCGAACCAGTTGTCTAGTTCAGGTAAATAGTCTTCATCATCGCGTTTCACCGCATGAATGGTAATTGCGGGTGATGCATACAGTTCGTCTTCGGAAGTTGCCTGAAAAACATAGGTGCCAGGTTTTTCAATTGGCACACGAGGAAATCCGGAGGATGCAACCGAAGACCAACTTGGCTCGAGTTCTTTCCCCTTCCAAAGGTAACCCCAAAGCTTTCCCGTTTTGGGGTTGACGTCGAAGGTGACAGGAATTGAGAGTGGAAATTGTCGGGCAATAATTTCTACATTTTGTCCGGGGTAGCGCACCTGCAATGTACGCGTGTTGCGCACGATTTTGAGATCTTCCTCGGTGACAATCTCGGGTGGATGATTTGATGGATCGGTATCGCTGGCGCCTGCTTTTTTAATACCGGGGTTCTGAATCACCCGTGTCGAGAAGCGCGCTTCGGTGAGCGGCGATTTCACCTTCTTTTCTGCATTGTCTGAAATTTCAGAAGAGACACCACCCGAAGTGCGCAGCTTTGACATTTGCGGAACCGTGAGGCCAACATGAAACAACGAACCCTCAGGCAAAGTAACAATGGAATCTTGTTCGAGAAAAAACAGCACAACCTTGGATTCATCTTCCACATAAACAAGATCACCTGGATGGAGCTCAATGCCAGGCTTCAGCGGCCACCAGTTGAGCCAAGAAGGCTTTTTATAACGTGCTTCCCCTTCAAGATCCAACGTATAAACGGGGCTGTCGGTGGCGGCGACGGGTGCTTCTCCGTATGACTCTTCCAAGCCTTTTTTCATCCTCTCCCACTTGTCTTGCTGCTTTCGGCTTGCGAGAAAATAAACGATGATGAGCGCAAACACCGCGCCGGCAACAAACTTCTGAAACTGAGAGAGAAACGACAGAGAAAACTTCACGGCGCTTTCTCCTGTTTCAATGAAACGAGTATGCGATCGTTGGCGGCTGCGAATTCTTCGCGCTGTTTGGGAGAAAGCCCTTCCGGCAAAACCAACGGACGCCCATCGGCGTAGCCCGAACTGATCACCTTTTTGTGCGGCACTCCGGCGCGCAGAAATTCTTCAAAAATAACTCCTGCACGCATGGTTGCGAGTTTAATTTCAGTTAATTCAGTGTGTGGCTTAACCGAATTGATCATCGCATAGGAAAATTCGGTATGAACCTCGACGTCAACCCGTCCGAGCTTTTCCTGAGCAACAATCTCTTGTGCAAGCTGTTGAAGATTTTGTTTGCCGTCCGGACTCAGCTCTGCCGAATTCTGCGCAAAAAACTCTTTCGAGTTAAACAAAAGCACCATGGGTAAGGGAACGTTTGTTCCAGAGAGATACTTACTCTTCTTTTTGGCCTCTTCCTTTTTCTCGTTCTCTTGCCCAGCGCCCTTCGCGAGCTTGACGTCTGCTTTTTTCGACCGCTCCAACATAAAGCGAATGGCCGCTGCAATTTCAGCACTTTTGTCGCCTCCCGCTTCACCACCTGATGAGGCCAGCTGCTTTGCATCGAGAGCACCATTGCGTGGGCCAACAACCACACCGTCTTTGTCTTCTTCTTCCTTCAGTAGCTGCGGCTTCTTTTCGCCTTGGAGGGCTTTTTGAACCTCGGCAAATTTCTTTTCGTCGACCTGAGAAATGGAATACATCACGATAAAGAACAGAAGGAGATTAAAGAGCATGTCGTTGAACGAATAAAGCCACAGCGTATCGTCGCTGTCGTGTCCTCCGCCACCACCACCATGATCTTCGCCGTCGCCTTTGTGCTTCTTTGAGTGTTCGGCAGCATGCGGCTTCTTTTTCTCAAGAGAACGCCCGGCTGCACCCTCAGCAGGTGAAGCAGGGTCTCTTAAGTTGTAGAATAAATTGCCGCGAGCCACTTAGCTCTCCTTATGCCGCCTTGCCACCTCCGCCGACGCCCAGAACATCGACCCGTTTATCCTCTTTCAAATATGAGTTGAGTTTTTCTTGAACGAACAGCGGTGTTTCTTTTGTTGCCAACATCATCACACCCTGCAGAATAATCTCGCGTTCCTTGAGTTCTGCTTTGTCACGGTGATCGGCATTTTCTCCCAAGGGCATGATGATAAAGTTGGCTGTTAGCAAACCAATCAGCGTCCCCACCAAGCCCACCGCCATCGATGGCCCAAGGTCACCTGCTTTCAACTCACCACCAAGGCGTTGCATCACGGCGATGAGCGACACCACGCAGGCAATAATGCCAAAGGCCGGCGGATATTTAGCGAGCGCTTTAAGCCCATTGGTTTTCTTTGCAAGATAAAGCTTATGGCTTTCAATGCGATCGCTCATGATGGATTCAATTTGTTCGGGCTTAAACCTATCGAGGATCAAGCTCACACCTTCTTTGAAAAAGGCCTGCTGGATGGTGCCAAGCTGCTGCTCGAGCAAACGCGGATCGCCATTTGTAACCTTCGCAACCGTAACGATCTCTGTGACAATATCTTGCTTGCGATCGACCCGGCGGGTGAAGCCTTCACCCATGGCTTTGAAGATCCGCTTGGCCTCTTCGGCTGTGTTGGCCATATAGGCCATTGCAATGGTGCATCCAACGATGAGAAGAAAGCCTGGAATGTCGTTGAACACTTTCAGATCTTTGACGGAGTGCTGGATAATATAGCCAGCGAATACCCAAGCAAGGATAAACCCAATGATGGTTGAGCTCATGGAGTCACCTCAAGATGTTCGACCCGTGTGCTCATCGTCATGATGCCTCCGCTTCAGTGCCGGCATCACCTGCTTCACCTTCTCCATCACCACCGCCTGCCATTTCAATCAGGCCTTGCTCTCGCATGTCCTTGACCTGACGAATGAGCGTGGCCTGAATTTTTTGTCCTTCGAACTCGGCGCGTTTGCGCGCCGTTCGTGAGCGGTTAAATTTGTCGAGCTCTTGGCGAATCGCTGCCTGAATTTTTGCAGAGGTGAAGAATTGATTGATGCGTTCATTGAGTTCCTCGGGCAACGAAACAAGCAGTGTTGCAACATCAGCCGGTTCCAACTCACTGAGCAATTCACTCAAGGTTTCATCATCGAGCTTCAAGACTTCTTCAATGGTCACAACTCTTGAACCCACTTGCGCAGAAAGTTGTTTGTCGGCGCGCAGAACCCGTGTGACAGCGGTTCTGAATTCGGCATTGGGAGCATCGAGCATCAACATGAGATGGCCCGTGACATCAAAACGTGAATCATCTCTGTCACTCTTGATACGACCCCTAACATCGGCAAGCGCGGCTTTGGCGTCGTCTTCTGTCATATTGGTGGCTTCACGCATCGCCTCGAGGAGTTCAACACTGTCGTGATTGCGCAAGCCGGGAATCACCCGCGCACAACGCTCGGGAGTGAGCAGCACCATCAGGCGAGCAGCTTCGGTTGTGCCGGATTCTGACAAGGCATTGCTCAACTCCATGTCGCTGGCCTGCACCAGGAAAACCATGTCGAGATTGGTAAAGTAGCTCGGTTTACGGCTGATCTCGCGGCCCACCAAGCGATAAAGTTGCAAAACGACTTTGTAGGCTTGCGCTTTTGCCATGGGCTCATAAAGAGCGTTGCCCAAAACTTCGAGTTCTTCTTTGGGGAAACTCTTCCAGATTTCGCGTGCCGCGTTGGGGCCGAGCGCCTCCGAGAAACCAGCAAACTTGCTTCGCTCACGTTTATCCGCGAGCCAGTCTTTAAGTACACTCAACATTGGATAGCGCGAACCATTCATTTCTGTGATCAAGCCCTGCGCCTCTTTTTCAAGAGCGAGAATTTCTTCGGACGTAGAATCGCCACCCGAACTGAGCTGCTGTTGCTGTTGCGCAATAGCAGCTGCGCCACCACCAACATTAATCGCGTCACCTTGCTGCTTGCCCTGAACCTTGGCGGCTTGAACAATGGATTCACCAATTTTCGCGACAGCAGTAGAGACCTGCAGCATGGTTGCATTCATGTCACTGCTTGCACTGCGCACGCGCGAGGTTTGAAGAAGGACAATAACAAGAACACCCACCAATGCGAGCAACACCGCAGGAATCACCGTCAGGGGCAACTCAAGACCAGCAATCAGTTTGCGAATTTTGCCCACTGGCGATTTGGAGTCATCGGTGAGGTCTTTGTTCTTCTGGGTTAAATCAGCAATCTGTTTCTTCAGATCATCAATCTCGGCCGATAACTTTCGTCGCCCTTCTTCCGATTTTGCTGCCTTGTCTTGTTCATCGCGTACTTTATTTTTTGCATCTTCTGTTTGCTTTTGTGCATCACGTAATTGCGACTGCGCATCTTGTTCCTTGCGGCGAGCCTCTGTCACATCGCGCTGTGCATCCTGCTCACGACGGCGAATGGTTTCGAGTTCGCGTTGCAGGTTTTCAATCTGGTTTTTATACTGCACGCTTTCTTTTTCTGCCTTTTCAACCTTCGACTTCGATTTTCCGGCGGTGAGGTCTTTTTGGTTGATGGTCAGCTTGTCGCCGCGTTTGGAGTTTAGGCGGAGATAAGCCACGAGAGACGTGTTTAAGTCATTAATTGAATCTTTGGGGTACGAGGCATCGAGAGTCACTATGACAATCACCTTCCCTGCGTTTGAGAGAATCTCGAGCGGTGTGAGGGCATTGAGCAAACTGATGAGCGCGTCGTCTCCGGTTACACCTTTGGATACAGCACCACGCGATAATTTCGAAAGGTTACTTCCTCCCGCACTCTGTCGAAGTGAGTTGAGTTTACCGACAGGAAAGTCAACCTTAACGGTTGTGAGAAACGGCGGTTCGGCTACCGCTTCCAAGCGTTTGTTTAATCGCTCTTCCAAAAAGGCCTCGGCCTCAGCAACCTTTGCGTCGAGTGTTTGGTTCAAGCTTGCGCGACCACTTGTTTGCCCCTGTGCCTGAAATAGAATGACAAAGCTACACAACGCAGCGGCCAGATACGCCAGCCATCGGCTCGGCCGACCTAAGCGTAAATTGCATGCATGAGCAGTGTGCAAAACTCTTGTCATTTTCTCCTCTGGGAGAGACCTTGATGAAATCCCTCTTCGTCTTTAGAGAAATCGGAAAGTTGTCGGGAATGTTCACTCCGCTCTCGGCAGGAATTGCATTCAGGATGAATTCAACTGACATGACACGATCTGCCGGCGTCAGCGCTGCTGCATTCGTTATGGATGAGAATTGCACGAAGAAGGTAACGCGGCTAAAACTAAACTTAGATTTTATTCTGGAGACTTACATTCACAGATGAAAATAGATGATGTGAGTAGAATTATTTCTCGTAACGCTGCTTGTGGGCTTTTCGCACTGCTAACCACAGGTTGTGCGAGTGTTGCAATAACGTCACGTCCGACTGGTGCGGATGTTATTCTGGCGATCCCTGGACAAGAGAGCGGCAAAACTCTTGGAAAAACCCCACTGACATCGTCTGTGTCGGACATTGCCAAGGCAGCCAATAGAGCGACATTGGTGGTCACAGTCAAAAAGCCAGGCTATCGCCCTCACTCTTTCGTCATTCCTAACTTAGGCAGCGGCGTTTTGGAGATTGATGCATCACTTCAGCCAATTGGTGCTGATGACTCGCAAGATATTAATCTTGCCGTGCGCTATATTTTGGAAGCAGAGAAACAGATCATTGATAAAGATTTCAAAACCGCAATTAAAACATTGGAAAAAGCCAAAACTGCAAACCCCAATATTGCCGCTGCTTACATGTTTGAAGGGATTATCTACAATCTGCAAAACGACACTGGAAAAGCCAAAGAGTCATTTATACGAGCCCTGGCGCTTGACCCCACAGACACTGAAGTCAAAGCGTTGCTCTCTGATTTAGGCGGAGACACTGCGGTTCCTGTGCCCGCAAAAAAAGGGCGCAAATAAATGACGAGAGTAAGGTCTAACTTAACCCTGCGACGTTGGCGAAGGTTCGCTCTTTTCTTGCTGCTGCCCGTCACCTTATTTTCATTTCCGGCACAGGCCGAAATTGTCTCGCTCTTTGAAGCCGCGAGTGGCCTGACGCTGGCGAATGTGAGCGGCCTAGACAAACGCTCTGACAGCTACACTGCAACTTTCGACTTACGCTGGCTCTCGTTCCGAAAGCGAACTTATGCTTGGACGGGCGAATACAACTACGCAAAAAGTGCGAAATATAACCGCGCTGCTTATCAACAAACTAAACTGGGAATTCAGTATTACCCGTTTGCTTTGGGTGCGGACTTCGAAGACACATATGAATCCGTGCTTGTGCGCTATAGCTCATTTTTAAAACCCTACCTGGGTGCGAGCTTTGGCTTTGGCAGATTCCTGATTTTGCCCGTGGATGCTGTTGCGGCGGCCGAGTTGAGCGCCGACTACTTGGTTTTTGGCGGTGCACTCGGATCAACCCTACAACTCAGCAAGAGCATTTCAGCAGATCTTGCCACTGACGTGGGTCTGGCTATGAGCAACAGTGCGGTCGCCTTCAACGGGCTTATGATTCGCCTCAGAGCCGGGGTGATGTTCGCCCTCTGATCACCTGTGTTTCGGATGGTTCCGCTCTGGGGCTCTCTCCATTTTCACGGCGCGTCCGTCGCGAAATTATTATAAATAGCTGATTTAACTGGAACTAGAAGCTCCATCAGGGGCTTGACGCAAACTCCTACTATTTTCCCCCCTGCCCTCAAGTCTCAACCAACTCCTGTCGATCCAGTGGAGGAGAGGAGGAGAGGGGTGAGAGTTCTAAAAAACTCCATAGCTCCTGGACTGTTACAAACTGCACAGAAAAGTTTCCGCTCCGGGGCGGTGCTTTTGCTGTGGTCGTTTGTGCTTGCCGCCTGCTCGCCGTCGGTCACTAGCCTCAATCAGCTTGGGGTTCAGCTCAAATGGAAAAATTCGATTGTTGCTGGGAACAATCAGATCACCCTGCCGCGGCGTGCACTCGAACCCATTATTGTGGAAATTCTGGGCGAAGACGGCAAGCCGATAAAAGACGCAAGCATCGACGCCATTTTGGTTGCCGAAGATAAGAATGAAACTCTTGATAGCTCTGTGGGCGCAGAAATACTTGCCAAAAAATGGGAACAAACTCTGAGCCAATCCACGGCTGCTATTGGGAGCAGTGCAACAGGCACTACCTCAAAAGCGGACACGGGTGTGGCTGAAGAAGACCTCGGCCGCATCGAAAAAATGGACAAACGGACAGATTCCGAAGGTAAAGCGCGAATTTGGGTGAGAGCTCCGACTCTATTCAAAAAGTCGGTGAAGCTGATTGTTCGGGCTGGACAAAGTGGCAATCTGGGTGCCGTGTACACGGTTGCCTCGATATCCACAAAAGATTTCAAATCTGGCGCTAAACTCAGACTAATAACAACAAATAACTTGAACGAAAAGGCCGGAGAGAATTTCGATGTCACGATTCAAGTTCTCGACAACGAAACAGAGAAACCGGTCAAAGAATTTGACTCCCGCGTTGATCTCGTATTTGAGGCAGCTCCAAAAACCTCCTGGGCAGGATTCGAATCAAGATTCCCTAATGGAAAAGTGCAATGCAAATTCAGCGGCGGTGAATGTATCGTCCCACTTCCTGAAATTCATCTAAACACGGTTGAAGATCTCAAGGTCAAATTCTCGCTGCTCTCTGGTGAGATTGAACCCAATGAAGAAACGATTCGTGTTGTTGCCAGCAACGAAAAAGCTTTCTTGGTCGCAAAAAACCAACCAGGGCCGGTGAAAGACGGGGTTGTTCCCGTCTACAAAATTGAAAAATCAGCAGGCGAAGAAACCTCGCTCACAGCCGCATGGATCGACAAAGCCGGAAATTATCTCGAGGACGCCACTGGTGTCACATGGACGATTGATAACCAATTGCTTCGCGTCGGAAATGAAAGTTTTCTCTCGGGCACAACAACCACTGTGATTTTTAAACCAAGCAAAACTGGTAAAGGATCGCTCACGCTGCAGGCAGATGGGAAACAAACCAAACAAGCCATTGACCTCAATATCCCGGCGGGTCCGTTTGTGCAGTGGGGCGTGCGTATCGGGCAAAAAATAGACGGCATTGAAACCACCGCAGGGCAGTGTGTAAGCATTGACGTGTTTGCTGCAGATGCGAATTTGAACGTAAACAGCACGATCAATGAAAGCAACCTACCGATACAGCTCACTGTTTTGGGTGGCGATGCTCCCCCCTATGTTGCACAACGCGCTTACATCGAGGGTGCGGGCATTAACGGCACCCAGCGCAATTTCCAAATCAATTTGAAAGACGGCGAAGCCAACTCAGTTGACAAAGTTTGCTTGTTTGATGCGAAAACATCCCTGCAGCCGCGCGTAAAAGTTGAGAAGGGAACGTCGGCAACAAAATATTTAACATTCACAGGTCAAAGTAACACGATTAAGGTAAACAAGGGCGCGGCAAATCGGATTGGACTCGTGTTTGCTGCAGATGAAAAACACGTGTGCTGGACTTACAACAGCGCTGATTTTCTGAACGTGAACGACCCATGTATCGTTGAATCTGTTTCAACATCGAACGAAATGCTTTCCTTCAAAACTGTGGTTTTTGATGTTGCCGGAAACGTCGTCGAAAAAGTTGCGAGCGATTGGACACAAAAACAGGCGGGAGTTTTGGTTGATGCAAATAACTCTGCTCTTTTTGCTATTGATAGCACTTCAACAACCACATCCGTGGCAGCAAACACGATTTGGAAATTAAAACGCAGTAAAGTTGTTGACAGTGGCGTCCTGAATGTCATCGAAGGGAGTCTGGCAACCGGAGTTTTCAATACAATCACCGGAGAAAATCGCAAGGTTTCCTATTCATTCATTATCGCGCCGCAATCACCCGCCAAAGTGAAAGCTATTCCGTGTATCAACGCAAGCTGCGACGCGCGCTCGGCGGGGTTGAAGTCAACCGATCAATTTGGTGTAAAGCTGCAATTTGTCGACAGCACCGGCTCACCTATCTCGTCTTTCGTCAAGCGCAATACAGCAGACGGTTATCCACGAAAACAACTCTACCGCGTCGAAAAACCAACTGGGAATTTGATCCTTTCGTTGGTCGACACCACTCCAGGAACTGAGTTGAGTGGCAGCAATGCAACACCGTTTCCTGTCCGGCAGGGTATGACAGGTGTTGGTAATTTCACGCCGTCAATCATCGATTTTGAGGCAAGCCTGACTCAAAACACAACAGTCGATGGGGATTCCTTCCTGATTCCTCCCTCATCTGCATTGTATTTCCAGTCTCCAAAGGTGCTTCAAAACCAGACCCTCGCGGGAAAATTAGAACAAGTGAACATTGGCGGTACAGCAATTGCACTGCTCGATGTCTACAGTGATCCATTTGAAGTGGTTTCGGGCGCACCGTGGCAATTTAAAATTGTTGACCACAACAACAACGATGTTGCCTATCAGGACTACACAGGTTCGAAAATTGTTATACAACAAGTCCCCATAACAAGTGCGCTTTTAGGACGCGCGGTTGAAGTGTGGGCAATTGATAAATACAACAACCTGACCCGTCAACCGATTCCGGTGAAGTATAAATGGATTCCTTCGGATCCTTTAGCATCGAAGTGTACTGACAGTTCAAATGTGGAAGTCTCGAATCCATTTGTGACCTTCACGAATCCGGACGGAGGCAGCCCGGGAGCAGCAAATCGCCTATCCAATGTGACTGAAGTAACTCCCACTTCAGAACAAAGATATCGCATCTACTTGAACAGCCCGTGTAACATAAAAGGCCGTTTGAAAATCGAGCTGCCAAATGCAAATTCGTTCGATCAACAGTTCATTAGCATGACTACGCAAGCCAATCTGTATCTTCCCGAAGTCGAATTCGTTGGCGACGTCGCCCACCATTTTTTAGTTGAGGCGGTGCTTAAACCCAGCGACCCAAACCAAGAGCCAACCGTACGAGTCGCAGCTGGTGTGGATGGAACCTCAGGTGTCACCGCCGGAGCCGCCTTTTATCTTCGAGTGATTCCACTCACACAAAACGGCATGAACCACGCAGCTGCCTATGCAGACACAAATAGTGCAAAGAAGATGAACCTGCGCGGTGTTATTTCACAGTCGTGGGCCAACACAGGAACAACTGTATTGCCGCCCCCGGATGCCTTAGGACAAGACTACTATTGCTTTTTCAAACAAGAAACCATGACGCCAGCGTATCCAAATGCAGCGTTGAAGAACGATGTGCCGGTCTGCCTCATCAAAGGCCCGCAGGTGATCCGTGCGTCTTGCAACACCGGGGAAACGGCCATTGCAGCAATCACCTCGGGAGTTGTTTGCGAGCAAAACTCTGGTTTCAAAGTTGCTGCCACAACAACATCATCTGACAACCGGGTGATTTTGATTCGTGACAAAACGAACGGAACGACAATCATAGAAGACTTGGCTGTAAACGCTCTTAAACTCAACATCAACGCAGGTGCGCCAAGCCGGATTTTGCTTGCCAACCAGTGTGGTGGCCCTGCAAATGGAGCACGTGCTTGGAATGAACTGCAATCCGATTTGTATCGCACATTAAAAAGCGTGGATGAGTATCTCGATAATTCGAAGGTGAGTGAGAATCGCAAATATTATCAGGTCAGCGTCGATGATAAAATCACGATTGTCCCGAGTGTTGTTGATGATCAAGGCAACTGGATCAAAGACATGATTCTGCCTGCGGGGGCGAGTGGGCTTTCAGTCACAAAGAGCTCAGAAAGCTCGAGTCCTTACTTAACCGAGTCAGGTGCTCAGCCCTCACTTCTGAGAGAAACACACGCTGCCGGCGAAACGGCCACACCGCTGTGCACACGCAGCGGCTACACACGGCTGGTGATTCAACCCACACAGGCCTCGGCACAAAATGCACTTGCTGTGCTGGGCAGCAATGGCTCGAAAGACAAATTCGACACTCTGACCTTCGCATCAGACGATACTGCATTTGGCAATTATACGACTCCAGTCCCGCTGAGTGTGAGCCTCACCCTTGCTGTTCGGCCCGGGCGACCTGCATTCGCTGCGGTTGTGACAGAGCGCGTCAACCTAGCCTCGGCTTCTTTTGATGCTGTGCCCCACAGCAGCGACACAGCCTTGAGTAAAAATCTGAGCCCGGGCGACTGCGCGCGTATTCGAGTGACCGCGCGCGATTCCAAAAACAATCTAATTTACGACAATGCCGACAGCGTCACAGTCGACTTACAAGTGAAGAATTATTACTCAACCGGCTCAAACAAGCAGCTTTTTCAGCCCGGTGGCTTGTTCAAAAAAATGGGGTCTGAAACAAAACTCACCCCGCTCACCACCGCGACGGCCGACTACGTGCCCAATCCGGCGCAGTCGACTTGGACGACTTTTCCTTCTCAATTTCCGCCTTCCAGTACGTTTGAGCCAGACCAATTAATTTCCTATGTTGGGCACGAGCGGATTGCCGGACAAATTTTTACAAACGGTGAGCTCTCTGGACTCAACCGGTATTTTTGTGTTTTCGATGAGTCAGCACCGGCGCCAGGGCCATCGGTGAGCGTCACCTTACGCGGAGGAACGACATCTGCTCCGTACACTATTTCGGGCGACAGCACGCCTTTTACTATGGTGGCGCTTGCCGCAAGTCTTGTGGATATTCGAGACAACCAGAACAAACGACTTTGCCCAATTCCTACGGGAACAGGAACAGGCCTCATGCTGCCCCGCCGTGTGAAAGTGGGCACCGCCTACAACTACGTGCTTGACAGCGTAGGAACCCCAGCAACATGCAACATCATTGAAGTGAGCTCACAACCTGCGGGGTTTAAGACTTTCGCGATTGATGCGGTTGGCAACCTCAAATCAGAATTTACGGTGGGAACGCCCAGTCTCTCGGGCAGCAGCTACAGCATTGTCAGTAGCTGCCCAACCGATAGCCACTGGTGCATTGTCAGCTCGGGCGACACGGGATTGCGAAAGGCCGGGCAAATTGTTGCAACACTCTCTGCCACCTCAGCTGCAACTTCAATCGGCAGAGAAATGCGCATTTCTGCACTTTCAAAAACACCCAAAGAATTTGTCATGTATGTGAGCGGCCAGGTCGGTAGTTCAAGCCCGATTGTCTCGGCCGACACTCCGTTTCAACTCATTTTTCAGGCCAAAGATGAATTTGGAAACTTTATAAACGATCCTAATTTCTCATACACGATGACCTCGGCTTTGCAGTATTACACAAACGGAAGCCTTAGCTCCGTTTCAAGCACAACGGGAAGTGCTGCGGCGGCCGACTCGGCGAATTCAACAGGAAAGGCACCAGCGACTCTTTTGACGCCTTTGCAATTCAACGTCTCGAATTCAGGTTTGTGGGAAGCCTCTACGCTTGCGATAAATTCCAGTGGCGTTTTTCATTTTAAAAACAACATCAATGGCCCTGTGACGATCAAAGCAACTGTGACCTATGCTAAAACAGGTTCCGCGTCTGTGACTTCGTCACAAGTGAGTTTGCCCGTGACCATTCTCACGGGTGCCGTTGCTAAAACCGTGGTGACTCAGGACACCTCGAGCACCGAGATCACTCCTCCCGGCGCGGACAACTCTGGCATCAATGGCCTCGCTGCGCGCGCCTCAACCGCGCCGTATTATTTTAGAACAAAATCTTTTGACCAATATGAGAACGTTTTTGTTTCGGCCGATCCATCCGCAAATATCATCACCGTATCTTGCAGTGATGCCACCATTGCCGTGTGCAGCGCCGTGTCTGCCGACCCAGGTCGTTTACAGATTAGCGTCGTAAAATCCGGAACTTTTAACTTAACGGCGTACCGTGGAAACGTTCAAACGGTTACTTATAAATTCAGAATTGATGCCGGTTCACCATCGAAGGTGCAAATCATCGCAAAACCAGGAACGAACTTTGATCCAGCAACTCAGACACTCACCGCAGGCGATTCACGCAGTTTCAAAATTGCACTCACCGACGATTTTGGCAACATAGCCACGAGTATCGGCGGAACATGGAGCGTTTCTTGGAGCGTTGCCGCCACCTACCCCGACATACCCCTCGGCGGCGAAAAAGTTGTTTTCGCAACGCCCAACGGCACTTGTGCATTCACATCTGGCGAATGTGCAACAGACTATTTAGCAACATTCAAAGGCGCGTCACTGTCGAACACCGATGGAAAAATTGTTGTACAGGCCGTCCAGGGTACAACCACTCTGCTGGGTTCACTCGCCATTAAAACGCAACCCTCGGCTCTGAGTTTCTATAATGTTAAAAAAGCCAGCGCGAACTCACCCGAGGCTCGCCGAGACAACAACAGCGCGGCTAAATTCTCGGTGCAGGTGACATCTCACGACGCTCTCGGGAATTACGTCAGTGTGCCAGAGGCAAAAAATTTAAAATTGCAGATTGTGCGTTCAGACGGAAGCAAAACATTTTTCCCCGATGGGAACGATGCAAACCGAGTCGGAAATGGCTTGATTCGCTGGAATGCCTCAACAAACACAGCTCTTGTAAGTGCTTCGACCGACACGGCTGCGGGACAAACCCGCGATGCCAATCAAACCTACACTCTGGCAACAGGCAGCAATCTTTTGGCCATTGAAAATTTGGCCTTTGACGACCCTGGTGATTACAAAATTCTTGCCACAGACCAAAACAATATAACAACACCGCTCGACAAATCGGAGGTCATAAGTTTAGCTCCAACACTCAATAGTTTGAAAGAATTTTATCTCGATCTCCCTGCGTCTTTGAGCATGATGGCGGGGCAATCGAGTGTGATCCGTGTGGTTGCTCGTACCTATTACAACTTACCTCTGCGCGGACTCGATAAGCTTCTCAGCAACGATGAAACAGGCAAAACGTACCAGTTCATGTGGAACACAACGTCGAATGCAGGGCAGTTCACAAGTACTTCGGAGCGTCTGCCCGAAACCAATTCATCGTTGCCAACAACCTTTACGTTTGTGGACGGAATCGCATCAGTACCTATCACTTTCCAACAGGTCGGAGCGGTTTTCCCTGCAACAGACCGCAATTTAACAAATGCATTTTTGCTCAAAGGCAAACAAACAATTTCCGGGGTGGAGACTGTTCACGCATCAACAAAACCAGCTACAAGTGCAGTTACGCTCGCTCCAAACGCGCTTGCCAAATACACCGTGGCTGCGACCGGGCTCGCTGGTTCGCCGACCGCAACCCTCGACTCTCGCTTTGATCTGACAGTGACCGCATACGACGCCTACGACAACCGCCGACCAGGTGAAGCGGGATTAAATGTTGTTGCAGAAAAACATTCAGACACAAGCAAAATAGGTGGATCAAACCCCATTACACCTTTACGCAAACCGAATGGAACGGGAAACAAATTTGCAGATGGTTTCGATGCGAGTTTCTCTCCCAACGAAATCAATCTTAGCAATGGTCAATGGACAGCCACAGGTTTGGTGTACCTGGTTCCACAGACGGTGAAGTTTACACTGGCTGGCGCAGCCGCTGGCGTGACGGTGACCTCAACAACAAACACAAACACAACCGGTGGCTATATTGCCTTCGCACCTGCGTTGGGCACCGTTAAATCCTATACAGTTTCGCTTGTCACCGGCACCACAGACCTCACCACCACCGGACAATACCGCACGCACGGTGACACAGCTGTGAGAGTCACGGCCCTTGATATTGATGGCAATGCAGTCACAACGATTCAGTCGAACTTGAACGGATTGACTTACACATGGGCAGGCGCCAACACCCTCACAAGCCCTTCAACAGAAACTCCTGTTTACCCCACCACCGCGAACTTTGATGCCACGGGAACTTGGCAGACAAATATTAATTTTAAAGCAACACAATCGTTCTTGGCTGGAATATTGACCGTCACCGACAACTTCACCGTGTCTGGAGCCAACGCATTCCGCACAGGCGGCAACAGTGCACCTTTCACGGTTTATTCAAGACACAAAGACTACACGGTGGATGCGGGCGGCGCGAGTGTGGATTGGAATGTTGGCACTCCATCCCAAGTGAAAATCACTGCACGCGGATATGATAACCTTCCTGTGAGAGAATACGACACTGTGCTCAACGGCCTGACATTTGCATGGTCGGGTTCAGGGTTTGCCAATTCACCCAACAGTGCAGCGCCTATTTTCTCTGATAAGACATCAAGCAATTCTACAAAAAACAACAAACAATTTGCGTTCAACAATGGCGTCGCGTTTGCGAATATTACAGCAGTGAAAGCCGAATCGGTGGCCGCAAGCAACGTCACGCTGACCGACAGCGGCGCAAAATCTGGTAATTTGACAGGCACCATAAACGTCAAATCAGGTGCTTTGGCGAAATACGTTTTGACAGCTGATCAAACCTCGCGCAATGCCGACTCCACCTCAAATGGCTTGTTCAACATCACTGTGAAACCATTGGATGGCTACGAGAACCCAACGAAAGGAGAGGCATCACTTGCCCTCACGGCGACGGGCGGCAGCAAAAGCAAAACAAGCATCAAGAGCACGACTGCAGGTTTCAACGCGCAGCAACTCGATATGTCAAGCGGTCTTGATTCTGCAACCGGATTCAAGACCTTTGCAAATCTTTACTACGATGTGCCTGACACAAATATTCAATTCACTTTGACAGGAACAGCCTTGGCTGCTGCAAACGTAACATCCACTGCAAACATGACCTTCAATGCAACTGAGAGATCGATTGTTGGTTACAACCTCAGCTTTCAAAATGGCAACGCACAAACAGCAGGAACGGCTTTTACCGTCACTCTCACTCCGCGCGACATTGCTGGAAATATTCTCACCTCGCTGGCCTCTGGTTTGTCAGATTTACAAGCTCTCAGATTCAAACTCAGCGGTCCGAGCAATTCTCTGAAAGGCGACATCCCACAAGCCGCAGGCGCGGATGTGACCTCGAGCAAAAATATTAATCCGAACTTCTCCACGGGCCTCGTTGGCACAGTCAGTGTCACACTCGTGCGTGCCGAACAGCTCGCTGCAGGAGCATTTGTTTTTGAAGACAACGCATCTACACCTCGCACCGGTGCAAATGCTGCTGCAATCACTGTTTCAGGAGCCGCACCGAATGCAATCTATTCTGCAAACCTTCCGGCTGTGAAAGCCGCCCAGCAGTTTGATGTGACTGCCTACTTGAAAGATCAGTATCTCAACACAAGCTTTACAGGTTGCGGCAGCACAACTGCCAATGGGCTTTATGCCGTGATTGGCTGGAAGAACGACGCAGGCAACTTTAGCGAAGCAGCTGCAGACACCACTCCAAGTGGAGTCTTTACAACCACCACCGGAGCTTCTCCGTTGATTCAAAACTCTGCAAACGCTGCCGTCACTTCTTCAAGCACGGTAGGCCCTGAGAGCGCCAATGGCGACCAAATGAAATTGAAAATCACCTTGTACAAGAAAGGGCAAAACAGAGTCCGCTTGCTTGCCTGCGGAGGCAAAGAGCTGGCCTTGACTGTGGATGTTTCTGAGGCTGCTGCTGCAGCGAAGTTGCTTTTGAACACAAGTGCCACTCGCCCTACCACAACGACTGCAATGACTGAAATGGAATGCCGACATTCGGGTTCGGATCTGACAAGCAGCCAGGTGATTTGCCCGACAGTGTATTCTTACTTCTGGGATACCTATGGTAACACCTATGGCGACGGAACAACCCAATGCGCATGGACGGGTGTAAAAGCTGGAAGCGACAGCACAACCCTCCCCTCGGCAATTTCAGGATCCACCAGTTCACTGCAAGTGACCCACACAGGCCCTGTGAATGCTACAGCGACCTGCACAGGGCCAAATTCTCTCACCGCGAATGTGCTCCTTTATGGTGGTATTTCGTCTTGGACAGCAGACGTTGTCCCCAACACAGGCTTAGCTGCTGTCACAGCTAGCAGTTCTGCAGCCACCGACATGACCAACAAAAATCCTTCGGTGGGCACACCCGTTCAAGTGAAAAATATCGTTGCAAAGATGTACAAGGGAACTGGCAATACACTGATTACATATTCAAGCTCAGTCACAACAAGTCACAGCATTGCAATCGACAAAAGTAATTTCACGCCGAGTGGTGTGGTAAATATTCCTGCCAGTGTGACGGCGAATTTATCCACCTCGGGCAGCACTGCCGCAGCAGATATCTATAATTTAAATTTTGGCACAGCTTATTCGGACCGCACTCTCACGCTCACGCTCCGCGGCTTGAATATCACCCTGAATCATATCTCTGTAAACACCGGCGCTGCGGTCACAATTGGATTCAGCAGTGGTGCATCGGCCAACGCCTTGCCGGTGGCAGGAACTCAATTCAATGAAACTTTGGTGGCCCGAGATTCCGCCGGCAACCAAGCGAGCTGCACATCGATCACTGTGAGTGTGACCAGCGGAACACACGATGCCCCAGGAAATTCAGGAACCATTCCGGGCGGCAGCGGCACCGCCTTCAAGTACAACTCAACTGTTACATTCGCAAACGATGCAGGGGCTCCTGGGCAGTTCACAGTCGATCTCAAGTTTTTCAAGGTTGAAAGCCTGACTTTAACATTCACAACCGTAGGCTCAGCGTGTGGCGGCGGGACTGTTTCAGTTCAGCAAACCTACAGCGTGCAAGCGAAAACCGACACAGGAATGTATGCGCGGTTGTCGACCGATGGCACAACCGCACCTACGGCTCACACGGAAAATGTGATCTGCCCCATGGGTGCCGGCCTACAAATGACATGCCCTACGGTTTATCTGCACACGTGGGACACGTTCGGAAACTACGTTGCCAACTCAACCTGCGATTCATGGACGTGGGCGAATTACGACAGCGGCAGCAATGGAACATCGGAAACTCCAAGCCTGACATCCGGAGCCGCACGCAGCCAAAGCTTGGCCATCACAACTCCTGATGTTGCAAAAGGATTCTTGGACGGACGTCTTGTCTGCAACCGAACCACGATTGCAACGCAAATTTTCCGCCCCACAGGAACAACTTCACT
>Ga0214923_10000872_pt1 | contig 44588 bp, 40 predicted proteins | sample LL1510_MetaG_FD_177993 | JGI IMG/M metagenome (GOLD analysis project Ga0214923, IMG submission 177993) | Freshwater microbial communities from Lake Lanier, Atlanta, Georgia, United States - LL-1510 | ecosystem: Environmental > Aquatic > Freshwater > Lake | place: USA: Georgia | collected... | reverse complement strand
CAATTGAAAAAGAGTTTGGTTTTGAAAATACATTAACAAGTGTTGGTCAGATCTATCCAAGATCAATTGATTTTGAGGTGGTATCGAAATTACTACAGATTGCATCTGCCCCATCATCGATGGCAACCACAATTAGATTAATGGCTGGCTCTAATCTAGCTAGTGAGGGATTTAAAGCAGGACAGGTTGGATCTTCTGCTATGCCTCATAAGATGAACTCAAGATCATCTGAGCGTATTAATGGCATGATGGTTTTACTTCGTGGTTACACCACCATGGCTTCTGATTTAGCAGGAGATCAATGGAGTGAAGGGGATGTCTCTTGCTCGGTAGTAAGAAGAGTTGTTATCCCAGATGCCTTTTATGTGGCAGATGGATTACTTCACACCTTTATGACCATCCTTACCGAGTTTGGCATCTTTGAAGAAAATATAAATAATGAACTGCAAGAGCAATTGCCATTTTTAGCAACCTCACAAATTCTTATGAGCTGCGTAAAGGCAGGTATGGGTAGAGAGGTGGCTCATGAACTAATTAAAAAGCATGCAACTATAAATACAGCAGGTAATTTCTTTAAGGCTTTAAGTAGTGAAAAGAATTTTCCACTATCAATAGAGCAGTTAAATGAGTTAATTAAGAATCCAGCAGATTTTGCCGGAAGTGCAATTGAGCAATCCCAAAAGGTGGCAGATGAGATACGAAAGGTTACAAAGGGTGAGGTAGGAAAGGTTGAGTTAGAGGTGCTGTTATAGGTGAAGGTTTTAGCCGGTTAACACATTTTCAACTAAATTTAAGCAATTCACAGCCAATTCACCCAGTTTTGCAGGTGGACAGTAGGATAAATCAGGTTATTATTTGGATATAGTTACTTTAAGAGAGTTGGGTTAAAAATGATTAAAGTTTCAAATAGGGTAAGAACTTCAGTAGTTGCACTCTCAATGGGCCTACTTCTTACCTCCACTTCCTTTGTCACCGTCGCAAATGCTGCAACCATTAAAAATGGGGTTGCCTGCAAAAAAGATGGTTTAAAAGGCAAAGCTGGCAGTAAGAGATATGTTTGTGGTAAAAATCCATATGTAACTCCAACAAAATTAACTTGGATGTTAACAAGTTGTCCGGAGGCTTATGATCTTTATGTTGAGGCTAAGGATCAGTATGGAATATTCAAAGATATCCTATCTGCCTCCCCTGAAGGCTTAGCTGAACTAGGTAATCTGCAAAAGAGTATGGACTCTTTAGATGTATTAATGAAGACCAAGGTGTGTAAGCGCGGGGCATAACTTTTTGTAATTTCACTAAATATTCGTGAAAAAAGATCCACAAATTGCAGCAGCTGTTAAAGAGATTTTAGATCTAATAAAAAAGATCTCACCTGGAAAATCTGTTGAGCTTCGCATTCCACTATATGGTGCGATTCAATGTGTAGCAGGCAGTAATCATAAAAGAGGAACCCCACCAAATACTGTTGAGATGAGTGCCCAGGTTTTAATCCAATTGCGTAGTAACCCCAATATGTGGGCAAAGCTTGTGGCAGCAGGCCAGATCTCAGCCTCAGGCGTGGCAAGTGATCTATCTTCGGTATTTGACCAGCTTTCACAGAAATACCCTGTGGGATAAGCCCCTTGAAATATTTTGGCTAAAAGTAGGGTTAATTAGATAATCTTTACCGCTACGACAGTAGCGTATTTACTTGTGAAGGAGGCCCACCTATGGGACGTGGCCGATCAAAAGCTAAGCAAACTAAGGTTGCTAGAGATCTTAAGTACTCAAATCAGGATATGGATTTAGAGCGATTGGCACAGGAGCTCCATGGCGAGCTTTCAAATAAGAAATCCTCCCAAGATGATGATAATTATAAGGATGAGGATTAAAAGTAATTACAGGAATACTTGTAGTAACACTGCAAATATTATGTATTTACCCTATTAATTTAAGTAGTACGGTTAAGTAATGCGTCCAACCCCATACGTTGCATCTTTAAGAGTTTATGAACCAATTGAATCCTTTGAGCCTGCAGATCAACTACGATGGTCACAACTTACAATCACCTCACCTACAAGTTGGGATGAGCAGGTTAGATCTTTAAAGCGAAGTATCACTAGTGAGCCAGCAAATTTAAAACCAGATGGTGCTCACCTATTAGAGCATGAGGGTAAAAGATTTGTCGCACCTTGGTCAACCGCTGCTAGATGTTGGGCAGCACTTGAAGATTTTAAGTACACTCTTCCCACATCGGTAATTAAATTTTTTATCCCACAAACTATCGAGGATTCAATTAAGAGCACTATCGATATTGTTGAGGATAAGGTCTCACATATTCTCACCTCAACCTGGAGCATTCCACCAAGGTGGTTTGCATTATTTACTCCGGATGAGCGATTGCGTGGAGTAAATGAGGATGGACATTTCACAATACTTAGGACCTCAATTGCTAATGCTAAAACTCGTTGCACCTTTACCCACCAGGCAGTGCTCGGTGCATTTGGGCAGGGCGCAGTAGAAGGTGAGGTAGCAGAGCTACTAGCCTGGCTTGAGATCTTTGATCCTAAATCAATTGTGGAGTTAGATTACGGCGGCCTTGCCACATATTTAAATAAGCAGTTAATTGAAAATGGTGAGGTTGGTTTAGAGGCTGACACATCGGTTGAGGATGTGTCGGCCTCAATTGCAGGACTTGCCTCCGGTGATGGAGCTTTAGCTGGGCGTGGCTATGAAAGATTGGTATCGCGCTGGCGGCGTGTATCGGCCCTGGAGTCTGCCACTTAAAAGTATTTTTAAGTACTTGTCCTTAAATATAATTAAAGGGATACTTAACCCATAAGGTTTAAATCAGACATTTATTAAGTGAGGTTAGAAGTTGAGCCAATCAAATTTTGCATCATTAACCTCAAGTAACCAAGAGAAGTTACTAACACCAGCCGAGGTAGCATCTTTGTTTAGAGTAGATCCAAAGACAGTTACCAGGTGGGCTAAAGCTGGCAAGTTAACTTCAATTAGAACCTTAGGTGGGCACCGTCGCTATAAGGAGTCTGAGGTTAGAGCTTTATTAAAATCAATCGCACCAGCAAACTCAGATGGTAATCAAAGATTAGGCGGCAATTAAAAAATGAGTGAGGATGAGAAGATCGAAAATACTAAGAGTGATTCTGCCCAAGATCCAAAGGCGAAGATGTTGGCTGCGCTTGCAAAAAAACAAAAGAGGCAAAATTCAGGCAAATCATCTGGGCCTACGGGTGGTTCTAAGGTCAGTGCCGGACAAACTGGTGGGGCTGCGCCAAAGATGCACAGAAGGAAAGCAGGCTCTGCTTAAAGATTAAGCACCCGATATGTTGATCTCAAATTATCAATACCTAGCGGTGTTTACTCTAAGTTTTATTGTAGTTGGGGCATTAACCCCAGTTATGCGCAAAGTGGCTATCAAAAATAATATTTTTGATCTACCAAATTCCACACATAAATCTCACGCAATTCCAACACCATACCTAGGCGGTATAGCGATAATGCTAGGTGTAGTCCTAGTATCACTTTTGGCAGTCTTATTATCAACTGATGTGTTAGGTAATTTAACTTTGCTTTTATCTGTACTAATTCCTGCTCTCCTGTTAGGGCTAATTGGATTGTGGGATGATTTAAAGTCACTACCGGCATATCCAAGATTATTTGCTCAAAGTGCTGTAGGTGTATGTATTTCAATTATTTTAATTACAACAGGAACAGTAGGAAATCCAACAGGTTCAATAGTTTTAGATGTAATACTGACGGTAATTTGGATTGTAGGTATATGTAATTCTATTAACTTTTTTGACAATATGGATGGTGGCGCAGCTGGGGCTGTAGCATTTTCTTCCCTTGGTATTGCTTTCTTGGCCTGGAATTTAGAACAAAGCTTATTAGCTGGATTAGCTCTAGTAACAGCCGGTGCTACATTTGGATTTCTAATTTGGAATAAGAGTCCAGCAAAGATTTATATGGGAGATGCCGGGGCATTATTTCTCGGTGTCTTACTTGCAACCTTAGCAATTAGATTAGATCCAATTACTCAAAGTAGGGCAATATCTTTATCAATTCCCCTATTACTTTTAGCACTACCAATTCTTGATACTACAACTGTGGTTATCTCTAGATTACGTAGGGGCATATCAATCTTTCAAGGCGGACAAGATCACTTATCTCATAGATTGGTGAATAATGGCCTGACACGAAAGTCTGCCGTTATTGTGCTTTGGTTATTATGTGTTTTATTTGTTGTAATCGCAAATCTGGTTTCTATGCTGCCATTTACCTTTGAAGTAATATTTTTATTACTAGGTGCAATAATTTGGTTTGCATTATTAATATGGTTTCTTAAAATTCCAGTAGTCAAAAAGATTTAAATCCTTCCTTGTGGCTTGGGCCGGGATCGAACCGGCGACCTAACGATTTTCAGTCGTTCGCTCGTACCAACTGAGCTACCAAGCCAATCAAATCTATTTTATTTTCTCTTCTCGTTTTTTCCCCACGACGTGGAGAAGACTAAAAAAGTTTATAAATAAAATAAATCGCGACCCAGACGGGACTTGAACCCGCGACCTCCGCCGTGACAGGGCGGCGCGCTAACCAACTGCGCTACTGGGCCAGCTTTTAAAGAGAGTTGAAAATTACTCTTCAACTCACCATTGCGTCCCCAACGGGATTTGAACCCGTGTTAACGCCGTGAAAGGGCGACGTCCTAGGCCACTAGACGATGGGGACAGTGGAAGGGCTAAGGGTATAGGGTCAATTAACTTGGGCAAAACTTGCTAGAAAGTAAGCAGTAAATCAACTGATTTTATCTACCAGAGAAAGTAGGTGCGACAATTACCCATCATGACAATCATCTCTAACTGCACATTAAGCACACTAAAAGAAGCAGCAATCTCATTAAAACATGGCAACTTAGTGGCTTTTCCGACAGAGACTGTCTATGGATTAGGCGCTGATGCGACAAATAAGGATGCTGTTGCCCGTATTTATGATGTTAAAGGCAGACCAATAGGACATCCATTAATTGTTCATATCTCATCAATAAATAACTTAGATAAATGGGCGCAGCAGATTCCAGAGTATGCAATAACTTTGGCTCGCACTTTTTGGCCCGGCCCTATGACATTAATCCTGCCAAGAACTAACATTGCTAAAGATTTTATAACTGGCGGCCAAGATAATGTTGGAATCAGAGTTCCTTCTCATCCGCTAGCTTTGTCACTACTAAAAGAGTTTGAAACACATGGTGGCCTTGGTGTTGCTGCGCCTAGTGCAAATAGATTTGGCAAAGTATCGCCAACCTCAGCACAAGCTGTGCAGGAGGAACTTTTACAGTACTTAACGCCAGATGACCTAATTTTAGATGGCGGGCCTTGCCAAATTGGAATTGAATCAACAATTATTGATTGTACAAAACCAACGCCACAAATACTTAGACCAGGTGGAGTTACTAAAGAACAGATTGAAGAGTTAATTAATTTAGATTTAGATAAAAAAAGTTATACTCACAGTGATGATGTGAAAGCACCTGGCTTATTGGAATCTCACTACGCCCCTAAGGCAAAAGTATTTTTATCAGGCACACCACAACCAGGTGATGGATTTCTAGCCCTTTCTAATATTGAAACACCAGTAGGTGCTATTAGATTGGCAACTCCGATAAGTGATGAAGAGTTTGCCAGGCAGTTATATAGCGCATTTCGACTAGCTGATTTTAAAAAGCTAGAAAGGATTTTTGTAGTACCCCTTAAAAATGAGGGAATTGCAGTAGCAATTAACAATCGATTAAGTAAGGCAGCCCATCAAATTTAATATGTGATCCAAGGTATACTTAAGATCATTAATCTCTATAATTATTCCAAGCCTTAATGAAATGAGAGCATTTAAAGTGAGTAAAGCGTTTTGTGCACCTACCTCAATTATTGAGGATGAGGTTAAGCTCGCAGAGGGCGTAAAGGTTTGGAATTTTTCTCATATTCGTAGAGGTGCCCAAATTGGCTCAAACACCATTATTGGCGATTATGTTTATATTGGTCAGGATGTAACAATCGGTAGTAATTGTAAAATTCAAAACTCTGCTCAAATATATGAACCAGCGAAGATAGAAGATGGTGTTTTTATTGGTCCAGGAGTAGTACTGACTAATGATAAAAATCCAAGGGCTATAAACTCTGATAAGTCACAAAAGAGCCAAAGTGATTGGAAAGCTGTTTCTGTTTCAATAAAACAAGGTGCATCAATCGGTGCCGGGGCAATCTGTATCGGACCAGTTCAAATTGGGCAATGGGCCATGATTGGTGCTGGATCAGTTGTGGTAGATGATGTCTTAAATTACGCATTAGTTGCAGGGGTCCCAGCAAAGCAGATTGGCTGGGTCGGAAAAGATGGAGTTAAGTTAGTAGAGCAAACTTCCACAACATTCAAGTGTCCTATTTCAGAAAAGTTCTATAACCTTGAAGGAACAAACTTAGTTGAATTAACCTCATGAGAAAAAAATCAATTGCAATTGCTCAACCAATCATTGGCCGAGATGTTAGACGGGCAGTAAATAAAGTTTTACGCTCTGGAAACTTAACCCAAGGCCCTGAGGTTGCAGCCTTTGAAAGAGAGTTTTCACAACTTGTTAATGAACGCGAATGTGTCGCGGTTAATTCAGGCACCTCAGCACTTCATATTGTACTGCTAAGTCTTGGGATTGGTGCAGGTGATGAAGTCATTATTCCTTCATTTACCTTTGCTGCCACAGCAAACTCAGTGGCTTTAACTGGTGCAAAACCAGTTTTTGTAGATATTGATATTAAGACTTATAACATGGATCCAGATTTAATTGAGGGTGCAATTACGCCAAAAACTAAAGCAATACAGGTAGTTCATCTTTATGGGCTACCGGCAGATATGATCAAAATTGTTGAGATAGCCAAGCGATATAACCTGCTAATTATTGAAGATGCAGCTCAAGCCCATAGCGCTTCAATAAGCGGCCAACCAGTAGGCACATTTGGTGATGCCGCAGCATTCTCTTTTTATCCAACAAAAAATATGACCTCAGGAGAAGGCGGAATGATTGTCTTTAAGGACAAAGAGGCTGCTCGCCTTGCTCGCCTATATCGAAACCAGGGTATGGAGAAGCGATACCAAAATGAGATCGTTGGCTTTAATCTGCGAATGACAGATATTCATGCTGCAATAGGTCGGACTCAACTCAAACACCTTTCAAAGTGGAGTAAAAAACGGCAGGATAATGCAATGACCTTATCTAGTCAGCTACAAAATGTGATCACACCATTTACACCAACTGGGTTTTCTCATGTTTTTCATCAATACACAATAAGAGTTCCAAAAAATAGAGACACTTTGTCGGAGAGATTAAGTAAATCAGGGGTTGGAAATAGCGTCTACTACCCAACCCAGGTTCATAAACTGCCGTCGTTTAACACCTATTTATCTCTACCTCAAACTCAACTAGCAACAGAAACTGTTTTATCACTGCCAGTACACCCATCACTTACCAGTAGAGATTTAAAGCGGGTTATTAACACGATAAATACATTAATTGAGGAAATCAATGCCTAAGTTACGTACGGCAATTATTGGCATGGGAATGATGGGCGCTAATCATGCCCGGGTTTTATCAAATTTAGATGGTGTTGAACTAGTGGCAGTTGCAGATCCCCAAGGTGATGCTCAAAAAGTTCTTCCACAAGTTAAAGTGCTCAATATTGTGGATGAGGTTATAAAACTAGGGGTTGATTATTGTGTAATTTCTGCGCCAACTGCTTTTCATGAAGAGATCGCTTTGCAGCTAATTGCTCACAAAATACATTTTTTGGTTGAAAAACCGATCGCAGATACCTACGCCTCTGCGGTGAAAATCAGAGATGCTGCAAAATCTGCAAATGTTATTGGAGCGGTAGGGCATATTGAAAGATTTAACTCTGCACTCCAAGAAGCACGCAAAAGAGTTTTAGCTGGTGAATTAGGAACAATTTATCAAGTTGCTACCAGGCGTCAGGGTCCATTCCCATCTCGGATCTCTGATGTTGGAGTAGTAAAAGATTTAGCAACTCACGATATCGACCTAACATCTTGGATAACGGGAAAGAAATATCTTCAAGTAAGTGCTAACGCTGCTTTTCGTTCTGGCAGAGAGCATGAGGACTTAATCTCAGTATCAGGCCTACTTGAAGATTCAATAGTTGTTAGCCATCTGGTTAATTGGTTAAGCCCATTAAAGGAACGAAAGATTATTATTACTGGAGAAAAAGGAACCTTTGTTGCAGATACCCTCCGAGCAGATTTAACCTTTTACGAAAATGGCAAAATCGAAATATCACAATCTGAGTTGGCCCACTTTCGCGGTGTAACTCAAGGAGATGTTCATATTCTAGCCTTTGAAAAGCCAGAGCCTTTGGTTGTTGAGCATCAAAATTTCCGGGACGCAGCACTAGGAAAGCCATCAAATATAGTTTCTTTAGAAGAGGGAACTACCACTGTAAAAATTGCAGATGCCATTATTGAAAGCTATACAAATAGGAGTTTGGTAAAACTATGAACATAGCAGTTGTCGGAATGGGCAAAATTGGCCTACCCCTGGCAGTTCAATACGCTAAAAAGGGAAACACAGTTATAGGTATTGATATAAATCCAAAAACTGTTGAGTTGATAAATAAAGGATTAGAACCGTTTCCAGAGGAGGCGCACTTAAATGAGTATTTAGCAGATGTTGCAAGTAAAGGCCTGCTAAAAGCTACCCTAGATTATACGGAAGGCATAAAGAGTGCAGATGTTGTTGTAGTTGTTGTGCCACTATTTGTTAACGATAATGCAGAGCCAGAGTTTTCTGCAATGGATCAAGCAACAGTCTTTATTGGATCAAATCTAAGAAAGGGATCATTAATTTGCTATGAAACTACCTTGCCAATTGGAACTACTAGAAATCGCTTTGTTCCATTATTGGAAAAGCAGTCTGGATTTAAGGCTGGGATTGATTTCAACGTAGTTTTCTCACCGGAAAGAGTTTTTACTGGCCGAATTTTTAAAGACTTAAGAAGATATCCAAAAATCGTAGGCGGCATTACGCAAGAGTGCACAAATAAGGGCGTCAATTTTTATTCACAAGTCCTTGATTTTGACCCAAGAGATGATTTAACAAAACCTAATGGGGTTTGGCCGGTTGAAAGTGCTGAGAGCGCTGAGTTTGTGAAATTAGCAGAGACAACTTATAGAGATGTAAATATCGCATTAGCAAATCAATTTGCTATGTATGCAGATAAGATCGGTGTTGATGTATATGAAGTTATTGAATCGTCAAACTCCCAAAAGTATTCACATATACATCAACCTGGAATATCAGTAGGAGGGCACTGTATCCCAATTTATCCACAGTTCTATCTATGGTCGGATCCTGAAGCTTCTATTGTGAGGAATGCTCGAGAAACTAATTCACAAATGCCAAAATATTTCATAAATGAGATCTTAAAGAGTTTTGATACGTTAAGAAATCTCAAGGTCCTAATTCTAGGGATAAGTTATCGAGCAAATGTTAAGGAAATTGCCTTTTCAGGAGCTATCGAGTTAAAAAATATTTTGATTGATTTGGGTGCAAAAGTATTTGCCATAGATCCTTTCTACACGGAAAAAGAAATTAATCAGATAGGGTTTGAATATGAGGAAGATTTATCAAAAGAATTTGACGCTGTTATTTTGCACACGAATCACCAGGAGTTTGCTGAAATTGATTTCAAGAAGTTCTCAAAGGGCACAAAATTACTTGATGGAAGAAATTTTTATCCTAAGGAGAAAGTTCCAAGTTATATTGATTTCTTTAAATTTGGCAATTTGACTAAAGGAGAATACTGATGGAAATCAATGGCAAGCGGTTTTTAGTAATCGGAGGAGCCGGGTTTATTGGAAGCCATGTCGTTTCTGAGTTATTAAAACATGATGTTAAAAATATTGTCATTTATGATAATTTTACTAGAGGGAAGATTTCAAATATTTCAAAACAATTAGAAGACTCTAGATGTTCGGTTTTTGAAGACGGTGGAGATATTCGAGATGTTGACATTTTAGATAAAGCAATGCAAGGAATAGACGGCGTGTTTCATTTAGCTGCGATGTGGCTACTTCATTGTAAAGACTATCCTAGAACTGCCTTTGAAGTAAATATAAATGGTACATTTAATGTACTAGAGGCATGTGTAAAAAATAATATTAAGCGTCTAGTTTATTCCTCTTCAGCATCTGTTTATGGAAATGCTGTAGAAATTCCTATGACAGAAGATCATCCCTTTAACAATAGAAATTTCTATGGTGCAACAAAAATTGCTGGAGAGGCCATGTGTAGGGCATTTCATGATCGATATAACTTAGAATACGTGGGGCTTAGGTATATGAATGTCTATGGACCATTCCAGGATCAAACTGCAGCCTATACTGGAATAATTCCTATTTTGTTAAACCAAATAGAAAAAAATGAAACTCCTGAAATCAATGGCGATGGAACTCAAGCATATGATTTTATATCAGTACGTGACGCTGCAAGAGCAAATATTTGTGCGATGATGTCAATTGTGAATGATGAGAATTTTAATGTTGGAACAGGCATTCAAACAACTATAAGTGATTTATGTAATCTAATATTGAAACTAACTAATTCCGGATTAAAAATAATCTATAAACCATATTCCGAAGCGGATTCGAGAAGACTTGTACAGAATCGAATTGGATCGACTAAAAAATCCAAAGATTTACTTAATTTTGAGCACTCAATTGGTTTAAAGGATGGATTGTTGGATTTAATTCAATGGCGAAAATAGTTTAAGCATTTTGGATAAATTTTCATGTGCGGAATAGCTGGATTAATTCAAAATAAGACTAAGAGTATTGACAGAGAACTAATTAATAGAATGATTGTGCATCTTAGGCACCGCGGAATTGACAACGAAGGTTGCTGGATTGACAAGAATGTTGCCCTTGGTCATACCAGGCTGTCCATTATTGATTTGAGTAATAATTCATTACAGCCGATGCAATCAAATAATTCAAGGTACATCCTTGTTTATAATGGAGAAATTTATAATTATCGTGAACTTAGAAGTGAGCTAGAGAAAAATGGATTTGTTTTTAAGTCTAGCGGAGATACAGAGGTAGTCTTATCTTCGTTGATGTTTTGGGGTAAAAAAGCGTTACTTAAATTTAATGGTATGTTTGCATTTTCGTTTTTCGATCGGGTAACAGGAAAATTGATTATTGCAAGAGATCGTTATGGAATTAAACCTCTTTATTATTCATTACTGCACGATAATACTTTTGTCTTTGCATCTGAAGAAAAAGCAATAAAAAATCTTCCAAATTATCAAATAAGACTCGATGAACCAGCTCTAGTTGAATACTTCACATTTCAAAATATTTTCTCAGACAGAACCTTATTTTCTGGGATTAAGCTACTAAAACCAGGCAGTTTTTTAGAACTAGATGTCGATTATATTAATGCTAATTTTGAGCCACAAGTTTATTGGGATTTTAATTTTACAGGTAAGAGCGAAGATGTAAATCAAATTGAGTATGAAGAAGAATTAACCTCGTTATTAAGTCAATCTATTAAGCGACAGCTAGTAAGTGATGTTGAGATAGGAAGCTATTTGAGCAGCGGAATTGATTCAGGACTTGTAACTAGTTTCGCTGCAGAAAATACAGAAAACTTGAAAACTTTTACAGTGGGTTTTGATATGAGTAATATAACAGGGACAGAATTAGTTTTCGATGAACGAATTATTGCAAATGTGCTTTCCAAGGAAATGAAAACAGATCACTATGAATTTGAAATAAGTGCTAAAAACATGGAAAGTTCTATTGATGAACTAACTTATTGTCTAGATACGCCTCGAGTGGGCCAAAGTTACCCGAATTTATATGCTGCAAAACTTGCAAAGTCGAAGGTCAAAGTAGTTCTTTCTGGGACTGGTGGTGATGAAATCTTTGCTGGTTATCCTTGGCGATATTATCAGGGACGGCCCGGACTTCCGTTCCAGGATTACATAGATTCTTATTACTTAGGCTGGCAACGACTAATAACAGATGATAGTAAGCATAATTTTTTCAAACCTATTTGGCCAAATGTTAAAAATATTGATACACGAGAGATATTCAGTAATATACTAAACCAGCAGCAAAGTGAAATAATTGACGAAAATAGTTTTCTAAACAAAGCTCTTTATTTAGAATGTAAAACATTTTTACATGGGTTATTGAATATTGAGGATAAAATTCATATGGCAAACTCAGTTGAAAACAGGGTACCATTTCTGGATAATGATGTTGTAGATTTTGCTATGTCTTGTCCAACAAACTTGAAGTTAAAAAATATAAACCAACATTTTAGGCTCGACGAAAATATTATTGGCAATAAAAAATTAATTTACTATGACAATTTAAGGGATGGCAAAATAATTCTTCGCTCCATTTATAAAAATAGAATTAAAGAAACAGATAACCGACGAAAGAAGCAAGGTTTCACAGGGCCCGACTCATCATGGTTTAAATCTAAAAGTTCTAACTTAATTCATTCCCTATTACTTGATAGAAATTGCGTTATTTATAATTTTATCGAGTTTAATACTGTAAGAGAATTGATAGATCAGCACACTTCTGGTCAAGTCAATAGGCGCCTTTTAATTTGGTCACTTTTAAGTTTTAATAGCTGGGTTAATCAAAATCTATGAAAATTCTTGTACTAGGAGCAAGTGGCTTACTAGGGTCACATTTAATCAATAACTTTAAAAAAAAATATAGGATAGTTGGTCCAACAAGAAAATGTTTAGATCTTAGCAATAAGCTAACTTTAAAAAATATAGAAAAAGATTTTAATGTGGTGATTTATTGTGCACAGTATCGACCTAGTATTGATGCGCCCATAAACTTATTTGAATTGGAGCAAGTAAATGGACTCTTTTTAAAATCTTTAATTAATTACTTGCCAAAATTACAAAAAATTATTTATATGTCTACAGGAGGGCTATATGAAAACAATGACAAATTGTTGTCAGAGAGTTCTCCATTAAAGAAAAATAGTGAAATGTCTCCATATTTTGTATCTAAAATTAGAACAGAAGAAATGTTATTAAAATTTAGTACCAGTATTGATGTAAATATTTTAAGAATTTTCACTATGTATGGTGTAGGAGCACACCCCACGTCACTTATGCCTAGACTAAAAAACAAAATTGTAAAACAAGAATCTATCATCTCTTCTAAGAATCTAGGTGACAGGCTTAGACCTGTTCATGTAGTAGATGTGGTAAATGTAATTGAAAAACTTCTAAGTTATAGAAAAAATGGGGTGTTAAATATTGGAGGTCCCGAAGTTTTATTTTTTCGAGAAATGGTCAACAGAATAGCGAGTTATACAGCATTCGAGCCTATATTTGACACATCAAATGTAAACCAAACCACTCTGGCCCCAGACAATAACCTTCTAATTAGCTCACTTTATTCTCCGAAAATATTTTTTACTGGTAATTGGGAGTCCAATTTTTAAGTACAAAGTATGTTAAGGTTTAGTATGAATTTTTTGCCCCGTAACTTTGAAGACTTATCCGAAAATAAAAATTTTACTAATTCTAGAAACCTGAAAAAAGGAAACGCAAGCATTTTAGATCTTTACTCTGTTGATATCTTAAAGAATTGGAATAATATTACAATTCCCGATTTTTCTGATGATAATTTTCGTAATAGTGAAATCGATTTGTATCTAAAAATAACTAGTCTCAAGAACAGACCTGAGCAAAACAATCAAAATATTAATACTGCAAAATATAAAGAGTATCTAACACGCTTGGCTAATGTTTTAGTAAATGCTCAAGGATTTACTCTGGATATTGGTTGTGACGATCCTTCAAATATACTCAAATTAATGCCTAACAATTGTAGCTATATAGGCTTAGATCCAAATTTAAATGATTATAAATATGGAGTAATAAATGGCATGGCAGAATTTTTGCCATTTAAAGATAGAGTTTTTGATACAGTTATGTTTAACACCTCACTAGACCATATACTGGATTATAATTTAGCATTGAGTGAAGCTGATAGGGTGTTAAAAAATAAAGGGGTAATAATTATTTCAACTTTAGTGTGGCTTAATAAATTTGAATTATGGCGTGACCGAGTACATTTCCACCATTTCACGCCTGCACATATAGAAAGTATGTTGGAGAATTTTAGTGTTATTCAAGTTGACTGCTATCGATATGGGAATGATACTCATCGATACGGTGCATTTATCTGTGCCTTAAAGAGTTAGTTATATATTTAAATGTTGTTTACCTTAAAAAGTTATAAGGATTTACTTAATTTAATAAAACGAAAGTATGTTTTTTCAACAGATCCAAGTTTTGCCTCTGAAGTCATGCTTTTGCGCCACGATATTGATTTTAATTTATCCTTGGCACATAAAATGGCTTCAATTGAACATTCATTTGAGGTATGCACCATATATTTGGTTATGGTCGATAACCCTTTATACGATATACATTCCAGGCGATCAATTAAATTATTGAACGAAATTCAATCACTTGGCCATAAAATTGGACTTCATTACGATCCATTGATTTCAGGTAAGTGTAACTTCGAGGGCCAAATTATGAAACTTGAGGATGCTGTAGAGTCAGAAATAATTCTATTCTCTCGCCACCAGCCCACTATTTATGGATTTGATGAAGAAATAAATTATAATAATAAGATTGACTTAAATCTGCACATGACAGAGTTTAAATATATGAGTGACAGTTGCATGAAGCCCAGAGAAGATTTTCTTAGTACATTCGAAAAATATAGTAAAATTCAATTATTAATCCATCCAGAGTTTTGGATGTTAAATTCTAAAGATTTACTCGATTTTGGCTGCAAAATTAAAAAATTTCAAAAATATAAAAACAGAAAACTAATTGACCATATGGTATCAATTATGATAGAGACTCTTAGTAACAGAGATGAACTTGATGTTAAAAATAGTAAACATAAATTTAATTAAGGTCTTCAAATGAGAAGTTTCCGATTAAATACAATTATTTTAGGCGATGATATTGGTGTACCTATTTTGAAATTAGTGGCCAATAAAATGGATTTAGAAATATTGGGCGTAATGTTTTCAAAAAAAGTGTCTACCACTATAAAAGAAAATCTTCAAAATTCTTTAGAGGTCCGAGTTATTGAAACTAGTCCAATATCAAATTCAAATCTAGTTTTGTTAGAACTAATTAATAAGGAACGTGTAGATCTTATACTGATGTTTTCTTATGATGTTATTTTAAACCGAGAAATAATTGAATTTCCAGGCATTCGGATTGTTAACATCCATGGGGGAAAAATTCCAGAATACAGAGGCTCAAATGTATTGAATTGGGCTATAATTAACGGAGAGAAAGAAATCGGGGTCACAATTCATGAAGCTAAGCTTCCCGTAGACTCTGGGCCAATTATTGGAGAATGGAGTATATCACTTGAGAATACTGATACTGCCCTTAGCATTCGGGGAAAAATATGCGACTCAGTTCTAGAGCGATCTCCCCGGATACTATCAAATTATTTCCGTTCTAAAAAATCTTTAATACCCCCAAGGAAAATAAAAACCTTAGCCTATAGAAAACGTGTGCCAGATGATGGTTTATTTGACTGGAATTTAAGTGACATTGAGATACACAACCTTATTCGTGGATTAGTTCATCCCTGGCCTGGGGCTCGATACATCGACAAAAATGGTCAATTGAGAATTATCGATCAGTACATGAATATGGAAGAAATAAAGTACCTCCGTAAACTAGAATGCAGTTAGAACTTACCATGACCAATATTGTTGCGATTCATCAACCAAATTTTCTACCATGGCTTGGATTCTTCAACAAGATAGTTAAATGCGATACATTTATTCTGCTTGATGATGTTCAGTATCCTAAAACAGGTGGAGTGTGGACTAACAGACATTATTTTATTGATAACGGAATTAGAAAATGGCATACGGTTCCAATATCGCGAAATTTTTCAGGTTCAAAAAAAATAAATGAAATAAGACTTGCGCATGACATGAATTGGAGAGAGCTATATATGAAAAAAATCACTCATTCTTATTCAAAAGCCAAGTATTTTTCAGAAACCTATCAATTTCTTCAGCAATCTTTCGATTACAAAACTGAATTTTTATGCGATTTAAATATTCATCTAATTAATGCTGTTTTGAGCGCGTTAGATATATCTAACTCCTCATTAGTGAAATCTTCAACTCTACTTAAATCTGGCTCATCAAATGAATTACTCTGTTCACTAACTAAATCTGTTGGCGCCCATACTTATCTTTCTGGAAGAGGTGCAGAAGGGTATATGGATGAGTCTGTATTTAAGTCGAATGACATTAATATAATATATCAAAATTATAATCTGGTTGGTTATTCGCAGATTAATACCAAAGAATTTGTACCTGGTCTAACAATTATTGATGCTATGATGAATTGTGGCTTCAAAGAAACAAAAAAATTAGTATATGGAGCGCATGTTGTCTAAAAACCGCGCACAATCCATACTTTTTGTTAATCCAGATTATCATTGTACATTTTTTTATAAACAGGAACTTGATAAATTAGAATGGAGGGCTGATATTTTAGTTTTGGATTCATACCCAGATAAATATTTATACGACGCAAAAAAAGTGTTCAAAACCTATAAAATTACAAGCAAGTCTTACATTAATTATTTTTTTTGGATATTATGTAACATTTTTAAGTATAAATATATTGTGTTTTATGGTAAGCCAAAAGATTTTGGAAGTTTTTTTCCTAAATCTGGCATTGAACCATTGCTTGCGATAATAAAATTTTTTAGGACTAAGATTGTTTATTTGCCAGCGGGATGTAATGACGAATTCACAAAAAAAGAATTTATAAAATTTGACTTCGGTAATGTATGCGGTAATTGTGGTTTTTTTGATAAGTGTAATGATAAAATCAATGAAAGAAATTTACAAATAATAAATCGCTACGCTCATTTAATTATCAGTAGCGGTTTTACTAAGCCTCAAATTAAAAATCAAAAAATCATAAAATGGAAGTCATTCGATTTAGATGCATTTAATCCAAATATCAAAGTTCCTAATAGTTATTTGTTTCCAAAATCAAATAAATTCAAAATTTTGCACTCTGCAAGCCTAGAAGGTAGAGATTTTAATGGTAAAAACATTAAAGGTAGTCATTACATTTCAGCTGCAGTAGAGCGCCTAATTGGCGAGGGCTTCAATTGCGAGTTAATCAGAACCACGGATGTAGATTCAGTAAATATGAAGTACATTCAAGTGCAATCTGACTTGATAATTGATCAATTAATTTATGGCCATTGGGGTTCAACTTCTTTGGAGGGAATTGCGCTGGGAAAACCCGTGATATGTTATTTTAATAAGGAATGGAAAGAAAATTATATTGATGCATTGAACATTCAAGTCTGGCCATTTATTGAAGCAGATACTTATAGTATTTATACTGTATTAAGAAATTTACTGATTAATCCTGATGAACTGAAGCGATACTCAGAAATGTCGTTAGATTTTGCACACAAATACCTTGATATAAAGGTAAATGCTAAAGAGTTTATTGAAGTTCTTGGAAAATTATAGAAGTAAAATTATTTTTTATACTTACCTATTGCGTAGATATCACATCCAAAATATTTTGAAAAGTATCTTAGAAAAAAATTTCTAGACAGGAATCGACTTAAGATCGGGACTCTATGGAAATTATTTAATGAAACTTTATAACTAATCTCCGTATTTTGAGAGAAAAGCTTCCTTGAGCTAAAATCTGTATGTGGAGCTGGAGTTCCGTGTCGATTTGAATCTGCTTTACCCCGAATTTTAACATCTACTTCATTGAAGTGTAATTTTTTATATTTACCTTTCATTAGGGTTTGTAAAAACTCTCTTAAAGTTCTAAATGGATGTTTAATAATTCGCCTTGGTTGAAAAGCATAATAAACCATGACTAAGGAAGTTCCGCCCTTTTCAAGTAGTGCTTCAACTTTCGCGATACTTCTAGGTAGGTCACCTGTATGATGTAATGAACCGATTGCAATTATTACATCAAAATTATTCTCTGGCTTGTAGTCGAAAATACTTTTACAAACAAAATTTACCCTCTCATTTAGGGGAATCGTTTTACTTACAAAATCAATGGCGCCGGGAGCAATATCAATACAAGTTAGCTTTTTAGCTTTTTTTGATATAAGTCGAGTAACAGATCCCATACCAATTCCGATTTCAAGTACATTACTATTTTTGAGATCAATTTCTTCAAGTAATTGGAGCAGATATGGATAAAAATTGAAATACCAGTCATCAAATTCAGCCATATTATCGAGAGGATTATCGGCTAGCCCCAAGTTAATTAGTGTATTTGTCCCACAAGGCTCACTCCAAAAATTGGCATTTGCTTGATCGACAATGTACTCACTCATATTAGCCCCTTATCTGTAATCAACTATATCATGAACAATTTTAAGAAGTGACTTTTTATCATAATTGGCTAAAATTGATAATTCTGGGAGAGTAGTATCTAAGTTAATTTTCCCAATTGAGTTAAAATCAAAATAGAATTCATCATTTTTAACCTCTAGTGCATTTCTTTTCGCCTTAGTGAGTCTTGGTGTGAGATTTTTTCCTTTGCATTTAATCAAATGCTTAGCAAAATCTCTACTATTATTCAAGTCACCTAATATATATTTAACAAGTAAATACTCCTTAATTAATCTGATATTTATCAGCATGTACCATTTGAATTTATCAATTCTTAACAATCTTTTAAATACTTTTTTAATTTCTATTTTCTTTATCAAAATGAAATAAAATATCACCTTAGCAATCCTATTATTAATATTTAATCGAATTTTTTTTGGTAACCAATAATTTACAAATTTGATAAACTTTCTATTTAAGCTAGAACTACTTAAAAATTTTGTAGATTTCTTCTCTGATGAAATCATTTGTGTACTTATATCACCTAATAAATATGAGATTTTTTCTTCAACTAGCGCAACGAAGGATTTATAATGATATTTATCATTTCCTAAAATTTTTGCCTTAGAAAGATCTACTCGTTTTTGACCTTCTTTCGTTTTAGAAAATTCAATTATGTCAGGTAACTCTTCAAGATCTCTCCCTACTTGACTGTAAGTTCCATCTATTGGAATTTGTGAGTACTCACCTGGTGTTATGGCTAAATAATTACCGGCAGCGACACTATCGAAGTACCTTGGTGAAATAGTTTGATATTTAAGTTCAACGGGTTCTCTATAATGACCAAGATCTACAGAATTTATGACCCAGCTTTCAATGAACTTTCCATCAAAATCAATATAGTCTGACCCTGAAGGGGTGATTATCGAGACTTTGGCTTGGAGTAGAAACTTAAACCAATCATTTCCGTATAACCTGGAGTTTTCTGAACTACTTACAGATATGTTATATTTTTGCATCCTCGGGTTTGCAGTAATAATTTCTTGGATTTGCCCTTTTAATGCTGAGTTTTTTCCCATCCACAGAGGCAAAATTCGACCTCTATAAGCAAAGTCTAGTTCTCTGCCAACCAAGAGAATATTCTTCTTAGATAATTCAATATGCTTTTCTGAAACGTAGCCGGTCAATACAGTACTTACAGTAAAATTTCTGATATTAGAAGGATAAAATGCTTCATGTAAATCTTCATTGGCTACAGAAAATAAATGCGATATCTCAATTTCGTTAAAAAACTTCAATCTTTCATGCACAGACCTTTGCTCATCTTGCACCATAGCTATTTTTATACCTTTGAAATCCTTAATTTTCAAACTAGAAATTGCTGAAATTGGCAGATGGTAGCGATAGGGATACGCAATACATGAATAATGAATTATTAAAGCATCAAAATTTTTGATATCTTGATAAATTTCACCTTTACTGAGTTTAACTAAAAAATAATTGTTATTCCCATACTTAGAAAAACATTCAATTGAATCTTGTACAGTAGTAGCTGTACTGGCATTTGGAGAAAAAATTACACCGATATTCAATCTAGACCTTTTCCATGTTTGGTTATGGATTTAGTTATACTATCGAGATTATTTAAAATCCAATTTATTGTAAGGTCTAAACCTAAGGAAAGCGGAATTTCCGGCTTAAATCCAAGATTATTAAATATTTTACTTGCATTGCCTAATCTTCGCCCGCTATTATCCCAAGATCTTTTACTCTGATGATTTACTACAGACTTAGATTCAGTTTTTTTCAATATTAATCTTAAAAGATCACCAATTATTATTTCTTCTCCAGACGCTATGTTATAAACAGAACCGTTTTCCCCATCTAAGGCTGCTATCAAAACGGCTCTTGCTACATCTTCTACATATATGAAGTCACGTGATGCATTTTCAGCCGCAAAAATGTCTATTTCATAATTATTCAAAGCTTTGTAGATAAATGTTGGGATGACATTTCTCCATATTGTGTTTTCAGTTCCTCTCCAAATCCCAGCTCCCAATATTTCTCTGGGCCCATATATGTTTTGAAATCTAACCCTAACTATGTTAAGCCCAAATTGATTTGAATAGTACTTGCAATACATTTCACCAGTTATTTTCGATATTGAATAAGGACTATCGTGCGATAAGGAGGTAGATTCAAGTTCTTCAACCGGAGTAGGTTCGCCCCAAGTTTTTTCAGCTACTGCACACCCCGCGCCAGAATAAATCACCCGGGCTTGCGGATTAGAAGTTTTGACCCACTCGAGTGTTATAAGAGTTGTTTTAAGGCCATTTTCAAGGTCATCGAGTGGTCGTGCAATTGAGCTTTGGTTCCCATGAAAACAAGCAAGTTGATAAACGTAATCCACTTTGTCTTGAATAGATTTAAGCACATTTATATCTGCTGCTGAACCTTCAATAAAATTTACTCTCGGATCAGTTGAAATATTCCATTTCTCACTCGAAATGAGATTATCTACTATTGTTACGCGAGCATCCGAGTCTTTCAAAATTTCATCAACTACCCATGAGCCTACAAATCCAGCGCCGCCAATAACAACTGAGTGCTTCATAACTCTCCTAATGGTGCAATCGAAGTGAAAATTCTTTTTTTAACTTCAGATTATCAATAATTTTACTAATATGTTTTTCCAAATTTAAGCCTGGCTTCCAGTCGGTAAATTCTTGAAACAAATTGGAATCTAATGTAATTCTATTTGGATCACCAGGTTTTGGATCCATTAATGCAAGATTAAGGTGATCTGAGTCGATACCCAACCCTAATGACACCTGGCGAAGTATTTCTTCAGTGGTTATTTCGATACCACTTCCAATTACTATTTCTGAAATTTCAAGTTTGTCCACAATGATAATCTCTAGTGCATCAATGAATGATTGGGGATCTAGGTAGTCTCTAGATGTTTTAGTAATTGTGATCGGGTCATTAGCTAGAATCTTCTTAACAAAGGCTGGAATTGCACCCACAGAAATAAGCGGACTTATGACACTCGAAAGAATAATTATAGTTTTCTTTCCATGGTAGGAAGACAAAAGAAATTCACCAGCTAACTTCCAAGTTGAATATGAGTCATGTGCAACTTTAGGCGTTTTTTCATTTATCGGCTGGGCTGTCTCTCTAGTCAAGAAAGATTGAATGTAAATGACGTGAGGAAAATTGTTAGTGCTGGCTTCCATAACTACATTATTAACCCCTAAAAGATTAGATTCTAGGGCACGGTTTTGATCATTAGAGACAGTTGTAGCTAGGTAGATCACCACATTTGGTTTAAACTTTAAGAAGACCTCTTGCACTGCCACACGGTCCGCAGCATTAGCATTTTTGTATTCACAGTATTTTGAAACTTCAATTTCAGTCAGTGTTGATTCTTTAAAATCATCAATTACGAAAAATGTAAAATTAGGTAAATTAGAAGAGAGAATATCTGAGCCGAGGGTTCCAGCCCCTCCAACAAGCAGTACTCGGTATTTTTCCAAATTAAACTCGCTTTAAATGAGTAACTTCACGTGTTACACCAAATTCCTCGTAGTAAGAAATTGCTCCTGAAACAGTATCTTCAATTAAATTTAGTGTCGGCATATCAAAATCTGTGTAAGTTCTAGTTGGATCTAACAGAATACTTGAAGGGCCTCCCGCGGCATTTTCCTGAAAATCAAATTCAGGTTCAGAGTCTAATTTCATGGCAGATACAACATGTTTATATAAATCAATAATTTGAACATCTTTTCCAGATGAGAAATGATATGCACCAGTTCCTCGTCCATCTATTGCTTGAAGCACCACAGTCGCAAGATTTCTTACATCAATAAAATCACGCTTTGCATTTGCAATTATACATTTTTCACCCGAACGAATTCTTTTGTAGAAAATTGGTAACGGTCCGGATAGATTACGAGGTCCTACTATGTTTGCAAGTCTAAAGGTTACAAAGTCAACGCCGCTTTGTTCAATATAAAACTCACCAGCAGTTTTTGATATCGCATAACTTGAGCCCATCGGCTGGCGGGGATATTCCAATGGAACAGGTTGAATGGTTGGGTTATCACCGTAACAAAGTGCAGTTTGAAAATAGATTAACCTGCAGTTAAATTTCTGCGCTAGTCGAGTCATTAATGCCGTGCCTAGAACGTTGGTATTAATATGATCTGACCAATCATTGCCGTTAGCAAAAGATGCCGCGGTGTGAACTATTACATCGATACTTGAAAATTGAGCTGACAATTGGTCATACAAAGATTCATTTGCTATTGAATCTTCAAATTTGTATTGAGTTTTAAGGTTAAGTAAGTGTTCCGGGCGACCAGTAGCAAAGTTGTCAACAATAATGACTTCATCTCCGCGAGCCTCTAGAAGCTCGGCGACATGGGATCCAACCATCCCAGCACCACCAGTTATAAGTACTCTCATAGTAATTTCCTCACAGTTAAGGTTACTCTAGCGAACGCAGCCAAGATTCAAGAAGCAAGCCACCCCAAAGTTCACGAGCATCTATATGCGTCTGAAATTTTGTAATATTCTGTAAATTAATGCTCACTCCGGGTAATTCACGGCCCGCCAATGAGTTTAGAAGATCTTCTACCTGGCCAGATTTATCTCTTTTGAGCCAAGAGATAATTGGTACTGGAAACCCCATTTTATCTTTTCGCTTAACAACTTCAGCGGGAAGAAGATCACTCATAGAATTTCGTAGAATATCCTTTGGATTTGTCCCTGACATCCGCAGGTGCAGTGGTAAGGAAAGTACAAACTCAACCAGCGCCAAATCTAATAGTGGAACTCTAGATTCAAGTCCATGGGCCATAGACATACGATCCTCTACATGTAGCAAACTTGGTAAGAATCGTGCAATTTCATAACGTAAAAGTGAATCATGTACTTCAGTAGGTGACTCTCCACCCGATGGAGAAATAAATGCCCGCAGCTCTGCCTCTATAGCATTGTTTCGATGTTTTGGAATTGAAAACAATGAGTTACTGCCAGAGATCCTAGATATGGATGCAAGAAATCCAGAAATTGGCGAAGTTGCTCCACCACCATTTATGAACTTATTAAATAACCCCTCATAACCTTTTGCGTTTTCTGGCATCTGGTTTGTATCAATTACTTCTCCGTTAGCAATTTTTTGGCTAGCCCATAAAGGGAAACGATCTCGCGTATATCCAAGGAAAAGTTCATCTCCTCCCGTTCCAGCGAGCACAACGCGATGGCTTTTTGCTATTATTTTTGAAACAAGAAACTGACCAACTGCACCAGGGCCTGCTACCGGGTAGTCGAGTGATGATGCAACCAACGGAAGTGCGCCGAAGAAATCTTCTAGTGAAATATCAATAACTTGAAGATCCAAATTTGCTTTGTGTGCAACAGCACGGGCGTATTCAGATTCGTCATAGCCGTCTTCAAAGTAGCGACCCATAAAGGCTTTCTTTACGCCACTTGCTGCCAAGGCTGAAACCGATGAACTATCCATTCCCCCGGAGGTTATCGAGGCAATTTCCACATCAGCCATTAAATGATGATCTACCGATTTTTCAAGCAAATCCCGCAAATTTATAGTTGCATCGTCAATCGATAACTTACTTAAGTTATTTCCTGCAAGATGGTTCTCGATATTCCAATATTCTCTAGATTTAATTCTGCCATCTTTAATAGTTAACACATGACCGGGTGGTACTGAACTAATTCCATTAAAAAAAGTTCGATCAGAAACTTGAAATTGGTACTGAACCCATTCATTCACGCCAATCTCATCAAGAGTTCTTCCTAGGGCTTTTGCGAGGGGTTTGGCTTCTGAAGAAAACCAGACATCATCATTTTCTTTAGCGAAATAAAGTGGCTTAATTCCAAGTCTGTCTCGGCCAAGCCAGATGCTTGAATCTCCTGCAGGGTAGAAAGCAAATGCAAACATACCATCAAGCATTGCGACTCCAGCTAACCCATAAACTTCCAAAACCGCGAGAGCAACTTCTGAATCTGATGTAGTTTTAAAGTTATAAGATTGTTTTAGTTTTATTCGTAGTTGTTTTGAATTATATATCTCACCATTAATAATTAATTTTGATCCCTTATCTGACACTAAAGGCTGATCTGCTCTTGAATCTAGATCAACAATGGCTAATCGATGGTGACCAAAAATAAAATTTATTTTTCCAGAATTAACAAATGAACCTTCAGTTATTTTGCTGCCATGCGGTCCTCTATGTGCCAAATTATCAAAAAGAATTGGGAATCGATTTTTTACATTTGGTGATATCTCTTCAGAAATAACGCCAGATATACCGCACATAGGGAGAATTTATCCTATTTCGCGCAAAACTGTATTAACTCTCATTCCGTAAGAGTGATTTTGACTTAAATCATCTAAAGATTGAATTGAAAGTGACTTTCGTGAAACTTCATTTTCTATCAACGCTCTAAAATCATTAGTACTTACCCACGGAGTAAAATGAGTATTTGGAATTAAAAGTTCATTATATTTACCTGGAGCAAGAATCTGCCAAGTTCCTGCAGCAATCGCATCAAAATGTCTAGATGAAATACATTTACCATTCCTGCTTTCGTGTTTTGCCAAATCCACAAGGGATATGAGTTTTTCTAGCTCTTTTGAATCTGGCTGATAGAGTGAGCCCTGATTTAAACCCAAGTTGCTTAGAAATTTCTTTAACATACTTTTCAGTGGTGAAGGTAGCCGTCTTAGTAGATTCATCCCACTGACATCATTATCTAAAGCTGAAAACTTTTTCTCAGTGGCAAAATACTCTTTAACTGGATTCCAGATCTGATCATCCCTAAAAATATATTTTGCACCTGCTTCGCTACTAACTGTAAAACGGCTTCTAGAAAGAAAATCAAACCACTCAGATGAATTAAGTCTCTTTTCATGAGATGCATCAACTACCAAGTTTTGGTTCTTGAAAATATCTATTACCTGATCGACCACATTATTTCTTTCATTGTCCATTAAATACCAGGGGTACCTAAAACCACGGAATCCTAAGTCAATATCGCGAGAAGTTGACCTAGTTTTTGTTGCAAGCAATGGCATGCCAGGCGGAGCAGCAATTACCTTTGAACCAATCCGTTCGTATAACCATTTTGCCGAATCTATTGGTAGTTGAGATGCAATAAACTCTGGAGAAATTTGGGAGATTAAATCTAGCCTTTTTTCTGTGGACAGAAATGGGCTTGAGAATTCATTTCCAACAAACATGATCATAGGTGGGCGAGAAGTAACCTGAACCTGATTTAATTTTTGTAGCCATAGGTTTGAATCACTTGAAACAGAGTGAAGTACAACAATCAGATCGAAATTAGCGGACTCTTTTTGATACTCCATGAGCCCCTGGTTATTTGCAATATTAAACACCTTGTACTTGTCTGCTGCGGAGCACCAGGCATCTCGCCAGTTGTCTAAGTAAGACATTTGATAGTCATACCGAGCCTCAATCAGCCCTAAGTACATATAAACCCACTTATCCGACTAGAGTAAAACCTATGCGAGTTGTAAGCATAGTAGGGGCACGACCACAATTTGTTAAGGTCGCTCCGATATCTTGGATTACCAAGGATGTATGCGAGCACCTTATTCTCCATACTGGCCAACATTATGATCATGCTTTATCTGATGCTTTTTTCTCCGACCTAGATATTCCAAAACCAGTTGAAACTTTTAACGTTGGATCTGGATCTCACGCAGAACAAACTGCCGGAATATTGGTAAAAACTGAGACTGCCTTAAATCGCTTAAAGCCAGACCTGGTGTTAATTTATGGTGATACTAATTCCACATTAGCTGGAGCATTAGCTGCATCAAAACTAGGTATAAAAACTGGGCATATAGAAGCTGGCCTTAGATCTTTTAACCGAAGCATGCCTGAGGAAATCAACAGAGTTGTAAGTGATCATCTATCGGATATTTTATTCGCACCCACAAATACCGCTGTAGAAAATCTTAAAAAAGAGGGGCTGGAAAATAGAACACTTTTAGTTGGAGACATATTTATTGAAAGTTTTAATTACATGGTTAATAAAGTTAAAAAAACCGATAACTTAGTAAGAAAGCCTTATTTATTTACAACAATTCACCGCGCCGAAAACACTGATGATAAGGAAAGATTAGAAAAAATTGTAATTAAACTAGCGAGCTCAAAAATACCTATACATCTTTATGCGCATCCACGGTTAATAAAACAGGCAAGATTATTTAGTATTAACTTAAATCAAGGTTCAATAGTTGTGCATGAACCAGCAACATATTTAGAGACCATTAAAGCAGTCTTAGAGGCTACGGGAGTAGTTACTGATTCTGGGGGACTTCAAAAGGAAGCGTATTTATCGAAAACTCCATGTCTTACTATTAGAGAGGAAACCGAATGGCTTGAAACTCTACAAGGGGGTTGGAACAAATTAGACCCAAACCTAGATTTGATTTCTTCTACTTGGTGGGAAATTACAGGAGATTATGATTCCTATAAAATTTTTGGTGATGGCAAAACTTCAAAAAAAATATTAGATTCTATTTTAAGCACTTGATTATGCTTCTAAACTCATATTCTTAACCTGTTCAGCAAAGCCCGGTAAAGATTCTTGTAAATCATTAAACTTACCACTTCCTTTAATCTCACCTTCTTCTAAGTAATAAATATTATCTGCCATTTTTATTGATGATAATCGGTGGGCCACGATAATTATCGTCACCTTACCTTTAAGTGAAAACAAATAATCAGTGACAAATTTTTCTGTATTGCCATCAAGTGAACTAGTGCCCTCATCAAGCACAATTAATTTTGCATTTAAATAAAGAGCACGTGCAATTGAAATCCTTTGCAGCTCTCCTCCGCTTAACCTATTTCCTATACTATCTATTTTTGTATCAAGACCATTTGGTAAGTTTTTAATTAAGTCATCAAGGCCTGAACTTGTGACTGCATGTTTAAGAAATTCAATATTAACCTCAGACTGCTTTAGACCTAAAGTTATATTCTCTTGGAGTGAACCAGAAATTAAGTTTGGCATCTGAGGAACATATGCAAAATTTATTACCGATTCAGGATTAACTTTTTGTGACTGTGTGGACAAATAGATATCACCTTCATTTGGCTTGTAGATACCAAGAATTAGATCAATTAGCGTGGTTTTGCCGGCCCCTGAAGGTCCAACGATTGCTGTCACTTCACCAGTGTTAATTTTTAGAGACAGATTTTCAAATACCGGCTTGCCAGAATCGTCATATGAAAAAGTTATATCATTCAAATTAATATCAGGAGCACCGTCTATCTTAACTGTACGAGGTGTAGATCCAAATTTTAAAGTTAAATCATCCAGATTACTTATCAAATCTAAGGTTAAACTTGCTCCATACCTATAGTTACTAATCTGTAAAAGTGAGTTTTGAATTCTCATCAAAGCTGGAATTAGTCGTCCTGCAGCTGCTAAGAAAACAAATAAAACACCAATTACATTACTGGCGTCATTTACCCATACTTGATAAGCAACTAAGGCGCCTGCTCCAATTACCAATGAAATCTCAAAAATGAATTTCGGAAATTGCTGAAGCCAGAGTGCTAAACCATTTGCATTAGAGTTAACTTGCCTTGTTGATCTGAATTCATCCACAAAAAAACTTTGCTTACTTGCAATAGATATTTCCCGATATAATTTCAGGAGCGATTCCAGCTGACTCCTTCCTTTTATTGTTGAGGTTGAAAGTTGTTCACCAAACCTTATGGACATTCCTTTTATAGTCTTATTCAGTACTATCGACACTAAGCCAAAAAACATAAGAGTAAAAAGTGCGGTTGCTGGGTCAATAAATATCAACACAATCACTATAAAAAATAATAAAGATAAATCCGACACTAGAAGAATGAAATTACCTAAAATTCCGGTAGTAATTGCATTAACCCCATCTGTAACCGAATAGGTTATTTGCTGCAGGTTCTGCTTTCTCATCCATCTAAAGTTTGCACTTGCTAGTGAAGTTACTAAGCTCGTTGATATTTCAGATTGCCTTCTTGCAATGAATTTAAACAGTTTAAGCGTGCCAAAGCTTGTCAATACTGATTTTGAAATAAATAAAGTTGTAGTGAGAATTGAGATGTAAACAATAAGTGACTGTATAGAGAAATTACTTAGACCTAACGTATTTAATCCTGTGGTTATCCATTCAGGAAGACTTATTCCTGCAACATAATTAGCACCCAGCGCGCCTAGAGCACCGACCATTGCAATAGCAACTATGTCACCGAGATTAATTGCTAGCTGTAAAATTATTCCAGCGAACAAGATTCGCTTATTACGCTTTGATAATATTTTTATGCACCTAAAGCTAATTTTCAGAATTGACATAAGCTCCTATTTCGATATCAAATTGTATCTTAGCCAATCTTGGTGTTTTCGGCATTAACTTTCTGCAGCAAGTTAAGGACTTAGCAGCACATACCCATTTACGGTAGTAAGAAACACATTTTGAAGATTGAAAAAACAGTGAGCATATTTCACCTAATTTCACGGTTATGTTCTGATAATTGTTGCCTCACTCACCCCTGTGATACTGTTCTTCTATAATTGAAAATCAATTTATTGCAACATAGGGCCTTTAGCTCAGTCGGTAGAGCAACAGACTTTTAATCTGTGGGTCGTCGGTTCGATCCCGACAGGGCCCACAAAATTTCTAAAGTAGCTTTAACTCCTGATTTGATGGGTGGTTTTGTTGAATATCAAACTAGTTGCTCCTAAGGTTAGATAGTGAAAATTGGGATAACTGGCGGTTATGGATTTATTGGCGCTAACTTAGTCGAACGACTGGTTTCAAAAAATTTAGAAGTTGTTGTAATTGATGATTTATCAACTGGACTCAAGTCTAATCTAACAAATTTAAAATCTAATTTTCATAAACTTTCAATAACTGATCTAGAACAATGCTCTATCGCTTTAAAGGGTTGCGATGTGATCGTGCATTTAGCAGCCAGGGGATCTGTGCCTAGGTCTTTAAAAAATCCGATGGCCACCCATGATGTTAATACTACTGGAACACTTAATATGTTAGAGATTGCCCGTAAAAACAATTCACATTTTATTTACAGCTCATCCTCATCTGTCTATGGGGCAAATGATGCAATTCCTAAAAACGAAAAAATGTGGCTTGCTCCGAAGACTCCTTATGCTGCAAGTAAGCTTTCGGCCGAATCATATGTTCAGTCTTACGGACATTCATATGATGTACCAGTTACTAATCTAAGATTTTTTAATGTTTTTGGACCAAAACAAAGACCAAATCATCAATATGCCGCTGTAGTGCCAAAATGGATTTGGAAGGCAATTAATAGTCAAGCTATTGATGTTTACGGGGATGGTACTCAAACAAGAGATTTTACCTTTGTAGGAACAGTTGTAGACATTATTGAACAGGCAATCACTAATAGGGTATTGACTAAAAGTGCAGTGAATGTGGCATATGGTAACAATATATCTTTACTAGAAGTTATTGAGCAGATCAAAAAATACTTTCCAAATCTTACATATAACTTTCTAGAATCAAGAGTTGGTGATATTAAAAACTCTCAAAATGACCCAGCATTAATTAAGGAGCTATTCCCTTCCGTTCAGCCAATAGATTTCTCTTTTGGACTGGAAAAGACAATTAATTGGCTTAAGGGTGAGAACATAGATGGCAATCCATTAAATTTAGATTTAGAGTAATAGGAAGCATTCATGTGTGGAATCACTGGTGGAGTAGGCAAAAGCGCCCCCACAAAACCTGAGCTACTTGAAAATCTTGAAAGAATAAAGCACCGTGGCCCAGATAGCAGTGGTGTCTTCTCCAACAATCATGTCACTCTAGGTAACTGCCGACTTGAAATTGTAGAAATCAAAGATGGAGCTCAACCATTTACATCAAGTGATAATAATGTAACAGTTGTTTTTAATGGCGAAATTTATAACTACAAAATTCTAAGGCAACAATTAAGTAATTATGGATTTAAATTTACTGGCAACTCAGAGGTTGAGGTGATTACATCAGCATACTTGCATTATGGCCTTGATTTTATAAAGAAATTATCTGGGATGTTTGCACTTGCAATTTATGATCACAGGTCAAACTCGATGATACTTGCAAGAGATAGGTTAGGCGAGAAACCACTTTGGTACTATCAAAAAGATGATGGTACTTTAATTTTTGGTTCAGAGATTAAAGCTTTTCTACCGCTAGTAACAGATAAATCGATTAATGAAGGTTCCATTTATGAATTTATGAAGTATGGCTATATTAACGCTCCTAATTCAATTTATTCAAAAATTTATGCATTAGCTCCAGCAAGTATTTTAGTCTATAAAGAAGATAAAATATCTATATCTAAATATTGGGAAATAGATTTTCAGGAAAAGCTTAAAATCTCATACCCTGAAGCGCTAGAGCAAACATACAATTTAATTGATAAAACCGTGAATAGTATGCTGACCTCTGAACGGCCTACCGGAATTTTTCTAAGTGGTGGGTATGACTCAACCTTAGTTGCGGGATTTTTAATAAAGAACTCTGCAACAAAAATTAATTCTTTTTCAATTGGCTTTGAGAGTAGTAGTTATGATGAATCTGACTCTGCTAGGCAGGTTGCAAAATACTTAGAAACAAATCACCATGAAAGGCAATTAAAACCAGACCCTAATATATTTTTTTCAGAGATAATTGCAAAGCTTGATCAGCCATTTGCAGATTCTTCATATATTCCGACCTACGAACTAGCTAGATTTGCTAGTAGCAGCGTTGTTGTTGCTTTTGGTGGCGACGGCGGTGATGAAATATGTGCTGGATACGATCGTTACTTTGCTGCAACTAGATTTCAAGGAATTAACAGTATTTTGCCAATTCTTAAACTTCCAATAAGTATATTAAGTAAATTCACAAAACTAAGTGAGCAAAAGCAATTTAAGCTTCAAAATCAACTAAGAAGATTTCCAAATATTGCGACCAGGTATGACAGCTTAGTATCCTTGAATTTAGAGAAGGATTTAAGTGAATTGTTTAATTCAGATATGTTTATAAATGATTACAGAAATGCACACTCAATGGTTAATCCTCTTACTAGCAAAGCAGTTGGATTATCTAAATTGCTAGAGATTGATTTTAACAATTATTTACCCGGAGATTTATTGGTAAAAGCTGATTTAGCAACTATGTCTCACGGGCTAGAGTTACGTTCTCCCTTGTTAAATTATGAATTAGTTGAGTGGATGGCAAAATTGCCATCAGATTATAAAATACATGGGTTTACAACAAAGAGGCTTTTAAAAGATATAACACATAAGTTTGTGCCAAAAAATATAATGAATAGACCGAAAATGGGTTTTGCAATTCCAAGAGCAGATTGGTTACGTAACGAGTTAAGAGATCTCTCATATGACTTATTGACAGATCAATCCGCTAAGTCTAGACAGTGGTTTGATGCAAAAGAGAGTAATAAAGTTTTAAATGATCATAAAAATGGAATTGACAGGGATCAAATCATCTGGCCAGCCCTTTGTCTTGAAGTATGGGCCAGAAATTGGCTTTAGAGTTTTACTTTTTAGATATAAGTTGCTTGTATAACTTAGAGTAGTTTGAAATCATTATTTCAGTATGAAATTTACCCAAGCAAAACTGGCTAGCTGCCTGGCCATATTGCTTTCGCAATTGAGAATTTGATACCAGTTTTTCTAAAGCATCTGCAATACTTTTAACTGAAAAATCTGTAATTAGCCCAGTTTGATTGTTTACTACAACCTCAGCAATTGAGCCAACATTTGTACTAACCGATGCAATTCCTGCCAGACCAGCTTGAATCAAGGCAATAGGTGTGCCCTCATTATCGCTAGTCAGTAAAACTAAATCTGAGATTGCGAGGACCTCTTCTATATCTTGTTGCCACCCCAGAAAAGTCACTGGCAGTTTTTGCTTGAGAGCAATATTTTTACACTCAGCTAATAACTCACCGCCACCAGCCACAATAAAATGGATTTTTGTGTTTCGATTTTTTAACTCACTTGCCACTTCTAGCATTCGATCAGGGCGCTTAATTTTGGTTAATCTGCCAATAAAGGCGCAATAAATTATCTCTTGATCAAGATCTAATTTAGTTAATACCTTTTGCCTATCGGGTAGAGGCTGGATCTGAACTCCAGGATTTACAACTGAAAATTTCGCTCTTGAGCCAATTCCTACTTCGATTAGATCTCTTTTAACCTTTTCACCCACCGCAACTAAGAGATGAGTAACTTTAGCCAAGGATTTTTCAACAAAAATTAATAGGGAAAGTTTAAAGCCAGTAAAATATCCGGTTAGAAGATGTCCGTGATAGGTATGAATCCTAATTGATTTGTGGCCACTTAATAGCGAAGCAACTCTTCCAATAACTCCTGCTTTTGCTAGGTGTGTATGAATTATATCTGGCTTGAATTTTCTAATTTTTTTAATCAAAAACAGTAAAGTACTTATATCTGAAAATACACTTATTCTTCGTGAGAGAGTTTCAATTCTAGTTACTTTAAGATTAGGTAATTTAGACTCTAGGTAATCAACTTCATTTTCTAAACATCTACCAGTTACTAGCTCTTGGATAAACACTGTCTTATCCATACCTTGCATTAAACCTGAGACTTGAACTGCTGGACCACCAATATTCATTCTTGTGATTATTCTAAGCACTTTAATCGGCGCAGATTCTGCTGATATTGATGGGGTAATTTCTGCCATACATCTATATTACTGCAGCCATTGATCAGTAATTGATTTATAAAATATATTTCAGTGATTGCATATGGTAATCAGAGTTTCGGCCTTAATAATTGGTGGCAACTTTGCCTAAATGCATAATTTGTTAGCCTGTGCTCTACTATTTGGTAATGAATATTTTGGTTACCGGTGGGGCAGGATTTATTGGATCACACCTTGTGGAGTCACTATTAACAGAGGGTAATCAAGTAATTGTGCTGGATGACCTAAGTGCTGGAAATACAGAAAATCTTACTTCAATAAGTGGCTCAAGTAATTTAAGAATTGTTGAAGGTTCAATCCTAGACAAGAAGTTAGTCAGCTCGTTATTTAGTTCAGCAGATAAATGTTTTCACTTAGCGGCAGCTCTTGGGGTGGCAAATATTGTTAATGACCCAATCTCAGCCTTAGAGGTAAATATCACTGGCAGTCAGATAGTTCTAAATGAGGCAGCTAATAGATCAGTTAGAACTGTAATGACCTCTACCTCGGAGATTTACGGAAGAAACTCTCAAACTCCATTAGATGAGAACTCAGATAGAATTTTGGGTTCACCAAAAATTTCTCGCTGGACCTACTCAGAGGCAAAAGCACTAGATGAATTTATGGCATTTCATCTAAATAAGAGCAAAAATTTCCCAGTAACAATTGCCAGACTTTTTAATACAGTTGGACCACGGCAGGTGGGTAAGTACGGCATGGTACTTCCAAGGTTTATTGAGTCAGCATTAAAAAATGAGCCATTAGTGGTTTATGGAGATGGCACCCAAACTCGCACCTTTTGTTCAGTCAGTGAGGTTGTAAATGCATTGAGTTTACTTTCACAGCATGACCAAACAATTGGTGAAGTTTACAATGTTGGTAGTGCAAATGAGATATCAATACTTGAATTAGCCAAAAAAGTTATATCAATAACAAATTCAAACTCTCAAATTATTTATCAATCATTCTCTGATAACTTTGGTGAGGAGTTTGAAGAGGCAAAATCTAGAGTTCCATCAATTGCAAAAATACATTCTGCTATAGGCTGGCAAAGTATTAAAAGTATTGATGAGATTATTAAAGATATTGTTTCATCCAAAAGTATTTAAGGTGCCACTTTTTGCAATAAGTTCTCACATATGGGTAAGTGATACGATAATTTCATGAAAATTGCAGTAATTGGCCAAGGATATGTTGGCTTTCCACTTGCCCAATTAGCTGCTAAGTCAGGCTTTGAGGTAATTGGCTTTGACACAAATTCAAATGTGATTAATTCTCTTGATAACTCTGAGGCTAATTTAAAGCTTACTGATGATGAAGGCCTACTTAAAGATTGTCAGATATATGTAATCGCTGTGCCTACCCCACTTGATGCAGAGGGAAAACCTGATCTAAGTTACGTAATTAAGGCATCAAAGACGCTTGCTAAGTATGCAGTTAATGGCTCTTTAGTGATTAATGAATCAACCTCTTATCCAGGTACATTGCGGGAGGTAATTCTGCCAATAGTTGATCCATCGGGTGTTAAAGTTTTATTTGCATCAGCTCCTGAGCGGATCGATCCATTAAATAAGAATTGGAATCTTAAAAATACTGCAAGAGTTATTGGTGGGCTTACACAAGAGGCAACAAGTAGAGCAAAACAATTTTATGCAACCTTTTGTGAACATGTGCATACAGTTAGCTCTCCTGAGGTGGCAGAGTCAGCTAAGCTTCTAGAAAATACTTTCCGTCAAGTGAATATTGCATTTATCAATCAGTTTACTCAAATAATGGATAAGTTAAATATTCCAGTTCATGAGGTAATAGAGGCTGCAAATACTAAACCGTTTGGTTTTATGAAATTTATTCCAGGCTTAGGTGTGGGTGGGCATTGCATTCCAATAGATCCAATTTACTTAGCAGAAAAAGCTGAGTCAGCTGGAGCACCTGCTTCACTTATTAGATCGGCGGATCTAATAAATATCCAGATGTCTAAATTTGTAATGGATAAAGCGATTAGATTATTGGGTAGCGATCTATCAGGTAAAAAAGTCTGCATTGTAGGCCTTTCTTATAAATCTGATATTTCAGATCTAAGATCATCGCCTTCATTAGCACTTTGGGACTTACTGGAAGCTGTCAAAGCCCAAGTTTCATACCATGATTCATTTCACCCAACATTTCGTGGTATGAATAGTGCTGATCTTTCTACTTCACAATTTGATGTTGCGATCGTTGCTACTCGCCATAGTGATCTAAACACAAGCCAGCTAATCTCAAGTTCTAAACTTATTTTAGATTGCACAGGCACCATCGCTGGAGCCCATTGGCTCTAAAAGCCGGGGAGTGCGCCTACCATCACGCTACCAATCATCAATTAGTCATGACTGGTCAGGTATAATCAATTGCTGGTTTATTTCACCAATTCTTTGCTGCTCCTTGTGGGTGGTGGAGAAATGTCCGATTTGTCCTATCAGAGCGACAAATGGTCAGTTATTTCGTAGAGGTCAATAGAGGCAGCGACGGCTGGCTTAAGTAGTACAAAACCGGTTAAGCAAGGGGCAAAATAAAATGGCATTTAAGGCCAAGGCATCCAAAGCAGTTGAGGGATCAAATCCTGCTTCCTGGAGCGTTGCCCAGTTTTCATCCTTTTACACACAAAACCGATCTGAGCTAATCGCCCACGCCAATCGGATTGTTAAAGATAAGGCAAAGGCTGAGGAGATCACGCAAGAAGCGTTAATTAAGTTCATGCTAGCTGCCCCTGAACTATCAAGTGATAATCACGCACTTTCTTATCTACACCGCACAATTGAAAACCTATGCATTGATCTATTTAGAGCAGAAAACCGCCGGCCAAATCTTGTTGCATTAGATGATGCCACCGCTGAGGTTGAATCAGCCTGGCAGGTATCTGGAGATCACTCAGTTGAGATCTCCGCCGCCGAAGATGCTGCAATCATCCGCCAAGCACTATCCCTATTATCCCCAGCAGAGCGTGCTGCTCTAGTTATGTGGGAGGTTGAAGGTCGTTCAACTGCTGAGATCGCTAAAGAGCTTGGTATCAAAGAGTCTGCTGTTCGTCACACAGTCTCCCGTGCTCGTGCATCATTACGTAAAGTCCTATCAGAGCTTGTTATTGATGAGGCCCGCGGCCTAACCGCATTAGATCTTTTATCTACAACCTATAAGAAGGCAGCGCAGATTGCTGGTAAATCATCAAAGATCGCACTGACCTTTATTTTAGTGCTGACCGCATTCCTAGGACTTAACTCACTAACTGGTAATGAACCTAATACCTCTATTACTACCTCATCATCACAGCTTTCAAGTAACCAGGATTTGCCAGCAGTTGCCACCCCGGTAACTCCAGAGGCTCCTGTTGCTAAGCCTGCTCCCTTTGTTGCAACAACTAACAAAAACACTGTTACCCCAACCGAGTACGCCGATCACATGCAACTTTCTATGGCACAACTTGAGACTGTGACACTAATGCTGCAGGTATTAGAGCAAGCAGATGCTGGGAGCGCTCTCACTGAGTAACTAGATTTCCGCACTTCATTGGCATTACACGTGTGTGCCAGGGGAGAACGGAATTAGAAGATCTAACAAGATCTTCGAGCCGAGATAGGGAAATTCCCTAACTCGACTAACGAAAGGAAAAAAATGTCTATAAAGACACTTCGCAGACATATGGCGATTGTAGTTATATCTGCAGTATCAGCTACAGGTGTGTCGTTAATCTCGGCACCTCAAGCTAATGCAGCATTAGCACATGCCGCTTTACAAGAAAATACGTTGTACCTTGCTACAACTAAATCTGTAGATGGTGCTCCAGCTAGGACTGCTCCAGCAAGTGGTGCTGACCTTACAGGTGCCAATACTCAGGTAGGTTATGTAACTGTATCTTCAACTACGGCTACGGTAAGCGACACAAACCTTGCATTAAATACCACAATTGATTCAAGCGCAATCCAATCAGTCGTTGTATTATCGGGTGCCAAATTGGCATTTACTGCTTCAGGTTCCAATACAGATACTGATGGCTTATCAGTTGTTGTAACTGGTGGAACCCTTTCATCAGTGGCGGCTACTGCAACTACTGCAGTTGCTCTGACCGGTTCAAACTTTAATTCAAGTTACACCGGCGTGTATTCTGATTCAGGTGGCAGAGATGTTCTCACCGGAATTTTCAACGTGTCAGCTGCAGTTGGATCAACTGCTACGATCTCTATGTACTCTGGAGATTTAATTGCAAGCACTTCAACACTAACTTCAGGTACATTACGTGCGCAGTTCCAGCTTACAGTTGTTGCATCAAGCGCATCTGGCAAATACAGTACTGATTACAGTTCACAAAAACAGCAGGCGTGCATAAACTCAACTACGAATGCTGGAACTGAATCTTACGATATAACCTCACGGTGCGGAAATGGAACTGTTGGAGCAATCTATACAGTGACTAAGGATGCCTACAATGCAGCCATTACTTCAGCAACTGTGCAAGCGACTGCAACTAATGGCGCTCTGGTTTTTGGACAAAACACAGTGCCAGCTGGTGCTGCGGTAAACGGGGCAACAACTTCCTCATCAACGGCTATTAATCCAGCAGCAGGGACTGGTGCTGCATGGTTCTTAGTAAAGCAGCCAACTGCCAATACTGCTGGATCAACAGTGGTAACCATTACAGTTAATGGTGAAGTAGTGGCGACAAAAACTATAAATTGGGCTGGCGATATTGCTACTTTGACTATCGATGAAACCAATTCAAATCCAACTTTCAGCACAAACCAAGCTGATAACACAAGCAATGTTGGAGCTGCTGGTGTTATATATATTGCTAAGGATGCTGCTGGAAACGTGGTTCCTCTATCAAGTCAGCCAACAGTGTCTGATGCAACGGGTGCATTGGTAAGCTCAACTTTGTCAACTACTACCGCATCTGCTTATGCTGCACTCCAGACCTCAAGCAGAGGCTATGGCTACTCAATGTTGGTTGTGCCAAACAATTCACTCAGTGGCGCATCTACATATCAACTTGCAATTACAAATGCGCAGGGAGCTACTATTAAGTCTCAGTACGCCAAAGCCACAGTTTCACGTGGTGCTACCAATACATTTAAGGCATCCTGGAACAAGGCATCTTATTCCCCAGGAGATATTGCTGAATTAACTATTACAGCAGTTGACGCTTATGGAAATGGAATGGCAAAAGGAACCGCATTCACTGGGCTATCCATCATTACTAGTGCAACCGAGATGCCTGCTGTAGGTGGTACTTGTTCAACAACATCAACTGTTAATTTAGCTGGTGGGTCAAGAGTTTGTAAGTTCTCTATTGGAAATACTGCTGGATCTTATGCATGGTCGGTTGGAATGGACAGTTTGTCATCACAATCAGCTATAACAGGTTCAGTATCTATTGCTCCAGCAACTACAGTAGTATCAAATGCAGATGTATTGAAGTCAATTGTTGCTTTGATCGCATCAATTAACAAGCAAATTCAAGCCCTGCAAAAGTTAATTCTTAAGAGATAATTTATTCTTAAGGGTTGACCAAAAGTCAGTTCGAGCCCCCGAGGTGTTAATAGCAACTTGGGGGCTCGCACATTTAGTTAAGGAAAAAGTGGAAAAAGCACTCGAACTATATTTTGGGTTATTATGAGACCAGGAAATGTTAACGAGGGGCACTTGATAAAAATATTTTTAAACTCATATTCACGTAATCTCTTTGTAATCATACCGATTTTGAGCCTGGCTCAAATACCAGGATTGTTTATAAGTACAGATCTATTTAGATTAACTATTTTGGTACTCACCATCATGGTCTTGGTGTTTTTACATGGCTCATACCTTCGCATAAATAAAATAGGTCAATTACTACCTGTTTTACTAATCGCGATATATTTCTTAAATCAGTTAGTATTGAAAAATGATTTAACTACATTTTTATTAGGACGCTTTAATCGATATGGTGGCATAATAAGTTTAATTTGTTTCACTGTATTATTTATTCTTGCGTCGAATAAAAGCCGAGCTATTGAAGGTGAGCTCATCCAGGCTCTGAATATAACTTATATTATAATGATGACATACGGATTACTTGAGGTGTCAGGTCTACTTAATAAATTTCAGGCGCTTTATAATGGCAAGAGAATATTAGATCAACAGAGTTATTTAACTTTAAGCTTAGGTAATCCTAATATGGCCAGTGCATTCTTGGCTTTAGTTATCTCAATGCACCTTGGATTAATTTTATTCAAGAGTCAAAAAAATTATTTGATCCAGATTCCGATTTTGCTCACTAATTTATTTCTTCTGAGCCAAACTAAATCAATGCAAGGATGGCTAATACTAATATTATGCGCTTCATTTTACGCTTTTATTATTTATAGGCGAAATTTGTCAATATTTACAAGAAGACTAAATATTTTGGCTTCATTTGCTCTGCTAATTTTAGTTATGGTTTTAAGCTTTAATATTTCAAGGATAATAGACTTAATTATAGTAGGTGGACATGTTAATGAAAGACTCAACTATTGGAAGTTGTCTATAAAAATTTGGCAGGATTTTAAAATCACTGGGGTTGGTGTAGATAATCTTGGTGAGTACTCAACATTTTATAGGGATGAAAAATTGTTCCGACAGGAGGGAGTGTGGACGGTTCCGGATCGCTCGCACAACGTAATCTTAGACCATTTAGTGAACGGGGGTATCTTCGCCGGTTTATTGTGGCTTATTTTTGTTACCGTGATAAGTGTTATCGCGATTAGGTTACTTGCAGGTGATAGTAAGACAAATATTTCAACTCATCAAATCATCGTGATTACAATTTGGTTTGGCTATTTACTTCAATCTATATTGAGTGTAGATCATATATTTTTAACTATGATTGGATATTGTTGTGCTGGAGTAATCTTAGGCAGCAATTCTATTAGTGGGAGAGTAAAATTTTTCAAAAAACTTAATTTAGTGTTCGTTACTGTTCCTGTCTTGTCCATATTTTTGCTTTTTAACTTTAACCAACTGAGGCTTGACTATTTAATCAATAAGTTTTTAGCATTTTCAAAAGTTGAAAATATTGAGCCAATATATAATTCAAAGTATATTGACCAACAACTATTGTTAGATGTGGTTGTAAAGATTAGTGAAAATAAGCAGTTTGGAGTCGCTGAACAACTAAGTGACAAATTAATTAGAATAAACCCGTATGCTCATCAAGCTTTTTATGCTAAATCTGTTTGGTATGAGTCTGAGGGAGAAATTATCAGAGCCAAATCAGAAATGCTGGAGGCGCATAGATTAGATAAGTTTAATCCCGTTTATACTCTAGCTTTAGGTATTTATGAGTTCAAATTGAGTAACTACACTGAAGCGAATTTTTGGCTGGATAAAACTATAAAATTGTATCCAAATCAGCAGGGAATTGAAATTCTACAAAAATTATTAGTAGATAAATTAAACTGATGATTCTAATTTTTTCTGTTAAGCTCATCACGAATTAAGCGGTAAAGATTCTTACAAGTCAGACATTGCTAATGCTGGAGGACTGCATTACTTTACGAAGTCTAGATGTTCTAGGGAGTTTAGGACTTGCGGCGATCGCTGAGAAATTTGTTAAAAATAGTAACGTACCAATAGCAGTTGAGGTTCGACTTGGTGATTGGATTGTTTACCACGCATCCTTGCCAGGATCAACTGCTGAGAATCAATGGTGGATTGATCGACAGGCAAGAGTTGTGATGCTTAAACACCACTCAACTATGTATGAGAGAGTTAGTGCGCAGGAGCGTGGGGTAGATTTGCATAACGAGAATAATTTATTAGATGAGACCCATGCTATTCATGGTGGAGGTTTGCCATTAATTACAAAGGATCAAGGATTTGTTGGAGTATTACTTATTAGCGGATTACCTCAGGTGGATGATCACCTACTGGGAGTTGAGGTATTAACTGAGTATTTAGCTCGCAAGGGTGAGTTACTTTGAGTAATCAAGTTTGGGTATGTGGTGAGGTATTAATAGATTTAATTCCAGATGGCACAGAGCGCAAGGCAGTTGTTGGTGGAGGCCCAGCTAATACGGCTAAGGCGTTAGCAAAGCTTGGCATTGCTAATCAATTTATAGATGGTATTTCAACTGATAAGTATGGCCAGATGGCACTAAAGCAATTACACAAAGATGGAGTATCACTAGATTTTGTTAAGTTTTCAGATAAGCCAACTTGTTTAGCAATTGTCTCACTTAACTCACAAGGGGCAGCCACATATGAGTTTGTAATTGAAGGCACTGCTACCTTTGATTTTTCTCACTCTTGGCTACCTGATGCATCAATTCATAAACCATCTCTATTACATATAGGAACATTAGTTACTGCTATAGAGCCAGCAGCATCAATTCTTTTTGAGTGGGCATCTAAGGTGTCAAAGGTGGCACCTGTGGTCTTTGATCCAAATATAAGACCTGCGGTTATGGATAATCGAATTGAGTATGTAAAACAGGTAGAAAGATGGGTTGGTATCTCAAGTGCGGTAAAGGTAAGTGATGATGATATTTACTGGCTATATCCAGGTAAAGATATCGATGATGTTTCTAAGAGATGGCTTGCTATGGGGCCAGAGCTGGTTGTAGTTACATTTGGTGATAAAGGATTAGCTGGGTATCGAAAAAATGAGAAGATAAGTGTGGATGCTAAAAAAGTAGTTGTAGCAGATACAGTCGGTGCTGGCGATACAGTAGGTGCGATATTGGTTGAGGCAATAATTGAAGATGGGCTAGATAAGTTAGTGAAAGATCGATTAGCCGCAATGTTAGATCGGGCGGCAAAGGCTGCAGCTATTACAGTTTCTAGAACTGGGGCACTTCCGCCTTCTAGAGATGAAATTTAAACGAAATTGTCTCAGAAAACATTAAGTGTTTTATTTGTCTTAAAATCTGGTTAGTGGAAAAATGTCGCGGTGAAAATTCGAATATTTGGATTGCTTTTTGTTTTCCTGGCATTAATTCCTGAAAAAGCTCACGCAACTTCACCGATGGAGATCATTACCCTAAGCCAAATTTCTAATTTAGCCGGGGCGTACGCTTTTGCTGGAGATATTAACGGAGAATTTCATAACACTTTAAGTGATTTTTCAGGTGAGTTAGATGGACGAGGGTACAAATTGATTAATCTAGCCTCGCCAGTTTTTAATAGTCTATCAAATGGCGCAGTAATTAAAAATTTAAGTCTTGAAAATGTTAAAGTTACAGGGTCTTATATGGGGGATGTTGGGGCACTTGCTAATCAAGCAACAGGAGTTATAAATCTAGATAATATCGAAATATCCGGAGATGTTTCCGGTACTGGAATTGCTGGCGGGTTAATTGGCGCTTATAGATATTATTCAACCACTGGAATTTCTGAAGATACAACATTTATTTCTCTAAGCAGAATTAACCTGATGGACTTAGAGGTAACAAGTTCTAACTCTTCTGGTGGTTTATTTGGAGTAGTAGATATTAGTGTTAATAAGCAGGCAGGAAATACTTGTAGCAATGCATGCGGTCAAATCAACAACTCAGATTCAATAAACGATTCAAGTATAACTGGCATCCTGATTACTGATAGCGAATTTAGAAATCTTTCGGTTAATGTTGCAAGTCAAGGATCAAGCGGCGGACTTTTTGGTGATTTTGCAGTAAGGAATAATACCGAAACCCTATTGCAATCAAATTTTTCTTATGGGGGAGGAGATATTCAAACATCTGCCTCTGTAACGAATAACGGTAAATCGGTAAACAATGGAAGCACAGTAGGGCTAGTTTTGAATGATTCAATTTTTGAGAACATTTCAGTAAAAAATGAAGGGACAAACCCTGAATCAAACCACTCTGGTGGGTTGATTGGAAGTTTATTAGTTAGTTCTTCAGCTAAAAGTAATAGTAAAGTTTTTGCATTTACAGGTTCAGGGGATGCCTCCTATGTAGGTACTGGGCAAGTAATCAATAGCTCATCGGCTTATGCCATGCATACAGGTGATATTTCTGCCATAAATCTAAGCGATGTTAATTTAAATAATTTTACTGTTACGAGCACTAGCGCTTTTGCAGGTCTAGTAGTGGGAGATTTAAATGTTGAGAAAACAGTTGAAGCAGTGGCGTTAATTCTTTTAAGTGGAAGTACAGCAAATTCATCTGGATCTGTAATTAATGAAGCTAACTCTACCAACACTGGAAATTTACGCGCGATAAGCTCGATGAATTTAAATTCTAATGCTCCTACGAGTCAAAATATTGGAAATATCTCAGTGAATCAAGACACTTCAACTAGAGCGGCTACGGATCTGTACAGAAGTACAGTGTTCTCTTCTATTCCGGGGAGTAATTCTGGTATCTCAAGTAATCAAAGTGTATATCAAGGCTCTAGCTATTTATATCGTTCAACTAATGCCAATAACACAAATAATTCAAATATTGTTTTTCCTAGGCTAACTAAATATTTTAATTTTGACTCATTACCGTTTCGTTTGATTGATTTAATTGACATCCTTGTGATTGATCTTCCTTCAAATAGTTTTCTATTTGAACCAAATGATTACGGTCCAAAGATTATAAATGCTGTCCAGAAACCAGTAAGTTTAGATTTTAATCTCCCAACAACTAACCCTCGAGAAGTATGGATTCAGATTGATGATGAATGGCTAAAGTTAGGTTTTGCAAATAAGGTAAATGGTGTTTATACGATTCCTAATATGGTATTTAAGAAGTCTGGAGCATACAAAATTGGATTTCTTAATCCAGATATTTCTATAGATCGTAGCTCTAATCCTAACACTAAAGATTTAGAAATTTTTGAATTCTTAGTTTTAGATTTAGGGTAAAGTATTAAGGTGCTTAATATTGATGGTGATCAAATATCAATTGCTATTGATTTAGATCAAGGAGCACGGCTTGCCTCTGTGCAATGGCGGGATATGCAGTTTGCAGTGCCTTTTAGAGGGCAAGAGCTTACTTGGGGATGGTTTTCTATGGTTCCCTTTGCTGGCCGCATCAGAGATGGAATTATTAAGGATTCAAAGGGTAATAAGTATCAGCTACCAAATAATTTTGATCCACCACATGCCTTAATTGGTTATGGTGCGACATCCTCTTGGGAGGATCTTGGACATGGTGCGCAGTACCTAGAGCTTCCATCACCATTTGATGGAGCATCAGTTACTCAGCGTTATGAAATATTAGATAACGCAATTAGATGGTCTTTAGATTATGAAGCAAATGGATCTGATCTACCAGTTACCTTAGGTTTTCACCCCTGGTTTGCTAGAGATATTGGTAAGGGGCAAACGGC
>Ga0214923_10000871_pt1 | contig 44589 bp, 47 predicted proteins | sample LL1510_MetaG_FD_177993 | JGI IMG/M metagenome (GOLD analysis project Ga0214923, IMG submission 177993) | Freshwater microbial communities from Lake Lanier, Atlanta, Georgia, United States - LL-1510 | ecosystem: Environmental > Aquatic > Freshwater > Lake | place: USA: Georgia | collected... | reverse complement strand
ATTCGTCATCTATGATCATTAACCAAGAAACACCTATAGAAATAAATTGGTTATTACAATTTTTAACTTTTGACAATGTTCAGCAAACTGAAATGGTAGAATTATGTCGTCTTTCATTGATAGCAATTAATAATCAAATTAAGTTTGAAATTGAAAATTAATTAAAATATTTAAATTAATATTAATATGAAAAATAACAAAATTGTTATTTATAGCAAAAAAGATTGTATTTATTGCCAAAAAGCAATTAAACTTTTAAAAACTATAAATGTTAAATATGATGAAATCAAATTAAATATTGAAAATAAAGAACATCAAGAATGGATTGATGAATTAAAAATAATGTATAACCATCATACATTTCCATTTATTACCGTAAAATTATATAATAGTAATAATAGTAGTATTGAAGATAGATTTATCGGTGGTTATACTGAACTTGAAAGAGCATATAATACAATGTATTTACATACATTAGTTGAAGTAGAAGATGATTATATCATTTTTTAATTACGTTTTAATTTTATTAATTAATTCTTATAACAAAAATAATATAGTATATTAAGAATCATAAAATTATTTAATATGTTGTCATCTATTGAATTTCCTGAGGATTTTACATATGTATCTACTTCTGAAATACCCAGTTTTGTAAAAAATTCTCAATCTACTTTTTTAAAAGATACAGAACCAATAGATAATTTAGAAAATGATTATATTTGGAAACAATTTAGTAAAAAACTTCCAAATTTAGTTATAAAAGATTGTGAGCCTGATGGTAATTGTCAATTTCGTTCTATTGAAAATGCTTTGTATCAATACAATAATAAATATACACATATTAAATTACGTAAAATGATAGGTAAATATATATTAAATTTACCAGAATCAGATTTTCTTACTATTTTAAACAATTATAAAATTGAGAAAGATAACGATGAATTTACAGGACATTGGGATCCTTATAAAGTAAAAACAAAACATGATTTTATTAAAAATATTAATACATTAGGTTTTCATTTTGAAGGTGATGATGTTACTTTAAATATTATAAGCAATGTCTTACATATAGATTTTATTATATTAAATAGTAATAAGACCATTACATTAAAAATGAATAATAATAAATTTATTATTGTATTATATTATGAAAAAATTGGTTTATCAGGTCATTATAAAACAATAGGATTAAAAAATGAAAAACGTGGAATTATAATAACCGCATTTAAATCACAATTATTACCAAAAGAAATACAATATTTAATAGAATTAAGCAAAATTTCTAAAAAACAACTCATAAAGTCAAAATCACCAAAGAAATCTGATATAAAGTCAAAGTCGCCAAAGAAATCTGATATAAAGTCAAAGTCGCCAAAGAAATCTGATATAAAATCAAAGTCACCAAAGAAATCTGATAAAGTCAAAGTCGCCAAAGAAATCTGAAATCTCTGATATAAATAGAATTCCTCAAAAAGTTAAATCTTAAAATAATATTTTTAAATAGATAAAATAATTGATTTTTTTTATTTAATTACTAAAATTAAAGGATAGTTAATATGAAAAATAAAACAGATTCTTTTATTTACAAATATATAAAACTATTTTATTCAAAATCAAATTTAAATGGTATAGATAATGGAGAGAATATTAGAAATAAATTAACAGACTACATAAAAAAACATCCATTAAGTTTATATTCTGAATATTCAGATAAAACACCTTATATGTATGCTTCATTATTTAATACTGATACATTAATGATGTTACATAATATATATGAAAATGTTATAGATTATATACCAGATGTCTATATAGAACCATATGAATATAAAAATAAAAATGGTCACAATTTAATCCATTTTATAGTTAATAATATTATTAAAGGTAAACAAGAATTATTCATGTTAGAATATATTATAAATAATATAGGTGTTAACATTAATTCAACAGATAAACATGGTAATACAGTTCTTCATTTAGCAAGTAAATATAATAAAATAGATATTGTTAAAGTTTTATTGTTTTATGGTGCAGATGTAAATATAATAAATAATTCTAAAAAAACGGCAATGAGTTATACAGTCATAAATAAAAATATGGATATCTTCAAGTTATTACTTTATAAAAAATCAAATTATAAATACACTAGAACTGAAGAAAATTATCATTTATTTTATGATATAATAGATACATATAAAAAGAAACTTCATAAAAAAATGGTAGGATTTTCTAAAAAAAAATCAAAAAATAAAAGTATGCAACACTTTAAAAATCAGCATGTTAAATTATGTAGTGTATTTATTCAAGATGATGATAACAACAAAAATAAACTAATACCAGAACATTATAAAAAGGAATTACGTTATTTAGCAAAACAATTAAATATTGATATAGAATCACGTGACACTAAACAGAATAAAAACGAGGATGAATATGATGTATATAACAATTTATGTAAATTAATATCACATAAAATATTAATGAAAAAATCTTTAAAAAAATAATTAATACGGTATTTTTGTACCGTTGCATCTCGTTTGTGGTATATATCTTTGAAACCAAATTTTTACACTTGTTGCTCCAAATTCGTATTTTATAGTATATCCAATACTTTCCATATATTCCTTTAATAAATTAAATTGACTTTCTGTTATTGTTTTAGGAGTTATTCTCCCAAATAATTTATGAGCACCTGCTAACATAAACTGTGTTAAAAACACAATATTTATGTTTGTATCAATATTGTATGTACATGGCGATTTCGGATAACTTCCAAAAACTTTATCAATTATACATTCAATTGATTGTATCATACTATATTATAATAAAATTTTAATTTTCAAATTAAATCAAATTAATTAAAAAATTAATTAAATAAATTAATTTTTTTAATAAACTTAATTTTGCGTTTTCATTAATTATCATACAATATAAGCAAATATACTGTTTTTAATACAATTTATGAACAATCGTTACACCAGGATTTAAAGGTAAAGTAAGAATTTCCAATTTTTGTTCTTTTATATATTTTTCTTTTATATATTTTTCTTTTATATATAACGGAACTTTGTAACAATCATAAGAACCATTTTTACTAAGAAATTCTTCAGAACATGGATATGTATCATGTAATATAATATACCCACCAGGTTGTAAATACATAAATATATTTTGGAAATCTTTTATAACAGATAAACTATAATGATCAGCATCAATAAAAGCAATATGTGGTCTACATTTTGGTAATATTTGTTCACTAAAATCATCCGTATTCATTTTGTAAAATTCATTATGAATATTATTTTCATTTAAATATGATTTATGTGTCTCCATATGTGAAATATCCAAATCGACACCTATATTTTTACCATTTTTATTCAAAGAACTAATACATTTAAAATTTTCACCCCACCGAATACCATATTCAATATATGTAGGCGTTTTTACTCTTTCTAAAACATGATTCATAATAATATTAATGATATATGTATGATTGACTGTTTCAATAGGTGGAGGAATAAGACGTTTATATATAGGTATTTTCGATTCTGTCTCATTATACCATGTATAAGTTCCATCATCATTTAACCATGTAATTTCTTTAATCACTTTTCGAATTATATAATATTCACCAAGTTGTATATAATCAGTTAAATATTGTTTATCACTATCTATAATATGTTTACATACATAAAAACCATCTTGAATTAAATTATTATACACATTTTTATCAAATAAATATGAAGAAATATATTCACTTTTATTAACTGGTTTAATACATGAATGTATATATGTTATTAAATCCATTTTATGTTATCTTTTTATTATTTTAATGATAATTAAACGTCATTAAATTAATTAAAATATCTTTATTATTAATCATAACTACAACATTTATTAAGATATAATTCTTGTAAAAATGTTTTTTTATCATCAAGATCCATTTTAAAAAAATCGTATTTTTTTTCTACAGAATAATTTAAAAATTCTTCAAATTGTATTATAAAAACATGTATTTTTTTAAAAATAGTAGATAATACTTTTTTGTTCTTTTTTATAGGAGTCACTTTAATTTTTATTCTGTTTTGTGGCATATATTCAACAAGATCTATATTATCAACATTAAACATATGCATATAGATTTGCATTTGTGTATTTTCATAATCTCTAACAGTTTTGAAAAAACATTTTGTACGTGTTTTTACCTCAATAATTTTAATAATGTCATTCTCCTTTCGCTCTGTCTTTCTGTCCTGTACAGACCCAAACATAGGTCGGGACAGATCCGAACAGAGGTCCAGACAGTCCCGAACTAAGTCGGTATCCTTTTTTTTTAATAATCCATCAACTTTTCCACCTAAAAACCAATTATTTAATATTGTTTCTGTTGACTTTTGTAAATTCTGAATAAACACGGTATCCGTATTGATAGGAATCTTTTTAAATTCTTGACTTTTATCAAGAATTACTTTATATTTCATTTCATATATTTCTAAAGCACCACATTCATTTGAAATTCCAAAACTTGTATTTACTAAACTTTCCATATTCATTTTTAATTCCAGTTTTTTTTCATCTGATACATCTAATTTATCAATTAGTTCAACCGATTGAACAATGTTTTTTACAACATCTGATTTCTTATTTGTTGTACTCACTGTTTCTTTTATAAATGTTTCACCTAATGTTTCTTTTAATTCCTTTAATTTATCATTTTGTACAATTTTTCCTTCATTTTTAGATAATTCTTCACATTGTTTATAATTTTCTAAATCAACTTTTTTCCATAATTTAATAAAAGAAGACCAATAATCCCATTTATTTTGACCTATAAAACTACTTAATTCACTGCAATTAATATAGATATCTAATGGCATAGTGACTTTATTACTTAAACTATCTCTTATTTTTTAAATCAATTTATTAATTAAATCAACAATTTAATTTAATTATACATTAATAATACAATTACATTACAAATGAAAAGATTAATTATGTTAAAAAAAGATGTAAATCATATACCGAAATTATCCAGTCCTTTAAAAATAAATCGTGAAGTAACAGATTCTACATCATATGATAGTTATGATAGTTATGATAGTTCTTATATAAGTTATGATGATCCATCTAGTTCTATTCCATATACAGAAAATGACAGTGATTATAATTCCGATAGCGATGCTAGTATAGATGAAAGTGAATTAAATATAGAAACTGATACACAAACAAATACGATAACTGAAACTGAAACTGAAACTGACACGGATACTGATACAACTGAACCTCAAAACAATAAAAAAATAATAATTGGTGAAAAGAAAAAGACGAATAACCGTGGAAGATTTAAAAGTGTTACTACATTACCAACATATGAAAATTATAAAGCAAATGAAGCACAGTATAATCAAAAAAACAAATTAAGCAAAAATGATATTTTAGATAAATTAAGAGATTGTACATCATTAAATACAATTGAAGAAATGGAAATATTAAAAACATTACCTATTATGAGAACATGGATTCGATATATTAATAGAAATACAAAAATGTTTCGATCAGGTGGTATGTTATTAAAATTACACTATCCAGATTATATGGTATTAGCAAATCCATTTACAAAAGTTATGTGGAGTGTAAAACTATCAGAAAATATTCTTTTTATAAAAGATAAAGAAGAAGCAAGAAAAACAAACAAAATAAAAGATAAATTATATAAATTATATCTTGAAGGTCGATTAATTTTAAAAGATTAAAGTATCAAACATCTATACCCTCTTGTATTAATTTTTTATAAGTCATCCCATCTATTTTTATTTTCTTATTTGTTTGGGGATTTATTATCCATTCATCTATAGAAGTTCTACATCTACAGAATGAACATAATTGACCATTGTGTAATATATGTCTTTTTATACAATCTCGATGAAAAAAATGATTACATTCTAATACTATCAGTTTTTGAGCATTATTTAAATCAACTCTAGACTCTACTGCATCCCGACTCCGTTCGGACCTGTACCGACCTCTGTTAGGGTCTGTCCCGACCTCTGTTCGGGTCTGTACAGGACAGAAAGACAGAAAGACAGGATCAAAACAAATTTGACATTTTATAATATCTTCATTGTCCTCTTTTTTTATCGTTTCTTTAAAAACATTTTCATTTTGTATATATTTGTATAAATCGGTTTCATTATTTTGACTTTCATTATTAATAAATGTATTTGTAACTGTTGACACATTGTTTTCGACATTACTATTATTATTATTAATAGATAAATTAATATCATTACAATTATCAGGATTTCTATTCATTTTAACATCTTGTTCCACATTTTGTTCGTACCCGGAGCCACAAACTCTTGTAGGGTCTGTACACGACAGAAAACCAGGATCATCTTTTATTGATCCCAACTGAGATTGGGCCTGTTCATGACATGATGTAATATATTCATCTAAACAACTAATAATTATATCATAATTTATAAAATAATCATATATATAAAAACATGATGTATGGTAAGTTCCGAATGGAAAAAGATCTTTTAATATATAAAGATCATTAAAAATAGAAGATACATTTTCCATTATATATTCATTAATATAGTCTAAAAATAATTTTGGTTGAGAATTATATATATATTTATTAACATATTTTAATAAACACGTATCCCACGTTTGATATAAAACATAATTTGTATATGATATGTCATCTTTACCACCAGGTTCATGTGTATAAGGATTATTATCTAAAAAACTCCTAAACGTTAATAATATGGTTTCAATTCCCATACTACTACTCCATGCTTCTAATTTTATACCATCTGATTCAGCACTTGGCCATGAATTTAATATTGTACTACAACATCTCCCATCTTCATAAAAATTAGGATGTATTCTTACATAATCATAATTCACAAATGTTACTTTTGGTGGGTGATAAGGATATTCATTAGGTATATCAAAATCCAATCGTATAAATTTATGTCTATAAACTGAATCATAAGGTGGCTTTATAATGGTATATACTTTATTCATATTTTCATCATTTACATAAATAAGATAATCATTTTCTAATAATGGCCTACTATTTTGTTCAACAGTTAAACGTTGTATTTCTTTAACTAATCTTTTATTCATATAAAAATACGTTAAATTAAATTAATTAATTAATTAATTAATTAATTAGTTTAATAAAAATAGAGTTTATCCAAATTTTTTGTAATATCTTGTTTTCACAAAAAATATACATTTATGTAGTTCTTTTCATTCGTTTCGCAATGACATTATATTAGTTAATGTTATAAAATAGAAATGTATATTTATAACATGAATTAAATAATATTTATTTTGTAATTTCCACCATTTTTATTAACTTGAATGACAATTTTATTATATGCTAGACATGCTGTATTAAAGGTTCCTATATGCATTTTTTTTCTATTCAACATATAACTTGCTGACCATTTTTTGGCTGTTGTCAATGATACACCATAATATTTACTTGATTTTTTATTTAATTTATTGTTAATAAGATCATCACGAAAATCTTTTGCTACTGTTGTATAATTTTCTATATCATTTAATTTATATTCCGTATTTAATGTATTATTAAAAAAAAGTGCTTGTTGATTATATAATTTTGCACATTCAATTTCTTCTAAACTATTTCCTAAGTTATATGTTTTTCCAGAGCATTTAATACCAGCAACATAATATTTTCTTTTAGAATCATAACTTACACCTATATATTTTGAAGTTTTATTGTTTTTTATTTTATTTTTATTTTCTTCTGAAACATTTCTAGGTAGTGTAACATATCCAGGTATGTCATTTAAATAATAATGTGTATTTTCAGTTTCATTTAAATAAGCAGCATAGTCATTATAAACTTTAGCAGCATCTATTTCTTCACTGAAATAACCAAGATGATGGTTTTCATTATTATGTGCTAATTGAACACACCATAAATTTCTTGTAGAACAAAAACAAACGCCTTTAAAGATTCCTGTTTTTGGTCCGATTTTTTCAAGAATTGTTTTGTTTATTTTATTTCTTTGTTCTTTTTGTATTTCTTTTATTTTGTTTTTTTCATCAACACTATTTTTATTAAGATCAATTAATAACATTTCTAAATTTGTATCTGTAACTTCGTGTATTTTATTTGTATCAAAAATAGTTATAAATTCAATACATTTTTTAATTGTATTTAAAGCATAAATTATTTCACTCTTATTTTTAAAATAAAACCATTCTTTTCTGTTTTTAATTCTGAATGGTTGTAATGCATGATGAATCATTTTTTCAGAAAATTCTTTATCAAATGTTTCAAATGTAGTTAATATTTTTAATGAATGAGTACTTGACCCAACGTTTAATGAACTTACTCTACTATCAGGTTTAATAGCATATCCTAATTTAATATGACCTGGTTTTATTGTATCTTCTACAAAATAAATATATCCAGGTGATCTTTCAAATCCACAAGTATCGGGTTTATTTTCCATCTGTTTTATAGTATCTTCTTTTTCTTTTAGTAATTTTTCTTTTTCTTCATTTTCTTTTTCTTCATTTTCTTTTTTTTGTATTTGTAATTGTGTTTCTTTTTCTTCTAATTGTTTTTGTAATTCAATACTATTATTAAAAATAATATCATCTAAAATATCTCCGACCCATTTACGAAAATTTTTTGCTATTTCTTTTTTTGAATTGTAAAGTAAACGATAAACTCCTTGAGATGTTAAAAATAATGCTTGTTGTGTTCCTCCTTCAGGGGTATAAGCTTTCCTTAACCCCCGCTCATGATCATCGTAATTTTGTATTGATACATTAATATTTGATAATCCTAATACTTTTCCTATATCATTTGCACGAAACCAATAAATTTTCTTGTTATCTATTTCTTCTTGTAAAATTGATACAGGATTATTTTCAAAAGCTTTTATTATACAATTTGTATCTTTTATTTCTTCATCCATTCTTATTAAGGCCTTAAATGTTATATTTATTTGTCTTTAGTTTTTCATTCTAAACGCAACGCATTTAATTTGAATAATCTAAATTAACAATATGATCATTTTGTCTCGAGACAATGACCTTTAATTTTTTAGTATTTGAAAATTTTTCTTTTAATTGATTTATTTTTTCATTATCTTCCATATTATCATCTTCATAATTTTTGTTATAGTGTTGATTATGAAAATTCCAAAATTTCTCATGACCTACCTTAAATTTTACATGTGATTCAGCTTTATACCAAAAAATATTATCTCTTAAATCTGAGCTGTTTCCTGACGTTTTTATGACCAGACATTCGTGGTTTTGTGTACACGCGTCGAGTATGTTGCAGAAGTGCTCGAAGGAGGGAATAATCGCTGCATAATCATCATAGATTTTACGTCTATTTTTGAGACTAGGTTCATTAAAAATAAAGACATAATCAATATTACTTCTCAATGCAGGTGTAATACCTAAAGGATATTGCATTGTTAAAATAAACAAGAAATTATAATGACGACCATTAAAAAAAATATTTTTAATTGTTTTCTCATTTTTCCAATTTTGTGCATCATGTAACATATCATCAAATACAATAAATAAATTATTTGCTGGTGATTTACCATCTTTTATACCCATTTTTTTAGCATCTCTAATTTTCTTTTTTTGTTTTTCCATAATTTTTTCTATTAAATCAGGATCATAATCACTGTGTATAAAACAGTCAGGAATAAACTCACCAAAAAATGGATTTGCTTCTTCTGTACCTGAAAAAACAACACCTGAAGGTATATGTTGATGATGATAAAAAATATCTCGTACTAACCAACTATTATGTGTTACAATACAATTATCCATTATAAATAAACTATTATTATCAACTTCAAACCCATAATATTTTTGTATACCAATACATTCAATATTTATATCGTTTAAAATATATTTAGATTGAGGAATTTCTAAAAAATGATCTAAATGTGTTAAAATAACATCATTATTTAAAATATATAAATATATATTATTATTTACATACATTTTTCGTGTTGAATAACCTAAACTTTTTATTAAAAACTCCAAATCACTTACATCTTGAGGTATAATATTACTTTTATTATTACTATTAGTATGAATATTAGTATTATTAGGATACATATTGTAATAACCATTTTTAAAATAATTATTTATTTGTAAAAGACCAATTAATAATAATAGTCTATTTTTTAAGGAATTTATTAAAAAATTTTTTGGTAACTCGTAATTTTCTATATTAAAATTCATGTTCGCCAATTCACCACATACTTCATAAATTCCAGAATGTGAATTATAATACAAATATGAATTATAGTTTTGAAGATGACATGATAAATATTTAAGAACTTTATGATCTGTTGTATATTTATAATAACTATTATATAATAAACCATATAAGTATGGATTTAATAAAATAGATCCAGACTTTGTTCGGCCCTGTACCAGACAGGATCCCGGCTGGACAAGCCAGGATCGACGACGCAAACCAAGATTCTGGTTCTGATAATTTTCTAAGAATTCTTTTTCTATTTCCATATTAAATACATCTAAAGGAGAATAGTTTATATTATCAGATTCTATATTATTAAAATATGGTAATGATGATATATTAAAATAAATAGGTGTTTGATATCCTTTTAAAAATTTTTTTATTTTATCAGATAATGTCTGATACATATAGATCGGTATATTGACAATTTTATATGTATCACTTTTTACAAATTCTACAAGTGTGTTATATATTTCAGATTTATTGGCTTTTGTAAAATAAACATATTTTGTAAAAATGTTAAACTTTACACAACAAAAACATTTTAATTTAAATCGTGTATTTTGTTCTTCTATTGATGGTATAAATGTACATATTAATGATAATATATGTTGACTATTCACAACATAATAGTCATTGTATTGATTTGTTATTTTATACATGTAATCATCACCATTATGTGTTTCTAAAACGGTTCTAGGTGTACCGTTGTCACCCATTACTAAATCACCTTTTTTAACATTTTCTATACATTCTCTACTACCATTATACATTACAATACGTGTTCCTTTTAATAAACATTTACCACTGCGTCGTTTCCCTAATAATAATACGGTCGCATCAGGTAAAATACTCTTCATTTTAAATTTTCGTAAATTTAATTCATCATAATTATTTTTATTCATATGATTTATTAGATTTATTTTATTCACAATAAAAAATAAATCATTACTACACGAATGATTTAATATTATCTCAATGAATGCACGTTAAAAATTACAAAATAAATTCATATCATGTAATAACAGAGTAAACTTATAATGACATCATTAAAAGATACTTTTTCAGGTATTCATCCTGAACGTCTTGCTCGAATTATTCGTGATTCAACAAATATAGAAAATCCTACAAATATAATAAATAAAAAAGAACTTATATACAAAGGAAAAAAAGTGTATTCAAAAAAACAAAATACCAATGCTAAAACAGATAATAATATCAATAAAAATACAAATCCTAAAAATACTAGTAAGAATACAAAAAAATCAAAAGAATCAACCCATAAAATTAATAATCAACAAAATAATCAACAAAATAATCAACAAAATAATCATCAAAATAATGAAAGTAACATTGATAATATTGTAGAAACAAACAGTAGAAAATTATCTGAATTATTATTAAAAACAAAAGTAACAAAAGTAACAAAAGGAATAGATAATGAAGATGAAAGTCAAAAACATGATGATGAAAGTCAAAAGCATGATGATGAAAGTCAAAAGCATGAAGATGAAAGTCAAAAGCATGAAGAGTTATATAATGAAAATCAAAATGAAAAGAAATTAAAAGTCAAACAAGATGTTAATAATATGGTATTAACCATTGATGTTGGATTAAAAAATTTAGCAATGTGTATAATGGATTCACAATACAATATTCATTTATGGGATGTATATAATATGTTGGATGCTGAACAATATTCTTATTCATGTGGTACACGTCAAAAAGACGGTAAAATGTGTGAAAAGAAGTGTCAATTTAAATTTCCAAAAGAGGTTAAAAACAAAATTGTCAATGAAATTGTTGATGAAAACACCGGTGAAATAATTAAAAAGGTCGATTATACTATATCAAATGAAATAGCTTATACTTGTAAACGTCATTTTCCAAAAGATATGCCTAATCAAAAGAAATATTTTATAAAGGAAAAAAAGGTAGGAGATTATTTATTACAAGATATTGCAGAAAGAATTATGAAAGGTATTCAGGAGATATATGATAAACATATTGATTTATTTACAAAAGTTACAAATATTTGTATAGAATTGCAACCAAAAGTGAATCAAAGAATGAAATTTACAAGTCATATTATATATGCTAAATTTGTTGATCTTTATAAAAACAGAGATGGTGAAATCCCTGTACGTTTTATAAGAGCAAGTCAGAATTTACAAGCATATAGAGGCCCAGCTATAGAATGTAAATTAAAAACACCTTATGCAAAAAGGAAATATCTTAGTGTAGCTTATACAAAATGGTATTTAGAACATGATTTATTAAACAACGATTTCAATAAATCAAAAAACTATATTGAATTTTTATTATCACATCCTAAAAAAGATGATCTTTGTGATGTTAGTAATGCAAATATTAATGTTCATAAAGGATTAAAAAAAAAACAAAAACAAAATAAAAATGGAAGTGAAATTAAGTAATTAATCTAGTAATTTAATGGATATAATTTAATGGAACATATGTATTTTTATAACAAAAATATGTCCAGTTTTGAAAACATAATTTAATTTTAAATGAACTTACAAAATAATTTATTATATTATAGCTAATATTTAATTCATTACAAAAGGTATTTTCAAAATAACTGAAATCTTTTGTGATATATTCATATTTTCTTCCCTTGCTTTCAGTACCGTATAAAACGTAATTTGTTATGAAATCTACAAAGGTTGTTGTTTTTAATTTTGATAAAAAATCAGGGTTTAAAGCAAATCTAGTTTTAAGATCATGAAAAATATCTAATAAATCATCTGTATAATCTAATAAAAACAGTTCTTCATCATTAAATTCTTTTATATTAGACGAGTCATTTTCAGTATCACTGTAATGTTCATATTCAGTAGTTTCGTAGTTATTTTTTTTTTCAGAAAGAAATTCTACAACATTCATTTTATTTCTTTAAAACAATTAATTCTAAATTAATTTATTATTATTAATTTTATTTTATTAATATATAATAAACTATATAAAATTATAATGGATAATAAACTCATAGTCATTCTTTTACTTATTGCTGGATTTTTTGTATATATGCAATATGCAAATTCACCAGAAAGTTTAGATAATGTACCTGATACGAGTGTCCCATTAACACCCGCTGCCAATCCAGTGACTGTTACAATTGCACCATCATCAACTGTTGAAACACCTGTTGCTGAACCAGCTGAACCAGCTAAACCAGCTGAGCCTGAGCCTGTAGCTCCTGCTAGTCCTGTAAATGAACCTAGTACTACATATGCAAATGTAAATTACAAGCCAACAAATGCTGCTGATAAAATTGTTGCAGGATCTACTCAATTAACGGCTGATGATTTATTACCAAAATACGATGAAGCTTCTGATTTTACAAAAGAAAATCCAGTTAGTAATTTATTAAAAGAACAAAATTTCCTTATCAGTGGATATCATATGGGTATTAATACTGTTTTACAATCTAATAAGATACCATATTACGATTTACGTTCTGCACCTGTTATTCCAAAACAAGATGTAGGACCATGGTCACAAAGTTCCTTCACAGAAAATTCAGGTTCTAAAAGACGTTATTTCGAAATTGGTGCAGCTTAATTATAGTACCATAGTACTTAATTACTACGAATATTACATTTCTATTTTTAAAATAATTATTAATTTTAAAAATTGAAAATTTAACATAAAATAAACGTTTTGATTACTATTATCTATAAAGATGTCGTGTGTCATTTGTACTGATGTTTTTAATAAAACATCAAACAAACTTATTAAATGTTATTGTCATTTTGAATGTTGTAAGACATGTGCCAAAAAATATATTTTATCAAAAAATAAAAAAGCGCATTGCATGAATTGTAAAGTAGAATGGAATCGTGAGTTTATGTATACTCATTTTGATACATCTTTTATAAAAAATGAATATAAAAATTTTCGTGAAAACATTCTTTATGAAAAAGAATTAAATATGATGCCTGAAACACAAGCATTTATAGAACACGAAATTGAAAAAGAATATAAAATAAATCAAATTTATTCACAAATAAAAAATTTACAAAATGAAATGAAAACTTTACATACTACATTAAATAATATACGTTATGATACATTTAAAATACAAGAAAATAACTTTATAAGAAAATGTCCTAATAATACATGTAATGGCTTTTTATCGATAAATTTTATTTGTTCTTTATGTAATACACAAGTGTGTGAAAAATGTAGAGAAATTAAATCAAATGATCATGGCTTGTCCAGGTCCGAAGGGAGTCTGGAACAACATATATGTGATGAAAATATTTTAAAGACAATACATTTATTAAAAAATGATTGTAAAGAATGTCCAACTTGTCGTGCAAATATATTTAAAATAGATGGGTGTAATCAAATGTTTTGCACATCATGTCATACAGCGTTTGATTGGAACACTTTTGAAATTGAAAAAGGACAAATACATAATCCTCATTATTTTGAATGGTTAAAACAAAATGATAGTATAATTCATAGAATACAAAATAATATACAAGATACAAAAGAATTACATAATGATTTTATTATTTATTTCATTAAAAATCTTAGAAATGTAGGTATATCTGTTTATGATATATCCTTTTTTATCGATGAAATACAAAAACTAATGCATATTAAACAAGTTGAATTACAAAAATATAGAATTGATCTCATAAATAATAATAAAGATTTGCGCATTAGATTTTTGAAAAATGAAATAACAAAAGATGATTTTAAAAAAAGTATTCATAAAAGAGAAAAAAAAGATGAAAAAAATAAAGAAATATATAATATATTAAATATGTATATTTCCTGTTTCACTGATATCATATATAATATGCATGAAACTAGTAAAAAATCAAATATTGATATAAATAACTTTAAATATGAAATACAATATTTAAAATACTATTCAAATCATCATTTAAAAAAAATAAGTCATATTTACAATTGTAAAGAGTATGTTATTGTATAATGATTTATTACAATAAAGATTAAATTTCTTTAACAGTAAGAAACAATTCCAAACCCTGTACATATGGAGTGTTCAGGCCTGAATAAACCCAGGGACTTGTTTCTTACTGTTAAATTTATGTCAAAAATTAATTTATTTAATTCATTTTTATATGATAGATTTCATTATATAAATAACATGTATTATTGTTACATTTTATATATCTAAAATCACTTGGTAAAATTCCTAAATGTGAAGTATTTTTATCAATTATATCCAATTCTTTTAATATATATTTGACAAATTCACTACAACACATTATTTTTTTAGATGAAAAATGTGGAAATATGTAGTTTGTAAATCTTGATTTTGATAAACATAAGCCTATAAAATAAACATGAATATTATTTGGATAATGTATTGTTTTTTTGTAAATGTTGTTTGTTATTTTATATACAACATGTTTTATTTTATTTGCATGCTGTGTATGATGACATGAATTTAATACTGATATATAACAATTTCCATCGTATTTTTTAATACGTGTTTCTAGATCAGTTATATGAAATCCACTTTTATTAATACCTAATGCAGTTAATGTATTACAATCAGTTAATTCAATAATGTATTTTTTATTACTTTTAGGATATATAATAATAATTCCTATATGAGTAAATGGACCTATTAATCTTGCACCAAAAACTCTACCAAAAGATGTAATATGAGATTTAAAATAAATTATATCACCTGTTTTTATACTGTTATTCATATCATTTATAGTAATAGGTTGTGTATTTTTTGCAATATATTTATTATTAGTGTATTCATTTATAATAAAATACATACAAAATAGGCTACAAGGAATAGAAACACTATATAATACATTTTTAATTATATTTCCAATAATATTTTTCATAATATTTGTCATAATATTTGCAATTACATATTTACTCATTCTATACTATTATTAGATAATAAATAATAAAATATATATTATGTTTAATTTATTATTTTTTTTTACTAAATCAATTTAGTACTTTATATACTTTACAGAATAATGTATGAATCAACTTACTCTGGATTACATACATGGACACATAAAACTATTGAAAAATTTGCATGGGTTATGATATGTGGTGATGAAAATGATAAACTACATTATGAACGTCGTATTCGTAAACTTAACAAAGCTTTAATAAAAGCACATTCTGTTTATTCAGAAACTGATAGATTGTATGATATTAAAATTTTAATCAACACTGTTAAATCATTATATGGATTAATCAATAAATGTTTATTACCTCCATCGACACCTTCAGAATCATTTACAAAACAATCTGAAGAAGAGTCATCATCGGCAACTTCATCTTATTAATTTTATAAATTGAATAAAGAGTAAAATTAATAATTAATGATATTAATAGAATGACAGTATCTCCTTACAATTATCACGTTTTTGAATTAAATCATAAATTACAACAGGACAACTTTTTAAATGTCTGGGTTTATGTATATGCTGATAATATATATATAGCAAGATCATTAATTTATTTTTATTATTATAATATCAAAAATGTGAATTATATAGGTTGTTTTGATGATATTAATTTAATAAATCCACCTGAAGGTATCATTTTAGATGGTTATTCAAAAAAAATATATGACGATTTTAAAATTGAATATTCATTTAATTTTTAATAGGATAAATAAGTAATTATTGCATAATTTATAATTTAATTTATATATAATTTATATACCGTTTGTAAAAATCAGAAAAGCGGATGCCTAAATTTAATATAGAAAAAAATAATATTTGTGATGAAAAAGTATATTGTTATAAACATCAAAAATGTAATTTACAGTGTAAAAACAAAAAGAATGATAGAATAAAGGTTATAATGTATGTATTAGGTTTAATTAGTATTTATAATATGAAAAAGAGAAAATGTGTAAAAGAAAGTGAAGTACAAAATTTAAATAAAGAATATTCTATTTATATGAGTGAAAAAGATATTAGTAATAAGAATAAAAGTGATAATTTTAGTAATATTGATTGTATTGTGAGTTTTTCTGAATGTCAAAAATGTAAGTTAAACGATAAGAATATTAGGAATTTATTAAATATATACATTAAAAGTATTAAGCAATTAATTCTTATTTTTTACAATGCTAAATCTAGAATAATTAATTAGTTTTTATTTTTTTTCTGTGTAATGTATATATATAAAATTGGTTTTAATGACAACTAATTATTTTAGTAATTTTGATGACAGTAGTTTTAAAAATAACAAACCAAAAGAATTTAATAAATTAATTGATGATGGGTGTGATATTGCACAAAGAAATTACAGTAATGATAAAGCTTTAAAATTTGTTACAACAACTCATAGAGATTTACTTGATGCAAAATCAAATATGAATTATTTTGGTATTGATATAAAAGATCAATTATTTACTCCTAGTAATCTTATGGATGATGAATCCAAATTAAAATTAGGGGTAACAGGTGGTCAATTAACAAATTGCAAAGTTCGTCATGAATTTGGAGAGTTACCTTTACCTACAATGCCTAGTAGATATCAATTATATCATGGTGATGTTGAAGTAGAAGATTCAATTAGAAATTATATCGAGCAGAATCGAAAAAGTTGTAATCCAAAAGATAACAAATTTTATAATAGATCATTTTATAGTTTCAGTGGAATTGAAGTTCCTGATGCAACAAAAAGTGTGGAAAATAATATTAGATGCGGTGTTTCTACAAGATATCCTGTTCCTTTAAACAAAAATAATGTTACAATAAAAGATGGTAAAAATTACAAACAACCTGTTAATATGTTAAATATTAAACCAGCAATTCGTAGTTGTAACGTTTTTCCATACAGTGGTACAAAATGTTAACTTCTTTATTTGTGTTTATTTTTGTAAACTTTAATTAATTTCTTATTATAAAACGAATAAGAAATTAAAGAAATGTCACAACGTTTAGGACAACCATATAATAGATATGATAAACAGTCATATGAAGAATATAATAGTAATTATTACAATTCTTATAAAATTGATAAAAATGCACCTAAATCAAATGATAGTAATTACTTACCATTAAGTGTAACAAATGAAAAAGATATTAAGTATATTGAACATACAGACTATATTGTCATTCATTCAGTTGATAGAAATATAACATATTATCCACAACCTAATCATTACGTTGTAAATTTACCATATGAATTTAGAAATGTTTCTACGATAGAAGTAGTCAATGGTGTTATACCAGATAAAAATAATGTAATACAGGAACCTTATTTATTATTAAAGATAGATGAGCTTGATGGTGTAATGGCGTCTAATAATAAAGCAATTGCAAATTCATTTGCGATGTTAAATATGGCTGCGCCCATTCATTCTGGATCTTTTATTAATGTTGATAAAAAGACATTTGAACATGCTATTTTATATTTCAAAACACCTAAAGCAAGTTTATCTAAATTAACTGTATCAATTACAGATTGGGAAGGAAATTTATTTGATTTTGGCGATGATAGTGGTGGTCCCAATAAGGCATTACAAAATATGTTTGTATTAAAAATAGTTACACTTGAAAAAAATAGAGATGCATTAAATACAAGAAATGTCTTTTAATTTTTATTTACTTTTTTATAATATATTTAATAAAGATAGTAGGATGATATGTCAACAATTACAGAAAAACAAAAAAAAGAAAAATACAATTTTACCAAATGAATTAATCATAATAATTTACAAATACGCAGATAATAATACAAAATTTCATTTACTAAAAATATTTTATTGGTTAAAAAATATTTATTTACAATGTTATAATCTACATTGTAAAAATAAAGCAAAATATATTATACATTATAAAGTATTATCTGAAAAATGTAATTGTATTATAAATAAAGAAGATTTATTTTTTACAAATATTGTTTGTTCATTGAATTGTAATAATTGTATATTATTAAATTACCATTATATAAATCAATCAAATTATTTAAAAAAATATCATTTTCCAGTAGAATTATCTTATTATCCTTTAAAATTTCATACATATACACGTTTTAATAAAGCTTTACCCGAACATGTAAGATTCCGTAGTCTTATAAAACAGGAATCAGGATCCCGGCTCAGTTCGGGCCTGGACAAGCAAGGATCTTGGTGTAAATATCCTTGTACGAATTCTTGTTATAATAAAAAATGTGTTATATGTTTACATAATTTTTATAATGAAAAAATAAATATGTATGGTATTAAATTATTAAATTAATTCATTAAAAAATTTTAATATATCATGTATTTATAACTTTTAATAACTTTTAATAACTTTTAATAACTTTTAAAATGAGTTTTAATTTAATATCTACAAATAAAATGTTGTCAGAAAACAATGATAAAAATAGAGTATTACCAAATGAAATAATTATTTTAATTTATTATTTTGCTAATGAAGATACAAAATATAATATGTTAATAGCATTTAAATGGTTATTTAGTATTAAAATTAAGTGTGGTAATGGTGAATTTTGTAATAATTATGCTAGATATATTTTAAAATTTAAATTAAAATCTAATCACAAAGATTGTTATGAAAAAGAAGAATTATTTTTTACAAAAACGGTATGTTCATTAAAATGTAGTCAAACATTGAAAATACATTGTAAATCATTGATAAATTTATATAAATATCTTGTCTATTTTGGAACCATGTATTATGGACATAAACCTGAATATTATAATCAATATTATTCTCAAATTTTAAAAAATAATGAAATAAATGTAGAATATTATGTTTATGGTGAAGATAATTGTAATAAATGTAACAATGAGGTTTTTTGTGAACGAGTGAGTGCATTTGGTTATAAATTAAATTAATTTTGTGTTGTAATAATATTAATAAGATGAATAATTCTAATATTATTTCAAAAGATACAGCGTTTAAATTTTACAAATTAGCACGATATATAGGATGTTTATTTTCAAATGAACCTGACCCAAATTTAGGTTTAGGATGTGTCATTATATCTGAAAATAATTATACAATACTTTCAACTGGTGTTTTTACAAAAGTATATGAAGACCAAAATAAACGTATAAATTCATGTGATAAAAAAATATTATTATACACTATATCATCTGTTGAAGATGCAATTACTAAATGTGTTAAATTAGGAGGTGTTTCATTAAATGAATCAATTATAATTGTTTCACATTTTCCATGTATTTATTCTTTAAAATTATTAATTCAATCTGGAATTACTACATTAATAACAATTCCTAATAAAAGAATATATCAAAATGATGATTTACATTGTTTAAATACACTATTAGAATCTATAAATGTTATTTTATTAGACCCACTCTTATGCAAAAATGAAGGATTAGAATATAATCCTATTTTATATAGAACTAGTAGAATAGAATAATGTAGTAATACAACTATAATGATAACGAATTAAATTGAATTTTTATTTACAAAAGTTATTAAAAACAATATGTATTTAGCATTTGATACGGAAACGACAGGTATTAATTTTAATAAAAATAATTTACTTACAGTATGTTTTATTATAACAGATGATAATTTAATTGAAATTGACAGATTAAATCTAAGTTTAAAACATTATAATTACAATGTTTCAATAAAAGCTATGGAAATTAACAAAATTGATTTAATAAAACATCATTACGGTGCAGTTGATCTTAAATCTGCAAGAAATTCTTTATTAGATTTTTTAAAAAAACATAAAAATAAAATGATGAATTATGATTCACATTCATCAGAATCATCAATGTATAATAAAACATTTACACCAGTTGGTCATAATGTGACATTTGATATTAATTTTATTAAAAATAGTGGATTACTTACAGAAAATGAATATATGAGTTTTATTAATTTTAATAATCTTGATACAATATGTATTGCACAATATTTGAAATTAACAGGTCACTTACCAAAAAATCAAAGCATTTCTTTAATTAATTTATGTAAATATTACGGTATTACAATAGATAAGAATAAATCAGGTTCTCGAGTTAGTTCGGGCCTACAAACAACAGGATCAACAGGATCATATCATACAGCAGAATATGATATTGAAATGACATTACAATTATTAAGAAAATTTAAATCTATCAATGAAAAATTAATTGATGCAAATATATCAAATAAAAAAAGAAAAAAAGATGAAATGAATTAATGATTTTTCATAAATAATGTATTTAATAAATAATGTGTTATGTGAAACCTTGTAAAAAATGTTAAATTTAATCTTATAAAAATTACTTTTATAGTTTATTATAAGATTAAATTTAATACACATAAACTACTATCTTTCGTCATTTTGCTACAAAAGACCATAGACATAAAAATTTACGTTATATTGAAATAATTTTCATAGTATATTGACTTGTTCCATTAATACCTTTAGAGGGTCTATAAAGTAATTGTGGATAATTATCTGCAGGCCATTGAATATCTAATTGTTCATTATTTACTCCTTTCACACTTGTTAATCTTGCAACAACACCGCTAGAACCACTATAACTATTTCTACCAATAGTAAATATAGCATAGGCTCCAGTTGAAATAGTAGGTTCAACCATTACTGTATATACACCATAATTTTTAGGGAAATCTGTTACTATTACTGGTGTGGTTGAATTATTTGTTAATGTAACTGTTGTAATAATATCCGCTGTTGAATTATTAATTGTATTACAATTAATATTATTAGCTGTTAAATTATTCATATGAACATTTGAATAATGAGGTGATGATATAGCTGATGCATTTGGTGAACACGAGAATGAAAATTCATTTAAACTTTCATCCCATAATAAAAATTCATAACCACACGGATATAATGCATAACCTGATGTATTATCAGGTACTGTTAAGAAATCCATACCTTCTACAGGAACTACATTATTTAATACATTTTCATCTGTTTGATCATTTGTAGAATAAAGTGTTGCTACTTTTGTAATTCCATTATAACTTTTTATTTTTCTTACCTGATTACTTCCTGTACCAGATGTAATTTTAATCCACCAATTTGCATAATAATCATCTACTACACTACTTGTAGCTGGTAATACACATGTTGTCGCTGTACTGCCACCATTTAATGTTCCTGTTTCATCTGGTGTATCTATAACAACATCACCAATAGCTATATTATTAGCAGATTGCCATCTTTTAATTCCTAAACCACCATTTGCAGTTCCAGAAGGGGCATTATTGACAATAATAATATTATCTTTAATAGTAACAGTCTCACTTTCAATCGTTGTTGTAATTCCTTTTACATCCAAATTACCATAAACTGTTGTCGTATTTGAAGGTGTACCTATATAAATAGGTATATTTGATATATCTGTACCAATTTTTATACCATTAATACTATTACTACTTTGTATATTAATAGGTCCATCTGAATAAGCGTAAATACCACCTGTTGAATTTATATTAATTGCATCTGTTGTTGTTCCTTCAGATATAATATTCACACGTGATTGTGTATTACCTGTCACACTTACAGTTAAATCTTGATAATCATCTGTTGTAGTATTTGTATATAAACTTGTATTACCATATGCATTCATTGTAATAGATCCTCCTGTTCTGGTAATTACATTAAAACCACCACGGCCTGCGAATGTATTTACAGCACCTTCACTATATGCACCTTGACTAATTGATATATTCCCAGCTGTGTTTGTTGTAATTAATTGTAAAGCATTATTTGTTGTATTTATACCAGAACTTGTTAAGACTAATGCAGAATCAGATGTATTTTCTATTCCAATTCTCATTATTTGCCCAGCAATAGAACTTGTACTTTTTAATAAAATATTTGTATCAGCTCCTTGTGTAATAATATTCATATTACCACCCGTATTCGCCCTCAAGGTTATACCACCATCACCTGATAATACATTAATAGAACCATTACCTAACCCGGATTTATTAGATATTACAATATTACCAGCTATATTTGTCGTATTTATTAAAATAGCTGAAAGAGTTGTGTTATTTCCATCACTTTGTATAGCAATTTGAGAATCAGTTGAATTATTTAATGTGATATTCATATTTTGATAATCAGAGAATGTATTTGCAACAAAATTTATCTTACCATTATCTGATGTTAAATTTACATTTCCGGAACTACTAAATCCAATAATTCCACCACTTCCACTTATCATATTAATACCACCAATACCTGATCCTGATAATAATTGAATTCCACCGGCTGAATCCGTCGCAGTTAATGCAATAGCACTATTACTATTTAATCCACCTTTTATAATAGTATCTTGTGTTAATGAACTCAATGTTAATGTACCACCTGTTGTAATAAATTCTGAAGAATCACCCACTTGAATATGTACTTTATTCCCACCAGTAACAGATACTAACCCATTTGTTGTATCAATAATTGTAGATGTTAAATAACTAGTTCCATATAACACATTTATATTTTGACCAAATTGTGCATCTTTTGTAATACCTAAACCACCATAACATACAAGTGTTCCTGTTATAGGACTAACACTATCTTCAGTTCCATAAAACCATCCTCTTCTATTTACATATAAATCACCATAACCAAATTGAGTAATATCACTTCCTGTACCTAAAGTAACATCTCCTTCAAAAATAGTAGATAATGGCGTACTATTCATCGTACCTTTTTAATTATATTTTTATATGATTAAAATTACCTTTTTTTATCGCAATTACAATTAATTAAGTTTATTTTTAAATAAGTTTATACTAACTAATAAATAACTAGTTTAGAATGCCTTATTATCCATTTTACACATATTTAGATCCAGGATTACGTAGAAGATTATCATATGGGGAATATATACGCCGTAGATACAGATATAGACAATTTATTACAAGAATTCCTATATCTATTCCTGAGCCCAGTTTAACCTGGGATCCTGGCTTGTCCAGGCCAGAACAAAGGCAAGATCCCGAGTCCGTTCGGGCCTGGACAAGCCAGGATCACATATCTAATCATGAAGAAAATCAACAAGAATTAGATAGTATTCCTATATCATCATTTACACAAACATATGATCGAGCCTGGACAAGCCAGGATCCTGTTTTTTATAGCCAGGATCCTGTTTTTTATAGTCAGAGATCCGGAGACACGACAGGATCCTGGCTTGCCCAGGCAAGAACGGAGACGGGATCTACATTAAAAAATGTATTATATAAAACAAAAGTAAAAATTAATAAGGAACTTCAATTTTGTCCTATTTGTCAACATGATATTAAAATAAATACAGACATTATTAGAGAATTGGAATGTAATCATGTATATCATATGGAATGTATTGATAAATGGTTAATAATAAAAAATGAATGTCCAATGTGTAAGAATAAAATTTAAAAAGTTTTTTTTAAGTTTATAAATTGAATAAATATTCCTATCTACATTAAGAAAATACAATGTCATTTTATAAAACAAGTAATGTAAATGATACTGAATTAGTTTATAGTCTTTTAAAAGAAAAATATCCATCTAAACAAATTGATATAGAATTTGATTATAATACAAAACAATATACACTTACAGTTACAAATAAAAAATTTATACAAGATCCAGAAATACCTGTAGATGTGACCATAAAAGTACATTATGGTGATTCTGTAACAAGTGATACTCCATTGTTATTGTATAAAGATGGTCAAGTGCATATTAAAACGATTAGTAGTATTTTTGATGAATCTAAAATGTATGAATATCCTGAATTTAAAATATTTGATCAAACAATTCGTTTAGAAAAACAATATTCTACAACTGATTATAAAGTATGGTCAGATAAAGGATGGGTAAATATTAAAAAAGTCATTCGACATAAAACAGATAAAAAAATTTACAGAGTATTAACTCATACGGGGTGTGTGGATGTAACGGAAGATCATTCATTAATAAATGAAAATTATGAAATGATAAAACCAGGTGAATTAAAAATAGGTGATACTTTATTACATTCTTTTCCAAAGGAATTTCCTGAAAATGAAACTACGATAGTGAAAATGGCAAAATATCAGGATTATATTCTAACAGAAAAGGAAGCTGAAGTATGGGGTTTCTTTTTAGGTGATGGTTATTGTAAAGAAAGTATTAAAAACTCATGGGTATTGAAAAATAAAAATTTAAATAGATTAAATTATTATAAAAATATTCTTGAAAAAATTGATCCTAATTTAAAATTAGAAATAATAGATACACTAAAAAAAAGTGGTGTATACCAATTAGTTCCAATTGAAAATTTTCAGTTTATTTTTAATAAATATCATTCTTTATTTTACAATAATACAGATAGTAATTATAAGCAAATTCCTAATTGTATTTTAAATGCATCTATTTCTATTAAAAAAGCTTTTTTTAAAGGTTATTATGATGCAGATGGTTATAAAACACATTTTAACACTGATACATCAGACCCAAAATATTGTATTAAAGGAAAAATTACAGCTCAATGTTTATATTATTTAACAAGAAGTATTGGTTTTAATATCGGTATTAATATAGTAAGTAATCCTAATATAAAAAATGATGAATTATTTTTTTTTGAATATACAAATTTTAAACAAAAAAAAGAAACAGAAGTTAAAAAAATAGTAGAAAAAAGAAAAGTAACAATAGATGAATTTGTTTATGATTTAGAAACAGAAATTGGTCGTTTCGGTTGTGGGGTCGGACAACTGCAAAATCGAAATACCGATAGTATATTCTTAGGAATAAAATACAATAGAAGAAGATTATAAAAAAAATAGGATTGATACATTTAAATTAGGAACTTTATGTGGTGATAAATTGACACATGAGGTATTTAATAGACCACCTATTGAAATGGAATTTGAAAAAGTTTTTCAGCCATTTATTTTATTATCAAAAAAGCGTTATATAGGAAGAAAATATGATAATATGAAAGATCCTTTTGAAATGACAAAATTAGTTACAAGTGGTATTGCTTTAACACGTCGTGATTATTGTAAAATGGTAAAGAATTGTTATAAATCGGTAATTGATGTTATTGTAGAAATGAAAGAGAATAATTTAGATGTTATTGATAAAGGAATTGAAATATTTAAGAAATATATTAATGATATTATCAAATATAATATTCCATTTGATGATTTAATTGTATCAGCATTATTAGCTAAAAGTTATAAAACAAGACCTGTACATTTAATTTTAGCAGAAAAATTAAAAGAACGTAATGAAGAAGTTCAAATAGGTGATCGAATTCCTTACATATATATTGAAGATACATCAGGATTAAATAAAATGAAATCTGAATTAGGAGAAGATCCTGAATATGCTAAAACACATAATTTAAAATTTAATAGATTATGTTATCTTGAACAATTAGCAAAACCATTATTATCATTTTTTTGTATTGTTTTAAAAGATTTTGAAGATAGGTCTGATGAATTAATTAATTATGTTAATCAAAAAATTACAAGTCTTGGTGGTAAAAAATTAAAAGAAAGTGATTTTAAATTATTTTTATCTGAAGAATAATATTCTGCGTTTAAATTTATTAAAGTAAAATTTTAGAAATTATTTTTAAACGCACTTGTATTAGTTTATATTACCATTTTTTTAATTATGTATTAAAAAAATAGTTGAACCAGGATAAACAAGAATGTTGTGTTCATATTATCTAAAAAATTTATAAGCATATTGTAAATCAATAATAAAATAATTTATTAATTGAATTAAAATTAACAAGTAAGAATAAAGAAACAATAATATGATTACAAGAAGCAATAAAAAATATAGTTTTCCAATTACATTTAATAAAATTATAAAAAAAAAATATAACAAAAAATACAATCTACAATTGGATAAATTTCGAGAAAAAATTGAGTCTATATATGATGGTAGTTTTTTTGAAAGACTTCCATTAGATGAACAAAATGATAAAATACGCAATTTGATTAGTATGAATGAATTAGAACAAATTAATAATGAATTGGATGAATTACAAAATAATTATCATAATTCATCTCCAAGTGTTATTGATATAATAAAAACAAATTTACCCATGAATAAAAAACAAGAATTATTAGAAAAAATACATTTACTTACAAATTCTGAAACATTAACACCAGAATATAATAGTCATTTAAAAATATTATCCGAATCTATTGCAAAACATCCTGATGAAAAATTATTAAGATTGGAAAATGAAATTAATGAAAGATGTAATAATTATGATTCTGATAATGATTTAAAATTTAAATTACTTAATTCACCGATGTCTATTGAAAATAAAGTCATAGCCTATAATAGATTTAAATTATTAAGTTCTTATAAAACAGATGATGCAGATTCATCTGAATATTTTAAATACAAAGTCTGGATTGACACTTTATTACAGATACCATTTGGTATATATAAAACACCACAATTAAAAATAAAAGACAAAAATCACAATGAATATAATGCATGTGTAAGAGATTATTTAAAAAATATAAGAACTGTATTAGATAACAAATTAAGTTTTTTAGAAAAACCAAAAGATCAAATATTAAATATGATTACACATACTTTAAAAAATCCTAATGCTACTTTTAATGCAATAGGTTTACATGGCGTTAGAGGATTAGGAAAAACTACTCTTGTTTCAAGTATTTCAGAAGCAATTGATCGACCATTTAGAATGATTAGTTTAGGTGGTGAATCTGATGTTTCTATGTTAACAGGACACAATTTTACATATATAGGTAGCATTCCTGGACGTATTATTGAAATATTAAAAGAAACACAATGTATGAATCCTATTATCCTTTTTGATGAATTAGATAAAGTTTCTGAAACTGAACATGGTAAAGAAATTATAGGCGCATTAATACATTTAACAGATAATACCACGAATCATAAATATAATTATGACAAATATTTTTCAGGTATTGAATTTGATTTAAGTAAAATCATGTTTGTATTTACATATAATGATGCTAGTAAAATAAATAAAATTTTATCTGATAGATTATATAAAATACATATTGATAATTATACAAATAATGAAAAATTTACAATTATAAAAACACATCTTATTTCTAATGTATTAAGTGAATACTTTTTCACAACAAATGATATCATTTTTTCAGATGAAACAATTAATTATATTATTAAAAAATCAAATGAAAATGGTGAAAATGAAGGTATGAGAGATATTAAACGCAAATTGCAAATTATTGTTTCACGTATTAATACACTTTTATTAACTACAAAATCAGATAATATTATTAAATTATCTTATAATGTTTTATATGATAAATATACTACATTACCTATTCATATAAAAAATGATGATATTGACATATTATTAAAAAACAGTGATAGCAATGACAATGGAAATACTAAATTTAATGATCCACCATTTCATATGTACATGTAATTTATTGAGATGGACTTTCTGTATCCCGACTCCGTTCTGGCCTGGATAAGCCAGGATCTAGACTTTGTTGTGAGCTAATTAAACTTATTTCTACTTTTTCTTTTTTTAATTTCTCTAACAATAAATCTTGTTCTATTTCTTTTTTTGTTCTTCGTTTTCGCTTTTGTTTTACTTTTTGTATATTTTCTATATCTTGTTCGCATTCACGTTGTATCACAAATTCGTTAGGAACTTTACAAGATAAGATGTTAGTTCTTCCTGTACAAGACAAGATGTCTTTTGTATTTATTAAATCATTTTTTTCATCACTTTCATTATTAATAACACTACAAATATTTGTAGAAGTGTCATTAATATATCCTTCATTTGAGGATAATTTATTTATAATTGATCCCGGTTTATTCTGACTTGTCCATGTCTGAACACCCTGTCGTGTAGAAGAATCTGGATCTGGGTCCGAACTAACTCGGGAACTACCTGTTAAGATAGTTAAATTATTTAATAATATATTATTTTCTTTTACTTCATTTATATTTAGTTTAACACCTTCATTATCTTGCATAGTTGTATTTTCAGAATCTACATTTAGATTTGTATTGTCATGAGAATCTTGTATCACATCAGGTGGACATTCGCAATTATTTAAGCTGTTCGGGTGTACAGGACAGACAGACAGAAAGACAGGATCTTCGTTTTCAATATCAGAATTATTTAATTCTTCTAAATCTAAATTACTATTTTCAATATCTGTATCAGAATATTCAGATTCAGATAATAAAGTATCATCTATTTCAGAATCATCCGCACCAATATTTTCATATGACGTATTAGTATTTGCATCATTTTGAAGTTTATAAAAGTAAATAATAGATAATAATAAATCAACACCAACTATGTAAATAATAATTTTATTAAAAAATGGTAAAATTTCTCTATTATAAGTTAAAAAATAAATATATATACTTGCATAAATAATAATTCCAATAACACTTGAATAAGTAGATACAGTAATAATATCAGGAATTAGATTTGACTTTTTTAAGATATATTGTGAAATAATAAACATTATTTTTTTACTTAAATACATTAAATTAAAAAAATACAACAAACGAAATAAAGCAAGTTAACTGATAGAATAACATTTATGATATACTTTACATATATCACCTAACATAGATTCAACATCTCTATTACCATTATAATCATTTAATATTTTACCATTTTGATCAATATATTTAATAGTAGGAAATCCTCTAAAATTTAATAATTGCCCTAAATGATGATCTATATCCTCACTCTCAATTGCACATGTTGGAAAATTTATATTATCTTTATTTAAAAATTTAGATAATTTACTATAAGATGGTTTAAAACGAACACAATGACCACACCATGTAGCCCATATTAATAACATGCCTGGTTTATTATATTTTTTAGAATATCCATTAATAATCAAATCATTTCCATTTTTTATAAAATCATTTTTATTTAATTCTAATGTAATATCATCTATGTTATTACTCATTAATTACTATAATTACTATATAATTACTATATACATTGAAAATTAATATAAATAATTAAATTAAAAACTGAATTTATTAATAGTAACATAATTATTTTGCCTATTATGTCAAAACTATCAAAAGTAAAAACAACTGTAAAAACTGTAAAAGTAATGAATAATCCTACTTCTTTTGTTAGTTTAAATGATGTCAATTTTCAAAATTTAAATTTAGGAAAAAGTGGAAGAACTGTTAAATTAATTTATGATAAACAATCTATGAATATGAGTACAAATGTGTTATATATGCCATTTAATGTAAATACATATAAAAAACAATGGTCAAATTATGATGATTACATAATTGATTGTTATATTGATAATGCACATTCTGATAATGAATATATTCAAAAAATGTCACAATTTAATGATGTTATATTTGATTTAGTCAAAACAAATTTACATTTATTTAATGTTCCTGAAAATGAACAAATTTGTTTTACACCTTTTTATAGAGATAATAAAACATTTCCAAAATTGTTAAAATTGCATTTGCCAAGAGATACAAATGGAAATTTTATGACACAATTTTTTGATGAAAATTCTAATAAAATTTTTGTAGATGAGAATAATATACAAACAATTTTATCTAAAAAATCTACGTTTAAAACCATTATTAACTGTTCAAAAGTATATGTTTATCAAAATAAAGCAGGGTGTGCATGGGATATAATACAATTAAAATTAGTTAGTTCAACAAAAGAAATTGCTATAAATAATAGTGATTGTAGTGATAATGGAAGTTGTAGTGAAGAAAATAATACAAATGACAATAATCATATTTATACACAAATAGCTTTAATTGATTAACGTAATGCAATGTCTAATTCATGTATTTCATGTATTTCATGTATTTCATGTATTTCATGTATTTCATGTATTTCATGTATTTCATGTATTTCATGTATTTCATGTATTTCATGTATTTCATGTATTTCATGTATTTTAAAAATGATTTATTTATATTTTTAAAATATTAATTATATTTTCATGTTTATGCTCTCATAACTGTTACCATATATATATTTGTATCGTAATTAACAAAACTTGAAAATTTTTGAATACCAGGATTATTTACTAAAACTTCACTAATAGCATCAGCTGAATTTTTTATAAGAGTTAAAAAATCACCATTTGTAATAGGACCTTTATTAAATGTGTCCAAATCAAAAGTATTCATAAAAATATATTCGTAAGTAACATTATCCATTGTTATTTATAGTTATCGTTTATATTTATTACTAATAAAATAAAAATAAATAATATTTTTATAAATTAATTTTAATATTTTATTTATCTATTATGTTATGGTAATTTAAATTTTTTTTTAGTCTCATCATCAGCATTACACCATAACCAACAAACATGATGTTGTAATTCATTTATTTTATTTTCCAATTTAATAATATCTTTCTCAATATATAATATTAATACATCAGATAATACATAATCTATTTCTAAGTTATGTGCCATTTTTATTAATTTTAATATATTTTTACTATTATAAGCATTTAATAATTCAATAAATAATTCATTATTACCACCATGTTTATCAGGATGAGTTTTTAATGATAACTTTTTATACAATTTATTTAATATTTCATTTAACATAGGATCCTCTTGTTTATTTTCTTGTTCTTGTTCTTCACTTTCAACTTTATTTTCATTCTTATTTTGATCATTTTGAGTTTCTTTAAATTGTTCCTGAGTTTCTTCGAGGCTGTCCACGACAGGATCCGCCTTATTTATTTCATCATAATCTTTTTTTATACATAAATTTGAATCTTGTTGTATTGGATTTAATTCATAATATTCTTTTAAAAATTGCGAATTATATTTAGAATACTTAAATTTTACTTCTTCCATATAACATTCTAAATAATCATATTTATAAAGTAATTTCTTTAATACAAAATTAGTTTCTTCCATTTTATTTAAACAATTAATTTAATTTTTTAATTTAATTTTTCAAACACCATTTTTATTTTATTTTTTAATATAAATCTAATATAATATTATGGATATTAATAAAATAATTAATAGCGAAAGTGATAGAGATAATAATACAGTTAACAATAATACAGTTAACAATAATGCAGTTAATAATAATACAATTAACAATAATATTTCTGAATCTATATCTACACCCTCATTATATACAAGACAACATTCTATTTTCTATGAGCAACATGGTGAAGAAACAACAGTAAATAATAATATAAATGTAGAATACAATATAGAATACAATGATGACTACAATGTAGAATACGATAATGACAACTACAATGATGAATTTAACAATATGAATGAAGATAGTAGTGATATGTCATTATATGATGTTTATAATATTAATGAAAGTGTTATAAATTCTATTATTAGATTAAGAACATCATTAGAATTTTTTTCATTAAATCAAAATCATAACATAATACCATTAAACAGATTAGCATCTAGAATAGTTGATACTTTTATGATTAATACTTTTATATCACCAGATGATATATATGAATCGTTAAATAATTTAGAAAATATAAAAGTGACTCTTTCTGAAACTGATTTCAATAAATTAACTAATATAACTCTTTCAGATTGTAATATAGATTGTGAATGTCAACAAAATACTACAACTATAGAATCAAATAAATTAGTTAAAGAATGTTTATATAAAGGTGATTGTCATATTTGTTTAGATATATTTAAAAAAGGTGATAATAAAGTTTTTTTAAAATGTAAACATAATTTTCATAAAGAATGTATATACAAATGGTTATGTTATGAAAAAACAAATTGCCCTGTTTGTAGATATGATGTTCGTGATGAATTTGTTACAAATTAACACGCTTATTATTTTTATTTAAAATACTTTTTTAAATAAAATGGAACAATTTATAACATTAGATGAAGAGTGTGAATACACATCTACACCTACATATCAAAATAATGACAATTCAAAATTAAACGAAAAATCTTATCAATATCATTGGTCAAGCCAAGATGAAACAGAAAAGAGTGATTCAAAAAATGATATTACAAATTCATTTAAATTTATAAGAAAAAAACAAGTGAATAATAATAATGATACAATATTAGCGAATGAAAATTATTTTTTATCACCATCATTTCAAATTAAATTATATAATCCAAAAATTATTGAAATAAATCAAAAATATATTGTTTTTAAATATTGCGATAATGATGAAGAAAGATTAAAAAATATATCTGATTCTATTATAAAGTCATTTAAAAATTTTATGTTATTATCATCCGATATTATTATCAACCCATTATGTACTCAATATATACGATGTACATTATCCATACCTTGGTCACCTTATAAAAAATCACATTATAAATATTTGTGTGATACATATAAAGGAAATGTTAAGTACACTATTCATTCTGACAATATAAAAACTCTTTTAAATTATGATTTAAATAAAGTTATAATAGATGTTAAAAATATATGGAAATCTGATAATAAATATGGTTTTAACTGTGTTATAAAGGATATATACATGTACTAAAAAATGAATTTTTTATAAAGTACTGTTTAATTACAATAAACATACATTACGGAGTACTATGTCAAATAATATATATAATACTAGTAATGATATTCCTAATACAATGTCTAATACTTTAGAAAATAATAAAAATGTTATTAATAATAAATTTCCTAAAATTATACCTGCTAATAAAATTTATCATATTATTAATATTTTAATAAAAATTGCTAAAAATTCATCAGTTAATCAAAAACATAGTGCAGCATTAATAAAAGGTGATGAAATATATAATATAGGGTTTAATAAATATTGTTCTAATGCAAAATATAGTACTGTACATGCAGAAATTGATGCATTAATGACATTTAACAAAAAATATATAAAAGGTATAAAAGGTATGGATATTATTATTATAAGAATAAATAACTTTAAATCAAATGATAATAATATTAATTTGAAAATATCAAGACCATGTAATAACTGTATAGACACATTGAGAAAATTTAATATTAGAAAAGTATATTATTCTGATCAATATGGTAACATTGTATGCGAAAAATTAATTGATATGCAAAAAAATCATACAAGTTCTGGACAAAAATTTAAATTACAAACTTAAATCATACGTTTTATATCATATGTTTATATCTAATTTTAAATTCTGGTAGACGTTTTTTATTATAAAAACGTTTAGTAGAACTTTTCTTACTTGAATTTTTAGATTTTTTAGACGATTTCTTTACAGATTTTCTTAATTTCTTAGATGATTTTTTAGACAATTTCTTTACAGATTTTTTTAATTTCTTATATGATTTTTTAGACGATTTCTTTACAGATTTTCTTAATTTCTTAGATGATTTTTTAGACGATTTCTTTACAGATTTTCTTAATTTCTTAGATGATTTTTTAGACGATTTCTTTACAGATTTTCTTAATTTCTTAGATGATTTTTTAGACGATTTCTTAGTAGATTTTTTAGACGATTTCTTAGTAGATTTTCTAGATGATTTTTTTGCAATTTTTCTTGACTTTGTAGATGATTTTTTTGCATATTTTTTAGACGATTTCTTTACAGATTTTCTTGACTTTTTAGATAATTTCTTTACAGATTTTCTTGATTTTTTAGCAGATTTTTTTGATTTCTTAGATGATTTTCTAGGTAAATTCTTAGATGATTTTTTAAATGATTTTTTAGATGATTTCTTTACAGATTTTTTTGATTTTTTAGATCCCTTACCTGATTGTGTATTTTCAGATGTTAATGGTGAAATGGTAGAATCTTGAATAACTGATGTAGTTTCTTGTGAAATACTTGATTCTTCAGATACGGAATTATTTAAATTTTGTATAACATCATGTAATTCTTTTTCTTTAATATTAAATGAATTACGTAATTCGTCTAACATTTTTAAAAGATCATTTCTTAATTCTTGATGATTTTTACTAGCATCTGATTTGAAATTTGATGTAAGGTCATCAGGATTAGGTTGTGTTGAATTTTTATATATATTCATATTTATATTAAAAGTAAACAAATTAAATAAATCAAATAAAATTGAATCTAAAATTAATTGATAATGATTAAATACGTATAATATGGAGATTAACTTGAATGAAAAACGTAAAAAAGGTAGACCTAAGAAAAATATTCATATTACATTAAATATCAATTCTAAAAATACTATTTCTGATGGAAATGTGTTATCAATTAATAATAATCATGATCAGGCCCAGATCCTGTATTCGTTCGGGCCTGGACAAGCCAGGGATCAAGAGTCTGTAAGTCAAAATAATGGTATTAAAGAAATAAACAAACTATCAAATAGTGATAATGTAAAATCGGAGAATGAAATTGTTGAAATAAAGAAAAAACGTGGAAGAAAAAAAAAAGAGGTTGTAGAAGAAGAAGTAAAAATAAAAAAGAAAAGAGGTAGAAAAGCTGCTTTAAAATATTTTAGTAGTTCAATTAGAAAACAAATTCCTTTAAAAACAAATATTGTTGATAATGAAAATGCAATTTTATTTTTAGATATTAAAGATACAACAGATAATATTTCTAATATTACATATGATTCATTTGAAGAAAAAACTCAATATGATATGAATGATACATATAATATAGTAGAGAGTCAAGATATAATGAATTTAACTACTATTACCTCTGGATTATATGATTCAAATCAATTAGATTTTGCAAAAGTAAATATGAATAGTATTTCAGATAATGATAATAATATAATAGATCGTGTCGTATACAGATCTGAACTAGGTGAGGATGATAATGATAAGATACATTTACAAAAAGATAATATTAAAAAAGGATTTTTTCAAATTTTAAATCATTTTCATGATTGGAAAGAAAGAACAAATGTTAAATGTTGGTGGTGTTGTCATAATTTTGATAATGTACCAATTGGTATGCCTATTAAATATGATAATAAAGTAAAAAAATTTATTGTTCGTGGAATATTTTGTAGTTTTGGATGTATGTTTGCATATTCAAATAATACACATGGTATTACTCCTAAAAAATATTTAATAAATTATTTATATAAAAAACTGACTGGTCATATGATAATTAATTTTAAAGAAGCTCCTAGTAAAATTGTTTTAAAAGCATTTGGAGGTTTACTTTCTATTGAAGAATTTAGAAATTTATCAAATGAAAATAAAACATATAAAATGATAGAATATCCAATGTATATGTCACGTGATTATATAGCAGAAGTTGATTTAGCAAATATAAAACAAGTGAATACAAAGGTATTTAATAATACATCTAAAGTAATAGAATTAGATGATAAAAAAGTTGAAGATGCAAAAATCAGAATTTCTAAAATCGAAAACATTCAATTATCTAATACGATTGAAGATTTTATTAAAAATTAATAATATTAAATATTACTAGCTGAAGAATAAAATAATTTCTACAACGTCATTAACACCATGTAAGTCAAGCTAATGAAAATAAAATTGAATTTAAATTACATTTTGCATATTTTAATTAACATTCTATTTATTATAAGTGTCGTTATTTGGTACTCACTTGATCAATTTATATTTGACTATGTTTAATAATATCAAAACTTTTTTAGCTGATAAAGAGTGGAATGATACTACTAAAAATGAATTGTATGTTAATTACATTAAATATCGTGAATTAAAAGAAAAAGATAATGTAAATGTTGAAAATTTAGTATTATTATTTAATAAAAAAACAGAAACAGATATGCAAAAAGAATGTAATGGTTTAATTATTGAAAAAAATACAAATAAAATTATAGCATCTTGTCAACATGATTTTGAACAAAAACAACCAGAAAATCATGATGATTACGTATCTGCTGAGTATTGTGAAGACGGAACAATTATTCGCTTATATAATTACAAAGGAATTTGGACAACGGCGACTAAAAAATGTATTAATGCAAAATACAGTTTTTGGTCAAATAGTAAAACATTCAATGATATGTTTTGGGAAGTTTTTGGTCATGAAAAATTAGATTTATCTAAATTGAATACAGATCATACTTATATTTTTGCATTATTACATATAGATAATATATTGGTTGTAAAACATACTGAGAATTCATTGGTTTATTTAGGACATATAAACAATGTAACTGGTGAAAATTATGAAAATAATGATTTGAATTTGTTTTCAGTTAATCCGAGAATTAAATTACCTGAAAAAATCAATTTAACAAAAGATGATTTAAGTGATATTTCATCAATTGAAAAATACTTTCATCAAAAAAAAAGAGGTCTTCTTATAAAATACACAAATAACAGAATTTATAAAGTTGATTTTAAAGAATTCACGTTCGTTCAAAAATTACGTGGTAATGAACCCTTTATTCGAATTCGTTATTTAGAATTATTAAATGAGCCTGAAAAATTATATCATTTAACAGGTTATTATAGTGAACATCATTTTACGTTCGCAATGATAAATCATAATATTTCAACTGTTTGTGATGAAATATACATGTTATATCGTAATACACATGTTAAACATAAAGTAAGAATTGATGAATCTCATGAATATTTTAAAACAATTAAACAACTACATGGGCAATATAAAACGACAAATAAACCAATAACAAAAGAAGATGTTTTTAATAAATTTAAAACATATAATGTACATATCTTGAAAAAATTATTAAAATGGACCGATTAAAAATAATAATAATAAATACAACAATTACAAAACAATTATAAAATAATTACAAAACAATTATAAAACAATTACAAAACAATTATAAAACAATTACAAAACAATTAAATAAATTTAACCTCTTAAATTAACTGTATGTTAGTTTAAGAGGTTAAATTTATTTAATTTTTAGATGAAATTTTACTTTTACAAGTTAATTAATTTTTTTTTTTTATATAATAGTAATAAGTAAAACCAAGTAAATAAAAATGGCATTAGCACTTCCTTTTATTGGTTTAACAATGTTAACTGGATATTTATTAAATAAGGATGAATCTATCGTTTCTCGTAAAAATGTTGATACCAGAACAGCTGTTATTGAGAATGATAAACCAAATGGTGAGAATATATATTCTTCAAATAAAGCAAATGAATCTGATTTTACAACATTTTATAAAAGTGTTCAAAATTATAAAGATGCACAAGATCCAGCTATAACAGGTGTTTTACCACCTATTTTTAATACATATAGTAGTAATGGAATCAAATTTAATTCAGACCTCGAATCTGTAAAAGATAAACACCCTGATAACATACAATCTATAAATAGTCAAGAAATGAATAAAATAAATGAAATAAATAGACGTGCAGATGTATTAAATGATTCATCAAAACCATCTATTAATAATAGACCTATGTTTAATCCAGTTTATTCATCTTTAGAATCAGTATCAGGACCTTTTAATGAATTACAAAATAGTGAATTTGCAAAAGATGTACAGTCAAATGATGTAAATCCATTAACAGGATTACCATATGAAACACAACATAAAAATATGACACCTTTTTTTGGTAGTGCAATAAAACAAAATATAGAACACATGACAAATACAACAATGCTTGATTTATATACTGGAAATAATAGTACATTCCAACATAAAAAAGAAATGAAACCATTATATACATTAATGAAACAAGATATTAATGGTACACCAAGTATTACATTAAATACAGATATGGATCGTTTTATTCCAAGTAATTTCAAACAAAATGAAAAACCATTTTATGAAACACGTATTGCAGCACCTAAATCTGGTACAATTGATAATGAGATTCGTGTATATGGACAATCTGTTGATGAATTACGTGTAGCAAGTAAACCAAAATTAACATATGAAGCAAGAACTGTAAGTGGACAATTTATGAATGTAAGAGGTGTACAAGCACCTGTAAATAAAAATTTAGTAAATAGATATTATGATCAAACACCAGATATGTTATTAAAAACAACAGGTGCAATTACAGGTGAAGCAGCACGTGATAACTTCTTTATTAAACCTACTTCTCGTGAAGCAACTTCATCTGAAACATATATTGGTCCAAATTATTCATCTTTACAAGTTAAATCTATCCAACGTACAGCTTTAATAAATGAAAATAATCAAGGTAATCTAGAAAATCAAGATAAAGAAAGGTTTGACAATACACATAATAATGATGGTAGGCCCGAACAAAGTCGGGATCCCGGTTTATCCGGGCCCGAACAAAGTCGGGATCTTTCTAGATCACTTGTACAAAATCCAAAAAGACAAAGTTTTAAAACTGATTTTATTAGAAATTATAATACAAATGAACGTAAAGATGCAAATTATGATTATGGTAAAACTACATATACACCATATATTACAGAAAGATCATTAAATGGTGAAACAAATCAATTTGACTTGAATGTAAATAAACAAAATAAAGGACAAAAAGTGTATCTTCAAGATAATGCAAAATCAACTATCAAACAAACAACTTTAATAACTGATAATAGTGGTCATTTAAAATCATTTGATAAAGGTAGTATTTCTGCGATTGAGAGTGGATTACAAAGTTGGGATGCAAAAGCAACAAATAAACAGGCACTTATCAATAATAAATATATTGGTGGAATGAAAAAAGATGAAGGAATGGGATATTCTGTTGCAAAATACATTGCAAAAACAACAGGGAAGGAAATTATATCAGCAAATAGTCATTATACAGGAAATTCTAGTGCAGATTCTATAAAAAATGCTACCATTTATTCCACATACAGTGATCCTATAAAAACAAGAAATGTCACATCTGTTCATTATACAGGTTCTAGTGCACCAGCGACTAGAAGAGATACTGCATCCAGACATAATTATACAAATGCAGAAATAAATGATCGTCAAGAACAATTATTAACAAATGAACGTCCTAGCGGTCCCAATCTATTTCAAATTTCTAGTGGATCTGATTCACAAGGTCAATTTAAATACACTGATAAAATGAAATTAAAAGAAGAAGTAAGTTATCGTAAATTACAAGACATAAATGAATTTATTAATCCCAAATTACCACATCTTACAACACCAGTACAAAACATTGGTTTAATTGAAAATAAAAAAGAAGCATCATCTGAATCAGAAAATACACGTATAGAACCCCTCTTAATTAGAAATCAATTAAAAGATAATCCTTTTATTATTGACGGACCAAATCGTATTTAAATAAATTACTATAACTTAATATAATCTAATATAACCTAATATAACCACCTATTAATATAATCTACTAATATTAACCTTATATCCATTAATAAACAATATGGGTTTGATAATTAATTTTTTTGTACTATAATATTAATATATCTAGATATACTTATTAATATTATGATTATCTACAATACACATATAAAACCTAAAAAACATTGCACATTTAATGATGAAATAAATATTACGTATGAAACATATTCATCAGATGAATATGATCGGCATTGTATAGATAGTATATTATATCAAAAACTATATAATAGAATTTCTGATTATGAATGGTTATTACTTTTATCTGAATTAAATAATTATAAAAAAAAAGAAATGATTCTTCATCTATCAAATATAAATGTTGGATCATATGCCCTTAAAACAAATTCTGTTTTTAAACCTTTAGAACTCAAACGATTTCCACGAAATAACTAAAATCTATTATAAACACTACTATTTAATATAAATTTACAATTTTATATTGAATATAAATATATAAGGTGTATTACTTTAAATAACTAAAGGAATTCAGGCTCTTGTACCATATCTTGTACACGAGACGAGAATGTTTAATTAATTACTTTTGATGACCAATCAGGAGTATCATTTAAATTTAATTCTGAAATATTTACATCAAAACTGGATCCCGACTCCGTTCGGGCCTGGGCAAGCCTGGATCCTGTACCTAAATTATCAGATGAATTGTTTTTATTCTTTTCAGATTCATTTGTTGCTACATTTTTTAATTCTTTAAATTCAGCTTCTGCCTTTTCTTTTTCATCTAAAGTAAATTTATCATATTCTGTTTTATTATAATTTAATGCAGATGTTAAATCTTCTAATTGTTGTTTTGCTTGTTCTAATTTTTGTGTAATTTCTTCGATTCTATTTAAAATAGCAATAGGATGTTCTGAAGTTTCTTTTTGTGATTTGCCTTCTGCAATTGCTTTTTTAAGCATTTCATTTTTACGTCTTTCATATTCAATATTTGCATTTTCACGATTTTCAAGATAATTCTTTACTAACGCGTTTAATTGTGAATTTTGATATTCTACATTTGATAATTGCATTGGATCGACATCTAATGGAAAAAATTTACCAATTTCTACAGTATAAATGTCAAAATCTGGATCAATTTTAGTTAATCTTTGTGACATTGTTTTTGCTTTTTCTAATGAATCTGTTACACCTCTTATTTTAATACCGTAAACATTACATTTTTGTTGTAAATTAGGTCCTACAATACTAACTAATCCATAGGTTTGACCACTTACAGCTGGATCTTCAAATAAATAATCTATTTCTTTTGTAATTGCACTCATATTTCAATCTACTTTTGTACTTATGTTTAATTACTTTATGCATTTTAAATTTATATTTTAAACGTATAAATGAAAAGTTAAAAGTGAAAATTAATTTTAATTTATAATAATAACTTAATCGTAATATTAACTTTTTAAACATGTTAAATTTTTATTTAATAGATACATTTTATAGTAAAAATAAATCAAATTCAAACTTATCTGATAAAATTGTTTGTCTTATTTTTGACACACAAAAATATTCAACATCTACTCTTACAATCGATTATAATAATTTTCAAATTAAAGTATCATGTGATTGTTCCCATTTTTCTTCTATATTAACCCAATTAACAAAAAAAAGTATTAAAAATATGTTTTATTATTTTTTTAAAAAACAATCTTCTTGTATTCATATTAAATGGATCAGTTCAAGTTACTTTAATTGTTCTTCAACTGATAATTGGACTTTAAAAAAAATAAATACATTTAAATTATTCCATACACAATCAATCACTCCATCTGGAAATAATATAGAATGTAGTATTTGTTTAGAGAATATAAATTACAATAGTGAAAATACATATTACTGTAATGTATGTAAAAATTCTATTCATAATAAATGTTGGAATAAATTTATTATTATAAATCCTGATAATTGTAAATTAAATTGCTGTATATGTAGAACAGGTCGATTACGTAGTTTTGTATTATAAATAAAATTTAATTTTAATTGTAAAATTAAATAATAAAATATAATAAAATATAATAAAATTAAATACATAAATTTAAAAATGAATAATCCTAACCACAGACTAAGTCACGAACAAACTTTTAATTTAATTGAAAATGAACGAAACTTAAATGAAGATGAACAAGAATTAAATGATGATGAATGGGAATATTGTACTTCTTGTTATGAAATAAGTATTCCTTGTACAGTATGTGGATTATTTATATGTGATGAATGTACAGATAATTATCTTGATTTTTGCGAACAGCATAATGGATTTGTATGTCGTCATTGTAGTGATATAAATGGTATCAATATTTTAGTTTGTACAAAATGTCATATATTAGCATGTAGTTTATGTATAAAATTTTTTACATGTCATACAATATTATGCGAAAATTGTATTGAACACGAAACATGTAATAGTTGTAATAATGTAACTGATTGTACTACATGCAAAGTATGTAATATAGATACTATTATTGTATTCAATCCTGAATGTCCATGTTTTGTCTGTACCACTCAACTACCATTTACTAGTTTTGAAGAAAGTCGGACCTATACAAGACAAAACTCAAGTGATATAAAATGTTTAAATTATTTTAAATGTACATGTAAAATGCATTATGAATGTCAAATCACACATCGTACTATATGTGAAGAATGTTTTGAAATATGTATAAACTGCCGTACCTTTTTTGATAAAAGAATTTCAGTGGGTGATATATGTATTTTATGCAAATATAAAGAAATACAATCTACATATAATAATATTACGAAAACGTTTCCTGTTGAAATTATCCAGAAAATATGTCAATATTAAATTATATTAATACTTTTTTTATTTTAATATCATGACTATATTAATATAAAAATGTTATTCAATATATTTAAAATATGTATTGTAATATTCATCATAATCATATATTATTTTATGTGATACAACTTTATCATGTAAATTGCTTCTTTTTATCTTTGTCATTAATGATGCTTCTGTTAATGATGACCATGATTTTAATAACTTATGCGTAAATCTATCATAATTACCCACTTTTTTACATGTTGTTTTCTTTTCAACAATACCATTATTATTTTTTAATCCTAATCCAATAACACCAATTAAATGTTTTGAATTAGTATATACACGTGCTCCGTAGGGAGCAGCAAAATTTTCTGTACCATCTTTTTCAGTATTGTTTATTTCACTTAATTTTTCTTCATCCTTATGGGTAAGTAATATTTTATAATCTTCATCCTTGATAAAATTATTTTCTAATGTTCTTTTTGCATTTTTTTTATGAGAAAATCCAATTAATTTCCATATATTATCTAAATCAATAGGATAATCATTTGTTGGATGATAATTTAAATATACGTATAAATTTACAATACACCATTTTTTTTCATCTTCTGTAAATGTATTGTTCAATTCATCTACTATTTTTGATTTAAAATTTAAAGATGAATTGGAATTGTTTGCATCAACTAATGCTTTAAAATCCACTTTATCAAATTTAATCATTTGGGACATTTTGATATATTTATATATAATTAGTTAACTTTAAATTAATTTTATTATTCTGAACGCGAATAAAATATAAAAATATTAATATTATGATTAACACGACTATGAATGTGATCAAATGATTAAAATGTTAATATTTTTAATGAAATAAATCGTTTAAATGGTAGGATAAAATACCCAATGAATACTTTTGTCAACTTCAGCCATATCAGCTACAATTTTCTTGAATATCTCGTCTTGTTGACGTAATTTATCAGCACTTTTTAATAATGGAAAGTACTTTGCAAATTCATTTAAACCAAGAATCTTGAAAAATTGATATAATATATAAGCATAACTTAAGAAATTCTTACGAGAAGGTGGTTTGTGTTTTATAAATGGTTCTTGAATTTGTCTAAACATGGTTTTTATCTTATTTTCTATTTCAACAGTTAATTGGAAAGGTGGTCGTCCATTTATTCTATTGATAATTGCAATGACATTATCATAATAATCGTTTAAATTTAATTTTTTCAAAAACATTTTGACCTTTTCTTCGGTTAATAA
>Ga0214923_10000870_pt1 | contig 44592 bp, 36 predicted proteins | sample LL1510_MetaG_FD_177993 | JGI IMG/M metagenome (GOLD analysis project Ga0214923, IMG submission 177993) | Freshwater microbial communities from Lake Lanier, Atlanta, Georgia, United States - LL-1510 | ecosystem: Environmental > Aquatic > Freshwater > Lake | place: USA: Georgia | collected... | reverse complement strand
GTGTTTGGCACGCAAAAAGCTGCTCGGCCGTCGCTCGTTCGACAATTTTTCCGCCGTACATAACAACCACATCATCACAAGTCTCTGCGACAACCCCAAGGTCGTGAGTGATGAGAATCGTGGACATGTCTTGCTCTTTTTGGAGGTCATTCATGAGCGCAAGAATCTGCGCTTGAATTGTTACATCGAGAGCAGTTGTTGGTTCGTCGGCGATCAGCAACTTGGGTTCACATGCCAAGGCAATGGCAATCATGACGCGTTGGCGCATGCCACCCGAAAGTTGATGTGGATATTCATCGATCCGGATTTCGGGCGATGGAATGCGGACTTTTTTAAGCATTTCGATAGAGAGTTCGCGTGCCTCTTTTTTGCTTTTGCCGCGGTGAATTCGGAAAACTTCGGAAATCTGATCGCCGATTGTAAAAACAGGATTAAGACTTGTCATCGGTTCCTGAAAAATCATCGAGATTTTGTTTCCGCGGAGAGCGCGCATTTCCTCTTCGTCAAGCGCAAGGAGATTTTTGCTTTCAAAGAGAATTTCGCCTGAGCGAATGTTTCCTGGAGGTGTTGGAATCAGACGCATAATTGACAAACTCGTCACAGATTTTCCGCAACCCGACTCACCAACAATCCCCAGTGTCTTTCCGCGGGTCACCGAGAATGAGCACGAGTCAACCGCATTAAATTCGCGGCCACCAATCTTGAAGCTCGTAACCAGATCTTTAACTTCAAGCAGAATTTCGCTCGACTGATGTTTTGCTGTGGTTATGTTTTGAGCCATATTTTTTTGCTACCTGTGTTTCCAATTATTTCTTAACGAGTCCAATTTCGCGCAGTCGCTGATGTAAAAATTCGTCTGCAACAATGGGCGAATATTTTGCTGGAAGCTGCGGATTCACGCAGGTGGGCAAAACGTTGAGATGACATTGTGAGTGTGGATGGACAAAAAATGGCATCGAATAGCGTGCAACATTTTTGCTGCCGGGTGGATTAACCACGCGATGCGTTGTTGACGGAATGAGGTCATTGCAGATTCGACTGAGCATGTCGCCTGAATCGACAACCATTTGCCCGGGTCCGGATTCCACTGCGAGCCAACGGCCATCGTGTGTTAAGAGCTCGAGTCCTGATTCTGTGGCCTCGCAGAGGATAGTTATAAAATTGATATCTTCATGGGCAGCGGCACGGACGGCGCCGCTCTTAAATTGGTCTTCTGCGAGTGGCGGATAATGAAGTGCTCGGATGATACTGTTGCCGTCAACAATCATATCAGACAGGGTGTTGCGCGGGAGCTGCAGGAAAAGCGACGTTGCCTGCAAGAGAGTCGAGGCCATTGTTTCTAGTTGCGAGTAGAGTTCAGTGAAGTTTGCGCGAAATCCGTCCACATGTTGGTCGGGCCAAATGTTTTTTGGATAGCGGGTTGCATTCTCTTTGTGAGTGAAAGTTTCACGTCCGACATGCCAGAATTCTTTGATATCTGGATGCTTGCTGTCTTTGGCGTGTTCTTGACCCAGGGATGTGTATCCGCGCTGTCCGCCGCCATTGGGCACGATAAATTGTCTTTTCGATTCCGTTGACAGCTGAAAAAAGTTGCGCGCTTTATCATAGCACTGCTGTATGAGTTGCGAAGAAACTCCGTGACCCTCAATGATCACAAAGCCGTATTCTTTCAAGCCGGAGCCAAGTTCTTCTACAAAATGTGCCTGGTCTTTTGAGTGACCTTCTGTAAATGCGCGGATGTCGAGAGTCGAAACTTTCTGCGGCTTGGTAAAACGCATGTCAGCCTCCACAGCGGTTTAATTGGTCAAGGAACTTTTCAATCGAATTTCTGAATTTACGGGCTCTAGGGCCAACCAGTACCATGGTTTGCCGCGGATGTGTGAGAATTCGTTGCGCGGCCTGTTGGACCTGAAGGGGGGTTATTGAACGAACAATTTCGGCTTCTTGTCCCAACGAAAGAGGCGTTTTTAGAAAAAGCTGCGTGACCTCGCGCGAAATCACCCGTGGATGGCTTTCATGAAGGATCTCGAGATCGAAAAGGTATCGAAATTTCAAGCGCTCGAGTTCTTCAGCCTTGGGCGGTTCAAGACACACCCGAATCAGTTCAGCAAGAAGAACATCGAGCAGACGCTGTAAGGAATCTTGAGAGATAGTTGCGTCAATGCTGAATGTTCCAATGTCGGCATAGGACTGGGCATCGGCGCTAATATCATAAACAAGTCCATGTTTTTCGCGAATTGTTGCAGGAAGACGCGAAGAAATTCCATCGTCCAAAAGGCGCTCGACGATAATGTCCTGCACCACTCGTTCGTTGAGTCCTCCCGAACCGGGGAGCATTAATTTAAGTGAATATTGGTTGTCGGAGTTATTCTGCAGAAGGAGTGTGCGTTTTTGTTTTGCTTGGCTGAAGTAATCCGCTGGAAGCACGGTTCGCGCGGTAACGTGTTGCTCGGTGTGTGTCCAACGTTGGCCAAAGGCACGTTCGGCAAATTGCGCCACTTGTTCTGTTGGAAGTGAAGAGACGAGGCTTAGGATGCAGTTTTCAGGTTGGTAATATTGAGCGTGTTTCTGCTTGAGTTCCGCAAGGCCCATGCGCTGAACAGAGTCTTCAGTGCCGATGATAGGTAGGCCAAGCGAGTGATGAGGAAACATGCATTGCATTGCAAGAGATTCACAATCGATGTTGTCGCCCGCTTCGTTATAGTCGCTTGCGAGTTCTTGCAGAATGATTTCTCGTTCAATATCTAGGTCGGCAAAGTTTGGGCGGAGAAAAAATTCAGCGAAAATATCGAAGGCTTGATCCATTCTCCGCGCAGATCCTTTGAGCCAATAAACAGTGTTTTCAGCTGAAGTCATCGCATTGGCTTCGCCGCCAAATGATTCCATGGCAGCGGCAAGTGCCACGGAGTTGGGAAATTGCTCGGAACCGCGAAACATCATGTGCTCTAAGAAGTGCGAAACGCCGTTGTTTTCCGGGCTCTCATCGCGCGATCCGGTGTCGATATGAGCAGATAATTCAAAGCTCGCGCTGTCTGGGTTCTTGCAATGAATGAATCTCAGGCCGTTGCTGAGACGAATCATATCTAGGTTCGCATTGGCCATTTTTATTTGCTCCGCAGCAAAAGTGATTCGGGCAGCGAAAGCAGTAATTCGAGTGCATTGGTGCGTAAAGGGTCGGGTGGAGGAAGTTCTTGGGTTGCTTTGCGCAGAGCATTTTGCGCAGCTCGCACGTGGGTCATGGCCTGTTCGCGGGCAAGCTCGACGCCACCAGAGGATTGAACGGCTGCAACAATTTTTGAGAGTTCTTCGTCTGTGCAGGTGCCGTCGGTGAGAACCTTGCTCACAAGATCCGACAGCGTGCGTTGAGATTTTTGTTGTTCATTGGTGATGCCACAAAGGACGGGAAGGGTGACTTTGCCTGCACGAAGGTCGGCTGCAACAGATTTACCAACGTCCTGTGCCGATCCTACGTAATCAAGGACGTCGTCAGCAATTTGAAAAACAAATCCTACATGGCGGCCATATTGACCGAGAGCCGTACAAACATCACTGGGCAGTTCCGCTAAAAAACCAGGAGTTTTGCAGCTTGCTTCAAATAAAATCGCCGTCTTGCCTTCTACAACACGGTCGTATTGTTCTCGTGTGATGTCGGATTTCCAAAGGAGTTCGAGTTGAAACAATTCGCTTTCGCTCATGAATCGAATGCATTCTGCGAAAGTATCAATGAGGTCGAGACTCCTGGTTTTGACCATCAACCGACAAGCTGTGGAATAAATGAGGTCGCCAGCCAGGACTGCAGTTTCATCGCCCCAAATAGCATTCGCTGTGGGCTTGCCGCGGCGTAATGATGAATTGTCGATGACGTCATCGTGGAGAAGGCTTGCGGTGTGAATGTATTCGCAGACGGCAGCGATGGGCATGCGATGAGCGCCCGAGTAATTGATGAGTTGAGAGACAAGAAGAAAGAGTCCGGGCCTGATCCGCTTGCCACCTGCCGCAAAGATATGTCGCAACACATCATTGGTTGGTTCATTGGGAGTGAGCAGATATTCAACCAAGAGCGGTTCGAGAGCTGCTAAATCTGTGCGCGTTGCTTCGATAAATTTCTGCATGACTTTGGCAATTCACTTTCTCGTTTTGGATGGCTGTAAGCTCAGCCCGCTGTCGCGGCGGCGCGGAGTGCTTGAACCGACTCAACAGTGTTACCGCCGTTGAAAACAGCTCCACCTGCAACCAGTATAGTTGCTCCGAGCTGAGCCAGTGTGCTTGCGTTGCCGAGGTTCACCCCACCATCAATACAGATGTCTATCGCATAGTTCTGAGCGCGGCAAAAGTTGGCAAACTCGCCAATTTTGTTGTGCATTGTGAGGATGTGCTGTTGCCGTGAGTAGCCCGGATTGACAGTCATGAGGGTGACCTGGTCGAGCTCGGGCAGGAGAAATTCTATATTTTGCCAATGTGTCGCAGGGTTGAGCGCAATTCCGGCGCGCTTCCCAGCTTGCCTTATACGCGTGCAGAGCCGGTGCGCATGCCGAGCGGCTTCAATGTGAAAGCTGAGCGTGTCTGCACCCGCTTTAAGGTAATCATCCAAAACATCGTCGGGGTTGGTCACCATGATGTGCACATCGAGGTGCAAACTGGTGACAGCACGGACCTGCTCGAGGATCGGGACACCGATGGTGAGCAAAGGAACAAAATGGCCGTCCATCACGTCGAAGTGAATGGCATCGACCTTTGCTTGTTCGAGTTTTTTTACTTCGTCGCCCAATTGGAGCAAGTTCGCCGCTGCAAGCGAGGGAGCAATTTTGATTTTAGTTGGCGAATTTAATTTGCTCATACGAGAATCTCCAAAGCTCTGCACGTTGAAGTTGCTTCATTCAGGTTGAAGGTAGGTGTGTAAGAGTTTTTTAATTCCCACAACGGGAAAGCGCACTTCGAGACGAAATCCATCAAGACTCTTTTCAACCCGTTGAACAATTCCCGTTCCAAAAAGCTTGTGCTTTACGCGTTGGCCTTCAAACCATTCTGACGGGTTGGCTGTGTCATGAGAGACTGATTGCTTCGAAAGTTCGTCTGCTGGTTTTAAAAATGAAAAGACGTCTTTTCGAATGTTTTTGAGTGATTCTGAAGTTGCGCCTAATTTATCGGCACGGCTCAGATCCGCATCGAACGCCATGCTGTTTTCGTCGGTCTGCGTATGCCAAGAATTGGCGCGTGGCGAGCGACGTTCCATGTGAACCCCCTCGGTTGGGAGTTCTGCCAGAAACCGACTCGACTCTGCGGGAAGATCGGGACGAAAGCGATTGCGTCGGATGTTGGTCAGGGTCAGCGATTCGCGAGCTCGGGTCATGGCGACATAGAGAAGCCGACGTTCTTCTTCGATCGCGGGTTCACTGTCGAGACTATTGTTGTGCGGCAGGACGCCCTCTTCGAGACCACAGATATAGACAACGGGAAATTCCAGACCCTTGGAGGAATGGATGGTCATAAGCGTGATGGCGTCGGATTGACCCGCTTGAACGCTTTTTACAGTGGGCTCAACTGTGAGTAGGGCTTGTTCGAGAAAGCGGCTGAGAATACGCGAGCCGGGACTTGCAGAACTGCTTTGAGCGAAAATATCTGCGGGCGTATTGAGCTCAGCTTCTAGGTCGTCGAGCGTATCTTGCATGGGCCGGTTTTCAGCCTCAAGTATTGCGTTTTGTAATTCAACAACGTTTAACCAGCGTTCATCGAAGTCTTCGGGATGAGCGCTGCGGAGAAACTCTTCAAACTGAATGTCGTTAAGAAGATCGCGAAGAACCAACGAGGGTTTTCCGGTCAGATCGAGGGAGCTTCGAGCTTTGCTGTACATGCGTTCAAAATTTTTCAACGCATTCAAACCGCGACCAACATCGGCACTAAATTCATTGCGCGCCAAAGAACAAGCAACCCGAAGCAGAGTTTGATTTTTTTCCTGAGAGAGTTCTTTAAGTTTCTCAAGGGCCTTGTCGCCAAAACCGCGCCTTGGAGTTGAGATTGCACGTGCGAAGGCGTTATTATCGTCTGGGTTCACAATCAGGCGGAGATAAGCAAGCAGGGTTTTAATTTCTGCGCGTTCATAGAAACGCACTGAACCATAGATGATGTAAGGCAGCATTCTTCTGCGCAACTCATCTTCAAGGACTCGGCTTTGTGCGTTTGTTCGATAAAGAATTGCAAAGTCAGAAAAGCGTTTTCGTTGTTCATATTTCGTGAGCAGCTCTCCGCAAACATAATGCGCCTCTTCGTACGGGTCCACTGCAGCGCGGCAGGTGACATCTTCTCCCGAGGTTGCATCTGTCCAGAGGGTTTTTGGTGCGCGGCGTATGTTGTGGGCAATGAGGTGAGTCGCAGCTTTTACAATATTTCCTGAGCTGCGGTAGTTTTGCTCAAGTTTGATAATTTTGGCTTCAGGATAGAACTTCTGAAAATCCAGAATGAATGAAGGTTCAGCCCCACGCCAAGAGTAGATCGATTGATCATCATCACCAACAATGCACAGATTTTGAGTGTGAGATGAAAGCATTTGAATGAAGCGGAACTGAATGGGGTTGGTGTCTTGAAATTCGTCGACAAGAAAATAGCGGAATCGATTTTGCAGTTGTCTGAGAACCGATTCGTTGGATTGAAGTAGGTTAACCATAACCAAAAGGAGGTCGTTGAAGTCCATCGCATTCTGTGACTTCAATCTGTATTGGTAGAGCGCGTAGCATTTTTGAATCAGCTCTGCGTTTTCGTCTTCACCATATCTGCGAAAGCGTTCACGTGCAGCATTGAGTGCATCAATTGCGTGCTCGCGAATCTGTTTCGCATAGTCTTCTGGTGAAATTCCGGCATTTTTGAGTCTATCAATTTTGTTTTTGATTGTTGCGACGCTGAGGAGTTTGTCGGGCACATTGAGAGATTGTGAGACGTCTTTGATGAGAGCTTTTTGATCGTCATCGTCCAGGATACTGAACGACTCACTGTAACCTGCTTCGCGTGCAAAAATTCGCAAAAAGCGAGCGCAGGCGGAGTGAAATGTTGAAACAACGATACTTCGTGCGCGGCCACCAACAATGTGTTCGACACGTTCGCGCATTTCTTTGGCGGCTTTGTTGGTGAAAGTGACGGCGAGAATTGAGCTTGGCGGCGCACCATTGTCGATGAGCGCTGCAATGCGGTGACAGATAACTCTGGTTTTTCCGCTGCCGGCACCCGCGTACACAACCAAGGGGCCCGCGAGAGTCTCGACCGCCTGCTGTTGGGCTGGATTGAGAGTCGCGGTTAAGGCAGTGCGGGCTTGGGTCATGGCTCAATGTTTCCCTATTTTTTTCTTTTTCTTTTTCCGCTTTTTCAGCTTCTTGCTTTTCTTGAGCCGATTCTTTTCATCATTTGGTCCATTCGTCCAGCGTCCTGCAATGTCCTTACGGATTTTTTTCTTCATCCGCTCGGCCGATTGCGCCGCGGCACGCGATTTTTTGAGCAAGGGAGCGTAGTGCGGGTTATGTTCTAGATTGCTGCTCAAGTAGAGGTGCGGCTTAGTGTCGGAAAAGCCTTTTTTTGTAAAAAATCGGACCGCTCGATGATTGTCAGGGTCGGTATCTGCCATGATGATGCGAATACCATCCTCTTCGACCATGATTTCGACCAGCTTGTCGACGAGTTTTCCAGCAACTCCTTCGCGCGCCCAATCATCATGTGAGCACAGCCAAAGGACGTAACCATAACTCCAAGCTGAGCCTGGTTTTGAAATGACCGTGCCAAGAACAAAGCCGACAATACGTTTTTCTTCTGAGCCTGGTGACCAGTCGTCATTTTCCGCAACCAGGCAGTAATCACCGTCCGTATTGAATAAGGTTGTAACTTCGTATTCATCCCAGCTGCGATAGAGCATGGGCCATAGATCCGCTTTGAAGTTCATTGCACCAAGCTGGTAAACCTCAGCCAAGTCTTCAATTTCCATGGTTCTGACAGTGAATGATCGGCGTTGTCCGCTTTGTTGGCTATTGAATTGCTCGCGTTTTTCTTGAGCCATGATGAGTGGAACTCTCCTGCAACGTCTGTTGTCCGCTGGGGTGGAGTTGCAGCCCACAGACTAAAACAGTGTTTCCAATCGTGGCGGTGCAAACACCTGTGCGTCAATCCCCCTGCGTGTCAGATGGTGGACACAGGTCTGTGCTCCGTCGCCACAGACAAGCACTTGCCGAGGACGAATCTCGCGAATCATGTCATCGATTTCGCTTAAATCAGGGGAAAACTGAACAGCAAAGCTTTCGGCAAAGGTCAGGTGCGCCATCCAAGGGCACTGCAAGGCGAGATGTTGATCAAGCCCCGTCCAGACCCAAATCCCCTGCGGGAGCGTGCGTTGTCTGCGGGCGAGAAGGTGGTCTTTGGAGAGAATCAAGACGCAAGGTTGGTTGCTATTGGGATCAACAAACTGAGTTCGCGCCCCTTGATTCCAGCTGCCTGCGGGAGGTGTGTTTGGGTTTGATTGTCCTGCAAGCGCGGCAAGAACCGAATGTCCATCTGCTTCAAAATCAACCAAAGGTTGCAGGTGTTTATCGAGAGCAACGGGAAGACGCTGCTCGGTGAGAAAGGAGAGAATGTGATGCGCGGTGCCACAGGCATCAGCAACCATGACGACCCGTTCACCCGCGCGCAGTAGTTTGCTACAAAATTCGACAAGTCGATCAAGTTCCCGCCGTACTGATGTGGCAAAAAGTGAGGATGGGTCGCAATGCAGTTTCAAAAGCAGAGTTTCTGCTGGGCGAAACGCTGCTCTACGAAGCAAAGAGTTGGGCCGCATTGACCAATGTAAGGCGTAGAGAAGTGAGTCTTTTGATTTTTGAATGTGCAGAAAGCTTGAGCCCGGGCTGTGTCCGCTCGGAAGTAATTCAACCTGGAGATTGCCTAAAACAATCGGCCGAAAATAGGTGCAAGGCAGAAACGCAGCTTTCGGAAATTTTTGGGCGAGAATTCTGTGAGCTTCATGGCTCACCAGCATCTGCTTTCCGCCCATTTTGCCCGAACAGTAGGGCGCTCCGATGCTCGAAAGAAAATTGATATGTCCTGAGCTTTGAGCGTCTAGGGCAAGGATTGCATGTTCAACCGTGATGTCGCCGTCTTCGTGATTAAGAAGGATTTCGTCGAAAACCGTGAACATCTTAGAACCCGCCAGGCCGTGACCGTTTGCTAGAGCACGTTGCCATATGGGGAGCAGAAAACAAAGCGCGGCCCGAGGCAAATGTGGATTGGCGCAGTGGTGGGTTCGAGGAGATCTCCATCAAGCGAATAGTCAATCGCCTGTGTGGGAGTCAGAGTTGCATTTTCGAAAATATGGCTGTGAATTGTTTCGGAGCGACCGCGTCCTCCGGTTAAAAAAGTTTTTACTGTCTCGTATGGAAATTTCTGTCGACTGGCGTAGACGGCAAGCAATTCGGCTTCGCTCCGGTGTGTGTTGAGCGCGCGAAAGAAATGCACACCAAAAGGCATTTTAGGAATGGTAGATGCAACCAACATATTGGTATTGATTGGATTTTCAAAGGGCCAGGGACGTGGCGAACAGTCCACGTGCACACGCTCTGTGGAATAAAGTTCGTTGTAGGCACCGCCCAGCCGACCACCAAAGGCGCCATCGGTAAGCACTTTGCCCAAAAAAAGTCCGGCCCCAAGTGTCGACGATTTGATTTTATAAAACTCGCGAAGAAACCGCGCGGCAACTCCATCGGCGAATATAAAACCGAGTCGTCCGTTGACTTTGAGGGTCTGCAGCGACATTTCGGCAAGTCCGTTTGGTGTATGGTAGGCCTCGAGCGCATCCGCAAAGACATCTTTAGGGCTTCCAAAGATTCCTAAATTTGCGGCAAGGACATTGACGGTACCGCCTCGGAGGACCAGGATGCGAGGGAGTTTGTCTGCGGGATAGGCTTGTGCCAGTGCCGAAAGGGTCAGGCTGATTGTGCCGTCTCCACCGACAACGCCAACGGTGTCTATTCCGCGGGCACAAAATTCCTGGCAGACGCGCGAAAGATCTTGCAGGGAATTGGTGACCTCGAATTGACCCTGGTTGCCAAGAATGTACCACATGAGGGTGTTGTGCTCTGGATCGCGCTTATTTATCTTCGCGAATGGGTTGGAGATGATTCCTAATCCTGGCATCGAAGAGTGTTCCGCTTGGGGTGAAAGTAATGAGCCGTCGCGGTGAGAGTTTGCCATCAAAGGACGTGAAAGCAAACGCTCCTGGTAAGAACGACAAAAAGAAAAAATCCTTTGTTAGGGTCGCCCGCACAAAGGGCGGATCGTTCGATCATCAAAACTCCTCATCGACTGTTGCAGAGCCCGAGGTTCTTGACGCTGAAATCGTTGAAGACGATGAGCTCTCCGAGCGCTCAAGCGACACGCTTGATGTGGATTCGGTGGATGGGGATTGGTCTGACACAGATCAGGAATCACAGGCACTCGCACCACGAGGTGATGTTGAAGCCGTCGATGATTACGAAGAATCAATCGAAGATTTTGACAATTCGACAAGTCTTGTTCCGTCCTCTGTTCTCTCAAGGTATCTGGCGGAACTGCGCAGATATCCGTTACTAAGCATTGAAGAAGAGCGTCGACTGGCAACTGAGGCTTATGAAAAAAACAGCGTTGAAGCGCGGCAGCGACTAGTGACCGCAAATCTCCGCTTGGTTGTGAAGATTGCGATGGAGTATCGACGCGCCTACGCGCAAATGTTGGATTTGATTCAAGAGGGAAACGCTGGGCTTGTGCAGGCCGTTAATCGCTTCAACCCCTATCGCGGCGTGAAATTGAGCACATACAGCGCATGGTGGATTCGTGCATATATTTTGAAATTCTTGATGGACAACAAGAGTCTTGTCAGAATTGGAACAACAGATGCGCAGCGCAAGTTGTTTTTTCGGCTGCGTGCTGAAGCAGAAAAAATGTATGCCCTAACTCAACGATTTGATGCACGACTTTTGGCAGAAAAAATTGGTGTCAAAGAAAATGAAGTCGTTGAAATGAATCAACGGCTCTCGAAGGGTGATCTGTCGTTGGATACGCCCGTCTATGATGATCAGCCCGGCACACGGCAAGTTGATTTAATCATGGACGAAGAAGAGGGCATTGACGAGAAATTAGCTCGCGAAGAGATATTGAGTATCCTTAAAGTGCAGGCAAAAGAGATCGAAAACGAACTCAATGATCGCGATCTATTTATATTCAGAAATCGCATTATCGCTGAGGATCCTATTACTTTGCAGGATGTCGGGGATAAGTTTGGAATTACGCGCGAGCGCGCTCGCCAGCTTGAAGCAAAGGTGCTTCGCAAAATTCGCGAGCGTCTTGAGGACGTCGGCATTGATGCTTTTTAAGTTCAGTCGCCCTTGGTTTTGGCAATTTTTTATTCGTGTGAGTATTCTTTTTCTTGTGATGATGTGTGCGTCGCCAAGCTGGGCCGGAATTTCGCAGCAACGAATTGTAAGCCTTGCACCCAGTGCGACCGAGTGGATCGTTGCTTTGGGGCTCGAGAATTCTCTCTATGGAGTTACTGAGCAGTGCGACTTTCCTCCACGGGTCAGTGGCAAAAGTAAAGTTGGAGCATTTATGCGCGTCAGTGTTGAGCGTGTGCTTGCACTCAAGCCAACAGATATTGTCGCTGTCGATGGATTACCTGCAGCATTAAAGCAGAGATTCACAGAGTCTGGAGCGCGTGTTCATTTGTTCCATGCTGGTAATTTGCAGTCGTTTCCCCAGGAAATTTCCCGCTTGGGTCAGAATTTGGGAGTCGCCGATCGAGCGAATCTTCTTGCGGAGTCGTTTCGTGGGGGCTTGCGCGGATTGGCGCAAAAAAAATCTAAGGGAGCTTTGCGCAGAGGGCTTTTCTTTGTCAATTTGAATCCCATGTTTGTGGCAAGTTCAGCGGCTTGGTTAAGTGAATTGTTTGAATTCGCCGGTGTTGCAAACGCGCTGGCACCGACTCCGCACGCCGATCTTTTTCCAAGAATTTCCTTCGAAGCTTTGGCGATGTCTAAGGCGGATCTCTGGGTCGGTTTTGCTCGTGATGCTCGAGAAAAAGAGCAAATTAACAGCTCTTTTTCGCAGCTGAATTTGAAACTGAGCCGTGGCAACAAGGTCAAAACCCGCATTTATCCAGCAGATGAATTTCAGCGTCCTGGGCCAAGATTGCTCGAAGCGATGCGCCAATTGCAAGGTGAAGAGTTTTGAAAGCAATCGTCATTTTTTCTGTGTGTTTGATGTTTTTTGCGTTATTGGCCTTGATGTTTGGTCCTGCAACGCCGTTGAACGTGTGGTTTGAATTGCTCAGTGGGAAGCGCAATTGGCTTGATTTTTTGTCCGACAATAGTTCGGTTTTGAAGCTCCGTCTCGTTCATGTGATTCTTTCCATAACCACAGGAATGGCGTTGTCGGCAGCGGGACGCGCAATGCAACAATTAATGCAAAATCCTCTTGCCGATCCACATGTGGTTGGTCTGTCCGCGGGAAGCACCTCTGCAGTTCTTCTGACTATTGTGTTGTTTCCCGCTTATTCGGCGACATTGTTGTGGGATGTTTTTCCGGCGTTGTGGATTTCTGCGGCTCTAGGTTCATTTATTGCGTTAATTCTTGTTCAAGTGGTTTTTCAGCGGGTTGTGCGCCGTTGGGGAGTGGCCTCATTGGCGTTGGTTGGATTGCTTTTGAATGCGAGCTTCTCTGCGTTTTTGATGTTAATTTTTGCGAGATTAAGTCCGGATTCGTTGGCCGAGGTTCAGGCTTGGACGTTGGGTTCGATTCAACCCCATGGTCTTTTTCAGGTCGTCTTGATTGCACCGGTTTTGCTCCTAGGTGCGCTTGCATTTGTGGTCCTCGACAAAGAACTCAAACTTATGTCGTTTGGGGTTGAGTTTGCTTCTTCACATGGCGTAAATGTGCGGAGACTTCGGCAAAAGTCACTTGTTATATTGATGCTCGTGAGTGCGGCGGCCGTGTGTGCGGCTGGGTCGGTTGGGTTCATTGGTTTGCTCATTCCTCACCTAACCCGTCGGTTGTTTTTTCGTTCTGCTTGGCTGTGGGCGCGTCCTTGGTTGAATGTGCTACTTGGCGGTGGATTTTTGTTGATCGCCGACCTGTGTTCGCGGACGTTGACTTCGCCCCTGGAGCTGCCCGTTGGTGTTTATACCGCGCTTTTTTCTGCGCCCTTTCTGATGGCTGTGCTGCTGCGAAAGGAGCGAGTCGCGTGAGCGTGTCGAGCGGGCAGCGCCGCGTTTTTCTGCGACGGTTTTCGGTGTGGCGTCAGCCGCGATGGATTTTGACGGATCTTTCGGCCGAACTTTATGCGGGCGAATTGTGCGCGCTGGTTGGTCCAAATGGGTCGGGAAAATCGACTCTTTTGCGTGCACTTGCTGGAGTTTTGCAGCCCCCTTGGCAAGTGTCCGGTGAGCTTGAGATTGCTTTTTTTGAACGCGGCGCAGTTTTCCAAGGTGCTGTTGAGTTGGAGATGCGTAAAGTGAGCTGGGTTGCGCAGTCATTGACACCCACTGACGAAATGACCGTGAGAGAGTTTATTTGGCTCTCACTTGCTCATTCCAATAAGGGTCGGACAAAGTCGCCAGAGGTCTTCGAGGCTCTTCCTGTTCTTGAACGATTTGGGGTGGGGCCTTTGCTCGACACCCTTATCTCGGATCTGAGTGGCGGACAATGGCAACGGGTTCGGCTGGCCTGTGGTTTGGCCTTGCGTGCAGGAGTTTTTTTACTCGATGAGCCTGATACTTACTTGGATGAACGATGGCGCGAGGTTTTGTGGAGCGTTTTGGCAGATCTTTGCGCTCAAGGGGCGTGCATTATTGTCGCTCTGCACCGCTTTGATGATCTGCAGACTCGAGTGGATCGATGGTGGGGCCTCGCGGGAGGGCAATTGATGTTTAGTCATCAGGAATTAGGTGTTTACCCAGGCGCTTTGTTAGAGCGGCTTTTTTTGGGAAAAGGTCTTGACTCGGCTAAACGCGTGGGCTAGTCCACCTCTCACCAAATCCAAGGACATCCTTGCGGTCTGGGTGTGCGCGGTTAGCTCAGCTGGATAGAGCACCAGACTACGAATCTGGCGGTCAGGCGTTCGAATCGCTTACCGCGCGCCATTTTTTTTTTACGACTTTTCGGTACACTGTTTTAAGCCGCGCTGGAGCGATGGGTGAGTGGCTGAAACCACATCCTTGCTAAGGATGCGTAGGGGTAACTCTACCGAGGGTTCGAATCCCTCTCGCTCCGCCACCATTGCGGGGCCACTCGTGAGAGGGCTCCGCAATTTTTTTTTCACCACGTCTTTTTAAAGATTTAATGAGCAGCGAGCATCTTTCAAAAACCGATGAGCATTGGATGACTCTCGCCCTTGAAGCGGCCGCGCAGGCCGAAAATGAGGGTGATGTTCCCGTCGGGTGTGTCATTGTCCACCCCGATCACGGCCTACTCGCCAGCGGCTACAATCGCCGTGAGGTGAATCAAGATCCAACCGCACATGCTGAAGTCATTGCCTTGCGTGAGGCATCAGCAAGACTGGGACGCTGGCGGCTTTCTGATTGCACAGTTTACGTGACTCTCGAGCCTTGCTTTATGTGTGCAGGAGCGCTCGTCAATGCTCGGGTTGCGCGGGTTGTTTACGCTGCAACAGATGCAAAAGCAGGTGCGTGCGCGAGTCTTGCAAATGTCCTTGAGGATGCGCGTTTGAATCATCGCTGCCAGGTGAATGCTGGGGTGTTGGAGGATAAGGCGCGGCTGCAATTGCAACAATTTTTTCGCAGCCGACGCAAAAAACCACCTCAGGAATAAACGAGACCTTTGTGCGCGGGTGCGCACGTGAGTACTTCGCCGCCGCCAGTTCGCAATGCAGTTTCCACTGCCGCCTTTTGCGAAGGATGATCGACCATCATCACCAGCACTCCGCCACCGCCAGCTCCACACACCTTTCCGCCTGTAGCTCCTGCGCGCAGTGCTGTCGTGTAAAGTGATTCGAGAGTTGGCGTGACAATTCCTGGAGCAAGATTGCGACGAATATCCCATTCTGCGCTTAGCAACCTTGACACAGCTTGCCAGTTTTTATTTTGCAGCTCTTTCTTCATATCAGGAACGATTTTGGCGATTGCTGCGCAGCGTTCGAGAACACCTGCATCAGCTGTGAGAACTTTTTCCAGCACAAGCCAATTATTGAAAGCACTGAAGTGCTGCTGGCCACTGTGGGCAAGCACGAGGTGCCGCGACAGATCATCGATATCGCTTGGTATCTGTGATGTCGTGCTACCAAAAGCGGTGTGCTTGACGGTTTGCAGACCGCCGAAGTAGGCGGCGAAATGATCTTGATTGCCAGCGAGATTGCCCAAGATACCAGCTTCAAGTGTTTGAGCTGTGCGGCAGAGTTCTGTTCCGTCTACAGAGTGGCCGAGTAGTTTATTGAAGGCGGCGAGCAGGGCGATAACCAGAGAACTTGAACCACCCAATCCAGAACCACGCGGAGCTTGTGCATTTGTCTCGATGCTCACCCGACCATAACCCTGTCGGAGAATCTCGTTTCGGTAGAGCCGAGTCACTGCACGCAACAAGACGAAATCAGCACCGTCGTTTTGATTGAGGGTGTTGCCGACAGCGCTGCGTCCCAGCGATTTGTCGTTGAACTCCCATGCGAAATCTTGACCTGGGTAAAAGGTTACTTTGGCCTCAGCGCGTAGTTCAATTGCAAGGTTGACTGTTTCAATGGGCGCGTTCCACAGTTCGAATTTTTCCTGTAGAATTGCAGCTAACGGCCAAATATCAAGGGTTCCACCGGCCATGTCGATGCGCGTTGGAGCGCGAGTGGTACAAGTGACGGGCTGAGTGGCAAGTGTGGATGATCCTGCCATGGTTTGTCCTTTCCTTTTGGAACCTGAGTGCAAGTTGTGTTGAAAGCATATTACCGAGGTTATGAGTGTCTGAGAAGCATATGAAAACGCAAGATGTGGTGGGGATTATTTTAGCTGCTGGACAGGGCAAGCGGATGAAAACGACTCGTCCTAAGGTCGCGCACACGCTTCTTGGTCGCCCCCTCATCGAGTGGTCGATGAGCCATTTTGTTGAGGCAGGTGTTGCAGATCTCAGCGTTGTCGTGTCGCCGGCTCAACCTGAGGTGCATGCCATTGTTGAGCGTTTTGCACAAAAAGTCGCCACACGTTGTCGTGTGCAACACGTGTTTCAAGATGTCGCTCTTGGAACGGGTCACGCGGCACTCTGTGGAGTGCGTGCACTTGAGGCGCAAGGTGTTCAGTCCGGGACGGCACTCATTGGATTGGGAGATGTTCCGGGTGTGTTGCCAAATATTCTTGATGGTCTGTTAGGTCGCCTTGCCCTCGACAAAAGTGCTTTGACAGTCCTCGCCTTCGATGCCGAGGATCCTTCCGGCTATGGGCGAGTGCTTAAAACCATGGACGGACAGGTGTACCGGATTCAAGAAGAGAAAGATTGTAGCGCTGAGCAGCGACAAATTCGCTCGTGCAACAGTGGTTTTTTTGCCGGCGACTTTCAGACGCTGAACGAATTTCTGCCGCAAATTAAACCCGAGAACGCAGCTCGTGAATTCTATCTGACCGACCTTCCTGTGTTGCTCACAGGCTCCGGACGTCGTGTCACAGCGTTTGAGGGTGTTCCAGAAGAAACCGTCTTGGGTGTGAATTCTCAAGCTCAACTTGCCGATGTGGCCGCCCGCTTGCAACGCCGAATTGTCCAGCAGTTGATGGCTAAAGGTGTACAAATTCTCAATCCTGAGCACGTGTATATTGAGGACTCGGTCGTTTTTGGGCAGAACGTAATCGTGGAGCCGTTTGTTTCTTTGGCAGGAGACTTGCAGATTCCCGATGAAGCGCGAATCCCTTCATTTTCGCGTTGGACAAAACAGTCCGACGTGCGTCCGTAAAGGAACAACATATGTGCGGTGTCATTGGTTACGTTGGTCGAGGAGCATCTCCGGCTTTTTTTCTCAATGCTCTGCGCCGACTCGAATATCGCGGCTATGACTCGGCTGGAATTGCCATGCTGACAGCAGACGGTGTTGTTATTCAGCGTGCCGAAGGAAAGCTGTCGCAGCTCGAGCGTAAGTTGGACAACCTTCCTGCAACTGCGAAAGTTGGTATTGGACATACGCGTTGGGCGACCCATGGCAAACCCACCGAGAACAATGCACATCCTCATCGTTCAGGGCCGATTGTATTGCTGCACAATGGGATTATCGAGAACTATCGCCAGCTCAAGGAAATGTTGGTTGCAAAAGGCTACGAGTTTTTGAGCGAAACCGATACCGAAGTAGCCGCCCATCTTTTGCATGACGAATATAAAAATCAAACTCAGGGCAATCCGGAAGAGCGCATGCGTTTGGCCTTGAGAGAGGTTGTTAAGCAACTCAAAGGAGCGTTTGCTTTTGGGATTTTGTGCCTTGATACCCCGGAAGTTTTGTACGCTGCAAAGCTTGGAAGCCCACTTGTGGTTGGTCAGGCTGAAGGTGAGAGTTTTTTAGCCTCAGGTATCACTGCACTTGTTGAACACACACGGCAATTTCTTGTCGTTGAAGACCATGAGTTGGTTGTCTTGAAATCGACAGGAATTGAGATTGAGCACTTTAATGGCTACGCGGTTTCGCGTCCATTCAGTAAAGTGGAATGGTCTGTGGCGATGATGGAGAAGGGTGGTTATCGCCATTTCATGCTCAAAGAGATTCACGAGCATCCGCAGGCGATTGCACAAACGCTCAATGGTCGAATTCAGCGCGACTCTGGGACAATCAACATTGCCGATTTGGGCGTTGAAAAGCTGCCATTGAAGAGTCTTTCCCGATTGCAAATTGTTGCCTGCGGAACCAGCTTTTATGCAGCTTCTTTGAGTAAGTATTTTATTGAATCAGTGACGCACTTGCCGGTGGAAGTCGATTTGGCGAGCGAATATCGCTACCGCACCTCAACTGTGAATGCTCAGACGTTGGTTGTTGCTGTTTCTCAAAGCGGTGAAACAGCTGACACTCTGCAAGCAATAAAATCCGCCCGAGCCGCAGGTGCGCAAACACTTGCGATTGTGAACGTTCCTGGCAGCACTATTGCGCACGCGTGCCATGCCGAATCACTGACGAAAGCTGGGCCCGAGATTGGCGTTGCAAGTACAAAGGCATTTGCAGCCCAGTTGACTGATCTTTATCTTCTTGGATTGGCTCTTGCGCAAGAGCGACAAGCTCTTTCAGCGAGTGAGCTTCGTGGATACGTTGATGAGCTTGTGAAAATTCCGAGTCTCGTTGAGCGCGCTCTTGGACTCTCCGAGTCTATTGAAAAACTGGCAAACCGCTATCATCAGCTCAGCAGCTTGTTGTTTATTGGTCGAGGGCCTCAGTGGCCCGTTGCGCTTGAGGGCTCGCTTAAGCTCAAAGAATTGTCCTATATTCATGCCGAAGCTTACGCAGCTGGTGAATTGAAGCACGGGCCAATTGCTTTGATTGATGAAAATATGAGTGTTGTTTGTCTTGCGCCACGCGATGCCTATTACGAAAAGACTCTTTCAAATATTGAGGAAATCAAGGCGCGCGGGGGGCGAATTCTTGCAATCGGGCAGGAAAATGATGCCCAGCTGGCTGCGTTGGCTGACGACTATATTGGAATTCCCGAATGCTCAGAGACGATTCTACCATTTATGACTACAGTTCCCCTGCATTTGTTTGCCTATTGGATTGCAGTCCGTAAGGGGACAGACGTCGATCAACCCCGTAATTTGGCGAAAAGTGTCACTGTTGAGTGAATTTATCGTCGCCTGAGTGACCAATTCTTTGCGCGGAATTTCGCGGTAACTCTTGCCCAAGCAACTGAACTGTTGTCGCTCTGCAAGCCTCACTCTCTGTTAAGCTCGCTTTGAGTGGGGTGAGCGACGTGAGATTGGGCGTTTTGCAAAAGCAGCTGTATTTTTTCCGAATTCATGCGCATGGAATTGCAAGGCTTTTGGTATTTTTTCTTGCCGCTCTGCCTGCAACCACTGATCTGTTGAGCGTGTCTTTGTTTTCGTCTTCGACTTATCGTCGGGATTTTTCTTCGGGTCAGGCCGTTGTTCCTTTAGAAGAGATCTTTCCTTCGTCCACGAGTGAGCCCGAAGTTGATGTCACTCGTCATGCGTTGCGCATCATAGAGCAACACTACGTTCAGCGGGAAAAGCTCGACGTGGTGCGCATGTTAGTTAGCGGAATTCGTGCACTCGGACGTGAACATGGCGGAGACATAGAGGTGACTTTTCTTCGCTCGGTGGCGGGAGAGCGCTTACAGTTGTCATCGCATCGGACGATCTCTCTGTGTCCTGGATCTGGCCAGCAGAGCGCACAAATTTGTCCAGATTCGGGAGTCGTTTCGGCTGCGACCGTGGGCGGTGAGCGGCCCGATATGCAGGCGGTTGTGCGCATCGGTCTGCGTGTTTTTGGTATCCCAATTTCTGCCGGACCAGGATTGAAAAACCTTGATTTGGTCGGGCGTTTTATCGTGCCTGAGTTTGCGCGCTGGAAGGGCATTTCTGTGTCGCAGGCAATCCACACTTACATCAACGGCCTTCTTGATGAATTGGATCCGCACAGTTCCTACATGACGCAAGATGAATATCGCGAATTGCGCAGCGGGACTCGCGGGCAATTCGGCGGCGTTGGTTTGGTCATTGATGAGTCGCAAGAGCTTCCGGTGATTCGTGAGGTTGTTCCCAATAGCCCTGCTCACATGTCTGGAGTTCGACCAGGTGATGTTTTGTTGCGTGTGGGTCAGCGGATGTCTGCATTTCACACTCTTGATCAGGTGTTGAGAGAGGTTCGCGAGCTTTCAGTTGATTCGGCTTCTCCCGTGTGGTTCTTCCGACCATCAAGTCGGCGCGTGTATCGTGCTTTTTTGGCACGCGAAGAGATTCCGACACGCAGTGCCGAGGTGCGTGTTGTTGAGGGACATCCAGAAATTCTGCACGTCCGAGTGACAGGTTTTTCCAACCACACGGCTGAGGATGTGTACTCTTTATATGAACATTCACAGCTAACCTCGCGGGGAAAAATCAAAGTTTTTGTGCTTGACCTGCGAGGTAATCCTGGTGGCTTATTAGACCAAGCTATTCAGCTTTCCGATCTTTTCATCCGCCACGGCCGAATAGTCTCGACGCGATCGCGTTTTGAAGAACAGGTTGAGCAAGCAACCCGTGGAGTTAAAATAGATCTTCCGCTTGTTGTTTTTGTGAATTCTTCTTCGGCTAGCGCAAGCGAGATTGTCGCCGGAGCGTTAAAAGATCATGGTCGGGCACTTGTGGTGGGCGAGAGGACATTCGGAAAAGGAAGCGTACAAAGTTTGTTTGAGTTGAATACGGGAACTGCGCTCAAGCTGACTGTGGCCCATTATTTTACGCCGCAAGGGCAGAGTCTACAGGGGGTTGGTGTCGAGCCTCACGTCAACATCAAAATGGTTTCTCCGCGCGAAGGGTTTTTCTGGATGTCTGGCAGCAGCGAGCTGGATCGGGAAGAACATCTCACATCGCATTTGCTTAATCCCGCGAAAGCAAAATCCGGAGTGATGAACGGGGCGTGTGCGCTTTCTTTGAATATGTGGGCAAAGACGACGTCGGAAGGAAATATTCTTGATGCGCTTCGGCCAATTAATTTTTCTTACCCGCCTGGAGACAACACTCAGACTTTGCTGAGGGTGGATGATGATCCGGTTGCGCGGGTTGGAATCGGATTGGCTCAAGTCTTGTTTGCTGGTCGGAGCGTTTATTACTCATTTTCTGAAAAACAACTGAGGGACGCTCATAAAAGGGTGGCTGCTGAAGAACTGCAGCGGCTAAAACTCGCTATTGAAACCTCAGCGGTTGCCGATGGGTTGAAGACTCTGCCAAAGAATTTTTTTGATCCGTCTGTCGAGGAGAGGACGCCATCATCGAGCGCGCAACAGACTTTGCCAACACCCATGCTTCTTCCTTATGCCCGGCAAAATCAAAGCAATCGATCGCCGGTGCGTGGGTTGCGCGACATCATGAGATTTCTCAATATTTTTGCGCCATCTTCTGAGCGTTATTCGCTCGCGGTGAGTCCAAAGATTTCTTTGTCAGCGAGCTCGCTGCTTGCCTGGCAAAGCGACTCGCAGATTCTCCTGTCGATACCTTCTCAGGATGTGAAGGTGGGGCACCGAAGTGGTTCCCCCGTTGGGGTCGTTGGTCTGCGTCTTGATGATTTACATGATGGCCCCTCGGTTTGGATTCCGGCTCATTTTGCTAAAGCAAACGACAAGCAATACGTTGCGCCGATTGTTTTGCCCAAGGCTGTCCGCACCTATCTTTCTAGTGTTCAGCCTGCGGGTGAGGCTCCTTCTGTTGCCGTGATGCTTAAATGGCGAGTGGGAGATGAGCCTTCCCCGCTTGGAGTTCTTCGCCTCGCCGCTGTTGCCAAGAGACATGGTCGGCTTTCAGGTCAGTTGTTGACCCGAAATGGGAGACATTTTCTCCAGATACTTTTTAATCGAGCACTCGATCCGTTGTCGCGTGCGGAGAGTGGCTCAGCCGTTTCTTCGGATGTCTGGGCCTCCGGACAAGGTCGCGTTGAGGTCTTGATTGCGTCTTTGTCTGATGATCGGGTGAAGGTAATTACCGAGGTTGTCCCTCTTCAGAAGATGGCCGAGGGCGAGTATTTGGGCGAAACAGAGCTTAAGCTTCAACCCGTTTTAAGACGAGGTCTTGAGTTTGGTGGATTGATTGGCGGAATAGTACGCGGTGCCGGAGGAGATATTCTCGCGTCGGCACCGTTGCTGGTGTTGAGCGACGAAGGAATTGAGCCTATTCGCGACGATGAACTGCGGGCAACTCCGACGTCCCCTTGGTGAATTAAGGGCGAGCGTTTCGCACTACGTGTGTTGGAGTGAGAGTAAACACAGCAACCTGATTGGCATCATAGGCTGGAATGAATAATTCGACACGTCCGTCGCCATCAATATCGCCCACAGCCGATTGTCCTACTGTTGAGGTCGGGTTCCATAGGATGTATTCGCGATAATTCCAGTCATTTGAATTGCTATCATCATTAGGTACGAGAAGATGTGCCTTTTGCGAACCGTCGCCCGAGACCAAGATCCAGGGTTTGCGTGTTGCGTAACCCGGTTTGCTGGTTGGCGTGAATGAAATGACGGGTCCGGGCGAAGAGGCTTTGAAACCCTTTTGGCGCGTTGGAATTCCAGTCAAGAGCGTGTGTTTGCTTTTCACTTTTAGGGTCTGGTGATCGATTTCATAGGCAATCACGGATGCCTTTTCGTTGCCCTCGTGGTTTGTCACAAGCAGATCAATTGTTCCGTCTGCATTGAGGTCGCTCAGTTGAATATCAAACGCGGAGCCCAGTTGATCGTCAAGAGTGACGTGATTGAATTCGCCGCTTGAGGTTAGCCTATGTGCTGTCAGGCGCTTATTGAAAAACTCTGTGGTGAAAATGGTTAGCGGCTGATCTGGCGAGCTTCTTAGGATTCTGAAGTGAACATCGGGCCCGCGGGCGATCACGTGTTCCTTCCAAGGGGTGCTTTGGTTTGAGTCTTGTGGACCTGGATTCTCGAGCCAAAGCAACTCTCCATCAGAGGCTCCCATCATTGGCTTGAATGCCCGAGCGGTCATGATGTCTTGCAGACCATCTTCGTTGATGTCGATCTCTTCGGTGCGGTGATAGAACCATCCTTTGCGCGCAGCGGTGAGCGTGCGTGCATCTTCGGGATGTGCCCATGGAACAAAGGTAATTGCGCCCGTGCTTTTGCCTGGAACGAGAAAACCACCTGAGACTAGGATTCCTTTTTCTGCAAACAATTCCGAATTTGCCGTGCGGGCTTCGTTTGGCCAAGTGATGTTATTATTGAGCAGTGTGGTGTCGAGTTCTTCTGGCTTGGCTAATCCGCGCTGCCAATTGGTAACCGAAAAGAGGCTGTCGGCACCAAACAGTTGAAAACTTGAGATGAGCAAGTGGTTTTGTTGATTGGTTGGGTCGAAGGCAAGACTCAGGTAGCCGGGCCTCTTGATGCTTAATATAGATCTTTCTTCAAGTGTGAAATCTTCGGTGACAAAAGTTTTTGCCAGAGCCAGTGAAGAGGAAAAGGCACACAACATGGAAAAAAATGTGGGCACGCGCGTGCCCACGCAACGGTAAATCATGACAGGTCTCCCTTATTTCTTACCTGTCAAATACCCTGAGAACGCAAAAACACCAAGCTCTCCCAGGTTGTGTGTTGTGAATATCCAAAACGACGGTTCAGATTTTCGAAGGTCTCATCGCAAGAAAGAAGAATATCTGCGGGAAGCTTTTTATAGTCTTCGGTCGCAAAAGTCAGCATTGCGTTTTTGATTTTTTCAATCATTTCGCGCTTGCTCTCATAAATGCGCTGCTCAACTGTTTGAAGTTCTGGTCGGAAAACCTTGTTGATGTCGAGCTCGCCACCCGGATTCTCGACCCTCCAGGACGCAATTTTTGCAACGAGGTTTTCGCGAATCTCTCGCTTGTCGCCAGTTAGACCAAGAAGACTCTCCATTTCTTCCATGACATTTTCGTTTGCTGGCTCAAGTTTTTGGGTGATTTCATTCTCAACGTTTTCTTTTTTGAGAAATGCAACAACGTGCTTTAGGTATTTTTGAAAGGAACGGTTGTATTGTTGCTCGTCAAAAAGATTGAGAGACATTATTAATTCGCGCTGGAAGTTTTGCGCATAAGTAAATCTAATAAATTTGTGGAATTCTTTGAAATCGTGATAGCCGTTGCGCGGTTCGAATTGCAGATAATCATAGACCGAGCGATCGCGCATTAGGTTTTCAATTTCATCAAAAATTGCCAGAGCACTGACCTGGTCGCGGGTTGGGTGTTGTGAAGCGAAATAGAGAAGCATCTTCATTTCGCGAGGCGAGGCACCAAACCGCCCTTCGTAAAAATGTGAAGCTTGAGATTCGCGCTTGATTTCTGGAACAACTTTTTTAAGCTGACTTTTCTCTGCATCTGAGAAGTGCAGGGACGGTTCGAGGCCATCATAAAGAGAGAGCTTTTCGAATGGATCGACGCGTGCAATCAGATTTCTCAAATTGAAGTCGAAAAACTCTGGGTCGGGTGGGCGCAGGCGAGTGAGAACCGCCCATTTTGCAAGGAGATCGAGAGCATGTGGGCCAATTTTTCGACTGCGCGAAATGGTTTTTACGTCCAACTCGTATATTTTCGCCTCGAGTTGCGAGGAGAGCAGGTATGGCACTCGGACGAGCTCAAAGCGACCTTTGAAGGAAGGCCAGTCGGGTGACGCTTTAAAGGCATCGAGGTGCTTTTCGTTTGCGCTTGCCATCATGACCAAATCGAGATCAGCATATCCTGAAGCAAGGTTGATGCTCATCTTCTCTACAGTTGTAAGAAGATATTTGAAGGCTTCAACAGGTCTCTTCAGCAGGTCTGCGAATTCAATAAAACCTCGACTTGCATCAATGAGATCTCCAGAGGGTTCAAAGAATCGAATGTTCTGCAGTGCCGGAGGGATATTTTGCAGATTACGTTCCATGGTAATTTGTTTGTCTTGTGCGTCGATGGTCATTTGCGGTTCAACGGTTGCAATACCTGTGCGGTAGCGCGCACTAAAGAAGAATCGCTCAACCTGAACGTGCCGTAGAACCTTTTCAAGATCTCCGTGGTATGCAACAAGAAGTGCTTCGAATATTTTCTTATTCTTAGTGCTAAGGTCACCTTCTAGAAGAAGGGTAGACAGTTCTTCGTTTTCTTTCTTGCCCATCAGCGTTTTCAGGAACTGTAATCTTTTTTGCACCGGAAGTAGGAAAATTGGATTTTCTCTGAGTTCACTGACAATTTTGCAGAGCAATTCATCGTCTTCGAGGTGCGCGAAAGTTCCCTTCGAGTTCCGGGATGATGGTAGGTCTCCGAATCCTATCTTTTTTCCACCCTCAGTTGTACTCAGACCTTCATGACCCAGCTTCTCATTTGGGAAGACCCAGTTGAATCGGTAGATGGCACCTGCGTCGGTGCGAGAATATTCTTCAAGTGCTTGAGCAAGGGCCTCAGCAGTGGATGACTTCGATGATCCGTTAGGTCCATGCAGCAGAATCAATTTGTCCACATGTCCTTGTCTGACAAACTGTTCAAGGATTTTATAAATATGCTCGTGCGCCTCGTGTTGGCCAACAATCGGTGGTCTGTTTGGACCCCTGTTGCGTTCGAAGATCAAAAAATGTCTGCGCTTGCCCTCGTGACCAATCTCTTGTTCCTCAATTCCAAAGGAATCGATCATATCTTTCATGTATTGGGCCGAAGAGCGCAGAAGGAGCTGCGGCTTTTGCGCGATAAGTTCCAGATATTCGTCAAATGACAAGAGATAGTTCTTTTCCTTGAATTCTCGTTTCGATTCGGTGCTGATCGAGTCGAGGATATCTCGGGTTATGCTCGGTTGTACCATGGTGGTGTCCTAGTTGTGAAAGTCTTGCTGCGCTCCCTTGTTCTCCTGTGATGATAGTTTAATATCTTTTGCAAGGTAAGCGCAGAGTGCCAAACGAGCTGATACGAGGTGTGGGAATTTGAAAAAGAAATTTGTGCTCGACACCAACGTTTTGTTGTCTAATCCAAACGCAATTTTTTCTTTTGAGGACAACGATGTCTACATTCCCATATCCGTGATCGAGGAGATCGATACATTCAAGAAAGGCCTCAGTGAGACGGGCCGAAATGCAAGGCATCTTTCAAGAATAATGGATGATTTGCGCTCACGCGGTTCATTGAGCACGGGGATCCCGTTGTTCCCTGATCGCGCTGATAGCGGTCATGTTTTTGTGACCTTAGATTCCGACATGGCGTTGCTGCCGTCGTACTTCGAAAGAAAAGCAGACAACCTTATCTTGTCGGTTGCCCTGATGTTGAAGTCAAAATCGACGCTTCCTGTGGTGCTGATTACGAAAGACTCCAATCTCCGCATTAAAGCCGATGCTTTAGGCGTGGCTGTTGAGGATTTCGAGGCAGATAAAGTTAATATTGATGAACTGTACACAGGAATTGCTGAATTTGAGGTAGATGGCAGTCTTTTGCGTGATTTTCTTGCAAATGGCTCCGTGTCTCTCGAGGGCTTCGAGTTGATGCCAAATCAGTACGTGATTTTGCGCGACTCTGAGCAGGCGGCGCAATTTGTGTACGGAAAGTTCGATCATGTGACTGGCAGTTTGCGGCCGTTGAATTTTGGCGGCAAGGACTATGTTTGGGGTATTTATCCGCGCAACCTTGAGCAGAGCTTTGCGCTCGATTTGCTCTTGGATGACGATATCAAGATGGTCACTCTCGTCGGTACAGCCGGCACTGGTAAAACGCTTCTCGCAATTGCCGCTGGATTAGAGAAGACAACCGATGAGGCCCGGTATCAAAAATTGCTTGTCAGCCGTCCGATCTTTCCCCTGGGTCGAGACGTCGGTTACTTGCCAGGAAGTCTTGAAGAGAAACTCAATCCTTGGATGCAGCCCATTTTCGACAACCTGGAATTGTTGCTGGGCGGTCATACACAAGGACGAGGAAAGCGTCTTTCACAGAGCTACCACGAACTCATTTCTCAGGGCATTCTTGAGGTAGAGCCGCTGACGTATATTCGTGGTCGTTCAATTCCCAATCAGTTCTTCATTGTTGATGAAGCGCAGAACCTGACGCCTCATGAAATCAAAACGATTCTCACCCGCGCCGGAGATAACACGAAAGTTATTCTCACTGGTGACCCATATCAGATTGACAATCCATACGTGGATGCGGCTTCAAATGGTTTAACCTATGTGGTTGAGCGTTTTCGTCGCGAGGCGATTGGCGGACATGTGACACTGGTGAAAGGTGAGCGCTCTTCGCTCGCAACAATCGCTGCCAATTTGTTGTAAATTTCTTTCGTCCGCTGGGGTTTTTGAAGCATGAATTTTCTCGATTCCGTGTTGCTTTCTGTTGTTGAAGGTGTAACCGAGTTTCTTCCCATCAGTTCAACCGGTCATATGATTTTGGTACAGCGTCTGTTGGGGGTCGAGGAAACCGATGCTGTTAAGGCATTTCTGGTTATTGTTCAATCGGGTGCCATTCTCGCGGTTGTCACGGTATTTTGGCCTACGCTGTTGCGTTGGTTGAGGGCTTGGATCGCATTGTTTTTAAGCCGAGGCCATGACTCGAACGCTTCCGCGATTGGAGAGCGCTCGCAGTCGTTGTTTTTTGCTGCGTCGGTTATTCCTTTTGCGGTTATCGGATTTTTCAACCGAGAATTCATTAAGTCACTCTTTCAGGTCAGAGTTGTTGCCTATGCTCTGCTCGTTGGTGGTGCGATCATTCTTTTGGATGAATGGGTTTTGTCGCGGCGGCGAGAAAGCAAAGAACGCAGCATTGAAGGCTTTTCTTTTATAGACGCTGTTGCGGTGGGTTTTGGACAGTGTTGTGCACTTTGGCCTGGTTTTAGCCGCTCTGCTGCGACGATTATCGCAGGTCGCTGGCGAGGCTTTTCAAGGACGGCTGCAGCCGAGGTGAGTTTCTTGGTGGGTCTGCCTACGCTTTGTGGAACAGCTCTTTATGAAATGAAGAGCTCTTGGCATCTCATTGATGATGAAATGCGCCTTCAGTTGGGCTTGGGTGTGTTGATTTCTTGGGTCACTGCCTACGTCTGCGTGCGTTCATTTTTGTTGTTTATGCGTCGCTTTCCGTTGACGATATTCGCGTATTATCGAATTGCGGTCGCAATTGTTTTGCTCTATTTTGCGGCCTAATTTCTCAAACATTTGCAAGCTGACGAGTTGAATTTGCACTGGCTGTGCTCAAAAGCTTAAGCGTTGACGAGTCGCGCTGGATATTCATCTGCCCCAAAATTTGTGCGCCTTCGTGGCTTATCATTGCTGGGGAGGTGACCGAACCTTCTATTCTTCCTGTTGCAAGAATTTCTGTGCAATGTTTGGTCAAGATATCGCCGAGAACGCGTCCACCGACGATTGCAATTCCGACCCGAATCGTGCCCTCGACAACTGCTGTTTCACCAATAATGAGCGTGTCCTCGGAATCTATATCGCCGCGAAACAAGCCATTAAGACGAACGACCCCTGTGAAATTAAGCTTGCCATCGAATTCGCATCCTTCTTCGAGAAAGGCTCGTATTTCACGGTCATTGTATGAGGGCTCTGTTTTTTTCATGGACCTGTCCCGACTCCTGATGGCTTGTTTGAGAGCGACGGGGCATTGGCTTATCCCATCGGGCGCCTCGCATTTAAGCCTGGTGCCAGCATGAGTTCCGCAATGCGTTCGAGGTCCTCAAACGTGTAGTAGGAGATCTCAATTTTCCCGCGGTCAGCTGTTCCCGTGATTCGAACTTTTGTTCCCAAATGGCCCTTGAACTGGTCGCAGAGGTGACGCAGGTCGGGGGAGAGTTGGGGTTGAGCCGTTGTATCAGCCGAATCGCGATCTTTTTTGAGCTCTTTCACTATGTCTTCAGTTTGCCGGACAGAGAGTTTCTTTGAAACAATCATGTCGCGAACTTTGAGCTGCAATTTTTTCTCATCGAGTGAACACAATGCGCGCGCGTGTCCCGCTGTGAGGACTTTCGCCTGAAGATCAGTAAGAAGCTCAGCTGGGAGACCCAAGAGTCTTAGACTATTCGCAATGGTTGCGCGGTCTTTACCGACTTTCGCAGCGAGGGTGTCTTGAGTGTAAGAGTGCTCGTCCAGAAGTCTAGAAAAGGCGCGAGCTTCATCAAGAGGACTGAGCTCTTCTCGTTGAATATTTTCAATCAGTGCGAGTTCCAATGAGCTATGCTCACTTGGTTTTCTCAGAACGCACGGGACTTTTTCAAGCCCAGCAATTTGCGCTGCTCTCCAGCGGCGTTCACCGGCGATGATCGTGAAACGCCCTTCTTGCTCCGCTGGGGCCACTACGAGTGGTTGCAGAATTCCATAACTTTTGATGCTGGTTGCGAGTTCATCGAGGGTCGTGCTGAAAAACTCGGTTCGTGGCTGGTCGGTGAGGGGCTTCAGGTTTTGCACGCTTAGCTCAAGCACAGATTGTTGACTCGCAGCACTGTGGCTAACCAAATCTTGGGTTTTTAGGGTGTTCAGTGTTTGTTTCGGTACATGTGCTTGTGTTGTTGTTGGTAGAGGAGTCGTTGCTCCAATAATCTTTTGCGGTTTGGCTGCGACAGAGCGATTCTCTGAGTCTGCCTCTGATGCCAAATTATGATCAGTGATTGTCAGGTCTGATTTGACGCGAGTTGGCGGTGCTTTGAGTAGATCGGGATTAAGGAGTGCTCCCAGGCCTCGGCCGAGTCCCTGCGGTTTCTTTTGCATACATGACCTCCCTGGTTATGGATGTGCTTCATTCGCTGTTTGTTTGATATTTCTGTGGGTTGAACGGTTGCCGGCTTTCAATTGGGTTCGCGCCAAGAGCTCTTGTGCTGCTTCCATGTAAGCAAGGGCTCCGGGGCTAGAGATATCGTACAAAATAATCGGCTTGCCGTGCGACGGTGCCTCTCCCAGCTTTACATTGCGGGGGATACGCGTGCTGAGGACAGCCTCTTTGAAATGCTCGCGAACATCGGTTTCAACCTGGTGCGAGAGATTGTTGCGTCGATCGAACATCGTCAGCAGGATGCCTTCGATTTCGAGGCTTGGGTTGAGGAATTTCTTGACCAGATCAACGGTCTTCATCAGTTGAGACAGACCTTCGAGGGCGAAATATTCACACTGAAGGGGTACCAAAACCCCATGCGCAGCGACAAGTGCATTCACAGTTAAAAGGCCCAATGCGGGCGGGCAGTCGATTAAGATGTAATCGTAATTTGATTTAAGGATAGCCAGTGCGTCCTTGAGTCGGTGTTCCCGACCGAGTGCTGAGACAAGCTCGATCTCGGCGCCAATCAGCTCCTGATTAGCCGGGATTAGGTCGAGATAGCTGAGTTCAGTCTTGACTACGCACTCAGCGGGAGTCGCCTCTTGAATCAACATTTCGTAGCTGCTCGGCTTGATATCCCGAGCTTCAATTCCCAAGGCGCTTGATGCATTTCCTTGTGGGTCGAAATCGACCAACAAAACCCGGTATTCAGCCGCTGCTAGCGATGCGGCAATGTTCACTGCTGAGGTGGTCTTTCCTACGCCGCCTTTTTGATTCGAAAGTGCAATAATTCGTGCATCTGCCATGTGGATGCCTCCGTGTCGCCCGACTTGGCATTCGGCAAAAAACATTTGAGAAAAATGAAATTCAATCGTCTTCGTTCTTCTTACATCGGACGAGTGACATGCCGCAAGGGGAGCGGGGGCTTAAAGTCGTTATCGTGTTGATTTCACGTTCAGACAAAACGTTGACATTGTTCCACGTGAAACGCTTTTTTTTGAAGCAGATCATCAGCAGAGAATCATTGTTCCACGTGGAACGCTCCCCGGGTCTCTCGAGCGAATTTTAAATGTCCATCGCGAAGAGAAAGCAAATTCCAGTACTCCGCTCGTCTGCAGAGGAGACACACATGCGTAACCAGATTTCATCGTTTCTTGGCCAAGTTCTTGCCCGACGCTTCGAGATAGAGGGGCAGCGTTGGTTTCATGCCCTGTCACATGCTTTCGATATTGTCGTCGTTTGCCACACGCCAGAGGTGTTGGCTGCAGTGCTGACATTCGTCACGAAACAGGCCCAAGCGTCAATTTCAGAACGCAACTATGACCTGAGCATAGTGAGTCACTCGAGTGGACATCAAAGCGACGCGTGCCTGCCATGCCTTGCAGAGAATCGGCGCAGCGGAAAGTCCCGCAGCCTGCAATTGACTCTGACTCGGACTGAAAATGACCTCGGGTCGATTGTCTTTGAACTGCCGACAATTGAGGCGCTACTTCCATCGCCAGCAAGCATGGTGACCCTTCTCTTGGAGGGAGCCGGACTCGGCCGATTCATCGATGCCTTTGATGGACGAAAAATGGCCCAGCTGAGAAAAATCCTCGAGCTTAACGGAGTTGAACAGTTCTTTGATGCGGTCATCCAGGTCGCGTATCTGGCGGGCTTCAAGGGCGACGACGCCGAGGCACATCGGCTTCTCGAGCGGGTGATTATTGAAGAGAGGCGAACAAACGAGGATGATTCCTCAGTAATTTCAGGCGACTGTACCTTAAATCATACGCTTGTCCGACTCTTCGAGACACTGATTAACTTTCCCGACCCCCATGACGTGATGAAGGCGACTTTGGCGCATTACGTTTTCCATAGAAGGAATGTCAGTCAGGCTGAGGCGAGTCGGATCCTCAAAGTCTCACGTTCGACCCTGCAAGCACACCTGCAAATGGCCGAACGTCTCAATGTTGCAGGCATATTCAAACTCAATTCGTAGCAAATATAGCTCGCTTGGCAGAGCAGCGAATCATTCGGCAAAAACCAGAAAAAATAGTTATGGGTCGGGCACCTTGGCACCCTTGCGCCGACCAAAACTTAACAGTAAGTAAGGCACGCATTAGGCCCGCAGGGTGCCCCACTTACAATGGTTTGATTCCATTTGCATAGGGAAATCACATGTCGGAATTGAAGTTAAAACCTGAGTTGCTTCCGATGGTTATACAGGGAGGTTTCTACCTTGCTGCCCTCGCGAGCTCGCACTTTCTACTCGTTAAACCCCTGGTCGCGCTGACGCTTGAGCGCAAGCGACGAACGCAAGGAGCTGTTGAGTCTGCAAAAGGGCTCGAAGCAAAACTGGAAAAGCTTGAGAAAACATATACATCTGCCCATCAAGCAGCTCTTTCCGAAGCGCGTGAGTTGCGCAACGCACAGATTCTTGCAGGGCAGGCCGAGGCTCAAGGTATTCTCGCCGAGGCTCAAGAATCCGCTAAGAACAAGTTGCACACTGTGCGATTGTCTCTCGCAGAGCAGGTTTCGACAGAGCGTACGAAAATTCCAGCGATGGTTGCCGAATTATCTGATTCTGTTCTTAAAAAACTGGTCCAAAGCTGTTTTATCGTTTCTGTTTTCGCGAGTTCTTTTTTATCGCTTCAAGCAAGCGCTTCGCAAGGAATGGTGGATCCCGTTTACGGAATTCTCTGGCCTTATTTTCAATTCATTGTTTTTGCAGCAGCCCTGACATATCTCGCGCGTAAAGCAATTGGGCAGATGCTTGAAGGACGTCGTGATGCACTTCGGACTCAACTTTCTGAAGCGCGCGAAGCGATGACTTTGGCGCAGCGAAAGTCCGATGAATATGAGTCGAAACTGAAAAATCTTCAGAATGAAATCGAAGCTCTTCGTAAAGAATTTGCAGATGATGGTGTTGCCCAACGCGACAAACTCATCACCGAGGCATCAGCGACGGCCGCGCAGATCATTCGTGATACAGAGCGTATTGGTCAACAAATGATCAGCGAAGGGCGTGCCGAATTGCGTCGCGAAATCTTCGAGCAAGTTCTTGCTGTCATCGATGGTAAATTGCACGGAGATACCCTTACAAATATCGATAAAACATTACGCCAAAATGCTATTGCGGCTGCCAAGGCATCTGCACAGACGTCGCACACGAACTGATGTACGTGGTGAGGAGTTCCAATGAAGGTTAGTACAGGACAATTGGCTCGCAGATATGCGACGGCGCTTTTTGAAAGTGCTCTCGAAAGCAAAGAAATCGACACACTTGCAAAAGAAGCTGAATCACTTCTGGCTGTAATATCACCTGAGCTTGAGAAGTTTTTTGCGAGCCCCGCGCGATCACTCGCTGAAAAAGATCAAATGGCTCAACTCTTGATCGAAAAGCTCAAGCTCTCGCAACAAACCGCACGGGCACTCAAGTTGATGAGCGAAAATAACCGTCTCGTTTTTTTGAAGCCGGTCTTGAAAAGAGTTCTTGCACGAATTGATTCGTTCAAAAATGTCGTTCGTGCACAAGTCAAAACCGCAACCCAATTGGCAGGTGCTGAAATTGCTGAACTTGAAAAGGTTCTGGTGAAAGCGACCGGCCAATCGGTTGTGCTTGAATGCGAAACTGAACCGGAACTGCGTGCCGGAATGGTTGTGAAAATTGGCACTCGCCAAATTGATGCGAGCCTCAAAACACGTTTAGCAAACCTCAAAGATACCTTGAGTCAGGGAGTTTAACACATGGAACAAATCCGGATTGACGAGATCAGCCAGCTGCTCAAACAAAAAATCCAGGCACTTGGCCAAACCGCTGAGGTTGCAGAAACTGGCACAGTTGTTTCTGTGGCCGACGGTATTGCCCGTGTTTATGGCCTCGACAAGGCAATGACCTCTGAGACTGTCGTTTTCGAAAATGGCACCAAGGGTTTGGTCTTGAACCTTGAAGAAGACAACGTGGGTATCGCGATTTTCGGTGAAGCCGACAAGATCCGCGAAGGTATGACGGTCAAGCGTACGTCTGAAATTAACCGTGTTCCCGTAGGTCGTGGTTTGTTGGGTCGCGTTGTGAACGCCATGGGCGAACCTTTGGACGGACTGGGCCCAATCAAGACCGACGCTACCTCGGTGGTGGAAGTTAAGGCTCCTGGCATCATGGCTCGAAAGAGCGTCCATGAACCCCTTCAAACAGGTTTGAAGTCCATCGACGCAATGATCCCCATCGGCCGTGGTCAGCGCGAGTTGATCATTGGCGACCGCCAGACGGGTAAAACAGCTGTCGCGCTCGACACCATCATCAATCAAAAAGGCAAGGGCGTTGTTTGTATCTATGTTGCGATCGGCCAAAAGGCTTCAACGGTGGCACAGGTGGTTGAAAAGCTCCGCAAAGCTGGAGCACTTGAATACACTATTATCGTTGTTGCAGGCGCCTCGGATCCAGCTCCTCTGCAGTTCCTTGCGCCTTACTCCGGCTGCACCATGGGTGAGTACTTCCGCGACAACGGTCAGCATGCAGTTATTTTCTATGATGACCTAACCAAGCACGCACAGGCCTATCGCGAGCTTTCACTCCTGCTCCGTCGTCCACCAGGACGCGAGGCGTATCCAGGTGATGTGTTCTATCTCCACAGCCGACTTCTTGAGCGCGCTTGTAAGCTGAACGATGAACTGGGTGCGGGCAGTTTGACTGCATTCCCGATCATCGAAACTCAAGCGGGCGACGTTTCTGCCTACATTCCGACCAACGTCATTTCGATTACCGATGGCCAGATCTACCTCGAGGCCGACCTGTTTAACTCTGGTCTTCGTCCAGCGGTGAATGCGGGTCTCTCTGTGTCTCGCGTGGGTGGTTCGGCGCAAATTGGTGCGATGAAACAAGTTGCTGGTAGTTTGCGCCTTGAGCTCGCCCAATATCGTGAGCTTGCGGCATTTGCTCAGTTCGGTTCTGATCTCGATGCGGTCACGAAGAGACAGCTCAATCGTGGTCAACGCTTGATGGAACTTTTGAAGCAGTCTCAATACAACCCAATGCCTGTTGAGAAACAAATTCTTGTCATCTTTGCTGCAACCAGTGGCTTTATGGATGAAGTTGATGTTCGTCATGTTGGTAAGTTCGAATCGCAGATGCTCGAATATTTCGAGAGAAATCATCGGGCTGAACTCGAAGAAATCGGTAACGGTAAGAAGATGAGCAACGATCTGCAGTCCAAGTTAAAATCTGGATTGGAGACCTTCGCCAAGAGGTTTGATCCAAATGCCGGCTAACCTCAAGGATCTACGAACACGAATTAAAAGCGTAAAAAATACGCAGCAGATCACAAAGGCAATGAAGCTTGTCTCTGCTGCAAAGTTTGGACGCGCGCAAAATAATGTTCTTCAAGCTCGCCCTTATGCGCGTGCACTTGAAAAACTTGTCTTGAAATTAGTGAGCGGTGGTCGGGAAGCTGAGGCACATAAATTGTTGCAAAGCAGCGACTCCGACCGCGTTCTTCTGTTGGTTATTTCGTCGGAACGTGGCTTGTGCGGTGGCTATAACTCGAACACGATTAAGGCTGCCATTCGTGCCGTTGATGAACTCGTGACCGCTGGTAAAAAGCCAGTCGTTATGTGTATCGGTAAAAAGGCGTTTCAGGTTTTGTCGCGCCGGCCACTGGCGGGCGGCGTTAAGGGCCAGAAATTAGTCACTCTGCCTCAACTGAGCCAGGACCCTGCTGGCCTGCTTGCAGAAAACGAAAAAGGCGTTCTCCATTTGGGTGTTCAGTTCGATAAACCGAACTTTGAGTTTGCCCAAACCGTATCAACTGCAATTGAATCGGCTTTTGCCGCTGGTGCAGTGGGTGAAGTCCACATCGTGTACAACCAATTCCAATCAGCAATGACCCAGATTCCAGTTTGTGAACAACTTTTGCCGCTGAAGTCTTCGGTCACGTCCGCGACGGCGGGTGGAGAAAGTGTTCTTGAGCCATCTTGGAGTGATTTGGCGAATTCGGTTTTGCCAAGGTATCTGACGACACGTTTTTATCAGGTCACACTTGAAGCAATTGCAAGTGAACATGGCGCACGCATGACCGCGATGGATAATGCGACACGCAACGCCAAGGACATGGAGCGTCGGCTTCAGATCAACTATCAGCGTGCTCGTCAGGCAGCAATTACACGTGAACTTATTGAGATTATCAGCGGCGCAGAGGCTCTTTGAGAGCAGCCGAAATAGGAGTGCACCAATATGAAAATGGGAAACATTGTTCAGGTTATGGGCCCAGTCGTTGACGTTGAATTTGAGAAGGGTCACCTTCCTGCAATCTACAACGCGCTCAAGACGACAAACGTGCAAATCAGCAAAGACAAAAACAACCTCGTGCTCGAAGTTGCTCAGCACCTCGGGGAAAACGTTGTTCGTGCGATTGCAATGGACTCAACCGACGGTTTGTCGCGCGGGGAAGCTGTGGTTGATACAGGCGAACAGATTACTGTGCCGGTAGGAAACAGTGTTCTTGGTCGCATTCTGAACGTGACCGGCGAACCTGTGGACGGCCTCGAGGCTGTGAAGGCCGAAAAGCGTTATCCGATTCACAAAAAGGCTCCAGAATTTACCCGCCAGAGCACAAAAGTTGAAATGCTTGAAACAGGCATCAAGGTCGTTGACCTTCTCGCGCCATACCAAAAGGGCGGAAAAATTGGCTTGTTCGGCGGCGCCGGCGTGGGCAAGACGGTTTTGATTATGGAGCTCATTAACAACATTGCTAAGAAACACGGTGGTTACTCGGTTTTTGCTGGTGTTGGTGAGCGTACTCGTGAAGGAAACGACCTGTATCACGAAATGAAAGACTCAGGCGTTATCAACAAAGTGGCGCTGGTTTACGGCCAGATGAATGAACCACCAGGAGCTCGTTCGCGCGTTGCTCTTACGGGTCTTTCTGTTGCTGAGTATTTCCGCGATGAACAGAACCAAGACGTGTTGTTCTTTGTTGACAACATCTTCCGCTTTACTCAGGCGGGTGCTGAAGTATCTGCTCTGCTCGGACGCATTCCGTCGGCCGTGGGTTATCAGCCGAACTTGGCAACCGAGATGGGCGAATTGCAAGAGCGTATTACCTCGACAAACACCGGTTCAATTACTTCCGTGCAGGCGGTTTATGTTCCAGCCGACGACTATACGGACCCAGCGCCTGCAACCGCGTTTGCTCACTTGGATGCAACGACAAACCTCGACCGTTCGATTTCGGAGAAGGGAATTTATCCGGCGGTGCACCCGTTGAACTCAACAAGTCGTATTCTTGATCCGCTGATCGTTGGACAAGAGCACTACGCGATCGCTCGCCGTGTTCAGCAAATTCTCCAACGCTACAAGGAACTGCAAGACATCATCGCCATCCTTGGTATGGACGAGTTGAGCGAAGAGGACAAGCTGACTGTGGCACGAGCTCGCCGTATTGAGCGCTTTTTGTCTCAGCCTTTCCATGTTGCTGAGCAGTTCACTGGCAACGCTGGTCGTTACGTCCAAATCGAAGACACCATCAAGGGCTTCAGGGAGATCTGCGAAGGAAAGTGGGACCACCTCCCTGAATCTGCGTTCCACATGGTTGGAACAATCGAGGAAGCTGTTGAGAAAGCGAAGCGCTTGCAAGCAGCCAACTGAGAATGCCCACTGAGAGGACACGCATATGCAAACGACAAACCAACAACCTCTGCATTTGACAGTCCTGACTCCCACCCGTCGTCTTCTTGAAGGCGTGGGATGCGGTGCTGTCTACTTTCCAAGCTCGCAGGGTGTTTTGGGAATTCTCCCGGAACATACCGACCTGGTGTGTGCGCTTGGTACGGGAATTGTTTATTATAACTCGGGAAATGTAACGTCGTTTTTGACAATTTCAGGCGGCGTTGCACAAGTGAACGGCAGTTCAGTGACCCTGTTGGCAGATATCGCTGAAGATGCGGCGAGTATTGACGTTGGTCGAGCTCAGCGAGCATTGGAGCGTGCGCGCGAAATGCTGACTGGTAAGAGTGATCCTCAGACACCAGCCGAGGTTCATGAGGCTGTCAGCGCTGAGGCGCGTGCATTGGCTCGAATCGAAGCAGCAACACTTCATTCCACAGGCCGCTGACACCTCGTTTGAGGCTATTTTTGCGCTTGATGTGATAGACTCGGGGGGACTCAAAGTTCCCCCTTTTTTTTTGGAGTCCATATGACGAGCCCAGAGGTTCGCCCCTTTTGGTTGGTGATCGATATCCGAGCCGCGGCGTCGGAGCGACACTCGGGATTGGCACGATTTGTCATAGGCTTGTCGCGCGCGCTGGGCGAAGCGCTGACTGCCCGTCGCGCACAGAATGATTCTTTGACCGAAAACGTGCGTGTTTTACTGATCTCAAAAATGGATCCTCCCAAGTGGGCGATTGAATTAATTCAGGAGCATCCATCCTTAGTTTCATTTTGGAGTGGAGGCCCAGGTGCGCTTGGACAAGCTTGGGACAAGCCTCAGTATTTCTGGTCAAGTCGAGTTTTGCACTGGGTTTTGAAGTGGTCGAAGGGGCGGTTTTATTGGATTGCGCCCGGTAATTTTGATCGTCCTGTGTTGAGTCGATTGCTGTTGCCGCGGAGTTTACGCGATCACATTGTGCAGGTGATTCACGACACCATTCCACTTGATCAAGCACGTTCGATGGGATTTTTATTTCGCACGCAGTTTTCCTTGTTGGTCAAGCGTACGCTGACGAGACTCCCATTTGTATTCACAGTTTCGCAGGATTCAGCTGAGCGTTTGGGTCGTCTTGCTCCGCGCCGGAGTCAACCAATTTACATTCTGCCCAATGGTGTTGAGCCCATTTTTGGCGCTCTGCCACGCTACCGTTCCGTTGCTGATCTCATGAGCGCGCGTCGTTCGTTTCTGGATATTCTTTTCGCATCAATGGGCGAATCGGCAGATTCAGACGAGCGCAAGCCTACCCAAGAAGAGTTAGAAGCAATGACGCGCCGACGTTGGATTATTGGAGTCGGGCGAGCACAGAAATATAAAGGTTGGGTGCTCGCAGAGGAAGTTGTGCAGCGGCTTCATAGCGATCTCTCTGAAGGTGTTTCATTTATTCGAGTTGGTGGCGACGAAGAAGGTGATGCAACGAAGAATCAAGTGAACGCGCGCAAGACATCATCTGAAGGCATAGCAACAGGTCATCGCGGCTTTCGCGTGCAAAGATTGCAAAATGGTCTTGTCGTCAACGTTGAGTCGCTTCCCGATGAAATGCTCGCACAACTCTATCGTTGTGCAGATCTTTTGATCCATCCAAGTCAGGCAGAAGGCTTTGGATTTCCGCCTGTAGAAGCGGCGCTGTCTGGATTGCCCGTGGTTTATCGCACAGGTACGGCTGTCGATGGACACTTCAAAGGACATTCCTTTCATCCGCATTTTTGGCAAGGAATTGATTCAGATGATCCGACGCAGTGGAGCAAAGCTCTTTTGTCGGTTTTGCGCGATAAGTCTGGCTTAGACAAGTTTATGGATGAGATGAGTCTTGCGATTCATCCCCGCTCGTTCATTTGCCAGCGGGGTGGTGGTCAGGATTTTCGCTGGGAACGTGCGGCGGAAAGCTTGCTCTCGGTTTTATTTGCCAATCAAGACAACAAGCGATTGGCGGAGGCCGCTGAATGAGAGTTATTTTCTGGGGTCGAACTCTTCCAAAAGTTGTTGAATCTGTTGTCAACGAGCTCAGCAACGGAACGCGGAAATTGCAGATCTGCATTCAGGTTGATCCGGGCGTTCGGGCAACAGAATTTTCCTCGCCATATTTGGACGAAGTGATCCGAGAGAATGCATTCAGTTTTGATGCATTGGAGAGAAAACTTGTTGAGCGCCGCGAACCCGCGCTTTTAGTATTGGATCTGTGGGGCTTTTTGTTTGTCGAAAATATTCTCAAGCTTATCCAGGACCTTCGTCCGGCGTTTAACCTCGCGCGCAGAACACTGATTTTGATGCCAAAGACCTGGCTTGGACAGTGGGAAGAATCGGCGCCCGCGCAGTCTTTGTCGCGCGGCCATCGGCAAGACATGAATTTGTTTTTTCAGCGCCTCGTCGGTGCATTTGAAGTTTTATGGAACACCGACGGACCGGAAATTTATTGTGTGCAATCTGCGCCAACCTTCGAGTTTCTTGAGCTCGCGACGGGGCAACAAGGGCTCGTTCCGCGCAAGGTCTTGGGCGTGCACTTGATTCCCAAGGAGTGCCGGAATTTTGCAGCACGATTCACAAGTGTTGCAAAGCTGACTCACGAAGTGTTGAGCTTTTTGAATTTGCCTATTCCCGCCCCAGGAGATCAGGTCGATCGCGACGGTGCGGCGCCTTGGGTGTGTCCGGTTGATTCAGATATTATTTATGGCCCCGTCCAGCAAAGAGGCGAGGGACGCTCTGCCTTTGCAAGGCTTTCTCCTGAGTTGATTGCAGCTGGGGTGCAGAGCCGCACACCCTTGCTTGAGCAGGGATTGTTAACTCTCTCCTGCCGCTGGGATCGCTATCTGCGCATGGATGCTGCCAAACGCCAATTTTGGTCGATGCCAGCGGCAACCTTGGCACGGACGGGTGCGCTGAATTTTCCATCGCCCGAAGCTGCGGCTTGGTTGCACTTTCTTGGCACGCTCGAACAGGCCGAGACACACCAATCTTCAAAACGTGGGCAAGCCACCTCGACGTCCTCACCCTTTCCATCGATCTACCAATCCACGGTTCCAAGCAACCTTGATAACGGTGTTCTGAGTTAATTTTTTAAGGTTTCATATCCGCTTTTTAGCAACGAATTGTGCATTGAAATTTAAAAGGGGAGTCACTCGATGTGTGCTCCCCTTGTTCTTGTCCGGAATTTACGAGTCATTAGCTCAATGGACGTGTTCGTGTGTCCTCCTTGCGGCGGAGAAATGCAGGAGTTTCGAAGTCGCCTTCATCAGGTGTGATGTCGGCCAGTTCGCGAGCCAGTCGAAGAGCCTTTTCGTTCTCGTTTTCGCTCTCATCACCTGCGGTCACGAGGTTCATCGCGCTGAGTCCGTTAAAGTGGTCTTGTTTTAAATCGGCGGCTGGCCCAACGTCTGCTTGTTGTCCTGCGTTGTTGGCTTGACGAGACAACTCAAGAGTCCATTGAGTCAATTCTTCAAACTCATTCTTTCCTGAGTTCAAATTCTGACGCAACAAAGCTTCTGAATTGCCTGTTTCGCTTTCCGATTGAACGCTTGTGCGCTGTTGATTTGCTGATGTGCCCGCGCCATTCAGACCATGAGAATTGTTTGAATAGGCGTTATTTTGGCTATGGCCTGTGAAATTGTTACCGCTGCCAAATGAAGTTGTGTTCTGTGAAACAACGCCCGAAGTGTTGCCTTGGAATGCGCGCTGCTGCATGCCCTGAGCAACGTCGTGTTGAGCTCCTTGGTTTTCCGTTCTGCGCATGTTGTTCACGGGCTGACCAACCTCGTAGGGTGCGCGCAAGGAAAGGCCAGCTGCAATGGGATTGTTTCCTGTCTGCATGCCCTGATTGAGGCCACCGCCACGATTGCTTCCCATATCCGAGCGCATGCCTTGATTGAGGCCGCCACCGTGATTCATGCGTGGATCGTTTTGTGTGTTTCCATAACCAAAACCGTTGTTGCCAGGGCGTTGGTTATGAGTATTTCCATTCATTCCGTAATTTGCTGAATTTCCTGCCTGCATTCCGTTAGTCGTTTGGTAACCATATCCATTCGTGGAATTGGAATACATTTTGTTATGGGCGTCAGGGAGTGACACGCGTGCGTGATCAAATCCTGTGGCAATGACTGTCACACGCAAGGTGTCGCCCATGGACTCGTCGACAACTGAGCCAAAGATAATATTGGCATCTTCGTGAACAGCTTCTTGAATGAGAGTCGAAGCTTCACTGATTTCGTGAAGAGTCATGGCGCTGCTGCCCGTGATGTTGATAAGAATTCCAGTGGCACCTTCGATGTCGACATCTTCCAGGAGCGGCGAATTAATCGCAGCGCGAGCAGCCTCAATGGCTCGGCTTTGTCCTGTCGCGGTGCCGATTCCCATCAGTGCCATTCCCATTTCAGACATAATTGTTCGCACATCGGCAAAGTCGACGTTCACTCGGCCTGGGATATTGATGATGTCTGAAATTCCCTTGACTGCATTCAGCAGCACTTCGTCGGCCAGCTTGAAGCCATCGAGCATCGACATTTGCGGCGGTGCAATGCTGAGCAAACGTTGATTTGGAATGGTGATCAAAGTATCAACGCACGCCTTCAAAGATTGAATGCCTTGCTCGGAATGAATCTTGCGGCGCTTGCCTTCAAACGAAAATGGTTTTGTAACAACACCCACAGTGAGAGCGCCGAGTTCACGAGCCACTTGCGCAATAATTGGCGCAGCACCTGTTCCTGTGCCACCACCCGTTCCGGCAGTCACGAAAACCATATCCGCGCCTGATAGCACTTCTTGGATAATAGCTTTGTCTTCGAGTGCTGCATCGCGACCTACTTCGGGGTTAGCGCCAGCGCCCAAACCTTTGGTCAATTCACGACCGAGCTGAATCTTCACGGGAGCGAGATTCGATTGAAGAGCCTGCACGTCGGTGTTGGCTGCAATAAATTCAACTCCGGAAAGTCCTTGTTCAATCATTGTGTTGATTGCGTTGCCGCCAGCTCCACCGACCCCGATGACTTTAATCACTGCATTGGATGAAAAATTTTCCCGTTCAAGCATGGTGGTTGCTCCCCTGTGCGATGACAGCACTTCGAACTGTTAAGCGGAATGTTTTGAAGTATATGGGGGTGCGATTTGATGTGTAAAGATTTCCGCGCTGTTCGTTGACAAAGGGGTTTGAAAATTGACTCCTACGTGTCAAATTTCTGGCAAAAGAAAAGTCGAACCGACACGATGGTTCGACTCAGTTCCGGAAAATCGTCTGTGCGTTCGGAAATTTTCAAGAAAAAACTTAATTTCCTTAAATCTCGTTCGGTTCCTTGAGCTTGTCCCAAACTGACCGCGCCCAGGCGAAAAGTCCGCCCCGCGGCATCTTCCAGACCGAGTCGGCCTCCTCATTTGCCGACGCAAAGACGGGCGAGAGCAGGCCAATGGTTGATGTGCATAGGGGTGAACGAAGGCCTTCAGTGACACCGGTTAAATTTAGGGGGTAGCCGACTCGTGCGCTGACCCCAAAGATATCTTCGGCTATCCAACAGAGTCCTGGCATTAAAGAACCACCACCCGTGAGAACAACACCTTTGGTAATGAACTGTGTTACCTTGAGTCGCTTCAGCTCGCTGTGGATGAATCCAAAAATTTCCCGAACTCTTGGTTCAACAATATGCATCAGCTGGCCACGGGTGAATTGCCGCATACCGCCAAGGTGTTCGGCGGTTTGAAATGTAAAGGTTTCATGCGCATCTTGAGAATTGAAATAGCCCTGAGCAAAATCACGTTTAATTCGCTCAGCCTCGGTTTGGGTTGTCCGCAATCCGATGGCAATGTCTTTTGTGATGTGATGTGCACCGAATGGAAAATCTTTGCTGAAGATCGGCGTGCCCGATGAATAAACGACAACATGAGAAAGATGTGCGCCGAAGTTAATACAAACCGATCCCATTTCGCGTTCATCTGAATCGAGTGCGGACTCCGCAGATGCCAGACTCTCGAATGCGACACTCTCTACGTGCAAACCGCCCTGATTCACAGCGCGAATGATATTTTGCAGTTCCGCATCTGGGGCAGCAATTCGGTGATAAAGAGCACCAAGAGAATTGCCGTACATACCAACAGGATTAATGATTCCGGGTCTTCCATCGACGATGTAGTGACCGGTGAGTGTGGCGATTTGTTCAAAACCTGCTTGCAGCGTGTGGCCATTTGCGAGTGCAAGTAGACGTTCACGATCAGAGCTTTTGACTTCACTCGACTTGAGGGCAATAGACTCAGTGAAATTTTCCGAGACAGCGTTTGTACTTGCAAAGCTGACGCGGGCCTCGTTTAGTTCGAGCCCTGATTGCCGTTCCACCTCATCAACAGCTTCCAGAATGGACTGAGCTATGGATTCCAAATCGACCATGGTTCCGCGGCGGATCCCGTTGTGCGGAACTTCTGCCGCAGCAAATATGTGAAACGAGCGATTTGAATGGCGCCCTGAAGTTGCCGCATCTTCTTCACCGAAATTGTATCCGCCATGATTTGAGAAGCCACTGAGGATTTCATTTGAATCAATGTTAGCATGACCAACCACAATGCGAGTTTGTGATGCTCCAATATTCAACGCGACATTAAATTCTGAATGTGTTTTCGTCTCGGTCATTGCAAACCTCCGCGCTTGGTTTCCGAGACAACATCGGACATGCGAATGACAGCTTTGTCTGAAAAGGCCAAGTCAATTTGATCTACATTTGCTTTTTTGAGTCTGAGATCTTGAAAGACTTGACTGAGTCTTTCGAATTTCTCAGAGAACTGGCTCTCGCCCAAAATGATTGTGACCTTGTGCTGCGCTACTGGCGGACTCATGTCCACCGTCGAAGCGCTGCTTCCAATGCCATCTACAGGCGCGTGTCCAGTGTATTCTTTCATTCGGACGATTGCAGAAAACCCACTTCCAGAGCGCCAAAGCACTTTTTCAACTTCAACCGGCAATTTGTTTGCCGTGAACAGCGAAGAGATCTTCATTGCTTGCTGACTCAGCCAGCGGATATTTGCAGTTGAAATTGAAGCTGGCCGAACGAAAAGTCCGCTGTGCGCTTTCTTCTTTTCGCGCAATGCAGATATGTTTAGCTGCAAATCAGGCGCTTCAAGCAGTGGAAGGTTTCCATAATCAGTTGCGCTCAAACCACGAGCAATGATTTTGAACTTACTTCCAACAAGAATGCGTTCATTGCCTTTCCCTTCCAACACAAGAAGAGGGGCTTGAGCTGCAACATCAATGCGAAGCCGCTTGTCGAGGCCCGCACGAATGGAAACTTCGTCGACACCATCGACCATTGAAATGCGCGAGAGGAGTTTGTCGGTGAGTGCAGCACGGCTCCAATTCTCAGCGCGGGCGGTTTGGAGTGTGTCGGACGAAAGCTTTGAGATTGCGAAAAAGAGTTCGGCCCGTGGGGTGCTTATTTCTAATCTAGTAGGCAGCGATTGGGTTAATGATTCTGCTGCCTTGGTGGCTCCATAACCAACTGCCCCCAGCATCGTGAGGCTCGCTAAAACAATCATTGAAGCTTTGGGCCATTTCTTCAGAGATGCCCG
>Ga0214923_10000869_pt1 | contig 44592 bp, 41 predicted proteins | sample LL1510_MetaG_FD_177993 | JGI IMG/M metagenome (GOLD analysis project Ga0214923, IMG submission 177993) | Freshwater microbial communities from Lake Lanier, Atlanta, Georgia, United States - LL-1510 | ecosystem: Environmental > Aquatic > Freshwater > Lake | place: USA: Georgia | collected... | reverse complement strand
GATCGAGCTCCCACGGGCCGGGCGTGGCCGAGACGTAGATCGTCTGGTGGAGGCGCCGCTCCCACTCGTCGAACATCAGCGGGCGGTTGTCGAGGGCGCTCGGCAGCCGGAAGCCGTGCTCCACGAGCGTCGTCTTGCGGGCTTTGTCGCCGGCGTACATGCCGCGGACCTGCGGCACGGTGACGTGCGACTCGTCGACGAAAAACAGGAAGTCGTCCGGGAAGTAGTCGAAGAGGGTCGTGGGCGTGCTGCCCGGGGTCCGGCCGGAGAGGGGCCGCGAGTAGTTCTCGATGCCGGGGCAGAAGCCGGCCTCCATCAGCATCTCGATGTCGAAGCGGGTGCGGGCGTTCAGCCGCTGGGCCTCGAGAAGCTTGCCCTGGCTCTTGAGTTCCTCGAGTCGGGATTCGAGTTCCGCCTTGATCGAGGCCACCGCCGCCTTGATCCGGTCCTCCGGCATCACGAAGTGGCGGGCCGGGTAGAAGTAGGTCTCGTCCTTCCGGGCGGCCACCTCGCCGCTCGTGGGGTGGATGACGGCGACCGACTCGATCGTGTCGCCCCAGAACTCCACCCGCGTGGCGAGCTCGTCGTAGGGCGGCCAGATGTCGAGCGCGTCGCCGCGGACGCGAAACCTGCCGCGTTCGAGGGCCGTGTCGCTCCGCTCGTAGTGGATCGAGACGAGCTTTTCCAGGAGCCGGTCGCGGCCGAGGTCCATGCCGCTGGCAAGCCGGATCACCATCGAGCGGTAGTCGTCGGGCGAGCCCAAGCCGTAGATGCACGACACGCTCGCCACCACGATCACGTCGCGCCGGCTCACGAGGGCGCTCGTGGCCGCCAGCCGCAGCCGGTCGATCTCCTTGTTGATCGCGGCATCCTTCTCGATGTAGATGTCGCGCTGCGGGATGTAGGCCTCGGGCTGGTAGTAGTCGTAGTAGCTGACGAAGTAGTGGACGGCGTTGTGCGGGAAGAAGTCGCGGAACTCCGCGTAGAGCTGCGCCGCGAGCGTCTTGTTGTGGGAAAGCACGAGCGTGGGGCGGCCGGTCCGGGCGATGACGTTCGCCATCGTGAACGTCTTGCCCGAGCCGGTCACGCCCATCAGCACCTGCGAGGCCCGCCGCTCCTCGAGGCCGCGCACGAGCGACGCGATCGCCGTCGGCTGGTCGCCCGCCGGCTGGTAGGGACTCACGAGTTCGAAGACGCCGGGATCGCCCTTCATGGCGCCTCGGGCCGCGGCTGCGGCGGGCGGATCGGCCGCAGGTGCGGCTTCATTCTGGCGAGCGTCGCCGGGCCGATCCCCGGCACGTCGAGGAGCGCGTCGAGCGACGCGAACGGCCCATGGGTCTCGCGGTGCTCGACGATCCGGGCGGCGGTGGCGGGGCCGAGCCCGGGCAGTTGGGCGAGTTCCACCGCCGGGGCGGTGTTCACGTTCGTCGTGAACCTCGTCCGGACGTCGGGGGGGGCGTCGTGGTCGACGAGCTGCCCCGCCGCCGCCAGCCAGACGAAGGCGGCCGTGAGCAGCCCGGCGGCCACGGCGGCCACGAGCGGCTGCAGGCGGCGGGGGATCAGGGCGGTGTCGACGGGCGCATCGGTCATCGTGCTATAGGATACCGCAGTCATGCCCGCCCGCCCCGCCCCGCCCGCCGCCGCCGACTTCAGGCAATCCGTCTGGGACGAACAACTGGCGGCGCACGTGGCCGCCCGCGCGCGGGACTGGTTCGCCGAGGACCTGGGGCACGAGTGCGACTGGACGAGCGTGGCCACCGTCGATCGAGGGGCCACCGCCTGCCTGAACGTCACCTGCCGCCGCCCGGGGGTGATCGCCGGGCTCGACGCCGCGGGCGTCGTCGCGCGGGTCGCCGCCGAGGAGCTCGCCTGGCGGCCGGCGGTCGCCGACGGCACGATGGTGTCTCAGGGCGACGTCGTGGCCACGCTGTCCGGGCCCACGCGCAGCATCCTCGCCGCCGAGAGGGTGCTGCTCAACCTGATCGGGAGGATGTCCGGGGTGGCGACCGCGACCAGGCAGCTCGTCGATGCCGTGGCGGGCACGGGCTGCCGCGTGTACGACACGCGAAAGACGATTCCCGGCTGGCGGCTGCTCGACAAGCTGGCCGTCCGGCTCGGCGGCGGCTGGAACCATCGTCACGGCCTCCACGACGCGATCCTCGTCAAGGACAACCATCTCGCGGCGCTCGCCGCGCGGGGGATCGGGCCGGCCGACGCCGTGCGGAGGGCGCGGGCGTTCGTCGCCGCGGCGTTCCCGCCGGAGCGGGCTGAGGCGACCGTGGTCGAAGTCGAGGTCGAGTCGCTGGAGCAGGTGGCTGAGGTGTTGGAAGCGGCCCCCGACGTCGTCCTGCTCGACAACATGACTCCGGCCGAGCTCGGGGCGGCGGTGGACCTGCGCGGCCGACAGGGGGCCGGCACGGCCGCCCGCATCGTGCTCGAGGCCTCGGGAGGAATCCGCCCCGCCACGGTGAGGCCCGTGGCGGAGACGGGCGTCGACCGGGTGAGCAGCGGGTGGCCCACGCACGACGCCCCCTGGCTCGACGTGGCCCTCGACTGGCGCTGAAAGCGGCGAAATGGCCGTAAAACGCCCGTTTTTTCCAGGCGGCGGGCGGTCTCCAAAAAATTTCGACCCGGTCGTTGACAGGCTGGGCGGGGTCAGGATAAATTTCGGGCTCAGAGGAATTCGGCAGCCGAGTTCCCTTCCGTCTCAACAAACAGGCAGTCCGCTCGTGAGTTCTTCAGACCGCGGTCGACCCGGTTCCCGGGTTCGTGGTCGTCGTTGAACCGAGTTCTCCGGACGCTGTCTTCTCAGGTTGCGGCCCCTGTTTCTCGGCTCACGTTCGCACGGACGGCCTGGTGTTCCGGCGCGGAATGATCGAGCGCTGGCCGGCTGATTCCCGCCCTCGGCGGAACGCCGTCGTGCCACGCAACTCCCGACGCGGTTTCTGAGGACTCTCTGATGACACGCACGACCAATGTCAGCGTCCAGCACGTTCCGTGGCACGAACCGCCGTGGCCGGATGTCGCCCGTCGTGGCGCTCGCGGTGCTGTGGGCGGGGGCCGTGGTCGGGCAGTACCCCGCTCGCGGTGAAACGATCTCCGCGGCGAACTTTCGGATCGACATCGCCAGCAACGTCAACTGGATCCACAACTCGAATCCGGCCGTGGCCCACAAACTCTGGCGGCAGACCGCGATGGAGCAGGCCGTGCTCGCGTCCCGCCCCTACGTGCGGGTGACGAACCTCGCGGCCGGGTCGGACGCCCGCGTCGAGCAGGTGCGTTTGAACGTGACCAACATGGGGTCCACCGCGATCCAAGACGTCTCGCTCGCGCCCGATCAACGAGACTCCTCGTGGAAGTGGAGCGCCGCCTCGAACACGGTGTTCATCGATCTCGACAAGCCGATTCCGAGTGGCGAGAGCGTCACGGTGCGGATGATCACCTCGCCGGGTGGTCTGGATCCCAGGGGATACACGCTGCAGCAAAACTTCTTCTGCCCGAGCCAGCCCAGTTTCGCGGATCCGCGGCTGAGCGCGACGAACGACTTCGGCGTGCTCGACGTGTTGGTCCGGGTTCCCGGCCCGCAGGATCCGGGCGCGGTCCCGGGATCGGTGAAGCGGTTTGCGTACAGCCTGGAAACCGTGGTGATCGATCCGTTCAAGACCGCCGGGCAGCAGGTGGGAGTCCAGATCGCGCCCGTGCCGGTGCCCGAGCCGTCCACGCTCGTGCTGCTCGCGGCCGCGGCGGGGGTCGGGGCGTGGACGGCCGGCAGACGCCGCCGCACGGCCGCCTGACCGGCGTCACACCGGGCAGGCTGGGCAAGGCGTTCCGGTATTGCTGAGGAACGGAGCCTTGCCGGCCCGATAAAGTCTGCCGGGCGGACCGGTTCGGTCCTTCCCCGCTTCGCCCGGCCGAGGGGCTGTCGATGGGCACCGCGTTGACCAACTCGTTCCCCGCGCGGCGCGTCTTCGTGCTCGCGGCGGGTCCGATCTGCGCGGCGGCCGTGCTCACCGGGCTGCCGCGGGCGTCCGCGGGAAATGTGCCGGACGCCCGGGCCGCCGCAGCCGATCGATCGGTGCTCGCCGGCGATGATGCCGCGAGCCCGACGCAGGTTCCCGCGGCGCTCGGCGAGGAGGTCCTCCTCCCGGAGGAACCCTTCGTTTTCGACGGCGGGGAATTCACCACCGAGACGGAGATGCACCGCCCGGTGGCAGGCACCGGGACGCCGGACACGCGCTGGCAGGCGGGGGCCGATTTTCTCCTCCTCCGGCCCTCGTTCAGCAATGCCACCGCCATGCTTGCGAACACCCGGTCGGGCGGGACGCCCAACTATTCCAGTTCCCTCGACGCGATCGACTACGACTTCGCCTTCAGCGGCGGACTGAGGGCCTTCGTCGGCTACCAGACCTCCGTCGACCACGTGTTCCGTTTCTCCTACACGAATTTTTTCGCCCAGACCACCGCGACCGGCTTCGCCTCCGGCAATTGGTCGGGCGGCAACGGCACGATCGTCATCGGGCCCTACAACACGGGAGCCGACGCGGCCGGCGAATCGATCACCTCCACGGCCAAGGTGGGGCTCAACATCTACGATCTCGAGTGGGCCCGCAGGGTGGACGTCGAGACGGGTGCACGCGGGGCGCCCGTGTGGGACCTCGCGGCCGGCGCCGGCATCCGGTTTCTCGACAGCCGCGTCACGTCGAACGTCTTCAACAACGTGATCACGGTGGGGTTCCCGGATCTGCTCGTGACGACGAGCCGCACGTTCGGCGGCGTCGGGCCGCGGCTGGCGGGGCAGGTGCGGCGGTATTTCGGCGCCCAGCGCCGCTGGAGCGCGTTCGGATCGGTGGGTGGCTCGCTGCTCGTGGGCAGCCTCTCGAACACCGATACGCGGCTCACGCTCGATGTCGACCGCACCTTCGAGCGGCAGGCCGTTGGCGGCACGACCGTGATCCCGAACGTCGACGTGTCGCTCGGGGCCACGTGGCAGATGCGGCCGCGAACCAGCCTCTCGGCCGGATGGACGCTCCTGTACTTCGGGAACCTGGGCTATGCCGAAACGGTGCGGACGGAAGCGACCCCGCCGCTGACTCCCGTCTCCAACGTGCCGCTCACGAATTCGAGCCTGGCACTCGACGGCTTTTTCTTCCGGTTCACCCGCGCGTTCTGAGCGGGGAGGCCGTTGCGCCCTCCACGCCGAGGAGGCGGTTGCGCCCTACACGCCGAGGAGGCGGTTTCTTTTGGTGCGGCGCTCCGCGCGGAGGCGGGCGCGGCGGCGGGTCTCGCTCGGCTTCTCGTAAAATTCGCGCCGCCGCATCTCCTTCTTGATGCCGCTGCGCTCGACCAGTTTGCGGAAGCGGCGGACCGCCTCCTGGATGCTTTCGCGTTCTCGGACCGTGAGCTTGACCATGGACTTCCTGAGGGCCGGCGGGCGACGGACAAACCGCGCAGGATAGCGGCCCGCCGCCGGGAAGTCCACCGGGCCGGCGGCGGGCCGGGCCCCGCGCAGCCCGCCCGGGCGGCCGCAGCCATTTGCCGCCGCGGCCGGGAGGCCTCCACAATGCGGCCCATGCAGCCGTTTTCCCCCAGCATGTTCGCCGTCGCTGTGCCGGGCGTGGGCGAACTGGCCGTGGCCGCGGTCGCAGCTGCGGTCGCCGTCGTGCTCCTGCCGCGGGGCCGGCGGCGGCTGGCCTCGGGCTCGGCAGCCCTCCTCACGCTCGGCGGCGTGGCCGCGGCCGCGGCGGCCGCGGCTCCCGAGTGGCGAGACGCGGCGCTCGCCCTCGCCCGCCTGTGCGGCGTCGCCTCGGTCCTGCAGTCGCTCGTCGTGGTGGCCGCCGTGCCCGTCTGGGAGCGGTTCGCCGTGCCGATGCCCAGGATCTTCCTCGACGTGCTCCGCTGGCTGGCGCTGGCGGCGGCGGTGGTCGCCGGGTTGTGGGAGGCCGGGATCGACGCGGGCGAGCTGCTCGCCGGGTCGGCGCTCGTGACGGCGGTGATCGGCTTCGCGCTCAAGGACACGCTCGGCAACGTGTTCGCGGGGCTCGCCATCCACGCCGAGCACCCCTTCGAGATCGGCGACTGGATCCAGTACGACCCGAACCCGGCCCATGTCGGGCGGGTCGTGGAGATCAACTGGCGGGCCACGAAGGTGCTCACGCTCGACGAGGCCCACGTCATCATTCCCAACGGCCAGCTCGCCCAGGCGTCGATCCGCAACTTCACGAAGCCCGACCCCTGGTCGCGGCGCTCACTGTTCGTCGTCACACCCTACGACGTCCCGCCGCAACGGGTGCAGGCGCTCATCCTCGACGCGATCCGCGGGAGCTTCGGCGTGCTCGAGCGGCCGGCACCCTCGGTGGTGACCAACGCGTTCACGGAGCGCGGCGTCGAGCATTGGGTGCGGCTGTTCACCACCGAGTTCGACAAGCGCGACCGGGTCGACGGCATGGCCCGCGACCGGATCTGGTATGCCTTCGCCCGCCACGGCATCGAGATCCCGGTGGCCACCCAGGCGATCCGGCTCACGCAGCTCCCCGCGCCGGCGGCGGAGCCGCCCGACGCCGCGCTGCGCAGGCGGGCCGAGTGCCTCGCGTCCATCGGCCTGCTCTCCCCGCTCGATGCCGCGCTGGTGCGGCGGCTGGCCGCGGAGAACGTCGACCGCGTCTATGCCGCCGGCGAGCAGGTCGTGCGCCAGGGCGAGCCCGGCGCCGCCATGTTCGTGGTGATGGACGGCCGCGTGGAGGTCTCGGCCGCCGCCGTCGACGCGCCGGTGCACGTCGCCACGCTCGAGGCGGGTGACTACTTCGGCGAGATGTCCCTCATGACCGGTGCTCCGCGCGTGGCCACCGTCACGGCGGTCGTCGAGACCCGCCTCCTCGAGGTGGGGAAGGAGTCGTTCGGGCGGGTGCTCGCCGAGCGGCCGGACCTCGTGGAGCGGCTCGGAAAGGCGCTGCGGGAGCGGCTCGTCACCCGGTCGCAGGCGCTCGCCGGGGCCGAGCGGACCGTTCCGAACGACCAGGACATCTTGCGGAAAATCCGCGATTTTTTCGCGATCTGAGCGATGGAAGACCCCGGAGGCCAGGCCTGATGCGGATCGAACTGCTCCCCTCGAGCGTGCCCCCGTCGGACGCGCAGTTTCTCACGACGTATCTCGTGGACGCCGAGGTGGCGATCGATGCCGGGTCCCTCGGCCTGCTGGCCGATCGCGGGCGGCAGCGTCGGGTGCGGCACGTGTTCGTGACCCACGAGCACCTCGACCACATCGCGACGCTGCCGATTTTCCTGGAGAACGTCTACGAGCCGGGGCCGGAGAGCGTCGAGCTGCTGGCTTCGGCCGGCGTGCTCGAGTTCCTGCACACCGACGTCTTCAACGGCCGGGTCTGGCCCGACTTCTTCGCGCTCTCGCGGCCCGAAGACGCCTTCGTGCGGGCGACCGCCATCGAGCCGTTCGCCCCCGTGACTCGGGCCGGCCTCGCCGTGACGCCGGTGCCGGTGTCGCACGGCACCGACACCCTCGGGCTCGTGGTCGACGACGGCCGAGCGGCCGTCGCGTTTCCGTCCGACACCGGGCCCACGGACGCCATTTGGCGGCACCTCGCCGCGGTTCCCAACCTCCGGGCGGTGTTCCTGGAGGCGAGCTTCCCCGACGAGCACGCCGGGCTCGCCGCGGCCGTCGGCCATCTGTGCAGCGGCTCCTTCGCAGCCGAGACGCGCAAACTCCCGCGCGACGTCCTCTGGATCGTGGTCCACCGCAAGCCCCGCCATGCCGCCGCCATCGCCCGGCAGATCGCGGCCCTCGGCCTCCCGCGCGTGGAACTCGTGGAGCCCGGGCGCGCCTACGAGTTTTGAGCCCCTCACTTCTGCCGGCTCTGCCGCTTGCGGTCGTGCTCGGAGAGCAGGATCTTGCGGAGCCGGATCACGTCGGGCGTGACCTCCACGAGCTCGTCGTCCTCGATGTATTCGAGGGCCTCCTCGAGCGACATGCGCCGCGGCGGCTTCAAGAGAATGTTGCGGTCGCTGCCGCTGGCCCGCATGTTCGTGAGCTTCTTCTCCTTCGTGGGGTTCACGATCATGTCCTCGCTGCGGGCGTTCTCGCCGACGACCATCCCCTCGTAGACCTCGTCACCCGGGGCGATGAACAGGTCGGCCCGTTCCTGGAGGCCGTCGAGCCCGAAGGCCACGGCCCTGCCCGGCACCATCGACACGAGCACGCCGTTGGCCCGGCCGGCCACATCCCCCTCGAGCGGGGCCCACTTCTCGAACCGGTGGTGCATGATCGCCGTCCCCTGCGTGGCGTTGAGCACGCGGGTGCGCAGGCCGATCAGCCCGCGGGCGGGGATCGAGAACGCCGCGTGGGCGAATTCGCCGCGGCTGCCCATGTGCACGAGTTGCCCGCGGCGGGCGCCGGTGAGTTCCATCACGGGGCCGAGTTTGTCGTGGGGCACCTCGACGACGAGCGTCTCGAACGGCTCGAGCGTCGCGCTGTCCTCCTTCCGGAGGATCACCTTCGGCTTGCCCACCGAGATCTCGAACCCCTCGCGGCGCATCGTCTCGATGAGCACCGAGAGGTGGAGCAGGCCGCGGCCGCTGACGGCGAACTGCTCCGTGCCCTCGATCGGCTGCACCCTGAGGGCGACGTTCTTCTCGAGTTCCTTCTCCAGCCGGTCGCGGAGGTGCCGGGTGGTGAGGAACTTGCCCGACTTGCCCACCAGCGGGGAGGTGTTGATGCCGAACACCATCGACAGCGTCGGCTCGTCGACGGTGAGGCGCGGGAGCGGACGCGGGTCGAGCGGGTCGCAGATCGTGTCGCCGATCTCCACGTCTTCGATGCCGCTCACGGCGGCGATATCGCCGGCCGTGGCCTCTTCGACATCGATGCGGCCGAGCTTGTCGAACGACTGCACGCCCACGAGTTTCGCCGGCAGGAGGGCCCCCGCCGCGGTGGAGCGGACCACGGCCGCCCCCTTGGTGAGCGTGCCCGACTCGACCCGGCCGATCGCGATCCGGCCGACGTAGTCGCTCCAGTCGAGCGTGGTGACGAGCATCCGCAGCGGCGCCGAGGCGTCGACGAGCGGCCCGGGGATCTTCTCGAGCACCATGTCGAGCAGCGGCTCCATCGTGCCTTCGCGGACGGCCGGGTCGTGCGCGGCGTAGCCGCCCCGGCTCGAGGCGTAGACGAAGGGGAAGTCGGCCAGGTCGTCGTCGGCGCCGAGTTCGAGGAACAGGCCGAGGATCTCGTCGAGCACCTCGAGCGGCCGGGCGTCGGGGCGGTCGATCTTGTTGACCACCACCACCGGCCGCAGCCGGCATTCGAGGGCCTTGGAAAGCACGAACCGCGTCTGCGGCATCGGCCCCTCGGCCGCATCGACGAGCACGAGCGCGCCGTCGGCCATCCGCAGCACCCGTTCCACCTCGCCGCCGAAGTCGGCGTGGCCCGGGGTGTCCATGATGTTGATCTTCTTCCCCTTCCACTCGACGGCGATGTTCTTCGCGAGGATCGTGATCCCCCGCTCCTTCTCGAGATCGTTGGAGTCGAGGATCCGCTCGCCCGCGAGCTGGCTCGCCCGGAACTGGCCGCTCTGCCGGAGCAGGCAGTCGACGAGCGTCGTCTTGCCATGGTCGACGTGCGCGATGATCGCGATGTTGCGGATGTCGTCGCGGCGGGTGCCGACGGCGGCGGGAGCAGGGGCGGCGGAGGCGGGCATGGGCTCGTGGGCGGGGTTGCGCGGGCGGAGCGGTCGATTATTCAGGAACCCCGCACCGCTGCATAGAGCCGATCCACGAGCGTGTGGCGCGTGTCGGCCCCGGTGCCGGTGGTCGCGGCCACGCGCAGCCGCGGCCCCGCGGCCGGTTCCGCCAGCGATCGGACCGTCGCCTCCGCCTCGGCCGGTCCGCGAAAGACCGCGACGAACTCATCCCCGCCGAGCCGCGCCACGAGGAGGGCACCGTGGGCGGCGTCGCGCAGCCGCGCCGCGGCGCGGGCCAGCAGGTCGTCTCCGGCCAGGAACCCGCGTTCTCCGTTGACCCGCTTCAGGCCTACCACGTCGACGCTCACGAACGCGACGCCCGCGAGCGTATCCCGCGCGCGGAGCCACGCCTCGAAGTCGCCCCGCGTCGCCAGCCCTGTCACGTGATCCGTCGCCATCCGACCTTGCGTCCGCGCAGGGACGCCGCCCGTCCGGGGCCACCTCGGCTGGCCCCGCGACGTGCAAGGCCGGCACGGGCCAGGGATGGCCGTGGCGGCTTGAAACTGGAGACGAAGGGGATCGAACCCTCAACCCCCGCCTTGCAAAGGCGGTGCTCTCCCAATTGAGCTACGTCCCCGATAGGACCGGGGTGATGCGGTCGTCGACTGCGCGCGCCACGATTCGAACGTGGGACCTCCACCTTATCAGGGTGGCGCTCTAACCAACTGAGCTACGCGCGCCCGCTGTGGGCCGCGCCGCCTGCGGCGGCCCGTTCCCGGCGAGATCGAGTGTAGGTCTGCCGCGGCCGATTTCAAAGGGTCGGCCGCCCGGCGGGGCCAGGGAGGGCGACGGGCGTGCGGTGCCGGCGTCGGTCCGGCGAAGTGGCGCTGGCGCCGGCGGCGAGAGCCGGTATTTTCGTGGCGTCGAACTCTCTGGATGCAGGAAGGAACCGTCGCCATGACCATGAAGGTCTGCCCCAGTCTCGCCGCCGCGATCGTGCTCCACGCCGCCGCAGCGGCCGCCGCCCAGCCGACGGTGGACTACGCCCTCGGGCTCGCCCCCTTCCAGAAAAACGTCGACTACGACCGTGTGCCGGCCGACCAGGTGAAGGCCTGCACGATCAAGATGGAGAAGGAGGGTGGCTTGAGCGCCTGGGTCGTCCGAGGACCGCGCGGAGAAATCCTGCGGTCGTTCGCCGACACCAACGGCGACCGCGTGGTCGACCGCTGGAGTTACTACAAGGACGGTGCCGAGGTGTATCGCGACGTCGACGCCAACCACAACGCCAAGGCCGACCAGGCCCGCTGGCTCGGTGCGGCCGGCAGCCGCTGGGGGGTCGACGAGGACGAGAACGGCACGATCGACACCTGGAAGTCGATCTCGGCCGAGGAGGCGACCGCCGAGATCGTGGAGGCCCTGCGGACCCGCGAGGCGTCGGTGTTCACGCGGCTGCTGCCCACGAATGCCGACCTCCAGGCCGCTGGCTTCGAGGAGCCGCTGCTCGGCGAGCTCGGTGCTCGGGTGACGGCCGCCGCGAAGGGATTCGCGAAGCTGGCCGCGTCGCCGCGGAATCCGCTCGGGCCCGCCGCCCGTTGGAACAACATGCTCGCACCGCAGCCCGGCACGCTGCCGGCCGGCGGCGCCGGCGTGGCGAAGGACGTGACGGCCTACGACAACGTGGTCGCGCTCGTGGACGGGGGCGACGGCAAGGGGGGCGGAGGCCAGATCTACGTCGGGTCGCTCGTGCGGATCGGCGACGCCTGGCGACCGGTCGACCTGCCGCAGCTGCCGGGTGCGCAGGGCGAGATCGCCGACGCCACCGGCTTTTTCTCGCCGCGGGTGTCGGAGCGGTCGACCGCGGAGTCCGGCGGCCGCGAGACGGAGAAACTCAAGCCGCTGCTCGTGAAGCTCCGCGAGGTCGAAACACGCCTCTCCTCGGCCGACGCCGCCTCGCGCAGGAAGCTCGCGGGGGAGCAGGTGGTCCTCCTGGAGCAGGTGGTGACGGCGGCCGAGGCCGCGGAAAAGCCGTTTTGGGTGAAGCAGCTGGCGGAGACGATCGCGGCGGGCGTGCAGGACGACGCGCTCCCCGACGGGATCGCGCGGCTGGAGCAGCTCGCGGCGGTCGTCTCGGCCGACGAGCCACTCGAGGCGTTCGTGCGGTTCAGGCTGGCCTCGGCCCGGTACGCCGCCGGCATGCAGCAGCCGGGGGCCGACGTGGCCAAGGTGCAGGCGGCGTGGCTCGACGAGCTGAGGCAGTTCGTCGAGAAGCACCCGCAGGCCCCCGACGCGGCCGAGGCGATGCTGCAGATGGGGATCGCCGACGAGTTTTCCGGCAACGAGAAGGAGGCCCTCGAGCGCTACGCCGCCATCGTCAAGGCGTTTCCCGACGCCACCGCCGCCCGCAAGGCCCGCGGAGCGGCCCGGCGTCTCGAGGGCGTGGGCAGGCCGCTTGAGCTCTCCGGCACGTCGATCGACGGCAAGCCCGTGGCCGTCGAGTCGCTGCGCGGCCGGCCGGTGCTCGTGCACTACTGGGCGACCTGGTGCGAGCCCTGCAAGGTCGACATCGCCCAGATCCGAGAACTGTACGCCAAGTACGGCCCCAAGAAGTTCGCGGTGGTCGGGATCGCCCTCGACACCGACAAGGCGCAGCTCACGAAGTTTCTCGCGGCCAAGCCGATCCCCTGGCCGCAGCTCCACGAAGCGGGCGGGCTCGACGGTCGCCTCGCGGAGGAGCTCGGCATCCTCACGCTGCCCACGATGCTGCTCGTCGATGCCCAGGGCAACGTCGTCGACCGCAGCCTCGTGATCACCGATCTGGAGCGGAAGCTCGACGCGCTGCTGGGCGGCAACTGAGCCGTTCCGCGCGGTTCGGAGCGGGCGCCGGGCCGCGGGTTGGGTTTGCGGCCGCGGCCCGCGATCGCTATCGTCCCGCTCCCCCGGGCGTTTCCCGGGTCCGACGTCCTTGCCTCGCGGGAACACGTGCGATGCTGCTGGTGGCGGTGGCCGTGAGCCCGGTGTTGTGCGCGATGAGCGTCGTGCAGCTGCTCGGTCTGGCGGCGGCGGGGCTCGTGCGGCTCGCCGAGGGCACGTCTCACGAGCGGCCGTCGCAGTGGCTGCTCGTGCTCGCCCTCGCGGCCGTCGGCGGCCTGTGCGGCTTCGCGCTGCGGTTCGGCCCGGCGGCGGCGGCGGCGTGCGCCGTCACGCTCGCGTTGATGACGCTGATCGTCGTCTTCGACGCCCGCTAGCAGGGGTGCGCCGTTCGCCTCGTCTGCCGCGCTTGCCGCGGCGGCCGCCGCCGCCCCGTGAATCGGAAAAAAACTCCCCTTCGGTGCGACCGGCGGCCGAAAACCACTGCCGTGGGGCGGCCGTCATCGCCCGCGGAGGAGCCAAGGAGCCTGCCATGTCCATCTCGAGGTCCGCGTTTCTGTCCGTCGTGCTCGTGACGGTGGCATCGGCCGCCGTGGCGGCCGACGATCTCGCCGCCAACGTCGCCGCGAGCATGAAGGAATCGGGCGCCCTCAAGGGCTACCGCGTGAACGTCAAGGCCCAGGCGGGCACCGTCTGGCTCGAGGGAACCGTCTCCGACGCCCGGCAGATCGACGCGGCCATCGCGGCCGCCGAGGCGGTGTCGGGCGTGGAGCGGGTGGTGAACAGGCTGTCCGTCAACGGGCCCGCGCCAGCCGGCGATGATGCATTCTCCCTCCCCGGGTCGATCCGGTCGCTCGTCGGGTTGTCGGCCCCGGCCCCCGAGCCGGCCCTCGCCGCGGCTGCCGCGGCCGACGGGGATCGTGACGAGGCGGAGGTCGCGCTCGTTCAGGCCGTCGAGCCGGAGGCGGCGACGCCCCCGGCGGTCAGGCCCGCCGTGTCGCGGCGTGCTGCGGCGCCGCGTCCGCTCGCCGCCCAGGCTGCCAAGCCCGTGTCGCGGCCGCGGACGGGTCGGGCACCGTCGGGCCGCGTGCAGGCCGCGGCCGCGTTCAAGCGGCAGCCGTTGGCCCTTCCCGGCTCTGCGGACGGCTACGTGCTAGGAGAGGAGGTCGGCGGCCCCGCCGACGGCCAGATGGTACCGGGCTCCATGCGGATCAGCGAGGGTCCGGCCCCCGACGCGTGTCCGCCGGGCATGGCTGGCATGGGCGGCATGGGTAGCGCCGGCGGCCCCGTGCCGATGAACGCGGTGATGGGCGGGGCGGGCGGCATGGGCGGCGCCGGCGGAATGCCGGTGCCCGTCCGCGGCGGCGGTCCCAACATGCCGAACTACGCCTGGCCGAGCTACGCGGCCTACCCGAACTACGCCGCCCTCCAATATCCGACGCAGTATTCGCCCACGGCGTGGCCCTACATCGGCCCGTTCTATCCGTACCCGCAGGTGCCGCTGGGCTGGCGGCGGGTGTCGCTCGAGTGGGACGACGGCTGGTGGTGGCTCGACTTCGACGAGCGGCATATCCACAGCCACCACCGCTAGGCCCCTCGAAGCGGTCGACGAGCCAGATACACCCGCCCGCGCCACCGCGCGGGCGGGTTTGTTTCATGCCGGGGGAGCGACGGGGGCCCGCCGCCGCCGGAAAATCCCGCAAGTTTCCGCGCCGCACGGTCGATACAACCGGCAGAGGTTCCCAGACGACCGCCCCCGCGGCCCGCCCGAGGAGTTCGCCATGCAGATCCGTGCCCGGCTGATCGCCATCGCCCTCGTCGCCGCCAGCACGGCGGTCACGCAGAGCGGCTGCTTCTGGATCGCCCAATCTGGCCCGAACATCGGGCCCCTCGCGATCCCGATCCCCGTGCCGGTGGGCCTGCAGAAGAACAAGGAAGACCAGTTCTGGAACTACGAGCGCTACGAGCGGTCGCCCGTGCTCGGGCCGATTCCGCCAGGCGGCCCGTGCGAGGCGGTCGACGAGCCGAGCGACGACGAGGTGATGAGGGCGCTCGAGAAGGCCCGCCCCGTACAGGGCAACTGGCCCTTCCTCTACGAGGTGCAGCGCAACCACGTGCGGATCACGAAGTGCAAGATCGCCGACTACCTCGATCCGCCGCGGCACTACCCGCTCGCCGGCCCCGCCCAGCTGCACCACGCCCACTACAAGTGCACGGTCTACTTCCAGGAGGTGAAGCGGATCGGCTGGCCGGTGCCCCACACGCTCGTCGACGAAGACTGCCAGGAGGTCGTGTACGTCGACCACGACCACCTCCACATGGTCGGCGACGTCGACACCGGCTGTAACGCGAACTTCTAGGTTCACGCCCGCAGGGCCATCCCTGGCCCCCGCGGGCTCGGCGCGGCCGCGGGGCAAGCCGAGGTTGCCCCGAGCCGCGGTCGGCCGGCCGTCGCGCAAGCCCGTAGGACAGGCTTCAGCCTGTCACCGCACGGCCAGTTTCAGCCTGTCACCGCACGGCCAGTTTCAGCCTGTCACCGCACGGCCAGCTTCAGCCTGTCACCGCACGGCCAGCTTCAGCCTGTCACCACCCCGACGGGAATGCCGATCGTGCGGGTGGCGTGCGGTGCAGGCAAAGGATTTGCCCACGGGCGCCGAAGCGGTCGATGGCACCCTGTGACGGGGTCGGCCGAGGGAGCGGCCGCACTCGCGTAGCCTCACGTTGCCGGATCCAATTCGTCATGGCGCCACGGACGGCCCGCTCGATGATGACGCTGGCGGTCTGCCTCGCCGCGGTCGTCGCAGCCCCCGCAGGCGCGCAAAGCCCGCGCGCGTGGGCGGGGTCGACGGTTACCCCGGCATCCCCGCCCGCAGCCGACGGCGACCGCGGGCCCGTCCGGGTCGCCGCGGCCCCCGCCCCGGCGAGCGCTGTCGCCGACACCGCCATCCCCACCGGGAACCTTCTGGCCACGATCCGCGACGGCGGCATCCTCATGGTGCCGCTGCTCGGTTGCTCGTTCCTGCTCGCCGCCTTCGGATTCGAGCGGATGGTGAGCCTGCGTACGAGCCGCGTGGTGCCGAAGCTCTTCACGACGCGGTTCATCGAGCAACTTCAGGCCGGGGCGCTCTCGCGCGGCGCGGCGCTCGACGCGTGCGACGAGAACGCCAGCCCGGCCGCGCGGGTGTTCGCGGCGGCGGTGCGGCGGTGGGGGCGGCCCACCGTGGAGATCGAGCAGGCTGCGATCGACGCCTGCGAGCGCGAGGTCAACCACCTGCGCCGCTACCGCCGCGTGTTCAACGGCATCGCCACGATCGGCCCGCTCCTCGGCCTGCTCGGCACGGTGTTCGGGCTCATCCGCTCGTTCAACGACGTGGCCGGCGCCGGCGCGATGGGCCGGCCCGACCTTCTGGCCCGCGGCTTCGGTGAGGCGCTGATCACGACGGCGATGGGCCTGCTGGTGGCGATTCCCGCGATGGTGCTGCACTGGGTGTTCACGAGCCGTGTCGACCGGCTGGCGATGCGGCTCGACGAAACCTGCCAGCAGGTGATCGACGAGATCTCGCTCGAGGCGGGAGCCGAGTCGCCCCCCGGCCGGTCGCGGCCGGCCGTGGCCGTGGGAGCCTGAGCCATGCCGCTCGTGCGCCTCTCCGACGACGAGGATCCGGCCCCGAACCTCGCGCCGATGATCGACGTCGTGCTCGTGCTCACGATCTTCTTCATGTGCGCCACGAAGTTTTCGGGCGACGAGCGGAAGTTCGACCTCGAACTGCCGCGGGTTGAGGCGGCCGCGGCCGTGTCGGGCGGCCACCCGGAGATCGTCGAGGTCGACGATGCCGGCGGCCTGCGGCTCGGCGGCGCCGAGGTGGCGATCGGCGACCTCGCCGCGCGGCTGGAGGCCCTCCGCGCGGAGCGGCCGGATCTCGCGGTGCTGATCCGCGGCGCGCAGGCCGTCACGCACGGCCGCATGGCGGAGGTCTACGAGGCCTGCCGCACCGCCGACGTGCGGCAGGTGGGCATCTCGGTGCAGGCGCGGGGCGAGACCAGGCGCCGCTAGGGGGCGGCGCTCGAGGAGAGGCCCGGGCCGATGGATCACCACTGGCTGCTCTGGGGAGGGCTCGGGGCGTGCCTCGCCGTTGGGATCGCCCTCTTGGCCCGCGCCCGCTGGCTGCAGTCGCAGACGCTGAAGAAGTGCATCGTGCTCTCCGTCGTGGTGCATGCGGCACTTGCGGTCGTGGCGGCGTTCGTCGGTGGATCGCGGCCGGCGTCGTGGGGCACGGCCGACGAGGGAAGGATGACGATGGAGGTGGTGCCCGTCGTGGAGCCGGCGGGCGAGGAGCTCGCGGCGCTGGAGCCGGCCGGTGCGGCGGATCCACCGCCTCCCCCCGAGAGCGCCGTTCCCCCCGCCGATCACGTGCCGCTCCTGCCCGTCGTGGCGACCGCGAGCGCGGCGTCGCCGGGCGGCGGGGCCTTCGCGGCGGATCGGGCCGAGGCGGCGCCGGCCACGGAAAAGGCACACGAATCGGCCGTGCCGCGGCTCTACGCCGATCGGCTCGGCGGCCGGCGTGCGGCCGCCGCGGCTGCACGCGGCGGGTCGGTGGAGACCGAGCGGGCCGTGCAGGAAGCGCTCGCGTGGCTGGCGGCGGCCCAGGCTGCCGACGGCCGCTGGAGCGCGGCGGCCCACGGCGCCGGGGCGAAGCGGTCGGCTTCCGGGCATCACCACGATGCCGGCTCGAAGAGCGACCACGGCGTCACCGGCCTCTCCCTCCTCGCCTTCCTGGGCGCCGGCCACACGCATCGTGATGGCGCGCACGCCGGCAGCGTGGACCGCGGCGTGCGCTTCCTCGTTGAACGGCAGCGGGCCGACGGGTCGCTCGCGGGCGACGCCGAGTTTTTCGCCGCGCTCTATTGCCACGGGATCGCCGCGATCGCCCTCGGCGAGGCGTGCGCGGTCTCGGGCGACGCCGCGCTCAGGCCCCCGCTCGAGCGGGCGGTGCGGCACACCCTCTCGCTGCAGCACCCCGCGACGGGCGGCTGGCGGTACGCCGCGGGCGACCGCGGCGACACGAGTCAGTTCGGCTGGCAGGTGATGGCGCTCGCCACGGCGCGGCAGGCCGGCGTCGGCGGGCTCGAGGAGGCCGAGGCACGGGCGGCGACGTTTCTGCAGAGTGTCTCCTCGGGCCGCGCGGGAGGGCTGGCCGCCTACCGGCCCGGCGAGCGGCCGACCGCGGCGATGACGGCCGAGGCGCTTTTCTGCAGGCTCCTGCTCGGGATGCCGGCGGAGCATCCGGCGGCGCAGGAGGCGCTGGCGCTGCTCGCCGCCGAGCCGCCCGACTCGGCCCGACCGAACGTCTACGCCTGGTACTACGCCACGCTCGCGTCGTTCCACGCCGGGGGGCCGCAGTGGGAGGCGTGGAACGCGCGGCTCGTCGCGGCGCTCCTGCCGCTCCAGCGCCGCGACGCCGGCGGCCTCACGGGAAGCTGGGATCCTGATCCCGTCTGGGGGCAGCACGGCGGCCGCGTCTATTCGACGGCGCTCGCCGCCCTCGCGCTCGAGGTCTACTACCGCCACACGCCGCTGCACGAGCACCGGGCACGGGAGCGGGAAGCCGGGCATTTTGCTTCCACGACGGCCGGGATTACACTTCGACGGTGAGCGTTTGCGGCCCGCGTGCCGCCTGACCCGGAGCGTCGTTCATGTTTGGATTCATGGGCCTGGGAACGATGGAGCTGATCATCGTGGCCGGGGTGATCCTGCTGTTGTTCGGATCCCGACTGCCGCGGGTGATGCGGTCGCTCGGCGAGGGCATCGTGGAGTTCAAGCGGGGCGTGCAGGGCATCGAAGACGAGGGCTCGGCGAGCCGTCGCGACGGCCATTCCTGACCGCCGCTTTCGCCGGGAGGGATGCCGCATGTTCGGGCTCGGGCCTGTCGAGATCGTGGTGATCGGCGCGATCGCCGTGATGCTCTACGGCAAGCGGCTGCCGGAGGTGGGCAGGTCGGTCGGTCAGACGATCGGCGAACTCCGCAAGCAGATGGCCTCGCTCTCCCGCGAGATGGATCTGGCGGCCCACGTCGACGGCTCCGCCGCGAAGCGGGCCTCGCGGCGCATCGGCGCCGGCGACGAGGGACCGCAGACCGCCGGCCCGCGTTTCGACCCGCCCGCCGCCGCGGAGGAAAACGCCGCGTCGTGACGATGGTGCGCCGAGATGCTACGATCCGCCGGTCGATTCCGGGCAGCTAGCTCAGTTGGTTAGAGCGCTACGTTCACACCGTAGAGGTCACAGGTTCGAATCCTGTGCTGCCCACTCGGCTCGGGGCGACCGCCGCGGCCCTGCCGGCGGCGGCCGGTGACCTACCCACCGGCCACGTCGCCACCCTGCGAACGGCAAGGACCCGCGCCATGACCCAGGCCGACTGGACGGTGCTGTCGCTGCACCTGGCCACGCTGCTGGCGACCGCGATCGTGCTCGGGGCGGTGGCCCGGCGGCTCGGCATCCCGGCGGTGGTGGGGGAGATCGCCGGCGGCCTCCTCCTCGGCCCCACCGTGCTCGGGCGGCTCGCGCCCGACATGTTCGCCTGGCTGTTTCCGCCCGTGGGCCCGGTGGCGTCCGCCCGCACGGCGATCGCCCGCGTGGGCATGCTGTTTTTCATCGTCACGATCGGTCTCGACATCAGCCTCGCCGAACTGCGGCGCAGCGGCCGCCGGGCGCTCCTCGTGGGGAGCGTGGGCACCTTCGTGCCGCTCGCGCTCGGCTTCCTGATGTGCTACGCGTTTCCCGCCGTCATCGGCGTCACGGCGAAGGACCGGTTCGCCACGGCCCTCTTCATGGGGTCGCTCCTCTCGCTCTCGGCCAATCCGGTGATCGCGCGCATCCTGATGGACATGGGGCTGTTCAAGAGCGAGATCGGCCGCACGATCATGGCGGCGACGCTGGTCGACGACCTCGTGGGCTGGGGGCTGTTCGCCGTGATCCTGGCCGAGTTCGGGCGGGATGGCGCCGGTCGGGGCACCGGTGCCGCGGTGCTCGGCGTGGCCGCCCTGTTCCTCGCCGCCGTGGTGCTCGCGGGTCGGTACGTCCTGCCGCGGCTGCTCCGCTGGGCGCACGAGCGGCTGCCGTATCCCGCCGGGGCGATCTCGTGCGTGCTCGCGCTGGCGCTCGTGGCGGCGGCCGGCTCCGAGCGGCTGGGGCTGCACTCGTTCCTGGGTGCGTTCGTGATGGGAATCGCGCTGGCCGGAATCTACGAGCGGCAGCCGGAGCCGTTCGCGATCATCGGCGACTTCGCCTGCGCGGCGTTCACTCCGATCTTCTTCGTGTCGATGGCGATCTCGGCCGACTTCGTGGCCGGGTTCGACCCGTGGCTGGTGGCCCTGGTCACGGCCGTGGCGTTCCTCGGCAAGATTTCGGGCGTCTATCTCGGCGGCCGGATCGCGGGCATGGACGGCCGGCAGGCGCTGGCGGTCGGCTGCGGCCTCAACGCCCGGGGGATCCTCGGCATCGTGATGGCGACGGCGGCCTACGACGCCGGCCTCGTCGATCTGCGGCTGTTCGTGGCCTGCGTGCTGATGTGCGTGCTCACGACGATGGCCGCCGGGCCGGCCCTCGGGGCCCTCGTCGGCCGGCCGCGGACGGCCGTTTCCGGGGTGTGAGCCGGCCGCCTGGCCCGGGCCAGGCGGGGCTCCTGTTGTTCCCGCGGCTGCGAGATGCTAGAAACTGTGCGTTCGACTGACTTTCGTCCGCACCCACTCCGTCGGGAACTGCGGTTCGTGCATCTGGCGATGGTCGCGAGTCGATGGTGTCCGTCAGCCAGTTCCCGAGTCCCTGAGGTGTTGATTCTTATGTCCCGGAAGATTTACGTGGGGAACCTCCCCTGGTCCACCACGTCTGCCGATCTGGAGGCGTTGTTCTCGCCGCACGGCGAAGTGCGGAGCGCCGAGGTGATTTCCGATCGCGAGACCGGTCGCTCGCGCGGGTTTGGGTTCGTGGAGATGGTGACCGACGAAGGCCTGCAGGCGGCGATCAGCGCCCTCAACGGGCACGAGATGAACGGCCGGCCGCTCACGGTCAACGAGGCCCGCGAGCGCACGCCCCGCCCGGGTGGCGGCGGTGGCGGCCGCTCCGGCGGCTATGGTGGCGGCGGTGGTCGGGGCGGCTACGGCGGCGGTGGCGGCGGCTACCGCGGTGGCGACCGCTACTAAATCGTTCGCGCCTCGGCGCATCAGCCAATCGGCATGCCATCGCAGGGGTCGGCGTCCCTCCGGCCCCTGCGATGCGTGCGTCGAGACTTCCGATCGTCCCCCCATCCCTTCCCGCAATCCACGCTCCGAGCCACCGACATGCCCCCTCCCAAGCCCAAGGCCGCGAAGTTCGCCAAGAAGAAGGTCAAGCCGCGCGCGAAGGTCAAGCGGAAGGATCCGATCTTCATCGACGGCGCCCGTCCCCGGCCGATGTACGTCGACTACAAGGACCTCGAACTGCTCGGGAAGCTCGTCAACCGGCAGGGCAAGATCCTCGGTCGGCGGAAGAGCGGCTGCACCGCCGCCAGCCAGCATGCCGTGACGAGCGCCATCAAGCGGGCGCGGTTCATGGCCCTCCTGCCTTACGTCGGCGAGTGACGCCGCGGCCGTCATGCCAGCCCTGACGACCCGGCGGAGAGTCGAGTTTCGCGACACCGACGCCGCGGGCATCGTCCATTTTTCAGCCTTTTTCTTCTGGATGGAGTCGGCGGAGCACGAACTGCTGCGGGCGGCCGGGCTGCACGTGTTCGACCCGCTGCCCGACGGCGGCACGGCGAGCTGGCCACGGGTGTCGGCGTCGTGCGACTACAAGGCGGCCGTGCGGTTCGGCGACGAGGTGGAGGTTTCGGTGCACGTGGCGGAGCTCGGCCGCACGAGCGTGACGTTCGCCTTCCGCTTCGAGCACGCCGGCGCGGTGGTGGCCGAGGGGAGGATCGTGGCGGTGCGCTGCCTGATGCATCCGGACGGGAGGCCGCAGGCGGTGCCGGTTCCCGACGAGATCGCAACGCGGCTGGCTCCGTTTCGCGGCGTGTGACGCGGCGCGGTGGCGACGACGGCCCTGAGGAGTGGAGCATGCTCGAGGTCGACCGGCTCGCGAAGTCGTATCCGGCGGCCGGCGGGCCGGTGCGGGTGCTCGACGACGTGTCGCTGCGGGTCGCGCCGGGGGAGCGGATGGCGATCATGGGCCCGAGCGGATCCGGCAAGAGCACGCTGCTTACGATCCTGGGCACGCTCGACGAGCCGACGGCCGGCGGCGTGCGGCTCGACGGCCGCGATCCCTTCGCGCTCTCCGCGGTGGAGCGGGCGGCCTTTCGCAACCAGGCGATCGGCTTCGTATTCCAGGAGCACTTCCTGCTCGGCGGCCTGACGGCGCTCGACAACGTGGTGCTGCCGGCGCTGGCGACCGGGGCGGTCGCGCCCGCCACGGTCGAGCGGGCCCGCTCGCTGCTCGATCGGGTCGGCCTGTCGGGCCGGGCGCACGCGCTGCCCGGCGAGCTCTCGGGCGGAGAGCGGCAGCGGGTGGCGGTGGCCCGCGCGGTCGTGCTCGGGCCGCGGCTCGTGCTGGCCGACGAGCCCACGGGGCAGCTCGACGCCGCGAACGCCGGAATCGTGGCCGACCTGCTCGTGGGCCTCGCCTCCGAGGCGGGTGGCATGCTCGTCGTGGCCACGCACTCGCCGGCCGTGGCCGAGCGGATCGGCAGGGTGCGGCAGCTCGTGGCGGGGCGGCTCGAAACATGACCGAGGCGGACCGCCAGTGCGACTTCGCGGCCACTCCGCCGGTGGCGTCCGTGGCGGGGCTCGCCCTGCGGCTCGTACGGCACTGGTGGCGGCAGCTCGCGGCGCTCGCCGCGGCCTGCGCCGTGGTGGCGGCCACGATCTCCGGGGCGCTCGGCGTCGGGGCGGCCGTCGAACGGGGGCTCCTGCGGCTGGCGGTCTCGCGGCTCGGGCGGATCGACGCGGCCGTGGTGGGCGAGGATTTTTTCCGGGCGGCGCTCGCCGGCGAACTCGCCGCGGGCGTGGCGTCGGACGACGCCACGCTCGTGCCCGCCATCGTGGTCGAGGCCGTCGTGGAGACGGCAGCCGACGGCCGCGGGCCCGCCCGGAGCGTGCCGGCCACGGTGCTGGCCTGCGCCGACCTCCCCGCACTCGGCTTTCCCGGAGAGGTCACCGCGCTCCCGGGCGGAGCCGTCGCCGTGAACGGGCCGCTGGCCGAGATCCTGGGCGCCGAGCCGGGAGCGGCGGTCGTGCTGCGGGTCGCGGAGCGGTCGGCCGCGCCGGCCGACAGTCCGCTCGGCCGCCGTGAATCGCGGTCGCGGGGCGGGCGGGTCTCCGTCGCGAAGGTGCTCCCGGAAGAGGGGCTCGGGCAGTTCGCCCTTCGTCCGGCGCAGGTCACGCGGCCGCTCGTCGTGGCGCCGTTGGCACTCGTGCAAGGCCTCGTGGCCAGGGGGGACGTCGCCAACGTGATCTTCGCCGTGCCGCGCGGGAACGCGCGAGCGACGGACGTGGCCGGCAGCCTGCGGGCCCGGCTCGCCCCCACGCTCGCCGACTACGGCCTCGTGCTCGAGGAGGCGGCGTCCGACGCGCACACGGTCCGGCTCACGAGCCGGCGGCTGATCCTGCCGGAGGCGGTCGACCGCGCCGCCGAGGCCGTCCTCGCGCCGCTCGGTGGCCGACCGTCGCTCGTGCTGCTCGCCAACGCGCTCACGACCACCGGCCCCGGGACGACTGCCACGATCCCCTACTCGACGGTCCTGGGTGTCGCCGACACGACGCTGCCGGTCGGGGACCTCGTGGATGCCGCCGGCGCCACAATCCCGGTGCCCGGGCCCGACCAGATGGTGATCGATCGCTGGATGGCCGACGACCTCGCCGCGCAGGGCCGGCCCGTGGCCGCGGGTGACCCGCTCGAACTGGCCTCTTTTCTGCCCGAGACGGTCCACGGCCGCGTCGAGGAGGTGCGGGTGACGTTGCGGGTGGCAGGGATCGCCGAGATGCGGGGCGCCGCCGTCGACCGCTCGCTCGTGCCCGAGGTGGAGGGCGTGAGCGACGAGGATTCGATCGCCGACTGGGATCCGCCGTTTCCCTTCGACGCGGCGCGCGTCCGCACCACGCCGCCGCACGACGAGGACGACCGCTACTGGAAGACGTACGGCACGACGCCGAAGGCGTTCGTGCCGCTCGAGACGGCGCGGAGGCTGGCGGGCAGTCGGTTCGGCGAGTCGACCGCCTGGCACGTGCCGCGCGATCGGGTGGGCGACCTCGCCGCGCTCGGTCGCACGCTCGCCGCGCGGCTGCGGCCCGAGGCGGTCGGCCTCGAGGTCGTGCCGCTCGCCGCGGAAGCCCGGGCGGCGGCGCGGGGATCCACGCCGTTCGGCCCGCTGTTTCTCGGGCTCTCGTCGTTCGTGGTGGTCGCGGGGCTGCTGCTCGAATGGCTGCTGTTCCGGCTGCTCGTCACGTCCCGGCGGTGTGAGGTCGGCGTGCTGGCGGCGCTGGGGTGGTCGCCGCGGCGGCTGGCGACGCTGCTCGCGCTCGTCGGATTCGCGGCGGCGGCGGTCGGCTCCGTCGTCGGGGTCTGCCTCGGGCCGCTCTGGGCGCGCGTGCTGCTCGACGCGCTGGCCCGCGCGTGGACGACGGCCGTGGCGGCCGGGTCGCGGCAGGTGTTCGGTGACACGGTGGGCGTCGCGCGGCCGCTCGGGGCCGCGCTCGTGGCGAGCCTCGTCGTGTCGGTCGCGGCCGTGGCCTGGGCGGCCGTGCGGGCCGCCCGGGCGCGACCGCTCGCCCTGCTCCGCGGTTCGGTCGAGCCTGTCGGTGCCGCGAGCGGGCGGGTCTGGCCGCCGATCGCGGCGGCGGCGGGGGCAGCCGTGCTCGGCTGGCTCGGCCTCAATGCCGGTCCCGAACGGGCCGTGACCACGTTTTTTCTCTCCGGTGCCGCGGCGCTCGTGGCGTTCGTCACGGCGGCGCGGACGGCGCTCGCCACGCGGCGCGGGGCCCCCGTCGCGTCGCTCGGCGCGCTCGCCTGGCGGGCACTCTGCGGGCAGCCGTCCCGCGCGGTGAGCGTGATCGCGATCGTCGCGGTGGCGGAGTTTCTCGTCGTCGCGCTCTCCGCGTTCACGCTCGGGCCCCCGCCCGACCCCGCCGACCGGCGCTCGCCGACCGGCGGCTATGCGTTGCTGGCCTCGTTCGGCACGCCCGTCGCCGCCGAATCGGCCGTGGACCTGGGGGATGCCCGCGTGGCGTTCATCCGCGGAAGCGGCGGCGGAGACGCCAGCTGCACGAATCTCTATGCGGCCCTGCGGCCCACCGTGCTCGGCGTCGGGTCCGGGTTCGTGGACCGCGGCGGCTTCACGTTCGTGGCCCACCTTCCGCTCCCGTCCGGCGAGACGAATCCCTGGACGCTCCTCGGCCGCGCACCCGATGCGACTGGGCCGATCCCCGCGATCCTCGACCAGGCGACGGCGCAGTGGGCGCTCAAGGTCGGCGGCCTCGGCGCCCGGTTCAGCGTGCCCGACGACGACGGCGAGGCGATCGAATACGAGATCGTGGGGCTGCTCGCGCCGGGAATCCTGCAGGGGTTCGTGGTTGTGGGCGAGCGTTCGTTCGAGGCGGTGTTTCCGCGCCGGTCGGGGTATTCCCTGGCGCTGCTCGACGGGGCGGCCGGCGGTTCCGCGACGGAGGTCGCGTCGCGGGCCCGCGACGCCTGGGCCGACGCCGGCGTGACGGTCGAGCCCACGCTCGACCGGCTGGCCCGGCTCTCGGCGGTGCACAACACGTTTCTGGCCGGCTTTCAGGCGCTCGGCCTGCTGGGGCTGCTCCTCGGCACCGCGGGCGTGGCGGCGGTGCAGGCGCAGGGCGTGCTCGAGCGGCTCGGGCAGTTCGGCCTCCTGCAGGCGCTCGGATTCGCACCGGGCAGGGTTCGCGGGCTGATCGCGCTCGAAGCGACGGCCCTCGTCGGCACCGGCCTCGTGGCCGGTGTGGCGGCCGGCCTGATCGCCCTCGCCCCCGCGCTCCTCTCGGGCCGGGCGCAGGTTCCGGCGGGCTGGGTCGCCGTGACCTGCGGGCTCACGCTCGCAGCCGCGGCCGTCGCGGGGGCGGTCGCGTCGCGCCGGGCGACGTCCGTCAATCCACGCGAACTCGTGCACGTCCCGTGGGCGTAGCGTGCCGCGGGCAAACTGCCTTTGCGGGTTTCGCCGGTCGGCCGCTACGGTGGGCCCATGCACATCGCGGTGATCCTGCCGAGATGGGTCGGTGACCTCGTCATGTCGACCCCCCTGCTCCGTGCCCTGCATGGCCACTTCGCCGGCCGGGCGCGGATCACCGGCGTGATGAAGCCGATGTTCGCCGAGCTGCTCGAAGGCACGCCGTGGCTCGACGACCTCGTGTTCTACGATCGACGCGGCAGGGACCCGGCGAAGCGGTTTCGCGCGGTCGCCGCGCGGCTGCGGGCCGACCGCCCCGACGTCGCCCTCATCGTGCCGAATTCACTGTCGACGGCGGCGTTGGCCTTCATGGCCGGGGCCCGCCGGCGCGTGGGTTTCGCCCGCCACTGGCGGCGGCTCCTGCTCACCGACGCGCTCGCTCCGGCCCGCGACGGATTTCGGATCCGGCCCGTTTCGACGGCCGAGCATGCGATGGACCTCGCCGAACGGATCGGCGTGCCGCGGCAGCCGCTGGCCGTCGAACTGGCCACGACCGCCGCCGACGAGGCCCTCGCCGACGCCGTCCTCGCGCGGCTGTTTCCAGATCGTGACCCCGCGGGGCCGCTCGTCGTGTTCAACGACAACGGCGCCTTCGGGCCGGCGAAGTCGTGGGGAGCCGACAAGTTCGCGGGGCTGGGCCGGCTCGTCGCCGAGCGCGTGCCGGAGGCCCGGGTGCTCGTCCATTGCGGCCCGGGTGATCGCGACGACGCGCGGGCGATCGAACGGCGGGCAGCGAGCCCGGCCGTGCGCAGCCTCGCCGATGAAGCCCGGCTGCCGTTCGGACTCGCCAAGGCGGTGATCCGCCGGGCCGCCGCCGTGGTCACGACCGACAGCGGCCCGCGGCACATCGCCGCTGCCTTCCATCGGCCCACGATCGTGCTCCACGGGTCGATGGACCCGCGGCTGAGCCGCTCGGAGGAGCCCCGGCTCGTGGAGCTCAACTTGAACCTCCCCTGCTCGCCCTGCGGCAGGCGGACCTGCCCGCTCGGCCACCACGATTGCATGCGGCTGCTTGCGGTGGATGATGTGGGGCGGTCGCTGCTCACGATTCTGGAGGAGACCCCGCGATGCTGCAGTTCCTGAGTTTGATCGGGGCGATCGCCCTCACCGCGTGCTGTTGGGGTGTGTACGGCCCCGTGCTGCACTTCGGTCGCGAGGCGATGCATTCGAGCCTGCGGCCGTTCATGTGCGTGGGGCTCGCCTACTTCCTGATCGCGGTGCTCACGCCGCTCGCGCTGTTGGCCAGGGGCGGCGAGCGCGGCGCCTGGTCGGCGAAGGGCGTGCTCTGGAGCCTGCTCGCCGGCACCGCCGGGGCGCTCGGGGCACTGGGCGTGATTCTCGCGCTCGGGTTCGGCGGCAGGCCGATCTACGTGATGCCGCTCGTGTTCGGCGGCGCTCCCATCGTCAACACGCTCCTCACCGCCTTCATGAACAAGGCGTTCGATCAGCTCAAGGCGCCCTTCCTGGCCGGGCTCATCCTCGTGGTGCTCGGAGCCGTCACGGTGCTCGTATGCAAGCCCCAGCCGCAGGCGCACGCGGCGGCTGCCGCCGCTCCCGCGGCCTCGGACCCGGACGCGGATGCGCCCGTCGCCCCGCCGAAGACGATGGAACAGAAGACGGAGCGGTTCATCGAGGTGCTGCTGGCGACCGTCCTGTCGATGCTCTCGTGGGGCGCGTACGGCCCGGTCCTCCACCGCGGCCAAGGGGCGATGGGGGGTAGCCGGCTGCGGCCGCTCGTGTGCATCGGCGTGGCTTACTTCCTGATCGCCGTGCTCGTGCCGCTCGCGCTCCTCGTGCCGATGGGCGACACCGGGTCGTGGGACGTCGGCGGAACGCTCTGGAGCCTGGGTGCCGGGGCCCTGGGCGCCCTCGGCGCGCTTGGCACGATCCTCGCCTTCGCCTGCGGCGGCAAGCCGTTCACGGTGATGCCCGTCGTGTTCGGCTGTGCTCCCGTGATCAACACGCTGGCCACGATCGCGCTGGCGCACACGCCTCCGGCGGCCGTAAGCCCGTTTTTCCTGGCCGGGATGCTGATCGTGGCCGTCGGCGCGGCGACGGTGCTCGCGTTCGGCCCCCGCGGCCACGCCACGTAGGACAGGCTTCAGCCTGTCGGGGTGAAGCCGGCTCGGGGGCGGCAAACGTCACCGTTTCGCGGTCTTTCAGATTGTCGCGTGGGCCGCGGCGGCCCAATGCTCCTCGAGCGTTCGCCGACCCCCTCGCCTCCCCGCCACGTGGCGGTCACGTGCCGCGGACGTCGCCGAACCACTCGATGTGGCGCCGCCGGGCCAGGCCGACGCCGAGCCGGGCGCACTCGCCGGCGAGCCAGGCAGTCTTCGCCGCCAGTTCCGCGCGGGTGCGGCCCTGCGGCATGAGGAGCACGCGGCCGCGGTCGATCGGCGGGCCGGCGCGCTCGAGGTCTTCGATCCAGGCGAGCGTTTCGGCGATGTCGGCCGGCGAGTCGATCACGAACTTGAGCTGGTAGGGCGCCGCGGCCACGAGCCGGCGCAGCACGGCGTCGTCGCGCCGCGTCGCCTCGTGCCGCGCCCGCCATCCGCCGGGCGTATCGGCCGGCGGGCCCGACGAGGAGAGCTTCGGGCTGATCGACATGAGATCCGCCGGCGCGTCGAGCCACACGGTGCCCGCCGTCTCGATCGTGACATGCCGCCCCGCTGCCCGGAGCCGGCGGCAGAGGTCGGCCACGTCGGCGACGAGCAGCGGCTCGCCGCCGGTCACGACCACGTGGTGCGGGGCGAGGGCCGTCACCGCCGCGAGCACGCCGGGCAGCTCGATTTCGTCGCCTTCAGGCGCCCACGACGTGAACGGCGTATCGCACCACGCGCACCTGAGGTTGCAGCCGCTCGTGCGCACGAACACGCTCGGCGTGCCGGCGAGCAGGCCCTCTCCCTGGAGCGAGGAATAGATCTCGGCGATGCGCACGCGGCGGGCTCCCCTCGTGTCAGCCCCGCGGTGCGGCGCGGGGGTCGATCGCCCCCGCCGCCTGAAATCCCGCCGCCCGCAGCCGGCAGGAGTCGCACCCGCCGCAGGGGCGGCCGGCGGCGTCGGGGTCGTAGCAGCTGCTGGTGAGCCCGTAGTCGAGGCCGAGGTCGAGGCCGAGCCGGATGATCTCGGCCTTCGTGAGCGCGGCGAGCGGCGTGAGGATCTCGAGCGGCCGCCCCTCCACGCCCGCCTTCGTGGCGAGGCTCGCGAGCCGCGAGAACGCCGCGATGAATTCCGGCCGGCAGTCGGGGTAGCCGCTGTAGTCGATCGCGTTCACGCCGATCACGACAGCGTCGGCGCCGCGGGTCTCGGCCATCGCCAGGGCGAGCGCGAGAAACACGGTGTTGCGGGCGGGCACGTAGGTGACCGGGATCCCCCGCCCGATCGCCTCGTCGGAGCGGTCTTTGGGCACGGCGATGGCGTCATCGACGAGCGCGCTGCCGCCGAACGCGGCGAGGTCCACCGGCAGGATCACGTGGTCGGCGATGCCGAGCGCCGCGGCCACGGCCCGGGCGCAGTCGAGCTCGCAGCGGTGCCGCTGGCCGTAGTCGAGCGAGAGCGCCGCGAGCCGGTAGCCTTCGCGGCGGGCCCAGGCGGCGGCGGTGGCCGAGTCGAGGCCGCCCGAGAGCAGCACGACCGCCGTCCCACCCGCCCCCGGCGGCGCGGGCGGCGCCGCTTTGCCCGGCTCCTGTTTCATGGCACACTCTCCTGCATCATGAGTCTCCTCCCGCAGAAGCCGTCGCGCGACCAGCTGGAAACCTTCGCCAACCAGTTTCCCGGCCGCGACTACCTCATCGAGATCGTCTGCCCGGAGTTCACGTCGATGTGCCCGAAGACGGGGCAGCCCGACTTCGGCACGCTCACGTTCCGCTACGTCGCCGACGCGCTCTGCGTGGAACTCAAGAGCCTCAAATTGTACCTGCAGGCGTTCCGCAACGAAGGCATCTTCTACGAGAACGTCACCAACCGCATCCTCGACGATCTCGTGGCCGTGCTCCAGCCGCGCCGCATGACGCTCGTCGCCCAGTTCACGCCCCGCGGCGGCATCTCGTCGCGGATCGTCGTCTCGCATCCCACGGGCGAGCACATGCCGGCCGCCGGCTGAGCCGCCCCATCGTTCGATCTTTCTACGCGCGAAAGGCCCCCTCGCGATGACAAAGTCTCCGCACATCCTCCTCTCCGCCCTCGCCGACGAGGCGGCGTTTCATCTCGCCGCCGTCGAACAGTTCTCGGCGCTGGCGGCCCTCGGCCTCGAGTACTACAGCCTGCGGAACATCGACGTCGGCAAGGGGGTGAAGAACGTGATGAAGCTCACGCTCCCCGAGATCCAGAAGCTCCGGCACCTGGAGGACGAGTACGGCCTCAACGTGGCATCGATCGCCTCGCCGATCGGCAAGGTGAAGCTCGTCGACAAGGCCGACGGCACGAAGAACGCCTACGTCCCCTTCAAGCAGTATCTCGCCAAGGACGTCGCCCGGGCCTGCGAGCTCGCCCACGCCTTCGAGACGAAGCTCATCCGCGGCTTCTCCTTCTATCCGCCCAAGGGGGCGAAGCCGGAGGCGTTTCTCGAGGAGGCCGCCGACCGGATCGGGAAGATCGCCGAGGCCTGCCACCGCTCCGACCTGACGTTCGGCCTCGAGGTGGAGGCCAACCTCGTCGGGCAGACGGGCGCCCTCCTCGCCGAGATCCACCGGCGTGTGAACCACCCCGGGCTCGTGCTCGTGTTCGACGCCGCGAACCTGACCGTGCAGGGCTTTTCCACCGCGGAGGTGTTCCGCGAGTGGGAGGCGATGAAGCCCGGCCTCGGCTGGGTGCACGTCAAGGACTATCGCAAGGTGTCGGGCAAGGCCCGCGGCAGGCACGTCGAGGAGGACACCCTCGCCAACTTCGTGCCGGCCGACATCGGCGCGGGGGGCCACGAGAAGATCCTCGCCGATCTCAAGGGGATGCTGCCCGCGCTCTCGAAGAAGCTCGAGAAGCGGGGAATTCCGGGCGTGTTCCTCGACCTCGAGCCGCACGTCCGCGGCGGCGGGCAGTTCGGCGGCACGAGCGGGCCCGACGGGATGGGGATCGCGCTGCGGAGCCTGTGCCGTGTGCTCGACCGGGCGAAGGTCGCCTATCATCTGAGGGACTTCGACGATCTCCTCGCGGCCCGCGGGCTATGACCGAATCGACCGAGCGCACCGAGCCGGGCAGTTACTTCGTCGCCAACTATCCGCCGTTCTCCAGCTGGCATGCCGGGGCGGTGCCCGACGTCCTCGCGGCGTTCGCCGCCCCGCCCACCGCCGCCCCGCTCGGCCTCTACCTGCACGTGCCGTTCTGCCGGAAGCGGTGCAAGTTCTGCTACTTCCGCGTCTACACCGACGTGGCCGCCGCCGACGTGGAGCGGTATTCGCAGGCCCTCGGCCGCGAGGCGGAACTCGCCGCGGCAGAGCGGGCCGTGGCGGGCCGGGCCCTCAAGTACGTCTACTTCGGCGGCGGGACGCCGTCGTTCCTGTCGGTGAAGCAGCTCGAGCGGCTCGTGGAGCGGCTCCACGAGAGCTTCGGCTGGGACGACGCCGAGGAGGTGACGTTCGAGTGCGAGCCGGGCACGCTCTCCGAGGCGAAGGTGCGGGCGCTCAGGGAACTGGGCATGACCAGGATCTCGCTCGGCGTCGAGAACTTCGACGACGCCATCCTCGAGGCCAACGGCCGGGCCCACCTCTCGGCGGAAATCGACCGGGCCTGGGAGTGGATCACGGCCGCCGGCTTCCCGAGCACCAACGTCGACCTGATCGCGGGCATGGTGGGCGAGACCGACGAGTCGTGGACGCGCTCGGTCGAAAAGACGCTCGCCCTCGGGGCCGACAGTGTGACGATCTATCAGATGGAACTGCCCCCGAACACCGTGTTCGTGCACGACGCGAAGGCGGCCGGCACCCCCACCGCCGTGGCCGACTGGCCCACGAAGCGGCGCTGGGTGGGGGAGGCCTTCGAGCGGTTTCTCGCAGCGGGCTACGCGATCTCGAGCGGCTACACGCTCGTGCGCGATCCGGCCCGGGTGCAGTTCCGCTACCGCGACATGCTCTGGGAAGGGAGCGACCTCGTGGCGCTCGGCGTGGCGAGTTTCGGCCACCTCTCGGGCGTCCACTACCAGAACGCGGCCCACTGGGACGACTACCTCGCCGCGGTCGACGCCGGCCGCCTGCCGATCGTCCGCGGCCTCGTACCCTCGAGGCGCGAACTGCTCCTGCGCGAGGTGGTGCTCGGCCTCAAGCGCGGGGCGCTCGACGCCGGGCGGCTCGCGTCGAAATACGGCATCGACCCGCTCGCGGAATGGTCGGCCCAGTGGGACTCGCTCGCCGCCGAGGGCTGGCTCGAGAGCCGCGCGCCCCGACCGGTGCTCACGCGGGCGGGCCTGCTGCGGGTCGACGCCCTGCTCCACCGGTTTTGCGAGTGACGATTCGGCAGGTTTTCCGCCACAATACGCGGGGCGGGCTCCAAACTGCCGCCCCGCCGCCTACAGTTCCACTGTTCGGAGAAGTGTGCCAGTGATCCAATCCTCCGCAGCCGTCGATCGCCCCGGGGCAGTCCCCGCCGGCTCGGCCGGCACGAATCCGGCGGTGCTGCCCGCGCTCGACTGCCCCGGCAGTCGTGTCGTGCGGGACCGGTTGCGTGCGATGGCGTCGGACCTCGTCGCCTCGTGGCGGGCCGACGGGATGCCCCCCGCGGCCCGCGGTTCGGCGGGGCTCCGCCGAGAGGCTGAAAAACTCGTGCGCCGCGCCGGTGGCCAGGCCGACGTGGTCGGCTGGACGATGGTCACGATCGTCTCGGAATATTGGCGCGAGCGGCTGGCTTCGGGGCCGTCCGGCCGGCGGCTCCTGCTGCTCCCAGACTGCCCGGCCGCGGAGGCGACGGGCGGCGGCGGAACGGTGCCCCACGTGTGCGGGCCGACCTGCGCCATCGGCACGATCTGGTCGGCGGCCCGGGAAAGCGGCTGGGTCGTGGAGTCGACGGAGCGGGCGGTGCCCGCGATCGGCTCGCTGCTCACCGGCCAATACGACGGCATCCTCGGCGTCGCGAAACTCTCGCACCTCGAAAAGGCGTTCGCGATGCTGCCGGCCTTCTCGCTGCCCATAGCCGCAGTTCCCTACGACCCGGCCGGTGCGACCGACGCGGTGGGCGGCCGCTGTGCGGCGGTTCTGTCGGCCGGGGCCCTCGACGTCGACTGGGTGCTGGGACTGCTCGGCGTGGCCGGCGGCGGTTCGGCGCCGGTGGGCGACTATCTGCCGCTCCTCCGTGAGGCCGCCGAGATGTTTTCCCCCCCGGCACTCGCCAGGCTGGCGGAGCGGGTCGGCGATCGCGGGGCGCTCGGCCCTGCGGGGGGCGACGCGGCCGGGGCGTGGTCGCCGCTCGTCGCCACGGCCGGCATGTCGGGCGACTACCTCGCCCGGGGCGGCAAGTTCCTCCGGCCGTTCATCTGCCTGGCGGCCTTCGACGCCCTCGAGGCCGACGGGGCGGCCACCCGCCCGGCCGCGGCGCCGCGTGAGGCCGTGAAGGCGGCGGCCGTGGCCATCGAAATCTTCCACAAGGCGTCGCTGATCCACGACGACATCGAAGATGGCGACGCGATGCGGTATGGCCGGCCCACGCTGCACCGCGAGCACGGGGTGCCCGCGGCGATCAATGCAGGCGACTACCTGCTCGGCCTCGGGTACAGGATGATCGCGACACTGCCGGGGGTCGAAGCGGAGGTCCACCGCGACCTGGTGGCGATCCTCGCCGACGCGCATGTGCGGTTGGCCCGTGGCCAGGGGGCCGAACTCTGGTGGCGCGACGCGGCCGACAAGCGGCTTTCGCCTGGTGAAGCCCTGGAGATCTACGGTCTCAAGACGTCCCCCGCATTCGAGGCCGCGGTGGCGATGGGCATCCGGCTCGCGGGTGTGCAGCCCGCCGCCGCGGGCGCCATCGCCCGCTACGCCCTCCACGTCGGCACAGGCTTCCAGGTGCTCAACGACCTCAAGGACTGGGGCGGCGATCTCGAAAACGACCGGCGGGCCGCCGGAGACCTGATCGGCGGCCGACCCACGGTGATGTGGGCCCTCGCGCTCGAGCGGACCGCTCCGGAGGCGATGGCCCGGCTGGGGGCGACCGCTGCCGAGGCTTCCTCCGGCTCCGACTCCGTGCGGATCGCGGCGGCCGTCGCCGCCGCCCGGGAGGTCTTCGAACGGGCCGACGTGTTCGGCCGCGCGGCTGCGATCGTCGACGAGCAGCGGCGGTTGGCGGCGGCCGCCGCCGCGACGTGCGGCCAGGGCCGGCTGCGTGACGTGCTCGAGTTTCTCCTCGACCTCGCGGTGCCCGAGCCGGCGGCCGCCGCCGTCTGCGGCGCGGCCTCCCGCGGACGGCCTTTCCATGCAGCCGGCTGATGCGGGGGCGACCGACGTCGCCCGGGCGAACAGTCTCGCGGCGCTCTTTCATGAACCCGCGGCGGCGTTCGCCAGATTCGAGCCCGTCGCGGCGGTGGCCGTGCCGGAGCCGTTCCGGACGCTCCTCGACCACGCAAGTCACATGACCGTGGCGATGGAGCGGTTCTACGGCGGGCCGGTGGGGCTCGTCGTGGCGGCGGTCCACGACAAATCGGCGGACGATCGAGGCTGGTACGAACGGGAAATCATCCTCCGCGACGCGGTCGGGCGGGTGGTGCAGCACGGCATCGTGCGCATCGATCTCGGCCGTGTGCCCGCGGCGGCCGCCGGGGACATCCGCGGCGGCAGGGCGCCCCTCGGCCGGATCTTGATCGCGGCCGGAATGCTGCGGGAGGTGCAGCGGGTGGGCCTTCTGGGAGTCGAGATCGGCCCCGAACTGCGGACGTTTTTCGTTGCCGAAGGGGCCGGTCCTGCCCCGGCCACGCAGACGTTCGGGCGGGTCGCGGCAATCGCGCTCGATGGCGAGCCGGCGGTGGAGTTGCTCGAAATCGTCGCTCCCGGGCCTTTGCCGAAAGTGTTGCGGTGAAGGCGTTTGCGGCGGCTGAGTCGATATTGACTCCCTGCGCAAGATGCCCGTAGAGTTGGGCATCGGGCAAGGATGGCAAGCAGGGCAGCGGTCAATCGGGAGCTGGATGCTCCGGACGCTTCCCCCCCGAAGCCTGGTTCCGGGTCGGTCGGCAACAAGGAGGCCTCGATGCAAAAGACGGTGTATACGACTGGCGAAGCCGCCAAGATCTGCAAGGTGAGTCAGCAGACGATCATTCGCTGCTTCGACTCGGGACAGTTGAAGGGATTCCGGGTTCCGGGCAGCCGCTTCCGGCGGATCCCCCGCGACCAGTTGTTTCTGTTCATGCGCGACAACGGAATCCCCACCGACGCCCTCGAGAGCGGGCGGCGCAAGATCCTCGTGGTCGACGACGATCAGGACCTCGTCGAGCTCATCACCGACGTCCTCGAGCGGGACGGCCGGTTCGAGACGCGGAGTGTGAACAACGGCTTCGATGCCGGCATGATGGTCAAGGACTACCGTCCGGACCTGATCGTGCTCGACGTGATGCTGCCGGACATCAACGGCAAGGAAGTGTGCCAGCGGGTCCGCAGCGACTCGACCATGGACGAGGTGAAGATCATCTGCATCTCGGGCATGTGCGAGCCGGACAAGATCGAGGATCTCAAGGCCTCCGGCGCCAACGAGTTCCTGCAGAAGCCGTTCGAGGCCGAAGTGCTCGTCGATCGAATCTGCGGCCTGCTCGATATCGAATCGGTGGCCGCCGGCTCCTGATCGGTCGGCCCTTGGAGTTGCACAGTGTCGCAGGAATCCGGCGCGTGGCTGGTCGTTCGCCCGCAGTCCGGAGGAAGTGGTTCCTGTGATCCCGTCGCGTTGCCGGTCCCTCGCCAGGCCTGTCTCGGCCTGGCGAGGGCCGTGCTCGCCGGGTGTGACGACGCCGGGCGCTGGCTCGCGCTCTGCGGTGACGCCGAGGCGGTGCGGACGTGGCTCGCCGCCCGCGGGCTCGGCGGCGACGGCGGCGGCTTCACGGCCGTGCGTCCCCCGGGGCCGGGCGGCGGCAGGCTGATCGCGGCGCTTGCCGAGGATCTCGTGGTCGGGGCGTTGCCGGCCGCGGCTGCGCCCGTGCTCCCCGCCGCCGAGCCGGTGGCCGAGGCGCTGCTTCTGGCCGAGGCCGTCGGCCGCATGCTGGATCACGGCCGTGTCGACCGGGATTTCGCCGGGGCGGTGCTGGCCGCGCGGCTGGAGGCGGCCCGCGAACTGGCCTACGGTGCCGGACACGAGATCAACAATCCGCTCGCCAACATCGCCACGCGGGCCCAGGCCCTGATGATCGAGGAGCGGGATTCCGAGCGCCGCCGCCGACTGGCCACGATCGTCGACCAGTCGTTTCGGGCCCGCGACATGATCGGCGGCCTGATGCTCTTCGCCCGCCCGCCGAAGCCACGGATCGAGGAGGCCGACGTCGCCTGCATCGTGGCCGCGGCGGCGGAAGCGGTGGGGCCGCTGGCCGCGTCGCGGGGCGTGCGCGTGGCGATCGAAGAACCGGCCGCGGCGCAGGTGCTGGCGCACGTCGATCGCGGCCAGGTGGAGGAGGCGCTGCGGGCGATCGTCACCAACGCCGTCGAAGCGGCCGCCGACGGAGGGCGGGTGGTCGTCGCCGCCCGCGCGGGTCACGGCGCGTCGGGCCGGTGCGAGATCACCGTGGTCGACGACGGCAGCGGGATGGACGAGGCGACCGTCGGCCGCGCGTTCGACCCGTTCTTCAGTGGACGCGAGGCGGGCCGCGGCGCCGGGCTCGGGCTCTCGAAGGCCTGGCGGTTCGTCGAGGCCAGCGGTGGCACGGTGACGATCGCCTCGCGGCCGGCGATCGGCACGACGGTGACGATCCGCCTGCCCGCGCCGTCCGTCGGCAAGGTTTGCCCAGCTTCTCCCGCATGACGCGACCGCGGATTCGACCGGGATCGCCCTTGTCGGTACTGCCGGCTTTCTCTATCCTCCGCCACCTGTCTGGCAATCGGGCCCACGGTGTGGAGCCCGTCGATGAGGAGCATGGATGTTCCCATGAGTTACGAACTCTCGCCTGCCCCGGAGCAGGCCCTGGCCCCTTCCTGGCAGCATTCCGCCGACCGGATCGGGCGGAGTGAGGCCCCGATTCCGCAGGTCGGCTCCGTCCGTTCCGCGATCGCCCGCGGCCGCGGCGCGCTCACGGCCGTGCGTGACATGCTGGGCGCGCGGCCGCCCGAGCATGCGGATGCCACGGCGGGGCTCGAATGCGACGCCGCCTCCGACGCCGCCGCCCGCACGACTCACTGGCTGCTCGACCGGCAGGCGATCGACGGCCATTGGCGTGGTCCCCTCGAGGGGGATTCGATCCTGGAGAGCGAGTATCTCCTCATCCTGGCTTGGGCCGGTCGGACGTCGGACCCTCACGCCCCGGGCGCCTGCCGGCGCATCCTCGCGGAGCAACGGCCCGGGGGAGGCTGGGCGATTCATCCGGGTGGCCCCGTCGACGTGAGCGCGAGCGTGAAGGCATACCTCGCACTCAAGGTGTTCGGGCACGATCCGCACAGCGAGCCGCTGGAGCGGGCCCGCGCCGCGATCGCCGCCGCGGGCGGCCCGTGGGCCGTCAACAGTTTCACCCGCTATTACCTCGCGCTGCTCGGTCAGATCCCCTACTCCGCATGCCCGGCCGTGCCGCCGGAGATGGTGCTGCTGCCGGACTGGTTTCCGGTGAACCTCGCGCGGGTCTCGGCGTGGTCGCGCACGATGATCGTGCCGCTGTCGCTGATGTGGGCCTTCCAGCCGGTGCGGCGGATTCCCGTCGAGCGCGGGATCGCGGAATTGTTTTCCCGGGCTGATGCCCGGCACGGTCCGCCGCCCGCCGGAGGGCGGAGTGGGTGGGCGTCGTTCTTCAAGGGCGTCGACCGGATTCTCAAGCTGCTCGACTCCCTCGGCATCCGCCCGCTCCGCAGCCGGGCCGTGATGGCCTGCCGGCGCTGGATGCTCGACCGGTTTTCCGGCAGCGACGGCCTCGGGGCGATCTTCCCGCCGATCGTGTGGAGCATCGTCGCGCTCAAGGCACTCGGATGCGACGACGACTCGCCCGAGGTCGCGGAGTGCTGGCGACAGCTCGGCCGGCTCGTCGAGCCGCAGCCCGACGGCACGACGCGACTCGAGCCCTGTCGGTCGCCCGTCTGGGACACCGCGATCAGCCTGCGAGGCCTCGCCGACGCGGCGGGCACGGCCGGCGGCCCCGGACGAAGTGGCGAGGCGGCCCGGCTCGCCGCCGCCGTCGACTGGCTGCTCGATCGCGAGGTTCGAGCGCCCGGAGACTGGGAGCGTTCGGCCGCCCGGGCGCGGCCTTCCGGCTGGTGCTTCCAGTATGCGAACCGCTTTTATCCCGACGTCGACGACACCGCCATGGTGCTGATCGCGCTGGCGACGTGGCGCGACCATGCGGGCGGACCGGCGGCGGCGACGGAGGCCGGTCGACGGCGGCTCGCGCGGAACGCCGCGGCCTTCGCCCGCGCGGTGCCGTGGCTCGAGGCGATGCAGAACTCCGACGGCGGCTGGGGGGCCTTCGACCGCGACAACGACTGCGAACTGCTCTGCCAGGTGCCGTTCGCCGACCACAACGCGATGATCGATCCGAGTTCACCCGACCTCGCGGGCCGCGTGCTCGAGGCATTCGGCAGGCTCGGCCTGCGGCAGGGGCATCCCGCCGTCGATCGCGGCGTCGCGTACCTACGGCGCGAACAGCGGCCCGACGGCTCGTGGTTCGGCCGCTGGGGCGTGAACTACATCTACGGTACCTGGCAGGCCATCGAGGGCCTGGGGGCGGTGGGCGTGTCCGCCGACGATCCCGCCGTGTCGTGCGGCGCCGACTGGCTCGCCAGCCGCCAGCAGCCGTGCGGCGGCTGGGGCGAGAGTTGCGAGAGCTATGCCGACGAGCGGCTGGCCGGCGTGGGCACCCCGACGGCGTCGCAGACCGCCTGGGCCCTCGCCGGTCTCGTCGCAGCCGGTCGGCCGCACTGCCGCGAGGCACGGCGCGGCGCGCAGTGGCTCGTGGCGAGGCAGGCCGAGGACGGTGCGTGGGACGAGCGTGAGTTCACCGGCACCGGTTTCCCGAAGGTCTTCTATCTCCGCTACCACTACTACCCGATCTACTTTCCGCTCATGGCCCTGGCCCGCTGGGCCGCGGCGCGGAGATCGGCGGCGGGCGGAAGTGTCGCACGGGGGCGGGTCGCATGAGCGTGCCCGTCGGACAGATGATCGCGGTCCTGCGGCACGTCGCCGTGCAACGGCTGCGGGGCAACGCGAAATATCCGCTCGTGCTGATGCTCGAGCCGCTCTTTCGCTGCAATCTGGCCTGCGGCGGCTGCGGCAAGATCCAGCATCCTGCCGACGTGCTGCGGTCGCATCTCACGCCCGAGCAGTGCTTTCGCGCCGTCGACGAATGCGGGGCGCCGATCGTGTCGATCCCAGGAGGAGAGCCGCTCCTCCATCCGCAAATCGAGCAGATCGTGGCCGGGATCGTGGCCCGCAAGCGCTACCTCTACCTGTGCACGAACGCCCTCAAGCTCGAGGAGATGCTGCCGCACTTCACGCCGTCGCCGTATCTGGCGTTCTCGGTGCACCTCGACGGCCCGCGTGAGGAGCACGACCACGCGGTGTGCCGCGAGGGGGTGTTCGACAAGGCCGTGGCCGCGATCCGCACCGCCCGCAAGGCGGGGTTTCGCGTCACGACGAACTCCACGCTCTTCTCGGACGCCGATCCGGCCCGCTACCGGCGGTTCTTCGACGAGGTGATGGCGCTCGGCGTCGAGGGGATGATGATCTCGCCGGGCTATTCCTATGCGAAGGCGCCCGACCAGGAGCACTTCCTGCGGCGGCAGCGCAGCCAGTCGCTCTTCCGCCGGATCCTGGCCGACGCGCCGGCCCGCTGGAAGTTCAACCAGTCGCCGGTGTTCCTCGAGTTTCTCAAAGGGGCCTGGGACCTGGAATGCCGCCCCTGGGGCACGCCCACGTTCAACCTCTTCGGGTGGCAGCGGCCCTGCTACCTCCTCGACGAGGGCTATGCGAAGAGCTTTCGCGAACTGATGGAGGAGACCGACTGGGGCGCCTACGGCCGGGCGAGCGGCAACTCCAAGTGCCAGGACTGCATGGTGCACTGCGGCTACGAACCGGCGGCCGTCGAGGCCACGTTCGGCTCGCTCGGCGGCCTGCTCGCGACGGCGCGGCTCGCCCTGTTCGGGCCGCCGCGCACGAAGCCGGCTGATCTGCCGGAACCCGCCCCGGTGGCGCCGCGGCGTGAGAGCGGACTTCCCGTCCTGCCGATCCTCGACCGCGTGGCGTAGGCCCGCCCGGCCGAATCAGGCGCGGACGGTGCGGGCAGCCTCCAGGGCCGCGCCCCGAGCGCCGGCCGTGTCGCCGTTGGGGATCACGTGCAAGGCGATGCCCGCCTGCTCCATCCGCTGCGGCGGCATGCCGGCCCTGATTTCGTCGAGAAACCACCCGCGAAACTCCGGCGTCGCCTCCATCGCACCGCCACCCACGACGAGCGCATCGGGATCGAAGACGTTGATCATCTCGTCGAAGAACAGCCCGAGCGCCCGGGCCTGCACGCGGAAGATCTCCCGGCACATCGCATCGCCGTCGACGGCCAAGCCCCGCACCCGCTTGGCTGCATCGGCCGGGTCGAGGCCCGCGAGCGAATGGCCGGGTGTCTTCGTGAGAAAGAACGGCAGGAGCGTGCGCCGGATCGCCGTCAGCGAGCAGAGCGACTCGAGGTCGCCCGTCCGGCCGCAGTTGCACCGCGGCACGAGCCCCTCGATCCCGGGGATCGCGTGCCAGGGAATGAGCACGTGGCCGAGTTCACCGCCGAAGCCGTTGCGGCCCGTGACGACGCGGCCCTCCACGATCACCCCCCCGCCGAGACCGGTGCCGATGATCGCCGAGAGGCTCGTGGCGCGTTTGTCGGAGCCGAAGATCGAGACGTGGCCCCAGAGCGCGGCGGCGTTGCCGTCGTTGAGATAGACGACCGGCTTGCCGAGCTTTTGTTCGACGCCGCCCCGGATGTCGAAGCCGGCCCAAGCGGGATGGACGAAGTTGGTGGAACCCTTGCTGCTGAGCACTCCGGTCGCCGAGGCGGGGCCCGGGGTGTCGAGCCCCACAGCCACCACCTTGTCGAGTTCGACGCCGGCATGGGCCGCGGCGAGCGCGAGGCCGTCGGCGATCTGCGTGAGACAGGTGTCGGGGCCGTCGACGCTGCGGGCGGGATGCTCGAAGAGGTCGTCGATGCGGAAGTGGCCGGCCTCGTCGAGGAACGTGTAGTTGACGGCGGTGCCACCGAGATCGATTCCAGCCACGAGTCGCATCATCGTCCGGTCGTTCCTCTCGTGCTTCAGGAATTGGCGGCAGCCGCCTGCTCGAGCAGGCTCTTGCGGACGCGGGCCACGATCGCATGCAGGCCGCGGGCCCGCATCATCCCGAGCACGTCGGCGAGCCCCATGCGTTCGAGGACGTCGTCGGAAAGCCCGGCCGCCTCCGCCACGGGGCGGTCGGCGACCGCCTCGGCGAGGATCGCCACGAAGCCTTTTACCGTCGGCGCCTCGGGCGCCACTTCCGCGACCAGGCGAGCCATGCCGTCGTGCACTTCCGGCCAGAGGAAGACGGGCGTCTGGCATTCGTGCACCCGGCGGTCTTCCGCCATCTTCCGAGCCGCGTATTCCGGCGTCAGGGGCGGCAGCCCCTTGGCAAAGTCGACGAGCAGTTCGAGTTTCTCCCGGCCGTCAAGGTCGGCGAACTCTGCGACGATCGCGTCGAGGCGTTCCTGCACGCTGGGCATGGCCGCGACGGATCAGGCGTGGACGGAGGCCGGCGTGAAGGCGCCCGGCTCGGGGCCCTTCGCGATCGGCACGCGGACGCAGTTGCCCCACTCGAGCCACGAGCCGTCGTAGTTCTTCACGTTGCCGAAGCCGAGCAGATACGTGAGCACGAACCACGTCAGGCTCGACCGCTCGCCGATCCGGCAGTAGGCGATCGTGGGAGACCGGCGCTTCATCTTGAGCTCCTTGAGATAGAGCTTTTCGAGTTCCTTCACCGACTTGAACGTGCCGTCGTCGTTGCAGTTCAGCGGCCAGGGGATGTTGACGGCCCCGGGCACATGGCCGCCGCGGCAGGCGCCCTCGTTGGGGTAGTCGGGCATGTGCATCCGCTCGCCGCGGTATTCCTCGGGGCTGCGGACGTCGAGCAGTTGCCTGCCGGACTTGCAGTGCTTGAGCACCTCGTCGCGGAGGGCCCGGATCGAGGCGTCCTGCTCCGAGGCCGTGTAGTGGGCCCGCGGATGGCTCACGCGGTCGTTCGACCAGGCCCGGCCGTCGAGTTCCCAACGCTTGCGGCCGCCGTTCATGATCCGGCAGTCCTTGTGGCCGTAGAGTTTGAACACCCAGAAGGCGTAGCAGGCCCACCAGTTGTTCTTGTCGCCGTAGAAGACGACGGTCGTTTCGTTGGAGATGCCGCGCTCGGCGCAGAGCCGCTCGAAGGCCGCCCTGTCGATGTAGTCGCGGCAGGTGGCGTCCTGCAGGTCGGTGATCCAGTCGATCTCGACCGCGCCCGGCACGTGCCCCTGCACGTAGAGCGCCCGGTCCTCGTCCGACTCCACGATGCGCACGTTCGGGTCGTGCACGTGTCCGGCCACCCATTCGGTGGAAACGAGCACCTCGGGGTGGGCGTAGTCGGCCATGGCGGACGGCTCCTGTATACTGGTGCGAGTCGCGGTCAGCGGAATCGTAGACCACGTCGGCATCCCGTGCAACGAGGTGTCGCGGCGTCCGATGCGGGACTGCTTCCCGTCTTCGCCCGCACGACGCACCACGAGCAACATCGAGATTTCCGTTCCGCGCACGGAGTGCAACACGCCGCATGGGCCCAGCGTTCATCTACCAGATCATCGACCTCAACAAGAAGTTCGGGCAGCGCGAGCTCTTGAAGAACATCAACCTCGCCTTTTACCCCGGCGCGAAGATCGGGCTGCTCGGCCGCAACGGGGCCGGCAAGAGCACCCTCATGAAGATCATGGCGGGGATCGACAGGGAATACGACGGCGAGGCCCGCTTGGCCGACGGCTACACCGTGGGGTATCTCGAGCAGGAGCCGAAGCTCGACCCGAAGAAGACGGTGTTCGAGAACGTCATGGACGCGGTCGACCATTCGCGGGCCGTGCTGCGCCGCTTCGAGGAGATCAACTCCCGGCTCGGCGAGCCGCTCGACGACAAGGAGATGGAGAAACTCCTCGCCGAGCAGGCGACGGTGCAGGACGAGATCGACGCCAAGAATCTCTGGGATCTGGACCGGCAGGTGGAGATCGCGATGGACGCGATGAACCTTCCCCCCGGCGACTGGGCCGTGACGAACCTCTCCGGCGGCGAGCGCCGCCGCGTGGCCCTCTGCAAGCTGCTCCTGGAGAAGCCCGACCTGCTCCTCCTCGACGAGCCGACGAACCATCTCGACGCCGAGAGCGTCAACTGGCTCGAGCGGCACCTGGCCGAATACGTGGGCACCGTCGTGGCCGTGACGCACGATCGCTATTTCCTCGACAACGTGGCCAAGTGGATCCTCGAGGTGGACCACGGCCGCGGCATCCCCTTCGAGGGGAACTACTCGTCGTGGCTCGAGCAGAAGAAGGCCCGGCTCGAGATGGAGGAGAAGCAGGCGAGCACCCGGCAGAAGACGCTCGACAAGGAGCTCGAGTGGATCCGCATGAGCCCCAAGGCCCGGCAGGCGAAGAGCAAGGCCCGCGTGGCGGCGTATGAGAAGCTGGCCGCGGAGCAGGCGGCGGTGCGGGATTCGGAGATCGAGATCTTCATCCCGGCGAGCCGCAATCTCGGCGATCAGGTGATCGACGTCGACAAGATTTCGAAGTCGTTCGGCGACAAGCTGCTGTTCGAGAACCTGTCGTTCAAGCTGCCGCCGGGAGGCATCGTGGGGATCATCGGGCCCAACGGCGCCGGCAAGACGACGCTCTTCCGGATGCTCGTGGGCCAGGAGAAACCCGACAGCGGCACGGTCAAGGTGGGCGCGACCGTCGACATCGGCTATGTCGACCAAAACCGCGACGCGCTCGACCCCAACAAGACCGTGTTCGAGGAGATCTCGGGCGGGCACGACACGATCGAGCTCGGCAAGCGGACGGTGAACGCCCGCAGCTACGTGGCCAAGTTCAACTTCATGGGGCCCGACCAGCAGAAGAAGGTGGGCACGCTCTCCGGCGGCGAGCGAAACCGCGTGCACCTCGCGAAGCTGCTGCGCGGCGGGGCGAACCTGCTCCTGCTCGACGAGCCGACGAACGACCTCGACGTCGACACGCTACGGTCGCTCGAGGAAGGCATCTCGAGTTTCGCCGGGAGCGTGGTGGTGATCACCCACGATCGCTGGTTCCTGGACCGCCTTGCCACGCACATCATCGCCTTCGAGGGGGATGGCTACGTGCACGTGTGCGAGGGCAACTTCGAGGTCTACGAGCGGAGCCGCAAGGAGCGACTGGGCGTCGACGCCGACGAGCCGCACCGCTTCCGCTACAAGAAGCTGACGCACTGACTTTACGCCCTCGGGGCCATCCATGGCCCCCGCGGGCTTGCGCGGCTGCGGGGCAAGCCAAGGTTGCCCCGAGCCGCGATGGCTCGGCGTCCAGCCGAGCCTCGCGCAAGCCGAAGCAGGCCCGAAGGGATGCGCCGGCGCGAGAACGAGCGCCATCCATGGCCCCCGCGGGCTTGCGCGGCTGCGGGGCAAGCCAAGGTTGCCCCGAGCCGCGATGGCTCGGCGTCCAGGCGAGCCTCGCGGAAGCCGAGGCAGGCCCGGAG
>Ga0214923_10000868_pt1 | contig 44606 bp, 38 predicted proteins | sample LL1510_MetaG_FD_177993 | JGI IMG/M metagenome (GOLD analysis project Ga0214923, IMG submission 177993) | Freshwater microbial communities from Lake Lanier, Atlanta, Georgia, United States - LL-1510 | ecosystem: Environmental > Aquatic > Freshwater > Lake | place: USA: Georgia | collected... | reverse complement strand
GTCCGGCCAGCACGATCACACGCGCACTGTTCGCGCCGCCTTGAGGGTTCATCGTTCGATGCCTGTGTCCACGCGGAACTCGAGACTAGGCGACGGCTACACCAAGTTGGTTCAACGTTACCGAAGCCATGCCCGCCGGTGTGCCATGCCGACCCCTGTTCGTGCCCATCATGCACTTCAGATGAGGCATATCCGATCTTACTTGGCCACCAGTTTCACAGCTGCCTCGACTACGTGGGGTGCAGTGAGGCCATATGTTTCCATGAGTGCCTCGGGTGTGCCGGACTCGGCGAAGCGGTTGCCGAGGTTGACGTAGCCCAGTTTGCACGGGTGGTGTGATCCCACGGCCATCGCAACGACACTGCCGAGGCCCCCGTGCGCCAGATGTTCCTCGGCGACAAGGATGTGCCCGGTGTCCCGGGAGGCACGCACCAAGGCGTCGACATCCAGTGGACGGATTGTGGGGAAGTCCAGGACGCGAGCGTGGATGCCCTTGGCGGCCAGGGCATCATGTGCCTCCAAGGCGGCGGCGGTCATGAGGCCGCAGGCCACGATGGTCAGATCGGATCCATCACGAAGTTGGTAGGCCTTGCCGATTTCCAATGACGAACCGGCTTCGTGGATGCGCGGGGCCTTTGGTCGTCCGAGTCGCAGGTACACCGGTCCCTCGTGCGCAATCATGGCGCGAACGGCAGCGTGTGTATGGGCCTCGTCCGAAGGGACGATGACCGTGAACCCGGGAAGCGAACATGCGAGGGCAAAGTCTTCGATGGCCATCTGTGATGGGCCATCCTCGCCGATCGAGATGCCGGCATGGGTGCCGACCACCTTGACGTTCAGGTGCGGGAAGGCGACGGACATGCGCAACTGGTCGTAGGCATTGCAAAGGAGGAAGGCAGCAAAGCTGGAGACGACCGGGATCTTGCCACTCGCAGCGAGACCCGCGGCGACGCCGACCATGTTGCTTTCGGCGATGCCAACATTGAAGAAGCGGTCCGGGAAGACCTGTCCGAACCATTCGGTCCGGGTGGAGTTGGCCACATCACCGTCCACGACGACGATGCGTGGCTCGGAATGTCCGAGGTCACGCAGTGCGATGCCGAACGCATCGCGCGTGGCTGCACCAGGGCTGACGACGAACGGTGTAGTTGATGCACTCATTAGAAGTCCGTAGAAGTCCGTCCGGATGACGTCAGTGGGGGGCGGGTTCACCGCGGAGTTCGGCGAACGCGCGCACCTGTTCGGAGGCGGTCAAGGGTTTGCCGTGGTAGGCCCAGTCGGCCTCGACAAACGAGACCCCTTTTCCCTTGACGGTATGGGCAACGATGGCCTGCGGGCGTCCCTTCACGGCACGTACGGAGTCGAAAGCCCTCAGGATGGCAGGCATATCGTGTCCGTCAATCTCTTCCACGTGCCACTCGAAGGCACGGAGTTTTGCCGCGAGCGGCCGGTAGTCGATCACGCGTGGAAGCAGGTTCGATTGCTGGGCACCGTTGTGGTCCACGATCAGGGTGAGGTTGTCGGCATTGAAATGGGCTGCCGCCATGATTGCTTCCCAGACTTGACCTTCCTGCATCTCGCCGTCACCGCACATCACATAGGTGCGGTATCCATGGCCATCGAGGCGTCCGGCGAAGGCATGACCCAGTCCGATTGACAGACCCTGGCCAAGCGAACCGGTGGATGCTTCCACCCCGGCAAGGCGGCGCATGTTTGGGTGACCTTCAAGCGGACTGCCGATCACGCGCAGGGTGTCGAGGCTTTCGTGGGAAATCACACCATGTTCGGCGAGAACCGCATAGAGGGCTGGCGCGGCGTGTCCCTTTGAAAGGATGAAGCGGTCTCGGTCAGGCGCGGAGGGATGCGATGGGTCGAGGTTCAGGATGCCACCCTTGTAGAGGGCGACCATGATGTCAATCGCCGACATCGAACTCGATGGGTGCCCGGAAGCTGCCCGCGTGGTCATCGCAATGATGTCTTCACGGAGGCGTCTGGCGGTTGATGAGAGAAGTGCCAGATCTGGTCCGCCATCGGACGCATGTGGGGCGGAAGCACGGGTCACCACGCAGCGAAGAACCTCCGGTGGCAGCGAGTATACGGTGCTTCAGTGGACGCTGAGGTCATTTCGGTTGGTGGATCCTCGTGGCAAGCACGCCGTCCAGACAAGCGATGACCCGGGCTTCCACCACCTCAGGAGTGGCCTCGTCGGTGCGGATTCGCACGGTTGCAGTGCGCCTTGCATCGGCAAGCCGTCGGCGCTGCTCGCTCAGGATCGCGACGGAGAGAGTGGATCTCCCGCGTCGCTGGACGGTGCGCGTACTGGCGCTCAGGTAGACCACTGCATCCGGGGTCCCGAGGTGACGCCACAGGGTTCGGACCTCCGAGTGTTCCTGGGCTACGACGCGTGCGTCGATCCCCCGCAATCGCAGTCGCCGGACAAGTTCGGTCTTTCCGGAACCGCAGACCCCGACAACGACGACCATTGGTCCACCGACCGTTCTTGGTCGACCGCGGTCATTCATGTCCAGATCGTAGCCTGCCACGAGGTGGGTGCGCGGTCAGAGTGGGCCGGTCCGGAGTTGACGGAATGCGATGATCCGGGCACACTCTTCGGACGCGGAGTTGCGTTGATCCGTCCGGATTGACGCATCTCGTCCGGCATCCGAACCCGTGGGGACACGGCGAAAGTCGTGCGGGTTTTTCTGTCCGGTTCATCGCAGGGCGATGCGCCGCCAGTGGCCGGGGCATTCCTCGCACTTTGGCGGGGTTCGGTTGGGGTGACAGGAAACGAATGTGAGCATGACAACGCGAGCGGGGCAGACGTCGGGCCGGATTGGCGCACCATTGCGTCGGCTACTTGGCGTGGTGGCATTGGTCTCGGTCGGTGCGGTGTTGGCCACGGCGAATGACGGTTCGCCTGCCCTTGCACAGATCGTCATGGCCACCCCCACAACGACGGCACTCACCTTCCAGGACAACGACCCTTTCATGGTCTACCAGGGTGATTGGTCGCGCGTCGAGGACACCAAGGCCGTGGGTGGCACGCGTCACCAGTCCCGTCAGGCCGGCGCGCTGATGAAGCTGCAATTCACCGGGCCGTACGTCAAGTGGTTCGGGGTGCGCGGTCCCAACCGCGGTCGTGCCCGACTTACCGTGGATGGGGTGGCCGTGGGTGCGCAGGGCGACGGCATCATCGATCTGTACCGGCCAAATGAGACGACCTATGAACTGATCAGCTGGATCGGTGGCTTGAACGGTGATGTGTCGCACACCCTCGTGATCGAGGTGCTTGGTCAGCGGGGCGGGGCATCGTCCGATAGCCTCGTTGACGTTGACTCCATTGAGGTCATGGGTGCGGAGCGTGCGCCGATCACTCCAACCCCGTCGGCAACGCTGGTCATGACGGCAACGCCGACGCCCATGACCGGTGCCGTGATTGGGGGCGTACCACTCGTCGCCGTCGGGACGCCGGGTGCCGAACGCGCGCCGGGATCGTGGCCGATCGACACGCGGTTCCTGCGCTACTACGTCGAACGTGACGGGTTGCGCATCCTTGGGAACACGATTTCGCCGCCCACGTTCTTTGCCGGATATTTCGCCCAGTACTTTGAGAAGGGTCGCCTGGAGGATCAGACTGGCATCAGTCAGGATCCGAACTGGCAGTTCCAGTACGGGCTTCTGGTGGATGAACTCCAGACGTTGCGCCTCAGCCTGCCGATTGGCGGAGAGATCTCCACCCTGAATTACCAGGCGGTGAATGACCTGGCCCGTGAGGACCGTCGCATTCCCCCGCCGACCGGGTTCCTTGGTGGCACGATGACCAATAGCGATGGATCGGTCTTTGTGCCGTACTCGCAGGCGCTGCAACCGGCGCCGGGACATAGCGTCTCACCGGTCTTCTGGCCATACATCAATCGTTCGGACATCTTCCCGGGGGGCTGGTTGCACGACATCGGGCTCCCGATGACTGAGGCGGTGCCCGCGGTAGTGACCAAGGGCCCGTTTGCCAACCGGAACATCCTGGTGCAGGTGTTCCAGCGCACGATCCTGACCTACGACCCGCTGAACGGTGCGGAGTTCCAGGTTGAGCGGGCAAACGTCGGTAGCGATTACCGCCGTGCGTTCCCGGATCGGGTGCCGCAGTAGGGTTGATCGTGACGTTGCGCTTTCGGTCCCGATGGACCGGCGTGCGACGCGTCGCGTGACACGCTTGCCTGCGGTGCGGACGCCCGGAACCAACGGAGGGATGGATGATGGCATCGAATACGCACGGATCAGGTAATTCCGGCACTGGGGCGTCGGTTCCCGACCGCCCTGCGGTTCGCAGTTACCTGACCCGACTTGTCTGCAGCATGTGCGGGAATCCGGAAGAGGTCGACCGCCTGAAGAACGTGTGCACGGCGTGCGGGCGCGTACTGTTCTACGAATACGACCTTGACGCCGTGCGGGAGACCCTTCCCCGCGATGCCCTCCGCGCCCGCGATGCCACGCTTTGGCGGTACCGGGAACTCCTGCCGGTGCGCGAGACCCGCCACATCATTTCGCTTGGCGAAGGGATGACCCCCCTACTCCCCGCGCCCCGGCTCGGTGCGGTGTCTGGCTTTTCCCAACTCTATGTCAAGGAGGAGGGCCTCAACCCAACCGGGTCATTCAAGGCGCGGGGGATCAGTGTCGCCGTAAGCCGTGCGCTTGAACTTGGTGCCACCGCATTGGGAATTCCCACGGCCGGCAATGCCGGAGGCGCCTTGGCCGCCTATGCTGCGCGGGCAGGATTGCCGTGCTACGTCCTGATGCCCGAGGACACTCCACTTGCAAACAAGCTCGAGTGTGTCCTCTACGGTGCAAACCTGTACCTCGTCAAGGGGCTGATCAACGATTGTGGTCGCATCGTGCGCGAGGGTGCGGCGGCGGGTCGGTGGTTTGACGTGTCCACGCTGCGTGAACCCGGTCGTGCCGAAGGCAAGAAGACCATGGGGTACGAGATTGCCGAGCAACTGGGGTGGGAGTTGCCCGACGCGATCATCTACCCGACAGGTGGCGGGACCGGCATTGTGGGGATGTGGAAGGCATTCGATGAAATGGAACGCATGGGTTGGATCGGGTCGCGACGCCCGAAGATGATTTCCGTGCAGGCCGAGGGGTGCGCGCCGATTGTCCGTGCGTTTGAGGCCGGTGAACGGCACGCCACCCTCTTCGCAAACGCCCATACGGTTGCCAGTGGACTTCGTGTGCCGGTGGCAATCGGTGACTACCTGATGCTCGATGCGATTCGCGCCAGTGGTGGGACGGCGATCACGGTGCACGACGATGAATTCACACCGGCCATGCGGGCGATAGCGCGGGCCGAGGGCATTTCACCGGCCCCGGAAGGTGGTGCAACCTACGTGGCCTTGACCAAGTTGCGGGACAGTGGCTTCCTGAAGACATCCGACCGGGTGGTGATCTTCAACACCGGTGCGGCGTGGAAGTACAGCGAATTGCTAGAGACAGGTTTGCTGCCGGTCCTGGACCCCGCCGACCCTGCCGTGCAGGCGCAAATTGCGTGATGAGCGACGGGACCAGGGTCCCAACCTTGCTGGTGGGCCAGTCCGGTGGGCCAACCCCGGTCATCAACGCAAGCCTCGCTGGAGTTCTTGACCGCGTCGCTTCAGGCTTGGGACAGCCGTACGTGCGCGTCCTTGGGCTTCGGCACGGCATCGAGGGTGCCCTGCGTGGGGATGTCGTCGACCTGACCGCATTGACTGCATCGGACCGGGATGCACTGGCACACACACCGGCGGCAGCGTTGGGGAGTTGCCGGAAGCGTCTTGAACCAGAAGATGAGCGTGGCGTGCTCGAGACATTCGCGCGCCTCGGGGTCGGGTGGTTTGTGTACTGCGGTGGAAATGATTCGATGGACACGCTGTCCCGGCTTGAGCGGGCGGCACGGTCACGTGGTTATTCGCTTGGCGTGTACGGAGTTCCCAAGACGATAGACAACGACCTGGCGGGAACGGACTGGTGCCCTGGGTACGGCAGTGCGGCACGGTACTGGGCAACGGTCACGCAGGAGGTCACGCGAGACCTGGCTGCAATGCGCACCTATGACCGTGTGGTGGTCATGGAGGCGATGGGCCGGAACGCAGGTTGGCTCGCAGCGTCGTCGGCGTTGTTCCGTCGTGACGAACAAGACGGGCCTCATGTCCTGCTGGTCCCGGAGGTCGCATTCGACGAGACCCGGTTCCTCGGTGCCGTCGAAGCGGCGCTTTCCCGGGTCGGATATGCCGTCGTGGTGGCTACCGAAACGATCCGTGATGCCAAGGGCGCCTATGTTGCCCGGCAGGTACAGGGTGCCGATCAGTTCGGTCATCCCATCGTGACCGGGGTCGCAGAGACGCTTGGGCACCTCACGATGGCACGCCTTGGGGTAAAGACGCGGGTCAACAAGCCAGGCACGCTGCAACGGACGAGTGTGGCGCACATGTCGGCAGTTGACCTAGCTGGGGCGAGACTCGCAGGATGGATCGCTGCGGATCGATTGGCATCAGGGCTGTCGGGTTCAATGGTGGCAATGCCAATGGTGCCGACCTCCAATGCCACTCACGATGCCTTGATGAATGGATGGTGGGGTGAGGGTTGCGGGTCATTCGGTGCCGTTCCCTTGGAGACCGTGGCCCGGGCCGAACGACGACTGCCCGAAGACCATGTTGTTGGGATTGACGGGCTGAGTGACCCGGTGACCGAGGAATTTCGTGCGTATTTGCGGCCATTGGTCGGAGTACCACCACCGGCGCTCTTTCGACTGTGAGGCCCGATTACTCCGTCTTTCGCGGTGTTCGGGCAAAGTATTCAGGGTTTCCCCGGATGCCGGGGTTGTGGGAATCCACCGTCGTGCGCGATACTTGGCGGGATTGTGAATCACTTCACGAAGTAGGGATCGGGCTTCGTCCGCGGTCCCCGCGCGAGGGGTGTACATTGTCGTCCGGCGTTGTTATCTTCATGACCGTGCATCGGGCAGATGCTGGTTGCGGGCGTGCCCGTGACCGCAGTTAGGCGGGGTTTCGGGGTACCCGAGGTCCCACAGGAGTTGCGAGTGTGGCGAGCCGTACGTTAGGACAACGACCTCCGACTGGTGCCCAGGTTTGGGACTGGTTGCGCAATGGTCGCGTCTTCAAGTCGATCTTTCGCTACAGCTACCCGAGTGACCGGCGCAACCGGATCATGACGGTTGCCAAGAATGTCTTCCTGCATCTCCACCCAAGCCAGGTTCCACGCGGTGGCATCCGGGTGACCTACACCTGGTGCCTTGGTGGCCTGTCATTCATGACATTCCTGATGCTTACGGTCACTGGCGTGCTGCTGATGTTCTATTACGTGCCGTCGGTCACCCGGGCATACCAGGACATACAGGATCTGGAGACGGTGGTCACGTTCGGGATGCTCATGCGCAACATCCACCGGTGGGGCGCGCACATGATGGTGATTACGGTCTTTCTCCACATGTGCCGGGTCTTCTACACCGGCTCATACAAGCCCCCTCGAGAGTTCAACTGGGTCGTTGGCGTAATCCTGCTGGTCCTCACGCTGCTTCTCTCGTTCACCGGGTACCTGCTTCCTTGGGACCAGCTTTCGTTCTGGGCGGTGACCGTTGGGACGACTATCGGTGGTGCTGCGCCAATCATTGGCAAGCAGATCAATTTCCTGCTTCTCGGTGACTTCGAGATCGGCCAGAACACCTTGATCCGTTGGTACACGCTGCACGTGATCGCGTTGCCGTTGATCCTGTCACTATTCCTTGCGGTGCACTTCTGGCGCGTTCGCCAGGACGGTGGCATCTCGCAGCCAATGTAGGTGTCGTTACGAGGCGCATGTCGGTGGTACAGGTTGTGAGTGAAGGAACACGGCGATGAGCGGGAGTGAGGCGGGGTTGAAGCCGGCGCTGATTTCGGTTCGGCCAACTACGGCGGAATCGAAGTGGGCTGGCAAGGAGTGCCCGCACTGCAAGAAGCCAATCGGCGCTGGCGAGAACGCCGTGCTGTGCCCGAAGTGCTATACGCCCCATCACAAGGACTGCTGGACGACGCACGGCAATGCCTGCGCACTCGACCAGACGCCTGCGAACATCATGGAGCGTGCCGGGCGGGCAGCGGCTCCGGCAGCTGAGGCTCCCGCGGCGGCAGCCCCGGTCCCAGTCAAGGCGGCAATCGAGGCTCCGGCAGCTCCCAAGGCCGCGCCGGCGAAGCCGGCAGCATCCCCGGTAGCAGCGGCGCCTGCATCAGCGCCACCCGCTGCGGCATCCGGCGGGGGCGCTTCTTCGGCGCGCGCGATGCGGTCGGCCGCGAGGCGGGCTCAAGCACAGCTCACGACGTGGCCTCACTTGCTGATGCCCGAGTTCCTGTCCGCGGTGCTCCTGCTCATCGGCCTGACGGTGATGGCGTGGTTCGTCAATGCGCCCCTGGAGGAGCATTCGAACCCGAACCACACCCCGAACCCATCGAAGGCGCCGTGGTACTTCCTGAACCTTCAGGAACTCCTGCTTCACATGCACCCGGGCCTCGCCGGCGTCGTCATCCCGACAGTCATCATCGTCTTGCTGATGGCTATCCCGTACCTCGACATCAACTCGGACGACACAGGCGTGTGGTTCAGCGGGGCTCAGGGAAAGAAAGTCTTCTGGATCTCCACGGTTTACACATTTTTCTGGGCGTGGGCGCTGATCCTCGTAGATGAGTTCGTCGGCGTCCGGGCAGTGATCGAGAACGCGATCCCGGTTCTCAAGATCAGTTGGCTTTCAGAGATCGTGACCCAGACCATGGTGCCGACGGCCATCATGTGGGCGGTAGCCGTTGGCCTGTACGTCGCGATTGCCCATCTGAAACCCACGGTCAGGGATGTCATGATCGCCTATTTCACCGCGTTCGTGATCGCGTGGATTCTCCTGGCACTCGTGGGCTCGGCATTCCGTGGTCCTGCGATGGTGCTCTACTGGCCATGGAACATGCCTGCGCGGATTGCATAGGTTTGGGGAACGCTTCTCGCGCAGTTCGACGCTGCTTGCGAACATGAATTGATGAGTTCTGGCACACCCCGCGCGTGGTAACGGGTGTGCCGAGATGAGGGGGCCAGAGATGGCAGTCGCCGGAACAGTGAACGGAGTAGCCGGGGCCGAGACGCGCCGTGGCGCGCTAGCCGCTTCTGGATGGATGCTCATGGCCCTGATGGGTCTGCAGGCGGCTGTTGCTTTCGTCGTCTACTTCTGGCCGAGGAAGACCGGTGCGTTCGGATCGGTGATCAGTGCCGGCAAGGTCTCGGACTACAAGGTAGGAGACATAAAGTACTTCGTGGAGGGCAAGTTCTATCTTGTCCGCCTTGAAGAGGGGTTCATCGCTCTCTACCAGAAGTGTCCACACCTTGGGTGTGTCGTGCCATGGCAGAAGGATTACGTCTACCAGGACAAGACAGGATGGTTCCGGTGTCCGTGCCACGGGTCGACGTATTCATTGCAGGGACAGATCGTGTTCGGACCGGCACCCCGTCCGCTTGACTACATGAAGATCCAGATCAAGGGTGGCTCGGTCCAGGTGAACACCGGGCTCATCATGAAGCGTGACGAGTGGGTACCGTCCCAAGCTGTTTCGGCGTAGTCACGGGTCCGGGCAAGACGGAGTAAGGAGCGGAACGTGGAGAGCGGCGGTGGCGCAGGTTTCCTAACGACGGTGGTTGTACTCATCGCATTGCTCTTGCCAGTCCTCGTTCTGTTCGAGGCCTGGAGGTCACGCCGCGTGGCGATCGCTGATGATGCGCAGGAGGCGACCCTCGATCCCGTACTCAGCACCTCGGGAATGAGCCGCAAGATCGTGTTTGGCATGGTCGTCCTGACCGAGGCGTTCCTCCTTCTCATTGCCTACGGTGCGAACGAACCGTTCCGCCAGGCTGAGGCCAAGGAACGGCAGAAGGAGTTCGCGGTTGAGGCCGCGGCGCACACGTATGTTCAGTACTGTGTGTCTTGCCACGGGGTCTCCGGCAAGGGGTACCTCGAAAACATCGGTCTTGTTGGGAAGCCCTTGGCCACAAGTGCGCTGCAGGCGACCGATCCCGACGAACACAAGGCAAATGTCCGGATGATCACCCAGACGCTTGTCAATGGCCGTAATGCTGGTGCGATGCCGGCATGGGGTGTTGAGAACGGTGGTCCGCTCAACTACCAGATGATCAATGAACTCACGATCATGATTACCGAGGGCCGATGGGACGCGGTTGAGGCGCTCGCCAAGGATAAGGGCGTGATGTCGCCGACTGAGGCGCCGATCACGGATCCGGTCGCTGCCGGCAAGTTGATCGTCACGCAGGGCGCTTGTGCGTCTTGCCATGCTGTCAGTGGGACGGCCGCAAAGGGAGCCGTCGGGCCGGCCCTGGACGGGATTGCCAACCGCAAGATTGGTGGCGTGGCCGACTTCAACGCTGCGAATGTGAAGAAGTGGGTTGCGAACCCTAGCAGTCTCAAGCCGGGTTCTTCGATGCCTCCCTACGCGCTCAAGGAAAGCTACCTCGACGCGATTGCGGCCTACTTGGCGACGCTCAAGTAGGGCACGGCGTTCCAGGCACACGCGCGAACGGGGGTGGGGTTCTTCGGAACGCCACCCCTGTGTTCCATGTCGTTTGGGCGTAGGTCAAGGTGAGACGCAACCAATGAAGAGGGCCACCTTGCACTTGCAAGATGGCCCTCTCTTCATGGCTCCATGGTGTGCCTTGATCGTCAGTGGCTGGTCGTACCGGGAAGCGTTCCTTGGGTGCCACCGGGAAGCATCCCCATCCGCGCCTTGAGATCTGCAAGCTGTGAGGAGACTTCGCCGTCATCCTCGAGATCGGCGAACTTGTCATCCAAGCTGAGGTGTTCGTTCACCTCAAGCGCCGCGGCGGCCCGTGCCTCCTCTAGCCGGATCTTGGCGTCCATCCGGGCGATCTCGGACGATGGGTCGATCGCGGAGAGTTGCTGCGCCGTTGCGGCGATCTTCTGTTGCGCCATCGCAGCCTTGTGACGCGCGATCATCGATTCGCGGTTGCGCATCGCACTGTCGTATTTCGACTGCAATGCGTTCAGGTCGCTCTTCAGTTTGGTAACGACCTGCTGTTGCGCAATGAGTTGCTGCATGTAGCTTGAGGCGTTGCGGTCATAGTCGACCTTGCGACGCAATGCCTCCTTGGCAAGTTCCTCGGATCCCCGACCCAATGCGAGTTCTGCCTTGCGCGCCCATTCCTGAGCCTGGGCCTGGTTCTTTTCCATGTCGCCTTGGAAGAGCTTCTCCTGAGCGATCATCTCGGCGACCTGGGTTCGCGCCTGAGCAATGGCGTCCTTCATGTCGCTGAGGATCTGTGTCAGGACAAGCTCCGGATCCTCGGCTTGATCGAGGAGGGCGTTGATGTTTGCACGGAGGATGGTGGAGACGCGGTCAAGGATGCCCATCGGTTGTGATCTCCTTCAGGAAGGTTCAGGAAGCGCGCCGGTGTTGACGATCCGGCGTATTGATAATGAATACCACACCGCCCCGATCACGACGCGTCGGTCGCGGTCGGGGCGGTGTGGCATGTGCATTGGCGACCTTGGCGCTCACTTACGCAGGACGAGGACCCAGTCCTGATTGATGCGTTCCTTGCGTGGAACCTTGATGTAGTGCCGGATGACTTCCGAGGCGAAGTAGGTTTCAACCTTGAACCCGACGCGTTCGGCGACCTGCAGGAGGTACGAATGGGTGGGGACCACCTGTTCGCGGATGATGTTGTTTCCAATCACGACAACGTACCGGCGTCCGGGTTTCAGGACACGCCAGACTTCACGGAAGTTCCGCTCCATGTCCACGAAGTACTGATGGACGATGTACGCACGACGCTTGTCGATGGCATAGAGCGATTCGACCTGCGCGTCCAGATCTGCGAGCCCATACCGGTGAAGTTCACGGTAGTCGACTGCGCTTACCACTTCGGTGCCGATGTGCTTGCGCTTCGCCTCGGCAAGCGGGCGTCCCGGTGGTGAGAGGTCGAGCATGTACATCTCAAGCTGATGGGTGCGTGGGTAGTCCACCGCATTGATGTACGGAGGTGACGTGACCGCGAGGTCCATCGTGCCCGGTTCGAGGGGGATGGCGCGTGCGTCGCCGTCTTCGGGGACGGCCACCGTTGCTCCTGCCGGGGCCAGCGGGACGAATTCGCGCATGCGGGCAACGTTGACCTGGGTCATGCGCCGGAAGAGACGGAGCGCCATGCCGGGAACGACTCGCTTGTTGAGGCGCGTCCGGACCACCGTGCGCGTGCAGTTGTTGTCGGCGTTTGATACCTCGCGAATGATCGCCGAGAGACAGATGCGCAGGAAGTCCAGATATGGACCGGGGGCATGCGGGGCGATGGCATCACGAACGCGTGCGAAGGCGCCGCGGATCGCGCCGATTTCCTCGAGGATGAACGGTTGGAACCACGTTTCCTGATATGCGAATGGAGGCACGTGGGTCCATGCTTGCATCCGGGCCGGATCACCACCGGCCTCGAACGCCTGAAGCGCTTCGGCGATTGCGGCGACGGCCCGATCAAGGATAGTTGGGTCCAGGGTGGTTGTCTTGACACGGGTGAGAAGGCGGGCGAACGGATCCACGTCGATTGCCACCGAGTGACGGTTCGCAAGCATTGCCTCGACGCTGACGGTGCCGCTGCCTGCCATTGGATCGAGGACGTGTTCACCTTCTCCCGAGTACTTGCGGATAGCCCAACGTGGCAGTTCCGGGAAGAACTTTGCGGGGTACTTGTGGAACCCGTGAGATAGCCAACTCTGATTCCGGCTAATGATCAGCAGGTGCTGGTTGACCGGAATGTCCCATTCCGGCTGCAGGTCACCGGTGATGGTGACCAGAGGCGCGTCGACGCCTGAGCTTCCGGTGAACGGTGTAGTTAACATAATGTTCGGCGGAGCGTACGGTGCGTGTCTTCGCCCCGTCAATCGGAAAAGGCGAAGTGTGACACGTCACCCACTCAATCACCGAAGAAACTGTGACACCGGTTGCTGGAATGTGACAGAAGATGAAACGCCTGGTCTAGGGGTTGGTTAGCAGGGGTTTCAGTCAATCCAAGGGTGGTTCTGAACCGGTTGGGGTCGTCCTGTGGACGAGAGATCAGACAGATGGTTCACAATGGTTTCCGGGATTGTGCGTCCTTGCACATCGGCTTCCGGTGGCCGAATCGACCAAGATCTTTCCTGAGCGAAAGTTCGGGTGAGGCGCCCCATCGTTAGCCCGAGACAGCGGCGATGGCATGGTTCCGCGTCGGGCGAATCCGGACGGCAAGCGCGACGATCGCGACAATCGCCACCTTGCCCAGGGTCTGTTCATACCAAGTCTCGATCGACCCGAAGGCGACCGTCAGGAACACCGCGCTGTCAACCATCGATCCAAGGACTCCGGAGGCGAGGATTGCGAGCGCCTGGCGGGGCATGAGTGACGTGTAGCACACGAAGTCGACCGATTCCGAGACCAGGAAGGCGAGACCGGAGGCAAGGGCAACCTCGGGCGACACGAGGGCGGAGACTGCGGTGCCCAAGAGGATAGCGAGCCACGTGATCCGTCTCCCTAGGGTCTCCTGAACCCAGTCTCGCAGGCAGAAGATGAGCCCGATGACTGGCAATGACGGATCGAACCCGAATGATGACGTGACCATGAAGAGGCGTTCGCCGGTCTCGCTGACCTGTTCGGCGAGGTTCAGGTAGACCCAGTTCGTGATCACTGGTCCGGTGACGTAGAACAGGAAGGCAATCCATCGGTTCATTGTCTGGGGTCACCTTCCTTCACACTGCCCGGTTCCCGGGTATTCGTGTGTCCTGAACGCCAACGGGTGGATGGCGCGAAGTGTCCCACGGGATCCGGGACCCGCCTCATTCCGGCAAGGTAATGGATCGGATGACTTCAATCCCGTTCAGGCGGAGGTGATAGAGGAACGTTGCGTGCATGAGGTCTCCGTCGTGGGGCATGGCCCCGACGGTGCCGGCGATATCGACCGGCAGGTGGTACGTGTCCACCAGATTGGCCGGGACGATGATGCGCACGGTCCGGTTTGTCGCATTGGCCCACAACCGGATGCCCATTGCCGTATGGAAGACGCAGAGGTCGGTGCAGTCACCGGCCACGATGATCGTCGTTACACCCCGTGCCACGATGTCCGTGACCCAAGGACGGAATGGGCCGTCGTCGACCCATGCGCTCAATGAGTTCTTGGGGACGTCAAGCGCGGCGTGTACCCATGGCTGGCCTGCAAGTTCGGGAACGAGTTGCGACTCGTCCGAACCGGCGATGCAGTGTGGCGGGAATGCATCGAACTCCGGCGCCCCGGGATCATGCGCGTCGCGAAGGATTGCGAAGTGTCGCACGCCTCGCGCGTACGCATGCGAGAAGGCGCTTCCCACCGGCGCAACGATGGCACCAACCCGGTCACTTGCAAGGGGACCGGCATGGCAGAACCCGCCAACCAGGTCGACCGCGATGGCCGCCACGCAGTCCGGTCCGCCAGCCTCGGCGATGAGCGAGTCGAGATCGCGATCGACCAGGGCAGTCATGAACCCGTCGAGGTAGGACAGGAAATCACGGGACGATTCTGCGAACCCGATCGGGTTGGCCTTGCGGCCCAGATGGTTCGAGGTCACGGCTGCTCCTGCCTTCTGGTTGACCCGGCATGGGATGTGCCAACTCTTGGATTGAGACTAGCACCCAACCGGCACGACCCTTGCGCGCACCCGTCACGCGCGTGTCAAGACGGCGCAGTCTCCGGTACAACCCTCGCTCGTATAGAACATTTGTACTACTATTGCGGGGTGTATCGGGATTGGTGCCGGGGGTGGCACCCGGCAGGAGGCAAGTGCAGTGACCGCGCGGAACGAAGATGTTCATGACGGTACGACCCGGAAGTTCGGCGAGACCGAGGCGGTCCGGGTTGAGGCGATGGCGCGTTTGGCAGCGGCTGGGGATGACCGGTCGCGACGGCAACTGGTGGAGTTGCTGGATCCGCTGGCAAATGGTGCGGCGCGGCGGGCACGGGTGCGGGCGCGCCGGCTAGGGCTTCGTGACGACGTGGATTTGGAGGATCTCGTGCAGGAGGCGCGCATGGAGATCTGGCGCCTGGCGCAAGGATTCGATGCTGCACGGGGACCGGCACTTCCGTACTTTGTCGTTCGGGTCGGTGCGCGATTGCGGCATTACCTGACGTCAGTGGCGAGACGTCGTTGGCCGGGCCAGCGTGTGTCTTGGGAGGGTGGTGGCGCGGCGGCAGTTGCCGACGAGGTTGGGGCGTACATTGCGCGTGAACATGCGGGGGCCAGTGCCCGTGATGCCGCACTCGCCGGCATGGAGGCCGCCTTGAACGCGTTGCCAGTGCGTCAGCGACGGGTGGTGTACCTGACGTTCTACCGACGCTTGGACGATGAGGGGATTGGCACGGCGCTCGGGATCAGCCCGGTGGCAGCAAGGCAGTTACGACGACGGGCGCTACAGAACCTGCGTGCAGGTGTTGGCCAGTGGCATCATTCGGGATACAGGCCCGAGGCGTGACCGGCATGGCGTCGGTCCCTTGGGGGCGGAGGAACTGGGACTGATGCTGGAACTGCGGTTCATTCGGGCGAATCCCGACCTGGTCAAGGAGGGCGTTCGCCAGAAGCGGGCGTCGGTCGATATCGACGAGTTGCTTTCGTGTGATCGTGAGGCGCTTGCGCTTCGCCAGCAGGTCGAACAGTTGCGGGCGCAACAGAACGAGACATCGCGTGCGGTGCCACGCGCTTCCGGTGACGAGCGCGCCACCCTCATCGCCGAGGGAAGACGGCTCGGCGAGGCGCTCCGCGAACTCGAAGGGCCACTCAAGGAACTCGATGCGCGCATCGACGCCCTGTTGCTGCGGGTGCCGAATCCTCCCGCACCGGATGTGCCGGAGGGTGTCGACGAGAATGACAACGTCGTGGTGCGTCATGTCGGGTCGCCTCGCGAGTTCGACTTTCCAGTGCTTGACCATGTGACGCTGATGGAGAAGCATGACCTCGTCGAACTCGAACGGGGTGCGCGAGTTGCCGGACATCGGGGCTATTTCCTGAAGCGCGAGGCTGCCATCATCGAGATGGGCCTGATGCAATTTGCCCTCGCGACACTCGGTGCGCGTGGCTTCGTGCCCGCAACGGCACCGTCCATGGCGCGGTCGGCGGCCTTCACCGCAACCGGTCACTTTCCCGGAAGCGAGGAGGAGACGTACCACCTAGAACGCGACGACCTGTGGTTGTCGGGCACGGCAGAAGTGCCACTCACGTCGATGTATGCCGGTGAGATCCTGTCACCGTCCCAGTTGCCGATCACGTACGCGGCGTACTCGGCGTGCTTCCGCCGCGAGGCGGGTAGTTACGGTCGCGACCTCAAGGGTGTCTTTCGCGTGCACCAGTTCAGCAAGGTCGAACAGTTCGTGATTTGCGAGGGCGACGACGCCGAAAGCATCCGGTGGCACGAGACGCTGCTTGCCAACTCCGAGGCGCTCCTCCAGGCACTGGAACTCCCGTACCGGGTTGTCAACTGCTGTGCAGGTGAACTCGGGTTGGGCCACCGGAAGCGGTACGACGTGGAAACGTGGGTTCCATCCGATGGCCGGTACCGCGAAACCCAGTCGTGTTCGTACTACCTCGAATACCAGGCTCGCCGTGCGAACATCCGCTACCGGGATGCGTCGGGGACGGTGCGGTTTGTCCACACCCTGAATAACACCGCGCTGGCCACACCTCGGCTTCTGGTTCCCCTGTTCGAGAACCATCAGCAGGCGGACGGATCGATCCGCATCCCGGAGGCATTGCGTCCGTTCGTCGGTGGGATTGCCGAGATCCGGCGAGGCTGATCGCGATCACCACCGGGGTGCGGCGGCCTCCCGCACCCCGGATGGGCGTTGGTCAAGCACCCGTCAGTCGACGGTGGCGATGCACTCGACCTCGACCTGGATGCCACCGGGCAGGCGGGCGGCCTGGATGGTGGACCTGGCGGGCTTGTTGGTGGTGAAGTACTCGGCATAGACCTTGTTGAAGACTGGGAAGTCGTCCATGTTCCCGAGGAAGCATGTGGTCTTGACAACGCGGTCGAGGGAACTGCCCGCGGCTTCGAGGATGGTCTTGAGGTTGGTCAGCACCTGGTGCGTCTCGTGCTCGATGGTGTCTCGGACCATCTGTCCAGTGGCGCGGTTCATGCTGCCTTGACCAGACACGAAGACGAGGTTGCCGACGCGGATCGCTTGGGAGTACGGACCGATCGGTTCGGGGGCATGTTCGGTGTAGATGACGTGCTTCTCGGACATTGGCGCACCTCCGTCGGGGCGGATTGTCACCCCGGTTGCATGAAATGGAGTGTACCGACCCCCTCTACCCGGGTCTGTGCGGTGACGGAAACCTGTCTGGTGGTCATCGCCTCCTCGCCGTGACGGCGCCGGGTCTTGGTCGCGTCCCAATCCCTGCCAAGTGAGTGATTCAGAGGTCGATCACGATGTGCCCGTAGGCATCGATCACCCGGGTATTTCCGAGGCGAATCTCGCGGGGTCGCACACCGTACCCAAGATGCATGTGCCCGTGGAGCAGGAACCGCGGTTGAACGGTCGTGACGAGTGTGCGGAGGGCCTCGAACGGGCGGTGAGGTATGTCCCCCATGTCGAGAACCATCCGGTCCGGGTCACGCAGGCATTGCTGTCCCGGGTTGCGGGGAGGAGTGCCATCGGCGGGATAGACGCACGGACAGGCGTCGGCGCGGTTCGGGCAGATGCGCGGGGCCGCATGGGTGACGATGACGTCGATGCCAGAAGTCCAGTTCGTGAGGCGTGCCCACCTGGATCGCCACTCCATCTGGCTCTCGGTGTACTGGGCTTCGCCACCGTTGTACCAGGGGCTGCCCTCAAGGCCGTAGAAGCGGAACCCTCCGTGCCGTTCGAGACGCCCGTCCAGGTTCACCCACCCGGCGGGTCCCGCAGCGCCGTATGCGGTGTCGTGGTTCCCACGCACGTAGAAGCATGGGACGTTGAACATCGATGCAAGGAAGTCGAGGTAGGCAAGCTTGAGGTCGCCGCATGAGATGACCAGTTCGATGCCGGCTTTCGCCCATCGTTCGGGTCGGAAGTGGTCGTAGAGCGACCGTTCCTCGACGTCGGCGACAACTAGGACTTTCATGATGATTGTGGGAAGACGCGGCACGCGCTTCGGTCGGGGTTCGGGAGAGGATAGGGCAGGGAAGCTGGGGAAGGCGTTGACCGGTCTGGAAGGCCTCTCTATACTGGAATTGGTGGTTGGTGCGTTGACGGAATGCTCAGGTCTTTCTGGATTGACCCCACCGGACGGCGTGGAACCGGGTACGATCAGAAGAGAGGAAACGTGCGGACCGCTCATGGGTGGTTGCCGGACGCAACCGAACTGACGTGGTCCGGAAACGGTTGGAATGGTAGCGTGGAGACGCTGGATCCGGTTCCCTCATCGTCAAGACGCTTGCGGTCTCAGTGCGTGATTGATGTGGATGGATCGCGTTTGGATGAAGGCACGTACGGGAAACCGGCGGGCATTTCAGCAAAGCCGCGGTGCAACGTATCGAGTGAAGTGCAAAGGGGGCAGATGCTGTGCAATCTAGCTTGATTGGCAAGGTGCAGAAGGCCAAGCAGTACGCCCAGGAACCGGAACGGGTCCGTTTCGAATCTTTTTCCATCGCATTCAGCGGCGAGAATGGTGACCATGCGGTGACCTACGATCACGGCAAGTGGAATTGTTCCTGCCACTTCTTCGCCGGTTGGGAAATCTGCTGCCACACGATGGCTGTCGAACGACTGCTTGGCGTGATGGTTTCCGACAAGCAGAATTATCCCGAGTTGCTCAGCCACGCCGAAGCTGCGGTCGCTGCCGGAGCCTGACCCCCGGGTCACGGGTTCAGACCGACTGCGCGGGGCGCATTCGCCATGTAACCGGTACGCCGTTCCCTAGATTTTCCGGATATTGGGGCATACTTGCCGTCATGTCAGTATCCGGAAGGCCGGACGGCGTGCCAGTCCGCATCATTGTGTCGGAACGCCGCACTCGCACGATAAGTGGGCGGTTCGTGTCCGGAACGCTCGAAGTCCGGGTCCCCGTCGGTGTCCCCGACGAGGTCGTCTCACGATTCGTAAGCAAGTTGCGTGACAAGGAAGAGGCGAGGCGCGCACTTGGGACCGGTCCGGTGGACCGTGCCGCCCAGGATGAGGCCCTGCACCGTCGGGCGTTGGCGCTTTCCCGAACCTACTTTGGTGGGTTGCTTATCCCGGCACGGGTGCAGTACGTCACCAATCAGGCGACACTCCACGGCAGTTGCAGTGTAAGGACGGGGGAGATTCGGGTTTCGCATCGCTTGGCGGCAATGCCATCGTGGGTACGCGACTACGTGCTCGTTCACGAAATCGCTCACCTTCAGGTCCCCAATCATTCGCGCGCGTTCTGGCGCCTGGTGGCTCGGTACCCGTTGATGGAACGCGCTCGCGGGTTCCTGATGGGGGCTGGCATGACCCCAGTCGAAGTGCCTGACGTTGCCGATCCGGAGGCGGTGGACGCGCCGGACGCGGATGACCGTCAGGTGCGCTAGACTGGCATAGGCAAAAATCGGAGAAGGATGAGAGATCGTGGCTCGCAAGTCTGACGCACGGTTCGGTGCAGTTGCCGAGAATCCCCACATTGCCGTCAACCGTGAGGCGTTCCACGAGTACGAAATCTCGGAACGCTTCGAGGCGGGCTTGGTGTTGACCGGGACGGAGGTGAAATCGTTGCGCGCCGGACGTCTGACCTTGAAGGAGGGCTACGTGCGGGTCTATCGCGGCGAGGCATTCCTTGAGGGGGTGCATATTCCGCCATACGATCACGGCACGTATCAGAACCACGAGCCCCGTCGGACCCGAACGCTCTTGTTGCACCGTCGCGAGATCGAGCAACTGCGGGTAAGCAGTCAGGCGTCGGGATACACGCTCGTGCCATTGCGGATGTACTGGAAGGACGGCAGGGCCAAACTTGAGGTTGGTGTCGCTCGGGGCAAGAAGCAGTACGACAAGCGGGCAACGATTGCGGACCGTGACGCAAAGCGCGACATGGCGCGGGTATCCGTTGACAGGTACAAGCGAGGATAGGTTCATCCCGGTTCCGAGGGGCTGGATTTCCGATGTGATCCTTGCATATTGTCGCAGGGTGCGATATGCTTCATGGACAGGAGGCACGATACAGGTTGGTCGAATGGCCTATCCGGTTCCGTGACTCGACAGGGGGATGACGGGTATCGACAGGGCAGAGAGGGCAGAAGCGGCGAGCCGAGGTGTCCGTATACCACCTCGTAAAACCACGGACAACAAAGTATTTGGCGAACGCCAGTACGCACTCGCAGCGTAATTAACGCTGCCGTCCACCCGAGCCCCGCCTCGACGGGCGAAGGATGGGCGCAATAATGCCGAGGTGCTCCGTACCCTCGCCCCGGGGGTCCGGCTAAGATCAGGGGCTGGCGCCTGCGAAACGTTGTCGGTTTCGGGTCAAAGGCGCGACAACAACGAACCGAATACGCTCGTAGTCATTTCTGGTTGATTCGTTCTGGACGGGGCGTTCGACTCGCCCCCATCTCCACCACTACACTCCGGCCACCATCCCCGACGGGACGGTGGCCGTTGCTGTTTCGGCCCCTTGGTCAGGGGTAGCCAAAGAGGCCAGTGATGAGTGCGGTGAAGGTGACCTTCCTGGGGACCGGGAGTACTGGTGACCCATCACGTCGGTGTGGAAGCACGGCGGTTTCCCTGCCGGATGGCACCGTGATCCTTGTGGACACTTCCGGAGGGAACGAGATATGGCATGCCTTGCGGGAAGCTTCGATAGACGTTGCCCGCATCCGTGTGATCGTTCTCACGCATCAGCACCTCGATCACGCTGCCGGACTTCCGTTTGTGTTATTCCGACTGGCCATGGCCGGCATGGCTGCCGACGGGTATCGCGGGCCAATCGACGTTTGCGCCCCGGCGGCGGCCGTTGACGACCTCAGGCGAATGTGCGAGACCCTGTTCCCCGGGATGTTCACGCCCTGGTGGATTGGTGACCGGGTGCGATGGCATGGTTGCACGTCGGACCAGTATGTGTGGGGACTTGAGCTCAGGGACGACGGGACGACCTCGCCGACGACCGCGCGGTTAGGTACGCCAGGTGACGCCCTGCCCGAAGGCGTGGTTGCCACGATCTCGACGATGGCGGTCTCGCATGGTGCGCCACCGGTCCCGGCACAAGCGGTGCGCATAGATGCCGGGCTAGGAAATGGTGACGTTCGGCGGGTGGTCATCAGCGGTGATACGGGTCCGAATCTGGGGTTCACGCGCTTCGCCGGTGGGGTCGATTTGTTGATCCACGAGGCAATCGAGTCGGAAAGCCTCGGCGCCAACCCCTTCCTGGTGTTCGGTACCGGTCATGTCACAGCGGCAAGTGCAGGGAAAGTAGCGGCGGCGTCCCGCGTGAAGCGCCTGGCCTTGCACCACCTCAACGCCCGGACCGGCCAACACCCCGAGACCGTGCGGGCCGAGGCGGCCGAACACTTCACCGGCGAGATTCTCGTGCCGAATGACCTGGACACCACCGAGGTCTAGGGAGTGCGAACCTGTTGACCGACCTGATTGAGACGGGTACGGTGGCCGATGCCTGAAAGGTTTTCCGGCCGGGACTTGTCTGGACACCCGTTTTCGCAGGCAGACCTGTCCGGCATGGATTTCACGGGGTCAAATCTGACGGGTGCGACCTTCGTGAGGGTCAAACTGGATCATGCCGATCTGACCGGCGCGATCCTGCGAGGTGTCCGCTTCACACGTACCAGTCTGGTTGGTGCCCGCCTGTGTGGCGCTGACCTGACGCGTGCGTGGCTTCGTGGGGCTTCCCTGGCCGGTGCAGACCTGTCGGGAGCCAAGACGCCGGGTGCGAACCTCCGTCAGGCTGATCTTTCTGCTGCGACCATGACCGGCATATGGATGTACAGCGCGACTTTGTCTGGTGCGCGCTTGCCACATGCGTCACTTGTCCGTGCCGACCTGACCCGGGCGGACTTGGGTGAGACCGATCTGTCCCGTGCCGACCTGTCCGCCGCACGGTTGATAGAGACCGACCTGACTGGCGCCAGGCTGGTGGATGCCATCCTGCGGGACGCCGACATGCTTTGGGCCCGACTGAGGCAAGCCAACCTGGCTGGCGCTGATCTCCGGGGTGTCCGGCTGTTCCAAGCCGACCTCCGCGGTGCGCACCTTGAAGGTGCAGACATGACGGGCGCCGATCTTGCGGGTGCAAAGGGGGTGTCTGGGGTCCGGGGATGTGCCGATGACTGGACTGAAGTCGCGGAGTGACGTTCTAACCCGACCGGGATTTGGTCAGGACGAGAGGCGTACGTCGAACTGCCGGTCGAGGATCTGGCCAAACTGGCTGGTGAGGCCGTGCTGTGGTCCGTCACCCGGAGGCTGGGGCACGTGGAATGCTTCAGGCAACGCCCGCTATTCCCATGATTTTGCTAGTCTTTGTTCATGAGCAACATGCTGTGTCCTACATGCAACACGCCTGTTGCATCAAGTGATGTGGAATGCCCATCGTGCAAACGGCAAGTTCGAAACAGCCCCGCACAACTTGACGATTCCGATCTGGATGGAGTTGGTGATGGGGTGGCATTGGCGACCAGTGTCGACGCAGACATGGCACCCGGCCAATCCTTCATTTCTTGGTTTACTGGCTTGTTTTCGTCGGGCCACGGCAGTGGTGAGACCGCGGACCATGGTAGTGGCGATGAGGGCACTTCCGGTGGTGACACAAGTAGTGCTTGGGGTGACGGTGGGGGCGACAGCGGCGATGCCGGCGGCGGGGACGGCGGTGGTGGCGGGGGCGATTGATACGCACTGGGGCTATCTGGCGCCGGTGCGGTTCGTCAGCCACCTGTCCGGTTGGTCCTACCCAAAACGGTTTGCTGTCAGAAGGAGACCCGCAGGACGAACTGCCGGTCAAGGACCTGGCCAAACTGGCTGTAGAGGCCGTGTGCTGGTCCGTTACCCGGATCCTCAGGCAAATGTAGTGCCCAGTGGGTTGCGCCATGGTCGGCCAGACGCTGCAGTTGTGTCTGCAGGAGGACGCGTCCGATCCCGAGGGAACGGGTCTCATTGTCGACCCAGAGGCGCCGGATATGCGCCCATTGGAGGACGTTGCCACCGCGGCGTCGAGTGCGACGCGCCGCCGGGGTATTGATGTCCAGGTTGGGACGGAATGTGCTTCGGGTCGGGAAGCGGTCTTGGGTGGGCACCGGGGGAAGCATCTCGGCATCGCAGACGCCACGTGGAACCCCGTCTAGCCACGCCTCGACGCGTCCTCTCCGGGCATGGCATTCAACATGCTCCATGACATCCGGATCCAAGGTTGGCAGGGACGATGGGTCAAGTGCTCCGCCGTAGACGACGAGTGGGCGTGGTTGGCGGAAGCCCACGGCGCGAAGCGGCGCAAAGAGGTGTGGCCAACGTGATGAACACTGGGTGCCAAGCGGGAGGAACCCGGCACCACCACGGAAGGCCTCGAGACCCGGGAGCCCTTCGGCGCGCGCCTGGCGGACGGTGGTAGCCGCCAGGAGGGCGGCGGCCTGGATTGCCTCCGGCCACCCGGGCCAGGCGAATAACCAGAACAGTACGGCGTGGGTCTCGTGCAACCAGTCGGGCCCGTCACCCAGGGCGGCGCCGTACCCCCATCCGTGGTCACACAAACCCAGTTGCCCGGCGGCCAGGAGTTGATCTCCCTCGATGACAAGGCGCACCTGACTGGTGTCCATCCCCGGTGAGTAGAAGGGCCAGGCGTGGTGGTGGTCCAAGCCACGTTCGACGGTCTGATCGTCCGGAAGCGACGCCGGGGCTACAAGCCGGGCGTGGGCACGCGCGAGTGCTCCCAGTTGGGGCAACCATTCGGGCGAGTAGGCCACAACCTCCATGTGACAAGTCTACTCGGGTCTGGCCCGGTTTCCGGTGTGCCGGATTGCGGGGATTCGGCCTTTTTTCGATGATTGCCGAGGACGTGGACGGGTGACTACGGGTAGGCGTATCGTGACCGCCTAGAGAGGACTGCCGGTGACATCAAGGCCCGCATCATCTTCCGCGACCCGGTCTGTCCCATCCACTGCGGCGATACCGCTGTTGCCGGCGACCGCACTGGTGCTGTGCGGCGCGCTGATGACCCGCATCCAGGACACGGCGCTGAACATTGCCAACCCGGCCCTGATGGCGGATTTCGGGCTGCCGGCGGCAACGGTTGCGTGGATCTCACTTGCGCCGATGCTGATGTCGGCAAGTCTCCTGACTATTTTCGGTCGATTGGCTGACCTGCGCGGTCGTCGCAACCTGTACGCCGCTGGCATCGTGATCTTCGGTGGCGGGTCGGTGTTGTGTGCGCTGAGCCCGAGCTTTGCGGTGCTGATCGTCGCGCGGATCGTGCAGGGACTTGGCGGGGCATTGATGGCCGCCAACTCCATGGCGTACCTCATTGAAATCTATCCGCCCACTCGACGCGGGTTCGTGGTGGGATTGTGGGAGGCGGGCATCGCGACAGGGTCAGGTATCGGCCCGATCCTTGGAGGCGCCGTCATCGAGGCCTCCGGCTGGCAAGGATCGTTCGGGATGATCCTGCCGATGGCCATCGCCATGGCGGTTGCGGTGCCGTTCGCGATGAAGGAGCCGGTGCGCGCACCTGGTTCGCCAAGGTTCGATCTCGCCGGTGCCATGCTGTTCGGTGTGGGGGTTGCGTCATTCCTGTTCGCGCTGACGCGGGCGTCCGTAGAGCCATGGGGTTCGCCGGTTGTCGTCGGTTCCCTGGCGCTTTCGGTGGTGTGCGTGGTGCTGTTCGTGCGGGTCGAGGGTCTGGTTGAAAGCCCGATGATCGACTTGAGGATGTTCCAGAGCCGGACGTTTACCTCGGGAAATCTTGCCAAGATTGCCGGGTACCTGCCCTTCTCTGCACACGGGTTCCTGCTGCCGTTCTATCTCAAGGAAGTACTGGCGTTGCCTCCCACGGGGATCGGTTCGATCCTGGTTGCGTTGCCGGTAGGCATGTTTGCCGCGACGCTGGTTTCAGGACCACTTTCCGATCGCATCGGCACGCGGGTGCTCGCCCCTGCCGGACTGGTCGTTCAGGCGATCGGCTGCGTGATCCTGGCAATTGCATCACCGGAGATGGGCATCAACGCGCCCATGGCCGGACTGTTGCTGGGTGGTCTCGGGATTGGTGCGTTCATTGCCCCGAACGACAGCGCAATCCTTGCGGCAACGCCTCGCGACCGGATCGGCGTGGCCAACGGGATCATGGGAGTCAGTCGCACGGCGGGGCTGCTGCTCGGCGTCGCAGTTGGTGGGGCGGGACTTTCGGCGCGAGTGGTGGCGAACGGCGGACAATTCCTGCCAGCCTTCCACGATGTGTACTGGTTCATCGCCGTGGTGGCGTTCGCCGGGGTACTGTTGGCGACGGTGCGGGATCGCCGTTCGGCATGAGACAGCGCGCCGGGCAGGGTCGGTACGATGGCGCAGGGACGCATGACGGGGATGAACCCCGTGCGTCGCAGGACAGGAAGCGTGATGATGAGCGAGACAGTTGGCGGTCCATCCCGGCCAATCCGGGTGCTTTCGTGGAGTGAACGGACCGAACCGGAGTCTCTCTACCCTGCGGGGATCAACGGCGTCGTCGCCCAGATCCTTGCCGAGGCGGGTCATGACTTCGAGACCCGCGTCACTGACCTTGCTGATCCCGACCAAGGGGTCTCCGAGGCTGATCTTGAGTGGGCCGACGTGCTTGTGTGGTTCAGTCACCTGAAGCACCGCCAAGTTGAGGATGCAACGCTGGAACGCATTCTCCGTCACGTGCAACAGCGTGGGATGGGATTCCTTCCCTTGCACTCTTCGTTGGATTCCCGTCCCTTCCAGGAACTGCTTGGACATCCGGGACGCATTGCCGGATGGCGTGAGGACGAGAAGCCGTCGCATGTGTGGGTGGTTCAGAAGGATCACCCGATCGCGGCTGGTCTGGGTGATGGGTTCGTGATTCCCGCTGAAGAGATGTACGCGGAACCCTTCAACATTCCACCTCCGGATGAACTGGTCTTCATCTCGTCTTTCGCCGGCGGCGAGGTCTTCCGGTCTGGGTGTTGCTGGTACCGGGGGGCCGGAAGGATGTTCTTCTTCCAACCGGGCCACGAGACCTATCCGGTGTATTACCAGGCAGAGGTGCGACGGGCGGTCATGAATGGCGTGCGCTGGTGCTCGGGGCGGTAGGATGAAAATGTCACGCGTGGTGCCGGATGGCCGGCCACGCCACGGTCCACGGAGGAAACGCAATGGCTGAACGGCTTGGGGTGGCAATCATTGGCACGGGCACGATTGCGAACGCGCACATGCGTTCGCTGGAACACCATGCGCCCGCGCGCGTCGTCGGGGTCTATGACGTCCTGCACGACCGGGCTGAGGCATTCGCGAAGAAGTGGAACATCGAGGTCGTGGCATCAGACCTTGACAAGATCCTGCATCGCAGTGATGTGGATGCGGTGATCGTCTCGACCCCACCGTTCGCGCACATGGGCCCGACCATCGCCGCCCTTGAGGCGGGCAAGCATGTGCTGTGCGAGAAGCCGTTTGCCTTCGATCCGGCCGAGGCGGTCAAGATGACCGAGGCGTCGGAACGCACGGGTAAGCATCTTGCGGTTGCGTCCGCCCGGCAGCGGTGCTGGGCCGCGTCACGAAAGGCTCAGGAACTGGCTTCTAGTGGCGAACTCGGCGACGTCTATCACGTTCGTTCAAGTGCCTTCCGGTTCCGTGGGCGTCCCGGTATCGACATCCTGCGGGACACGCACTGGTTCATCGATCATGCACGGGCTGGCGGTGGCGCACTGATCGATATCGGTGTCTACCAGATCGATGCGTTGCTGTGGATCCTGGGGAACCCGAAGGTGACATCCGTGCTTTGCTCCACCAGGATGGGCATTGGCAGTCCGGCACCGGCCCCACTGGTGCAGGATGTTGAGGACCATGCGGTGGTCATGTTCACCTGTGAGGGTGGCAAGTCGGGCATCCTCGAGATCACGTGGTCGAGCAACATGAGCAATGTCAACCAGTTCCTTGTGTTCGGCACCAAGGCGGGCCTGAAGTTCAGCCCGCTGACGATGACGGCCCCGGGACCGTACAACCAGTTGCGTCCGGTCGAACAGAAGATCCTTGACGTGACTGATGAGGACACATCCGGGTTCGGCGACGTCAGCCAGCAGTTCGTGGATGCAATCCTGGCTGGCAAGGTGCCGCACACCCCGGCGCGACACGCCCTGGAAGTGACCCGCGTCATGGAAGCGGCGTACCAGTCGGCCAAGACGGGCCACGCGGTATCGCTCGCCTGACACTGAACGGTTCGTGACAGTGCACAACCTCATCGCCGATGGCGGGGATGGGGTTGTGCGGATCTCGCGTCCGCGCCGCGTTTATCGCCGGAACCCCCCTTCCTTACGGGGAGAGGCGGACCGGATCACGCCGCGTCGCTTGGATGGCGAAGGCGGTCGGTCTGTTTCCACGCCTCGGCGCGTGTGAGGAGTTCGGTCGCCTGGGCGAGGGTCGTTGGCGTGGCGCCACCAAGCATCTGTGCGAGTTCGTGTGCACGGCCCTGGAGGTCAAGCGGGGTTGCCTCGGTGGACGTTCGTCCCTCGGCGACATGCTTGGCGAGGAAGTAGTGGCCATCGCCATAGGCAGCGACCTGTGGCAAGTGTGTGATGCAGAAGACCTGATGGCGGGTGCCAAGTCCGGCAAGTTTCTCGCCGAGGACCTGTGCGTTGCGGCCTCCCACACCGGTATCGACCTCGTCGAAGATCAGGGTTGGGGTGTGATCGACCTGTGACAGGACCGCCTTGAGGGCGAGAAGGATCCGCGACAGTTCGCCGCCGGACGCGGTCCGGGCAACTGGCTTCGAGGGTTCGCCCGGGTTCGGTGCGAAGTGGAACGCAACGGTATCAATGCCACCTTGGTCGCATCGCATGCGTGTTTCGTCCGGGCCGACCGGGACACCGCTGTCATCGGGGGTACGTGACAATACCGTCTCGAAGGCTCCCTTCAGGGACAGTGCGCGGAGTTCGGTTCCGATGGCTGCTGCGAGCCGGACACCTGCACCATGCCGGGCAACGGACAGGGCATCCGCATCGCGGCCCAGTTCGGTCTCGAGGGAGGCAATTTCATTCTCCAGCGCCTGGCTCCGGGCGTCCCGGGTAACGAGGTCGGCGATCTCTGCTTCGGCGCGTTCGGAGTAGCCGAGGATCTCTTCAATCGTCGGTCCGTATTTTTTCTGGAGACTGGTAATCAGTTCGAGTCGCTGTTCGACCTCTGACTGGCGTTCGGGATTGAACTCGATCTGGTCGACATAGGTCCGGATTGTCTGCGTGACATCGTCGAGGAACGCTTCGGCTTCGGCGAGTGTCGTTGCGGTCGGCGCGAGGTCCGGGTCGATCCTGACGAGGGATTCGAGGTCACGCGAGGCACGGGCGGCAAGATCGGTAGCCCCGTTGCTTTCGGAATCTCCGGTCAGGCGTGCCAGGACCGCTTGGCCAAGTTCCATCAGGCGCCCGGCGCTTGCGAGGCGGGTGCGCTCACGGCTGAGGGCTTCGTCCTCTCCGGAGCGGAGTTCGGCGCGGGCGATCTCGTCAACCTGGTACCCAAGCATGTCGAGGCGTCGTGCGACTTCGCGTTCGTCCTGTTGCAAGGCACGTCGTGTGGCACGAAGGTTGGTGAGGTCACGTACCTGCCGGGTCACGCTTGCCCGCTGGTCGAGGAGGCCCCCGTAGCGGTCAAGCAGGTCTCGCTGCGCCTCGGCACGCAGGAGTGAGAGGTGGTCATGCTGTCCGTGGATGTCAATCAGGGCGGCACCGACCTGGGCAAGGGTTCCGGCCGGAATGGTGCGCCCGTTCAAGCGGGCGATGCTACGACCATTGCGGCCAATCTCGCGGTGGAGGATGAGGTCGGTGGTGTGGACGTTCAGGATTGAGTCGACGCCGTCCCGTTGACCCTGGCCTGTTGCGGCTCCGTCGCTTGTGTCACTGACTTCTCCGAGGACGTCGGCCAAGCCAAGGTCTTCAAGGATGGCCCGGACGGCGGTGGACGTCTCGGCATCCAAATCGAAGATTGCCTCGACAATGGCCCGCTCGGTCCCGGCGCGCACGACGTCAGAGGATGCACGTCCCCCAAGGACGCACCCGATCGCATCGATGATGATCGACTTGCCGGCACCGGTTTCGCCCGTGAGGACGGTCAGGCCCGGTCCGAACCGCAACTGGGCGTATTCAAGCAACGCAAAGTTGCGGATCGTGAGTTCCTGCAACATGAACGGGTACCGTCCGCGCCAGTGTTCGAGGGGTGCGCGTAGAGTGTACGACCCGTCCCCACGTGAGGCCGCACGATTGGCCCACGCCACCGCTCCAACTTCCCGTCATCCCCTTTGCTCCGTTACGCGGTCCGCTGCCCCCAACTGGCGTTCCGAGGGGCGGTGGCTGGAAGCATCAGGGTTGTGTGGCGGGACGCCAGATGGGACGGTGAGAGAGGATTTGGACCCGGGAGGGGTGTGGCCCTCGGTCTGTAGCTGACCACACCATCGGGAGTGCGAAGATTTGATCAGGCGGTTGCGCGCCCGTTCCAGTCCGGTGACCCAGTGTCGTTGGTTGGTCGGCCCCGCAGGCGTACTCCGGATGGCCCGAGTTCACGCTGGAGGGTGTCGATGAGTTCCGGACAGGCGTCCACCCGTTGGGCGATCTCGATCACCGTGGTTGCTGCGGTCGGGGAAGCGAACCGCAAGACCACCGGCATGTCCCCGGGGTAGTTGCGCAGGAGCGTGTCCAACCGCTGAAGGGTGCGGACATCCCGGTCTTCACGCATCTGGCGCTGCATCGTGAGGTCGAGGATCTCGACGCCAACCGGTAGCGAAACCTCAGCGTCTCGGTCACGACGACCAGAGGCGTCGGGCGCGTGTGCCACTGGAACACTCGTTTGAGCGCGTCCGTCAGGTGCGGGAGGGGTCATGGGGATCTCCGGGGCTGACACGGCTGCTGATGGGGCGATTGCGGCATATGCGGTCGTGCTGGCCATTTCGGAGATGATGTGATCGGCTTTTCCATTGTCTGGGCGCCTGACAGGTGCCTGCGGGGTTGGTGTGGGGCTGACGACGTCCATCCCGGCCCACGGGTCATCCACCCATGGATCGCCATCGTCCCCGTGGCTGCCGTTCTCATACGCTTCGCGATCGGGCGGGCCAGATCGGTCAGACGCGACAGGCACAGGTGCTGGCGCCGGCACTGCCGCCACGACTGCCACGGGAGGTGACGCGTCGGGGGGACTAGCCGCCCCATCCCCTCGCCCATGATCCATGGACGCTTCGCGTTCCGAGATGGTGGTCTCCGCAACAACCGGGGTTGGCACTTCGGTGGACCGGGCCTGGGCGGCCGTGGCGCGGGTTGCACCTGAACGTCCTGCCGCGCCGTCCCGTTGGGTTCGGTTTGCTGGGCGGCTGCGTGCTGTCGTCGGTGTCGGGACGGTTACGTCGTCGACGGCGGTGTCAGGATCGAACGCCTCGACGCTGTCACAGACAATCTGTGGGGTGTCATTGCGTGCGTCAATCTTCCCCTTGATGAGAACCACGGAGTCCTCGACAAGGAGTGTCCGGGACTGTTGATAGGTGCGTGGGAAGACGACCAGTTCGATGGTTCCCGAGAGGTCCTCGAGTTGCACGGCCGCCATCGTGTCACCCTTCTTGGTGGTGACCGGACGGACCGACGCGACGGAACCGGCGATGGTGACCACCTCACCAACCATTTCGGCACTGATCGATGCGATGGTGCAGGAACTGGCAGCGCGCAGGGCGGCGGCGCCTGACGTGAGGGGATGTTCGCTGAGATAGAGGCCCAGGACTTCCTTCTCCCAGGTCAGTTGCTGACGGCGTTCGGCTACCGAAAGACTGCGGACGACGACTGGTTGGTTGGTTGCTGCGACCGGGGCTGCCGGTTCGGCCTCGGCGAAGAGATCAAAGAGGGTTGTCTGGCCGCTGATGCGGGCCCGTCCGGCCTGTTGTCCGGCGCCGATTGCGGTGTCCAGACCGGAAAGGAGCGTTGCACGGTCACCGAACGCGTCGAGGGCACCGGCCTTGACGAGGCTTTCGAGGGACCGCTTGTTCCACTGGCGAAGGTCCAACCGACCGCACAGGTCGGCGAGGTCAATGAAAGGCCCGTTTTGTTCGCGTTCCTTGATCAGGCATTCAACGGCTGCATCGCCAACGAACTTCACACCTGAGAGGCCGAACCGGATGGTGTGGGCCGCCCGATCTGCCCCGGCATCGCCATGTGCCTCTTTTCCGGTAGTCTCGGCTTCCGGTAGTTCCAAGGTGAAACCGTGGGCACTGCGGTTGACGTTGGGGGCACCGATGATGACCCCGAGGCGCCGGCACTCGGCAATGGCTTCCGCGACCTTGTCGGCGGTTCCGGCGACTGAGGTCAGGACGGCGGCCATGTACGCGGCTGGGTAGTTCGCCTTGAGATAGGCAGTCTGGTAGGCCAGGATGGCGTATGCGGCGGCGTGGCCCTTTGGGAAGCCGTACCCGGCAAAGGGTGCGATGGTCTCCCAGAGGGCGGAGATCAGTTCGTCGTTGTACCCCTTCTCGCGGGCACGTGAACGGAACTTCTCCTGCTGTTCGGCCATCAGGGAGCCGATCTTCTTGCCCATCGCCTTGCGGAGGACGTCGGCTTCACCCCAAGTGAACCCGGCAATCTCGCGCACCATCATCAGGACTTGGTCCTGATAGACGCAGATGCCGTAGGTCTCCTCCATGATCGGCTTGAGGACCGGGTGGAGGAAGGTGACCGGTGTTTGGCCATTCTTGGCGGCGGTGAAGGCTGGGATGTTGTCCATCGGTCCCGGACGGTAGAGGGCCACGATGGCGATGAGGTCGCTGACCTTCGTCGGCTTCAGTCCACGGAGGCACCGCCGCATCCCGTCGCTTTCCAACTGGAAGACTGCGGTTGTCTCACCCTCCCCGAGCATCTCGAAGGCTGTCCGCGCCATCGGGTCGCTGTCGTCGGTCGGGATGGTGTCCAGATCCAGGTCGATGCCTTGGAAGGTCTTGAGGATGGTCAGGGTTCGGTCAACGATGGTCAGGTTGGCGAGTCCAAGGAAGTCCATCTTGAGCATGCCGGCCTGCTCGACGGCATTCATTGGCCACTGGGTCACGACATTGTCGTCGCCCTTGGTGCCGCGCTGCAGAGGTACGTGATCGACAAGCGGGTCGCGCGAAATGACGAGGCCGGCGGCGTGGGTCGATGCATTCCTGGCGACGCCCTCGACGCCCTCGGCTAGGTCGATGACTTCACGGACACGTGGATCCGCCTCGATCATTTCCTTGAGGTCGGGGGTCTCACGCGCCTCGGCGAGGGACGATCCGAAGGGGATGGCACGGGCGATCGGGTTGACCTCGGCGAAGGTGAGGCCGAGGGCGCGCCCCACATCGCGGACGGCGGCGCGGGCGGCCATGGTGCCGAACGTGATGATCTGGGCGACCCGGTCGCGGCCGTACTTTTCCTGGACGTAGCGGATGACTTCCTCACGGCGGTCGTCGGCGAAGTCCATGTCGATGTCGGGCATGCCGATTCGCTCATCGTGCAGGAACCGCTCGAACATGAGTTTGTAGGCGAGAGGGTCGATGTCACAGACGCCCAGGCCGTGGATGACAAGTGATCCCGCGACCGATCCGCGGGGCATGGCCAGGATGCCCCGTTCGCGGGCGAACCGCACGTAGTCGGCGACGATGAGGAAGTACAGGGGGTATCCGGTGCGATCAATGACCGAAAGTTCGTAGTCGAGGCGGGTCCGCTGTTCATCCGTGACACGCCCATATCGTCGCTGGATGCCCTCGAAACTGAGGGTTCGCAAATATGACGACGGTGTCTCTCCGGGCGGCACTTCAAAGTGGGGAAGGTTGACCCGCGAGAAGTCAAGGGTGAGGTCGACTTGGTCGGCGACGAAACGGGTGTTTGAAAGGGCATCCTCCAGTCCGGTGAACTGCCGAAGCATCTCGGCACCCGACTTCAGGTAGAACTCGCCGGTCTCGAGAGCCATCCGGTTCTTCTGGTCGACAGTCGCGCCGGTCTGGATGCACAGCAGGACGTCATGGGCCTTGTGATCAGCCGGGTGGACGTAGTGGGCATCGTTCGCGGCGACGACGCGGAGGTCCAGTCCCCGCGCGAGTTCGACAAGATTGCGGTTGAGCGCATCCTGGCCGGAGAGGTTCTGGTTCTGGACTTCGATCAGGTAGTGATCGCGACCGAACAGGTCGGCGTACCAAGACGCACTACGTCGGGCGGCATCGGTCTGGCCATCGAGGAGAAGACGCGGAACCTCGCCCGACATGCACCCGGAGAGTGCGATCAGGCCATTGGCATGCCGCTCCAGAAGCGCGCGGTCAATCCGGGGCTTGTAATAGAACCCGTCAATGCTGGCAGCGGAGACCAATCGGAGAAGGTTCCGGTAGCCATCGAGGTCGCGTGCAAGAAGGGTCAGGTGGTAAGGACGGTCATCGACCTTCGGTTCGCGGTCGGTCATTGATCGGGGGGCGACATAGACCTCGCATCCGATGATCGGCTTGATGCCGGCCTTGCGTGCCGTGGTGTAGAAGTCCATCAGGCCATGCAGGTTGCCGTGGTCGGTGAGGGCGATGGCCGGTTGGCCAAGTGCCTTCGCGCGCGCCACGATGCTTGGAATGCGTCCGAGACCATCCAGGAGCGAGAACTCGGAATGCACGTGAAGGTGCACGAAGTCCGGTCCACCAGCTTCGGGCAGGTCGGTAGTGGTCGTGACGCTGTCTGGACGAAGGGCCATGGATCGTTGACACTCCAGATGGTGCGTGCGGGGTTGCGTCCGGCACTGGTTTGATGGAAATGGGTGTGAGAACCTTGGTGCGGCCGCCGCACGGCGCCCAGCACTGGTTGGGTGTGAATGCTAGTGTGTCTGCTTGCGCGGCGGGCGGCAATGCATCGGTTTTGGCAGTCACATCGTAACGGGTTGGGGTCGGGCGGCGGGCGCGGTTCGGCTGTCGGGACCGTCCGGTCATGAGGCTGCAGGAGAAGGGCACGGCGGATGGACGGCACGTTCGGATTGATCGTCGCGGGCGTGGTGATGGCCGTTATGGTCTACGTGGTTCCGCGGTTCCTTGGCACCAACACCGTGAACTGCACGCGGTGCCGGGGGTCGGGCCAGGTGAACGAGCACTGGCCGGACCCGTCAAAGCCGGGAGGCTGGCACCATGTGGAAGGCGAGTGCCCCAAGTGCAAGGGCAAGGGCCGGACAAAGATCTGACCTGGCGGGCGTGATCTCGTACCCGCCCTCGCCGGCACATCCTTCACACATTGCAAATCCGGGTTCTGCGGGTGCGCTCAGACATTTCGCTTGGACCGGGCGGTTTGGATAGACTGAATGCCCGTGACAATCCCGCCGCGCCGGATCGGTCTGGTCCAGAGTCCCCATCGGCCTGAGGCCGCCTCACTGACTTCCGTTGCCGCGAGTGCCGCACGGGCGGCCGGGGCGTCGGTCTGGGAGGCGCCGTCCTGGGATGATCCATCGGTTGGGGCCCGCCTACCAGAGACGGACATCGTTCTCTGTTTCGGGGGTGACGGCACGCTGATCCGTGGTGCACGTGCCACGGCGGCCTTCGGGGTACCGATCGTCGGCGTCAACCTTGGCCGGGTCGGGTTCCTGGCCGAGTTCAGTCCGGATGAGATGCCGGCGGGTTGGGATGCTGTCCTCCGAGGCGAGTTCTGGATTGAGGAACGGGTCACCCTGCACGTTGAACACCGAAGGAACGGCGAACACGTGGGGACACATCTGGCGGTCAACGACGCAATCATCGGACGTGGACGCACCAACCGCATCGTCCGCCTTCACACTTGGGTCGACGGCCAGTACCTGACCAGTTTCGCGGCCGACGGGCTGCTGGTAGCGACGCCGACAGGCAGCACCGGATCGAACCTCGCGGCGGGTGGGCCGATCCTGCCTCCAGACATGCCGGCGTTGGTGATGGTCCCAATCCTGCCATTCGTCAGTTTCCGGAACCCGCTGATCTTTGGCACCACAAGCCAGATCGACGTGCAGGTAGTCCTTGGTCCGCCGGTCAGTGAACAGGAGGCGGTCCTGTCCATCGATGGCGGATACGCGGAACCGGTTGAGGACGGGGATCGCGTCTCATTCCGTGGCAACGACTTGCCAAGCCGATTCGCGCGGGTCCGGCCACGGAACTACTTCCATGCCTCCCTGGTTCCGAAGTTGCAACGCGGAACACTGCTGACCCCGTTGTCTCCGGACACCCCTTCACCGGGCGGGACACGGTAGGGCGGTCCCGGTCTGGGAACGCGCGGTTCTGGCATGGATCGGGGCACCCTCGCGTCGCGCGCGCGCGATGCCCTCCGCGGCACGCCTTCGGGTCTCGCTACGGCCGACCTGGCTGCGCGCCTGTTCGGGAATGCGTCGGTGCGTTTGCCGGCCCTTGTCTCGCAAGTCGGCGAGTTGCTCGCCCGGTTGCGCGACCGGGGCGAAGTCGTCCAGCTTGGCGATGACCTCTGGATCGCAGCGGACGAGGCGGTCGTTTCCCGGACTGATCTGCCGAGTGCAAGCGTCGACGGGCACGGCGTCCCGGATCTGACCGCGACCGTGCCGACCGTGAGTGGTGAACGGGATTTTGCCGTCCTGGCCGTCCTGGCTGCGGGAATGGTCCGTGGGATCGAGCGCATTCTCGAGGTTGCAGTCGTACGCGTAACGGACGGCAATCCGGTCCTGACGTGGTCGACGCTCGTGAACCCGGATCCGACCTCGTCGGGAATGGTGCGGTTGCCCCGGACGGTACTCGAACGTGCTGGTCTGGAACCGGATGCATTCGAGGATGCGATGCCAGTTGGGGCGGCGATGACTGAAGTCGCGTCACTGCTCGAGGGTGCGGTGGTGGTTGGGCACGGTGTCGGTGCGACCCTTGACATGCTCTCGCGGGTGGCGCGGTGGCACGGTGTTCCGACGCCATACCGGCGCGGGATGGAGTGGGTCGACACCGAGGCCCTCGCTCGGACGGTGCTGCCCGACCTGGTTCGTCCGTCCTTGGACCGCGTGGCACAGGCACTGGGGGTCCCGCCGGTCCGGCGTGACCGGGCATCCCTCCGGGCACCCCAAGTGGCCATGATCCATCGGGCGCTGCAGGCGCGGGTGGGTGGGAGCCAGGCCGACCTGCCGACGAGTGGCCTTCCCGGGGGTACCCAGGCACCGGTCATGCAGGCCGTTGGTCGGTTGCCGGATGCCCCTGGTGTCTACACCTTTCTCGATGGATCCGGTGCGCGCCTCTACATCGGCAAGGCATCTTCCCTGCGTTCAAGGGTGTCCCAACACTTTGCGGGTGCGGGCTCATCGGCACGAGGTGATTCCCTGCTGGCGCGTGTCGCAACCATCACGCATCAGGTGACAGAGACCGAACTGGATGCAGTGATCCTGGAACAGGCATCAATCGCGCAATGGCGTCCGCCGTACAACGTGCAGACGACAACGCATGCGGGGCCACCATATCTGGTGATTGATGGTGGGATATACCCCCGTATCCGGGGCACCCGTTCGCCGCTGGCCCATTCCATCGATCCCATGCAGCTTGCAGTTGGGGACGAAGGGTCTGACGCGATCGTATTCGGGCCATACCGAACCACGAGTGTCGCCCGACAAGTCGCGCGGGTCGTCACCAGGGTCTTTGGGGTTCGGCCATGCGCGCGTATCCTGCCTGCACGCCGGGCACTGATGCGGGTCCCCTGTCTCCTGCACGGTCAGGGAATCTGTCCGGCCCCATGCGCGCCAAACATCTCGCCTGAGGCCTATGCCACCATGGTCGGAATGGCGATCAGATGGCTTACCGACGGCCGTGAAGTCACCTTTGACGCAATCGACATGCGGCTGCGGACCCTCGGGCGCGAGTTTGCGACCGTCGACATGGAGGGTCTGGCCGGGTGGGAACGCGAGTGGCTGTTGGAGGTGCGTCGGCGGCTAGCGCGGGTGCGGACCGACGAACGGCCGGTGGCGGGAATTGCCCGTGGTGCGGATGTCTACATGGCGTGCCGGCTGCACTGGTCGGTTGGGCGTGGGTTTGTTGTGTGGCACGTCCGGGGTGGGCGCGTCCTGCATAGACGGGTGTGGTCACCGGATTCCGAGATTGTGTTCGGGCCCCCGGACACCGACCGATTACTAGCATCGGACCCGGCGCGTGACACGATGGTGATGCGGTGGGTGCAGCGTCATGCCGGACTTCCGGAACTGCTGGTTCTTGACCCAGACACGGCCAGTGACCGGAGTGTCCTGGGAACGCTCCTGCGCAATTGGCTGCATCGGGTGGATCGCGAAACCGGGCCGTGGGCTTCGGTCGGTCTCGGTGACGACTCGGATTTCGAGGAGTTCGGTGGGATGACCACCTCAGATTGAATGGTGGTGTGGTGGGTCAGGCGACGAGCGGCATGCGTAGCGCATTCAGGAGACGGGAGTAGAAGCGCAAGTTGTGCAGGGTTGCGAGCCTCCATGCACTTGCGTCCTCGACTTTGAACAGGTGGCGCAAGTAGGCCCGCGAATAGCGGCTGCACGTGGGGCAATCGCACCCTTCATCGATCGGGCCGAAGTCGTTCGCGTGCTTCTGGTCGAGGATGTAGTGCGTGTCAAAGAAGTCGTCATCTGGTCGAGGCCGGTTGGCCGGAAATCCGGGACGGTAGCGGTAGAGGCGCCCATGCCGGGCATCGCGCGTGGGAAGGGTGCAGTCGAAGATCGTGTAGCCAAGGGCGTGCGCACGGACGACGTGATCGGGGCGCCCGATGCCCAACGCGTGCAGGGGTGTGCCCGGGGGAAGGGCCTCGGCGACAGCGGCGAGCATGTCGGTGCGCAAGGCGCCCTCAGGCGTGAGGGGCCATCCGCCATATCCGAAGCCATCGAAACCGATCTGGGCCAGGGCACGCGCACACTCGGCACGAAGACTTGCCGAACCACCTCCCTGAACGACGGCGAAGAGGAGTGGGCGCACCGGCGTCTCTTTTTCCTGATACGGCAAAGGTGCCGATCGTCGGGCGGCCCGCGGGATCACGAGGTTGTCGAAGGTTTCCTTGCAGCGGGCCGCCCACCGGATGGTCCGCTCAACGCTGAGGGCTTGTTCGCTATCGAGGTCACCGGCATCGGTGCAATCGTCCAGGCAGAAGAGGACGTCACTGCCAAGTTGCAACTGTGCCTGGATGCACCGGTCGGGTGACAGGACGACCTTTTCGCCGGTGGTCGGTTCCTTGAAGATGACTTCATGCGGACGAATCACGCCGGCCGAGGGGTTCTGGCGGATCAGTGAATAGACCTGGAACCCGCCCGAATCGCTGATGACGGGACCATCCCAACCCATGAACCGGTGGATGCCTCCGGCCAGTTTCACGAGGCGGGTACCCGGCGTGCGCATGAGGTGGAAGGTGTTCACGACGACCCCATCGATCCCGATGGTCCGCAGGTCGGTGCTGTCAATGGCGCGTACCGTGGCGCGGGTCGCGTCGGGGAGGAAGCATGGGAGAGACAGGTCGCCATGCCGGGTAGGAAGGACTGTCGGTGGCAGGACAGTCCCGGGGTGTTCGGCAGTATTCATTGGGACACCGGAGCAGGTGGCGCCTTGCGCGTGAGGAGATAGCCGAGTTCATCTGGCAGGCGCAGTTCGGCGACGTGCCACGGCAGACCGGCCACAAGGTTGTCAAATGCCTGCCGGTAGGTCGCCCGCATTCCCCGGTCATTTCCCCCCAGTGACTGGACCGGGTAGGTCACGATGACCCGGTTGGCGTTCAGGGTCTCGAGGATGCGGCGTGAGGTGCCGACGCGGACTTGTTCGAGGCAGGGCACGGCCTTGAGGAGGAGAACGACGTCGGCGGTCTCGGTGGTGTCCTGACCGCCGATATCCCGGACCGTCGCTGACCCTGCCTGTCCCCATGCCTCAAGGAATGCCTGCACGATTGAGACAAGACGGCTATCAGCGTCATAGGCGTCGTACCGGCACGTGCGAGGCAGTCCAAGCCACGGGATCATCAGGGGGTTGAGACCGCAGGCGAGGTCGAGGATACGCGCCGGTGTTTCAGCGTCAACTCGCTCGCCCGGATTGATTGGCCCATCGCTCCCGGAGGTGCCGTGAATTGCCTCGCGCAGGCGGGGGGTGATCAGGTCATGCACGGGTAACCGTTCGGCGGTCGAGGCATGCCCGTACATCAGGGAGATTGCCAGGGTTCGCAGGGCATCCTCGTCACCGGCAGCGCTACGCAGGGCGTCGGCAGCGTCACGCGGGGCGTGGAGGGCAGGCGTGTAGGCGTTTGCGATCTGGTGCAACTTCCGTTTGACGCGGGCCACCGCCTCGTTGTGGCGACGAACCTTCGGGGCTTCGATGGTGGTCACACGGGCGACCAGATCTGGTGACAGGTGCCGGAAATGGCGGGCCGCGAGCACCTCGGTAACTACCCGGTCGTGAGCATCGTTCCGGACCACCGGAATCGAGGGAGCGTCTTCGACGGGGACGGTTTCACCAGTTCTGGACCGCGAACCAGTCGGCCGCAACGGCGTACCGGGCGGGGTGGGTGGGTCGCCGGCAGTGCGCGCAGGAATGCCAGCGGATCGCCGGACCGGTCGACGCATGCCACGGCGGATGGGGATCACACGGAACCGGCCGGTTTGGCGGGGGGTGCCATTTCGAACCAGGAACCGAGGCGGCGGTACTTCTCGTACCGGTCTGACACCAGACGTTCTGTGGGGATGGTCTCGAGGCGGGAGATCTCTCCGGCCACGGTCGAGCGTAGCGTGGCAATCATCGCTGACGGGTCGGCGTGTGCACCACCGACCGGTTCGGAGATGATGCGGTCGATGAGGTTGAGGCGGAGGAGATCCGGGGCGGTCAACTTGAGCGCATCGGCAGCTTGGGGTGCGAACTTCGCATCCTTCCACACGATACTCGCCGCCGCCTCGGGTGACGCGACCGAGAAGATGGAGTGTTCCAGCATCAGGAACCGGTCGCCGACGCCGATGGCCAGCGCGCCGCCACTGTTGCCTTCGCCGATCACGACACACACCACCGGGACCCGCAGGGTAGCGAGGGTGGCGAGGTTGGCAGCCAGTGCCCAGCCTTGGCCACGTTCCTCGTCCCCGAGACCAGGTGATGCGCCCGGGGTATCCATGAGGGTCACGACGGGCATGCCGAACTTCTCAGCCAACTCAAAGAGGCGGTGAGCCTTCCTGTACCCCTCAGGATGCGGTGACCCGAAGTTGCGTTCGACACGTTCCCGGGTTTCACGACCGCGGTGCTGTCCCACAAGCATGACTGGACGGCCGTCGATGCGCGCCGGTCCGCCCACAATGGCGCGGTCGTCACCGAAGACACGATCACCATGGAACTCCACGAAGTCCGTGCACATTCCGATAGCGTAATCCATGGTCTGGGGCCGGAGTGGATGGCGTGCGACCTGCACGGTCTGCCAAGGCGACAGGGCGCGGTAGATGGCCTGGGTGCGGTTCGCGAAGTCGCGTCGAAGGTCGATCCGTTGCGCGTCGAGTTCTGGTGTGGGATTGGCTGCGTACTGCTTCTCGATGGCGTCGAGTTTCGTGCGGATCTCGGCGGCTGGGCGTTCGAAGTCGAGGACGACGCTCATTGCACACCAGCCGTCGCGACGACGCGGGGTTCGCCGTGTGGCGTCGAGGCGGACGCGGTCGGATCCTGTGCCGGCTGGGTGGCATGCGAAAAGAGGCGGATCAGGCGGGCGATGATTGCCTTCTGGTCGCGCCGTGCAACGACTTGGTCAACCATGCCGTGTCGCAACTGGAACTCGGCCGTCTGGGCACCCGGCGGAAGCTTCTCGCCAGTGGTCTGCTCGATGATGCGGGGACCGGCAAAGCCGATGACGGCACCGGGTTCGGCGATGATGCAGTCTCCGAGTGTTGCGAAACTGGCAGTCACCCCCCCGAGGGTCGGGTCGGTGAGGATAGAGATGAATGGAAGCCGGGCGGCACCAAGGGCCTGAACAGCGGCGGCGGTCTTGGCCATCTGGATCAGGGCCACGACACCTTCCTGCTGTCTGGCGCCTCCCGACGCGGAGACGACGATGACGGCCCTGCGTTCAGCGATGCCGAGTTCGAATGCCCGAGCGATCTTCTCGCCGACGACGGAACCCAAGGTGCCGGCGAAATAGCCCATGTCGAGGATTGCCAAGGAGACCGGTAGGCCGTCCAGGGTGCCCCGCCCGTAGGCGGCCGCCTCTGACTGCCCGGAATCGAGGGATTCCGTAGCGAGTTTCTCGGCGTAGCTTGGGCGCCCGGCCGGCGCGAAGCCAAGGGGATCGGTTGGGCGAAGGTCTGGGTCGAGTTCCTGCCAGGAATTGGCGTCAAGCAGAAGCGCGACCCGATCACTGATGGTCAAGCGGGCGTGGAAGCCGCACTTGGGGCAGACCTTGGAGGCTTCGGCCCATTCGCGGGCATATAGCATCTCGCGGCAGCGCCCGCACCGCACCCAGAGATCGGGTACCGCCTCCTGACCCGCATCACCAGCCACCTTCGGCAAGGCACGGCGGAAGAGGTTCCTCATGAGGCGCCTCCAGTATACGGGACGTGATTCCGGCATCTTGACCGGTTCCAGGTGGCGGAACCAGACTGAGATGTGGGCGGGCCAAGCCCGTCCAGACAGGCGACCGCTACCCCTGTCGGGTGACGACGTGGCAAATGAGCGGAATGTGGTAGCGTCGTGTTCATGGCTTCCCGGAAAGAGACGTTTCCCCTCTACAGCCTTGGATCCCGAACGGCCCACCTCGACCGGTTGCGTCGGGAGGCGTTCGACGTGATCGTTATCGGCGGCGGGATCACTGGTGCAGGCGTGGCGTGGGACGCGGCGACGCGTGGGCTGCGGGTGGCATTGGTTGAACAGGGGGACTTCGCTGGCGGTACCAGTTCGCGTTCAACCAAGTTGTTGCACGGCGGATTGCGGTACCTCCAACAGGCAGACATCGGGCTTGTCCGTGAAGCCTTGCAGGAACGCGGCGTGATGCAGCGTCTGGCGCCCCACCTGGTGGAACTCTATCCATTCCTCTTTCCGATTTATGGTGGCTTGGCGGAACGCGCGAAGCTGGCGGCTGGCCTGACCCTCTACGACGCGCTTGCGCTTGGGTCGGGTGCCCCTCGGCACAGTTGGCTTGGCGCAGATGCCACGCGGCGCCTGGCGCCTGGCCTGACCATGAATGGCCTTGACGGTGCTTTCGTGTACCGGGATGCGCAGACCGACGATGCCAGGATGGTTGTCGAGGTTCTCCGCGGTGCGGTCGCGCACGGTGCGGTCGTTGTCAACCGGGTCGCGATGCGTGAGGTCACCCGCCATCACGGCACCGTCACGGGGGCGATGGTCGAGGACACCGTCACGGGCGAGACCACTTCCGTTGATGCGCCGGTGGTGGTTGCGGCTACCGGGGTCTGGCTTGAACGTCTGGTGCGCCCGCGAACCGGCCAGCCCCGCGTCCGTCCAGCCAAGGGGGTACACCTCTTCGTGCCACTGGACGGCTTTCCGGCGGATGCGGCTGTCTACGCGTCGACGACCCGCGACCGGCGCCTCTTCTTCATTGTCCCGTGGCTTGGCGTTGCAATGTTGGGAACGACCGACACTCCATATGACGGTGACCTGGCGTCGCCAGAAACCCAGGCTTCCGAGGTGGAGTACCTCCTTGAGGCCACTAGCCGCGCGTTCCCGTCGGTCGCGCTGAAGTCGTCGGACATCCTGTCCACGCAGGCCGGGTTGCGACCACTGGTTTCGACCGAGACCGGCGACGACCGCGCCACGCGGACCCTCTCGCGGGAGGATCGGGTGTGGGAAGCCGAACCGGGGGTCGTCGCGATCGCTGGTGGCAAGTTGACGACGTTCCGGCACATGGCCCAACGTGTTGTCGACTTGGTGGCCACGCGTCTGGTGGGGCCGAAGGCGACGGGTCCGGCGGTGACGCGCCAGCGCCCGCTGGCCGGCTTTGCGCGGCCGATGTCGGGTGTGGAGTACACGGCGTGGCGTGAGGGTGCGCTTGCCGGTGTCGAGGCAGGAAGGGCACGCACGATCCGGTCGATGCTGGTGACCCGGTACGGGGCTCACTTCCGCGCAATCGAGTCGTTGATCGATGGGGATCCCTCGATGGGCGGACCACTCTCGCCGAATGACCCGGCGGTGCAGTCGTGCCGCGCTGAGGCATTGTTCGCGATCCGGCACGAACAGGCGGTTTCGATCTCGGATGTGCTGGCCAGGCGCTTGCGGGTTTCGTTGCTGACGCATGACCAGGGCCGGGCAGCGGCGTGCGATGTGGCATCAATGTTTGCCTCGGAACACGGGTGGACGGACGGGCAACGTGCCGATGCGCTCCGGGAGTACGAGGCAGATATCGCGCAGTTTGCGGTTCCGGGTTCGCCTCGCACACCGATTGACAAGACCCCGGGATGGGTCGCACCGGTGATGGGTGCGGGTGCATTGACCTCGGCGGCTGTCGATTAGCGTCCTCGGTACGGAGATGCGGGCCTGAGCGAAGCGCATTCAAGTAAGGTGGCTGTGGGGTGGGGAGTGGACCCGCGGACCGGGAATGATGCGGAGTGATGGCGGACAGAGCGACGCACTGACATCGACGGCTGTCGGGTAACAGGGAGGGGATCATGCAGTCATCCGGCCGCTACGTGGCGGCGATCGATCAGGGTACGACGAGCACCCGGTGCATCATCTTTGATCATGGTGGCCGGATCATCTCGTCGGCGCAAGAGGAGCACCATCAGTTCTTTCCGCAACCGGGTTGGGTTGAGCACGACGCGAAGGAGATCTGGGCTCGCACCGTGCAAGTCGTGGCTGGTGCCTTGGCATCCGGTGGCCTGACGACCGCCGACATCGCGGCCGTCGGTGTGACGAACCAGCGTGAGACGACGGTTTTGTGGGACCGCGCGACTGGCGAACCGGTCGCCCCGGCGATTGTGTGGCAGGACATGCGAACCGCGGGCATCTGCGACGAACTTGCCCGTGATGGTGGGCAGGACCGCTTTCGCGACCGCACGGGATTGCCATTGGCGACCTACTTCTCCGGGCCAAAGTTGCGATGGCTTCTGGATACCGTTCCGGGTGCGCGGGCGCGTGCCGAGGCTGGTGAGCTCCTTGCGGGCACGATTGACTCGTGGCTGATCTGGAACCTGACCGGAGGCATCGAAGGGGGAGTGCACGTCACCGACGTCACCAACGCGAGCCGGACGCTGCTGATGAACCTCGCCACGCTAGACTGGGATGCTGGCTTGCTGGATGCGATTGGCGTACCTCGTGCCTGCCTGCCACATATCCGCCCATCAAGTGCCATCTATGGAACGGCACGAGGGGTCCTCCAGGGGGTGCCTGTGGCTGGGGCACTCGGCGACCAGCACGCGGCCCTCATGGGTCAGGCCTGCTTTGCCCCCGGCGAGGCGAAGAACACGTACGGCACCGGATGCTTCCTCCTGATGAACACCGGCAC